>Ga0134123_10001862_pt1 | contig 13738 bp, 12 predicted proteins | sample KB303_FD_96460 | JGI IMG/M metagenome (GOLD analysis project Ga0134123, IMG submission 96460) | Terrestrial soil microbial communities without Nitrogen fertilizer from Kellogg Biological Station, Michigan, USA - KB3-0-3 | ecosystem: Environmental > Terrestrial > Soil > Unclassified ...
CGAGCCCAGGGCGACCGTGAGCACCACCGCCAGGGTGAGCCGCCGCTCCGGATCGGGGTTGTGCACCGAGCCGAAGGCGCAGATCGAGCCGGAGATGATGCCCAGGAGCGGCGGCAGCAGGGTGAACGGCCGCGCCAGTTGATTGTAGAGGGCGAGCTTGCTCAAACCGGAAAGGCTCCAGGAAAGATCAGCGGGCGACGACCCAGGAGGTGAACACGACCACCACCAGGGCGCCGACCAGGGTGTTCAGGAAGTTCAGGGCCTCGTTGTCGAGGAGCTGCCGCTTCTCCAGAGCCGCTCCGATCAGGCTCTCGAACGTCGTCCCCACGAAGGCGGCGACGACGATGGGCAGGACGCCGGCCCACGGGTAGAGCGCGAGGAGGGCGCCGAGGGCGGCGACGATCAGCGAAGCCAGGACACCCGCCAGGGTCCCCTCCAGGGAGACCGCTCCCTCGGTGCCGCGCGGCACCGGGCGCAGGGTGGTGATCAGAAAGGTCCGCCGTCCCAGGAGCTGGCCGATCTCGCTCGACGCCGTATCCGCCGCGGCGGTGGCGAAGGCGGCGGCGAAGGCCAGGGCGAAGAGGACCGGATAGTCGGTCAATGCCGCGAAGAGGGCGCAGGCCGCGGCCACGCCGGCGTTGGCGAAGGCGTGGCGCGCGCCGCGCCGCCCCCCCTTCTCCTGCGCCAGGTTCTGCGCCGCTTTCCTTTTGTAACCGAGCTTGGTGCAGGCGCTGCCGATCACGAAGAAGGCCAGGAGCAGCAGGAAGCCTTTCCAGTCGAGGAAGACCCAGATCGCGAAGCCGACGAGAAAGCCGCCGATCACTCCCGAGAGGTCCACGGTGCGCAGCGCCCAGGCCAGGCCGGCCAGGGCCGCGTTGACCACCGCCGCCAGGAGCACGCGCCCCGCAAAGCCATTGAAGCCGTCCGACGCCACAAACCCGGACCAGTGCCCCTGCGTCAGCACCAGGCCGAAGAGGAACAGGGCGGCGACGAGGGGCACACCCAGGTTGTCGTCGAGCCCCTGGGGGAGGGATTCGAGGAGCGCGGCGAGCAGGGCGGCGCCGAAGCCGGCCGCCAGGGCGAAGGCCACCGAGTACCGGCCGGGAGCGGTCCACTGCAGGAGGGCCGCGGCGGCCAGGGTCCCGAAGATCACGTACGCGCCGGTCCCCATCCAGCTCTTGCGGGGGTTCCAGGGGAGCTTGCTCTGGCCGAGCGCCATGCCGGCCACCGAGGCCATTCCGTCGCCGAAGGCCAGGATGCCCCAGGCCGCGGCCGCCACCTCCAGCCGCTGCCAGAAGATCAGGATCAGGAGGAGGACGGAGAGCGGATAGAGGATGATGCCGATCGACGAGCCCGTCGCCACCTCGGCCTCGCGCCAGAGCCGGCGGCCGCCGATGCGCGGCAGCAGGAACAGGTTGAACCCCAGCGCGCCCGCCGCCGCCACCGCCGACCACAAAGGGCCGAGAAAGCGGAGCGCGAACGCGATCAGCCCCACCCCCATGTGAACGACTTTGCGCGCCAGCTCGCCGCGGGTCAGCGGCATGCCCACCCCTTCATTGCTTCCACGCACCGCTCTCCCTGAGCCAGGCCGCGGTCTCCGCCAGCCCCTGCTCCAGGGGCCGCCAGGTGTAGCCCAGATCGGCCTCGGCGCGGGCGGAGCGATAGGCCCAGTCGTGGCGGTAGACCTCGACGAGGTCCGGCGTCAGCTTCGGCGTGCCGCCGGCCAGCCGCGCCCAGGTCTTCATCATCGCCCCCGACAGCTTGGCCACGGCGTCGGGCATGCGCAGCGACGGGATCTTCGCCCCGGTCGCCTTGCCCACCAGGTCGTAGAAGCGGTCCTGGCGCACGTTCTCGCCGCCGATCACGTAGCGCGTGCCGGTTTGCGCCTTCTCCAGCGCCAGAGCGACGCCGCGCGCCGCGTCCGCCACGTTCACGTAGTTCCACCGCCGCTCGGGACGGCCGAGGAGGGCCGGCAGCCGGCCGTGCAGGAGGTCCAGGATGTGCCGCACCACGATGTTGCCTTCGGTCAGCTCCCCCGGTCCGTAGATGACGCCCGGGTAGACGACCACGAGCGGCGCGCCCTGGGCGATGGCCTGCCGGGCGCGCCGGTCGGCCAGGGCCTTGGTCCGCTCGTAGTCGTTGATCCAGACCCGGTCGGATGAATCGGCCGACTCGTCGAGCTCGCCGCCCGGCCCTCCCTCGGTCGGCCCCAGCGCCATGAAGCTGGAGAGGTAGACGATCCGCTCGATGCGACCGCGGTGTCCTCCGGGGTCGGCCGCGGCGAGCACGTTCTCCAGGCCTCCGACGTTGATCCGGTCGAACTGCTCGGCCGGCGCCAGGATCTTCACCAGCGCCGCCGCGTGCACCACCGCGTCGCACCCGTCCATGGCCCGCTCGAGGCTCGCCCGGTCGGTCACGTCCCCGGCGGCGAACTCCACACCGGCGGGGAACCGGTCCCGCGACGAGCCGGGGCGGACGAGCAGCCGGAGCTCGTGCCGGGGCGCGAGCTCGGCGGCGATCCGCCGGCCGAGGAAACCGGTCCCACCCGTGAGGAGAGCTTTCATCTGTCGATCTTCATCTATCGATCTTGATCTTCAGGTCCGAGAACTTCCAGCCGATCGGCGGGAAGTAGGCGTTGTCAGCGATGCCCCTCAGGCCGAAGACGACCCGCACCGGCTGGCCGCGGTCCGCGATGTCCAGGTTGTAGGCGCCGCCGACCGTGTCCATGATCGTCTTGGTTCCCTGGGTGACCTTCATCTGCGTGGTCGCGGCCTCGGCGTCATAGACGATGGTGACGTGATGCAAGGTGTTCTGCTTCCAGGGTGAGGACACCCGCAACGCCGGCTCGACGATCGCGCTGCCGAGGTCGACCAGGGTCTTCGCGCGGGCGCCGCGGACGAAGGTCCCGAAGTACAGGGTCCTGTTGAAGCGCGGTCCGCCGATGTGGACCATGCCCACCAGGCCGGTGAAGATCGGGGTGAACTTCTTGACCAGGACGTCGAAGTCGATCGTCACCCTGCGGTAGGCCCGCTGCGGCACCAGGGGGAGCGGCAGGTCGAGCTCCGAGTTGCCGTTGACCGGCGAGAAGAACGCGCCCGGACGGTTCACTTCCAGCGTCTCGGTCACCTCCGTGGGCGGGACCGACAGCGGATAGAGCATGCGGAAGCCCACCCCGCTGGTCGCGCCGACGAAGGTGCCGTAGGCGTAGAACGGCTCGTCGCAGTGCACCTCGGCCCGCATCCCGGCTCCGGTGGGAGCGACCTCCTCGAAGGGGTCCTCCACCACCTCGTGCGAAAGCGGCTGCATGGTCACCGATAGGGGAGGACCGAACGACGTGCCCGCCGGCCGGCGGAGCTGGATCGAGCAGATGGAAGTCTGCGTGCCGAGATTCATGATCTCGAGGTTCGCGTGCCCGCTGGCGTTGCGGGCCAGGTTCTGCACGTAGGCGATCTCGTCCCCCTGGAACCAGTTGTCGTTGGTGACGACAGGCACGGGCCAGGCGAGGTCGTCGTTCTTGGCCGACAGGAACATGGTGCCGCTGCGGATGTTGGGGCCCGGGTCATTGGTGAGCCGCAGCATGCCGGTGCCACCGACATAGCGGGTGGTGTTGAACACGTTCGGCTTCTCGTCGTTGTCGACTCCGACCCGCGAGCCGTTCACGCCCGTGGCCGAATGGCCGGTCTGGATGAACGCGATCTCGATGCGGCGGGCGCCGTCCTTCGAGGTCTCCAGATGGATCTTCGGTTTGGCGGAGCCGATCTCCGGGCTCGGGACCCAGTAGGTTTCGGCAGACGCCGGGGCCATGCTGGAGACAGTGGCGAGGGCGGTGGCGGCGAGGCAGAGGACGAGGCGCGGACGTTTGTTCATGATGCTGCACTCCCAGGGCGGGAAGACCCGCCGGACTACGGTTGAAAAAACTGGCGCCGGTATTGTACGCGATCTATTCGATTTCGGGCACGACTTCCGCCGGACGAATCGCCGTCCAGAGATCAAAAAGGGCGTCGTCGAGGGTGCGGCGGGGCTCCCAACCGAGCTCGCGCAGGGGCCGCGCCCGGCCCAGGAGGAGCGGCAGGTCCACCGGGCGCATCCGTTCGGGGGCCGGCTCGACGCGGGCGTCCACGCCGGAGAGGGCCATCAGGCGCTCCAGCGCCTCGGCGATGGAGAACGCCCGCCCGCTCGCGATGTTGTAGACGCCGCCGCGCTCCCCCCTCTCGGCGAGCAGCCGGAAGGCCGCGACGCCGTCGTCGACGTGCAGGAAGTCGCGCCGCGCCGAGAGATTGCCCACGCGGAGCACCGGCTCCTTCTGCTCGCCGCGGGCGATGGCGGCGAGCTGTTCGGCGAAGGCGGGGAGCGCGAACCGGGGCGACTGGCCCGGCCCCACCTGGTTGAAGGAGCGGGCCACCACCGCGCCGCGCAGCAGGGCGAGCCGCTCCGCCGCGGCCTTGGTCAGGGCATACGGCGTGCGCGGGTCCACCACCCTCTCCTCCCCGATCGGCTGCTCCTCCTCCGGCACCAGACCATAGACCTCGGCGCTGGAGGCGAACACCACCGGCCGCCCCCCCGCCGCCGCCAGCAGGTTGTCCGTTCCCAGCACGTTCACCCGGAAGTACTCGGGCATCTGCTTCCACGACTCGGCGACGTGCGACAGCCCTGCCAGGTGGATGATCGCGTCCGGCGCCGCCTCGCGGACCACCTTCTCCAGGGCCGCGCCGTCCTGGAGGTCGGCCTCGAACAGCCGGACCTCGTCATTCATCTCCGGGGCCGGAAACTCGGGATGACCCTTCAGATAGGTCCCGCTCACCCGGTCTCCCCGCTCCAGGAGATGGCGGGCGAGACGGGGTCCGATGAAACCGCTGATGCCGGTGACCAGGACGTGCATGCGGAGGATGGCTTCAACCCGGCTGGCGGGCCTCGAGCGTCCGCCGCCAGTAATCCAACAGATCGCGCAGGGTCTGCTCGAACGGAATCCGCGGCTCCCAGCCGGTGTCGGCGCGGAACTTCGAGCTGTCGCCGATCAGGATCTCCACGTCGGACGGCCGCAGGCGGTCCGGATCGACCTCGACCTTCACCTCCACGCTGGCCATCTGGATGATTCTGTCGAGCATCTCGCGGATGACGATCCCCTGGCCCGAGGCGATGTTGTAGACCTCGCCCGGCGTGCCTTTGGTCGCCGCCAGCCAGTAGGCGCGCACCATGTCGCGGACGTCGGTGAAGTCGCGGATGGCGTCGAGGTTGCCGACCCGGATCACCGGCTCCTGGAGCCCGAGCTCGATGGCCGCCACCTGGCTGCAGAAGTTGGAGGTGACGAACACCTGGCCGCGCCGCGGGCCGGTGTGGTTGAAGCCGCGGGTGCGGATGGCCTTCAAGCCGTAGCTCATGAAGTATTGATAGCCGAGGTAGTCCTGGGTGACCTTGGAGACCGCGTAGGGGGACAGCGGGCGCAGCGGGTTCGTCTCCTTGATCGGCACCTCGTCGCGCAGCACCAGGCCGTACTGCTCGCTGGAGCAGGCGAGTTGCACCACCGGATCGAGCTCCAGGGCGCGGATCGCCTCGAACAGGTTGGTCTGCCCGCTGATGTTGGTGGTCAGGGTCTCGGTGGGCGCGGTCCAGGAGGACGGCACGAAGCTCTGCGCGGCGAGGTGGAAGACGATGTCCGGGCGCGACTTCTGGAGCGCCGCGTGCACCGAGACGAAGTCGCGCAGGTCGCACTCCAGCAGGGTCACCTTGGAGCGCACGTGCTCGATGTTCTCCATGCGGCTGCGCCAGCGGTACAGGCCGAAGATCTCCACCTCGGGATGCTCGGCCAGCAAATACTCCACCAGATGCGATCCGGCGAAGCCTGTGATTCCAGTGATCAGAACCCTCATCGACGTATGTCTCCCTTTCGAATCCCGGCCAGATAGTCCTCCAGCCCTTTCTCCCACGGCTCGACCCGCCGGCCGACGGCCTCCTCGAAGCGGCTCACGTCCAGCACCGAGTACGCCGGCCGCGGCGCCGGGCGCGGAAAATCCTGCGTCGTCACCGGCACGACCTCGGCCGTGCCGGACCACAGCCGGGCGATCTCCGCAGCGAGACCATACCAGGAGTCGGCCTCCCGATTGCGGTAGTGCAGCACTCCGGAGAGGCCGAGCGGCGCCAGATCGAGGAGCGCCGCGGCCAGATACGGCGTATAGGTGGGGCACCCCCGCTGGTCGGCGACCACCCGGAGCGGCAGCTTCCCCTCGTCGATCATCCGCACCATGGTGGCCACGAAGTTGGGACCGCCGGGGCCGAACAGCCAGCTCGTCCGCACCACCAGGGCGCGATCGTACGCGAGAGCCTCCCGCTCGCCGGCCAGCTTGCTCTGCCCGTAGACCGACTGCGGATTCGTCGGCGCGTCCTCGCGGTACGGCGAGCGCGCCGCGCCGTCGAACACGTAGTCGGTCGAAACGTGGAGGAGGCGAGCGCCCACCGCGGACGCCGCGGATGCCACGTTGCCCACCGCGGCGCCGTTGACCGCGAACGCCTTCTCCCGCCCCTCGCCCTCGGCCAGGTCGACCTTCGTATAGGCGGCGCAGTTGATCACCACGTCCGGCCTGAACGCCTCGGCCTGCGACAGCAGCGCGTGCGCGTCCTCGACGTCCGCCTGCTCGCGCGACAGAGCCGACACCGCATGGCCGCGCGCCCCGGCCGCCGCCTCCACCGCCTGGCCGAGCATGCCGACTCCGCCGAGAATCAGAACCCTCACCCTAGGTGATCCCCACCTCGGAGTTGTCCCCCAGCATGAACCGGTACGCCTTGGGCTTGAAATCCGTCTTGGTGATCTTCACGTTGCGGCCGATCAGCGAGCCGTCGATGCGTATCGGGGTGTCGCGGATCTCGCAATCCGCCAGGATGATCGAGTTCTCGACCTCGCAGCACACCAGCTTGCAGCGCTCGCCGATCGAGGTGTAGGGGCCGACGAACGCGTTTTCGATCCGCGCGCCGTCGCCGATCACCACCGGACCGCGCACCAGCGAGTCGATCAGCTCGACTCCCTGGCCGAGCTCGACGCGCCCCTCGATGCGGCTCCCCTGGCCGATCGGCCCGAGCGAGACGCCGCGCCGGGAATCGAACGCTTCGAGGATGATGCGGTTGGCCTCCAGCATGTCCTCGAGCTTGCCGGTGTCCTTCCACCAGCCGCGCACGATGTGCGGGTGCACGTCGAGGCCGCGATCGATCAGGTCCTGGATGGCGTCGGTGATCTCCAGCTCGCCGCGCCACGACGGCTTGATCCGGTGGACCGATTCGAAGATGTGGGCGTCGAACATGTAGACGCCCACCAGCGCGAGATTGCTCTGCGGCTCCTTCGGCTTCTCCACCAGGCGCCGCACCTTGCCTTCCGCGGTGAGCTCGGCCACCCCGAACTGCTCGGGATTCTGCACCTCGGCGAGCAGGATCTCCGAATTGCAGCCGAGCTGCCGGAACTCGTCGACCAGGCCGCGGATGCCGCCGGCGATCAGGTTGTCGCCCAGGTACATCACGAACGGAGAATCCGCGAGGAACTCCTGGGCGATCATCACCGCGTGGGCCAGCCCGAGCGGCTCCGACTGCTCGATGTAGGTGACCTCCGCGCCGAAGCGCGAGCCGTCGCCCACCGCGGCGCGGATCTCGGCGCGCGTGTCGCCGACGATGATGCCGATCTCGGTGATCCCCGCCTCGACGATCGCTTCGATCGCATAGAAGAGCACCGGCTTGTTGGCCACCGGCACCAGCTGCTTGGCGGAGGTATAGGTCAGCGGACGCAGTCGCGTCCCCTTGCCTCCCGACAGAATCAGACCCTTCATCAGGCAAACCTCGGGCGAAAGGTGTCTACTGCTCGTTCACCGTGCTGCTGCGGCTGGTCAGGTCGAGGAAGGTCCCCACGTTCTTCAAGCTCAGCGAGAAGCGGAAGTCCTTGTCGCGGGTGCGCGTGCCCTCCCCGGCGCGGAAGTCGCGCAGCTCGAGTCGGAGGCCGTAGCACTGGGCCGTCCAGCTCAGGATGTAGCGCTGCTGCTGCAGGAGCGCCAGCGTGACGTCGTAGTTGATCTGGGTCTCCAGGCGCAGCTTCTGCGGCAGGATCGTCAACCCGCCGAACAGCCGGAGCTGGTTGTTGATCTCATCGCCGGTCGCCGCGTCATACCGAGTGAACCAGGTCAGGCCCACGAAATCTCCCTTGCGGGTGCCGTACCTGCCGGAGAAGCCGGTCGACTGCAGGCCCTTGGACAGCGTGTCGTAGTCCGCATCCATCTGGACGCTGGTCATTCTGCTGGGATCGAAACGCAAGAGCGCCTCGATCGGGCCGGCCAACGACTGCTCGCCCCCGGCGACGATCAGCGGCTGGTCCTCGTTGAAGCTGTAGCGGCGGGCGAGCTCGAAATAGAAGATCTCGGACGCGTTGGTGTTCTTCCCCGCGGGCTTGGCGAGCACGCGGTTGATCAGCGCGACGCGCCCGCTGTTGCCCGACTGGACGGTGTCGACCTCGTCGAACCGCGGGAAGAGTCCGAGGTCCTCTTCGTTGATCTCCGCCGCGTAGTTATAGACGAAGCGCGGCTCGATGACGTGCTTGAAACGGACGTAGTCGCCGATCTCCTTGTCGAACACGCGGGAGAACGACGGGCCGACGATCTTCGCGCTGGCCACCGGCAGGTTGCGGGTCAGCGTCTCGCCCGAAAAGTCGGTCTGCGTGCGGTTCAAGCTGTCGCCGTAATAGGTCAGGCGGTCGCCGACCGCCACCGACAGGTCGAGCCAGGGAAACGAACGGATCGGCAGGGTGAGCTGCGGGAACACGTCGACGCGGCCGTAGGCGCCGGAATAGGCATCCGGCCGGTCGATGTCGAGGTACGACGCCGAGCCCTGGAACTGCAGGTAGAGCGGCGACCTGCCGAGGCGGGTCGAGCGCAGGCGGTACTCGATCTCGGGCAGCCTGCGGCGCTGGTCGACGTCGTCCTCGGTGCCGACGAAGGTCCGCCGGTCGTTGAGCAGAAAGTTGAACAGGTGCGGTCCCCAGTTGCCGGTGACGAAGGCGCGGCTGTCGAGGAAGCGCAGGCTGTTGCGGTCGAAATCCCGCTCGAAGTCGCGGAAGAAGTTGAAATCCGAGAACTCCTGGAAGTTGACGACTCCGCGCATGCCGAACGGCAGGTCGTTGGTCACGTGAGCGCCTTCGATCTTCCAGCGCCACTCGTCCTGGCCGAAGGTGTTGGCCAGCGGGTCGCGGATCGTATAGGCGATCAGGCTGCCCCTGGTCCCCTCGGTCGGGCGGTAGCGGAACTCGTTGCCGATGCCCAGATAGTTCTCGCTGAACAGGTCGACATGGAACGTGGTGTCGTAGCTGCGGCCCAGCGTCTGGTAATAGGCCAGGCCGATCTCGGCGCCGCGGCGGTCGGAATAGCCGATGTTCGGGATCAGGAAGCCCGAGGAGCGGTCGCGCTTGACCGGCCAGAGGATGTATGGCGTGTAGAACACCGGCAGCTTCTTGGCCCGCATCGAGGCGTTGTGGATGTGGGCGTACGCCTCGACCTCGACCCGCGCGGTGCCGAGGCGGAAGCTCCAGTCCGGCACCTTCTGGCTGCAGGAGGTGAAGACGCCGTCGGTCACCGTGTACTCGTTGTCGCTGATCTTGGCGATCTGGTCGCCGGTGAAGTAGTAGTCGGGGGAGACCTGGGCCGTGGCCTCGGAGAGCGTGCCGGTCTTGGTGTCAAGGTCGAACTCCGCGGTCGCGCCGGTGAGCCGTCGCGGCCCCTGGTCCAGGATCACGTTGCCGGTCGCGGTGACGATCTTGGTGTCCAGATCGATCTCGGCGCGGTCGGCCTGCAGGTCCACGTCCTGGTAGTGGATGCGGACCTTGCCCGTGAGCACCGCGTAGTCGTCCCGCTTGTACTCCAGGTCGAGGGCGCTGCCGGAGGCGCTCCCTCCCCCCTGGTCCGCAGGGAACTTGAGATCGAACGTGATGGCGTCCGGATCGACCGGCATCGGCGGCGGGAAGGCCGGCGGCCCGGGCTTCCGCGCCCCTGGGGCCGGAGGCTGCCCGGGAGCCGTCTGCGCCGGGGGCGTCTGTCCCGGAGGGGTCTCTCCGGGCGGAGTCACCGGTTCCTGCGTGCCGCCTTCAGGAGGCGCCTGGGTCCCGGCGTCCTCAGGGGTCGGCGGCACCGTGACAGGCGGCTGGGTGGCGGCGCCTTCCTCTTCCGGAGGCACCGTGGGCAGGGGCTCCTGCGCCTCGGACGGAGTCCAGGTCAGGGAGAGGGCCAGGAGAAGGCTCGGGATGAGTCGTCGCGCGTCGGCCATGAGGTGGCGTTAGTCTATGCGCTCCACCACCATCGCGGTAGCCTCTCCGCCGCCGATGCAGATCGCGGCGCAGCCGAGACGCAGCCCGCGCTCGCGCAGGGCATGGATCAGGGTGACCAGGATCCGCGCGCCCGACGAGCCGATCGGATGGCCGAGAGCCACCGCGCCGCCGCGCACGTTGACCCGCTCCGGCGCCAACCCGAGGTCGCGGATGAATGCCAGCGCGACCACGGCGAACGCCTCGTTGACCTCCCACAGGTCGACGTCCGCCGCCTTCAAGCCTGCACGCTCCAGCACGATCCGCGCTGCCCCCACCGGCGCGGTGGTGAACCATTCCGGCTTCTGGGCGAGCGAGGCATGGGCCACGATGCGGGCGAGCGGCCGCGCGCCGCGCCGCGCCGCCTCCGCCGCCGTGGTGAGCACCAGGGCCGAGGCGCCGTCGTTGATCTTGCTCGCATTGGCGGCGGTCACCGTGCCGTCTTTCTGGAACGCCGGCTTGAGCGTCGCCATGCGGTCGAGGTCGGCCTTGAACGGCTCCTCGTCGCGATCGACGACGGTCTCCCCCTTGCGGCCCGGCACCTTGACCGGCACGATCTCCTCGGCGAACAGCCCTTTCTCGGTCGCCTCGCGGGCGCGCCGGTAGCTCTCCAGAGAGAACGCGTCCTGCTCCTCGCGAGAGAGCTTGTACTCCGCGGCGCAGATCTCCGCGCAGTTGCCCATGTGGACGTCGTTGTACGGGTCCCACAACCCGTCGTGGATCATCGAGTCGACGAGCTTGCCATGGCCGAGCCGGAGCCCCTCGCGAGCCCCGAGCGCGAGATACGGAGCCTGGCTCATGCTCTCCATGCCGCCGGCCGCCACCAGCTGAAAGTCGCCGCACCGCAGATCGTTGGCCGCGATCATCACCGCCCGCATCCCGGAGCCGCAGACCTTGTTCAATGTCAGCGCGCCGGTCGACACCGGACATCCGGCCCCGAGAGCCGCCTGGCGGGCCGGGGCCTGGCCCTGGCCGGCCGGAAGCACGCACCCCATGTTGACCTGCTGGATCTGATCCGCCGCCACCCCCGCCCGCTCGAACGCCGCCGCGAGAGCGCGAGCGCCGAGGGCATGGGCCGGCAAGCTGGCAAGAGCGCCCTGGAACGCCCCGACAGGCGTACGCACCGCGCTCAGAATGACGACGTCGTCCATGAACTGACTCCTGGCCTTTGAAGGCTGCGTGAACCGCGGGCCGCCCGCGCTGGAGTCGGGCGGAGCGCCCGGATGCTACCACAGGGCTCGCGGCGGCTTGATCGACGCTCGCAGTCCACATAGACTACCCACATGAAAGCTGTACAGGTCATGTTCGATGATAATCTCCTCGCCGAGTTGGACGAGACCGCTGAGGTCCGCGAGAAGGGGCGGTCCGCGGTGCTGCGGCAACTGACGAGCGACTTCCTCCGCCAACGACGCGAGCAGGAGATCGACGCGCAGTACGAACGCGCCTACGCGGGGGGCGAAGATCCTCTCGGCAAGGAGTTCGAGGGTTGGGAAAACGAGGGCGTATGGCCGCCCGAGTGAACCGGGGCGAAATCTGGCTCTACACCTTCGGGTCACCCGACAAGCGCCGCCCCGTCCTGGTGCTGTCCCGCCAGAAGGCGATCAGCCTCCTCAGAACCGTTCTCGTGGCGCCGATCATGTCCACCTCCCATGGAGCACCCAGCGAAGTCATGATCGGGATCGACGAAGGCCTCAAGCACGACTCGGCGGTCAATTTGGATCACATCCAGACCGTGGACCAACGGCAACTCCATCATTTCGTCGGCACGGTCGGCTCCGAGAAGATGGCCGCGATTTGCCACGCCCTGCTGCTCGCCACTGGGTGTGAAGGCTGACGCCCCCTCCCGCCACACCGCCCGTGTAGAATCCCCCGGCGGGGAAAACGACGGCTGTGCGATCCCTGGGCATCGACTTCGGCACCAAGCGGATCGGGCTCGCCATCTCGGATCCCGAGGGGCGGACGGCCGTTCCGTTGACAACCCTCGAGCGGCGGGACAACCGGTCGGCGCTGCGCGAGATCGCGGCGATCGCCCGCCGCGAAGGGATCGAGCGTCTCGTCGTCGGCGAGCCGGTCGGTCTGGACGGCAGCCGCGGCGAGGCCGCCGAGCGGGCGAGGCGGTTCGGCGAGCGCTTGGCGGAGCTCACCGGGCTGCCGGTCGAGATGGTCAACGAGTCGCTGACCAGCGTCGAAGCCGCAGAGCGCCTGCGCGCCGCCGGCGTCGATCCGCGGCGCAATCCCGGACGGCTCGATGCCGTGGCCGCCCAGATCCTCCTCCAGGAGGTCCTGGACCGGCGCTCCGGCGAGCCGTCCGGTCTCGAAGGATCGTAGAAGGAGTCATGGTGGCACGAGGCAGAGCGAAGGCCGCTCCACAAAAGAGCCCGAAGCGCGGCGAGGGAGGAAGCTTCAAGCGCATCCTCCTCGGATTGCTGGTCCTCCTGGCCCTCCTCATGGTGCCGGCCGCGTTCGCGGGCTGGTCGTGGTGGAAGCTGGAGCGCCCGTACAAGGGCTATCCCGAGAGCGAGCGGCAGGTCTCGATCAAGCAGGGCACGAGCGCCACCGAGATCCTCCAGACCCTCCAGACGAAAGGGATCATCGCCGACGCGAACCTGGCCCGCTTCTATCTGGTCTACGTCATGGGCGACCCCGCTCTCCAGGCGGGCGACTACAGCTTCCGCGGCCCCCTCTCCACTCCCGACGTGCTCGACAAGCTGGTGCGCGGACAGGTGATGACCGGCTCGGTCACCCTGGTCGAGGGGCTCACGCTGGAGGAGATCGCCGAACGCCTGGAGCAGGCGGACCTCGGCGAGCGCGAGGTCTTCCTCGACCTCATGCGCTCGCCCGAGCTGATCGCCGACCTCGACCCCGAGGCTCCCGACCTGGAGGGCTACCTCTTTCCCGAGACCTACAGCTTCGCCCGCCACACCGACGAGCAGACCGTGGTCGCCACACTGGTCAAGACCTTCCGGAAGCGCTATGAGAGCCAGATCCGGCCCCTGCTCAGCGGCTCCTCGCGCAGCCTGCGCGAGGTCGTGACTCTGGCGAGCATCGTCGAGAAGGAGGCGCGGATCCCCTCCGAGCGGCCGCTCATCGCCGGCGTCTACCTGAACCGCGTCCAGCGGGGCATCGGCCTGGGGGCCGATCCCACCGTGATCTACGCCTTGAAGCGGCTCGGCCGGTGGAACGGCAACATCCGGCGCACCGACCTCCAGATCGACTCGCCGTACAACACCGACCGCTATGCCGGCCTGCCGCCCGGGCCGATCTGCTCCCCCGGCCTGACCAGCCTGCAGGCCGCCGCCGATCCGGCCGACATTCCTTATCTATACTTCGTCAGCCGCAACGACGGCACCCACGTCTTCGCCTCCAGCCTCCAGGAGCACAACCGCAACGTCGAGATCTGGCAGCGGCAGTACTTTCGCG
>Ga0134123_10001866_pt1 | contig 13725 bp, 14 predicted proteins | sample KB303_FD_96460 | JGI IMG/M metagenome (GOLD analysis project Ga0134123, IMG submission 96460) | Terrestrial soil microbial communities without Nitrogen fertilizer from Kellogg Biological Station, Michigan, USA - KB3-0-3 | ecosystem: Environmental > Terrestrial > Soil > Unclassified ...
CAGCCTTGGCCGTTCCCGCACTCACTGATGATCGCGTTCTACGCCGACTATGCCGGCGGCGAGATCACTCCCGATCCGGCCGAGATCGAGGCCGCGGGGTGGTTCACCGCAGACCGACTGCCGCAGGCACTGCCGAGCAAGATCAGCATTTCCCGACGGCTGATCGATGCGGCGCTTGCTGAGCTCGGCGCTGCAAAGTGACCACAAGTTCCCGACCGCGGAGGATGCCATGCTGAGAATCTGGGGCCGCAACAACTCGGTCAACGTCCAGAAGCCGCTATGGTGCTGCGAGGAAATGGGCGTTCAGTACGAGCGGGTGGACGCGGGTGGGACCTTCGGCGTAGTAAATACCCCGCAGTACCGCAATCTCAATCCGAACGGCCTGGTGCCGACTATTGAAGACGACGGGTTCGTTCTCTGGGATTCGAATGCCATCGTGCGCTACCTCGCTGCCAAGCACAGTGCCGGCAAACTCTGGCCCGAGGACCTCAAGGTGCGCGCAGAAGCGGACAAGTGGATGGACTGGCAGAACACGATGTTCTGGCCAATCTTCAGGCCGCTGTTCTGGAACCTGGTGCGCACTCCCGCCGATCAACGCGACGACAAGGCGATGGAGGACTCGCGCCTCAAGACCACCGAGATCCTGAGTTATTTCGATTCGCACCTCAAGAACCGCGCATACGTTGCCGGCGACGCGCTTACGATGGGCGATATTCCAATGGGTTGTGCCATTCAGCGGTGGGTGAGCCTGCCCATCGACCATCCGGAGATGCCGAATCTGGAACGCTGGTACAGCACGCTGAGCGGGCGCGCGGCCTACAAGAAAATCGTGATGATCCCTCTGACCTGAAGGCGCCTGTCGACTACGCTACCGCGGTTTTCTCGCGCACCGCATCCAGGATGCGACGCAGCGTCTCTGCCATCCGCGCGGCCTCACCGCTGCTGATGTTATCCTCGAACAACGCCTTGATCGCCGCCGAATAGACCGGCCACATTTTCTTGCGCATTGCGCGGCCTTCCGCGGTGATCACTGCGAAAGCTCCCCGACGGTCTTCTTCGGCGCGTTCCCGTCCCACCAGCCCCGCGGAGTCCAGCCGATCCACCAGGCGCGTGAGATTGCTGCGCGACAGGACCGTCATTTCAGCCAGCTCGCTCATACGCAGCCGGCGATCTTCGGCGCGCTCCAGCGCCCATAGCACGTCATACCAAGACAGCGGGGGAAGCCCGGCTTCGGCCAACCGTGCCTCCATTTTCTCGACCAGCACCGCGTGTACGGTCAGGAACAGAGCCCAGGCCGAACCCTTTGAACTGTCTGCATTTTTACCCATTGCAAGACCTCCGACCTGAATAGTAGTTGCAATTGCAATTAACAGCAAGTAGAATGTAATTGCAACTGCAATTATTGTATATTCAATTTTTTGACCATGGAGGACGACATGAACCCCACCATCACTCGTGAAGAACTGCATCGCAAGCTGGTTTCCGCAAAGCGCCCGACGCTGGTCGAAGCGCTGCCGGAGAAGTACTTCGCCGACAAGCACCTGCCGGGCGCGCTGAACATGCCGCACGACCGGGTGGACGAACTGGCAGCGAAGCTGCTTCCGGACCGAGGCGCCGAGATCATCGTGTATTGCGCCAACCGCCAGTGCCAGAATTCGCACATTGCTGCCCACCGTCTCTCCGTGCTTGGGTATACCGACATTGTCGTGTATCCCGGTGGAAAACAGGACTGGGACGAGGCGGGCCTGCCCTTCGAATCCGCCACCGAAGCGGCCGTCGCCGTGTAAATGGAAGGAAGCGTGCCGCGGATCGGAACGAATTGCACGAAGGTCGTTTCGGCGGGCTGCAACCTTGCAGCCCGCCGCGGTCGGATCCAGCCCGGATGAGCGAGCCGGAGGCGTCGGGTCAGATCACGCCGGCTGCTTGCAATCTGCCAATCTCGGCATCGGCGTAGCCGGCCTCGCGCAGAATCTGGTCGCTGTGTTCGCCGTGCGATGGCGCTGGACGCTCTACGTCAAAGTGGAAGTCGCTCATTTTCAGAGGCGGAGCAAACTGGAGCGCCGCGCCATCGCGCACGACCATCTCCCGAGCCGTGATCTGCGGATCTTCGAGGCTTTCCTCGAGCGAAAGTACCGGTGAGACGCAGCAGTCCGTACTGCGGAATTTTTCTACCCAATGCGACTGAGGCCGGCTGGCGAAGATGCCTCCTAGTTCTTTCTTACCCCATTGCGCGTCCCTGGCACGGACTTCCCAGTGGCAGGCCTTGAGGTCCGGGCGCGCCACCACATCACACACGCGATCCCAGAATTTCCTCTCCAGCGCGCCAACCGCCATGTACTTCCCGTCGGACGTTCGATAGATGGCATAACAGGGTTCACGGCCGGAGAGAAAATCCTCGCCACGGGGACGAACGTGTCCGGTGGATGCTACAGCGGCGAGCGCTTGAAGATTGTGCGAGAACACGCCTTCCGTCATGGACACGTCGACGAAGCGCCCCTGGCCGCTGCGCTGCGCATCTACCAGGGCCGCCAGAATGCCCATCGCCGGCACCACCGCGCCGCCGAGAATGTCCGCTACTTGCAGATTCGGTATCACCGGATCGCCACCAGCCTCGCCCACCTGGTCGATCAACCCGGCGTAGCCGCAGTAATTCAGGTCGTGCCCGGCCAGATCGCGGTAAGGACCGGTCTGCCCGTAGCCGGAAATCGCACAATAGACGATGCGCGGATTGACCTGGCGACACGCAGCATGACCCACGCCGAGCCGATCCACGACACCAGGGCGGAAACTCTCCACCACGATATCCGCATCGCGCACCAGGCGCAGGAACACTTCGACGCCCTCCGGCTTTTTAAGGTCAAGACGCAAAGCGCGCTTGTTGCGGTTGATGGCGAGAAAAAGCGGGGCCGTCCGGCCCGTCTCCGCACCCATGGTGCGCGCATAGTCGCCGGCGCCGGGGTCTTCGATCTTGATGACGTCGGCGCCAAGGTCCGCCAGATGCAACGTGCACACCGGGCCGGGTAGAAGCCGGGTCAGGTCGAGTACGCGAATCCCCGAGAGCGGTTTGGGGCGCATCAGCCGGGAGTTTTCTTCGGGCCGGTATAGAACTCCGGAAAGCGTTTTTCCACCACCGTGCTGTCGCTCGCCCACGCGTGACAGGAATCGATGAGTCCAGGCCGTTCCCGCTTGCCCGTAGACTTGCTCCGCGCCGCGCGCGTCGCATACACGGTCTGAAAAGCGGTGGTCGCAATCGGGCCGAGCAACTCCACAAGGTGCGTGCAGCCCTTGATGCCGCCGAGCAGTTCACGTGTCTTCTGCGTCCAGCCCGGCTTGATCGACAGGCCGATCAGGGCCTTGAAATTTTCGGTGATGTCGCCGCAGATGCTGTAAGGTCCCCACACCGTGCGCGCCTCGACATCGTGCACCTTGAGATCGAGGTCTAGGGTCAGCCGCAGCCACATCTCATGCAACGGCTCGCCCGCCTTGATGCTGCCGCGGTCGCGGTTGGCGAAATCGTAGGTCTTGGTATCCACGAGGTGCCCTTCGATATCCCACAGACCATCGTCGCGTTCATAGCCGAAACATTCGGCCTTGCGATTGTGCAGGAGCTTTCGGGAAGCCGGTTTGCTGAGCGTCATTTAAGTCGGACGGAGTGGCCCGGGCGGCGTTCTTCCAGTCGATTGAGCACTTCGAGTCTCTGCGCAGCGGAAAAATCGAGCCAGCCGGCGATTTCATCGAGCGTGCGGAAGCAACCGCGGCACCATCCGGTGAATGGGTTGATCTGGCAGACATTGATACAGGGCGACTGGATGTCCTGGCGCTCCGGATTCATGCCGCCGCTTTCTCGCGCTTGGCGGCGAGCGCACGGCCGGCGCGCGATACCGTCGGCCGCTTGAGTTGTGCGCAGATGTACTCGGCCGCATCGAGCAGCTTGCCCATGTCAACGCCGGTATCGATACCGAGACCGCCGAGCATGTAAAGCACGTCTTCGCTGGCCACGTTACCGGTCGCACCTTTCGCATACGGACAGCCGCCCAGGCCCGCCACCGAACTGTCGAACGTGGCCACCCCCATTTCCATCACGGCCAGGATGTTGGCGAGCGCCTGCCCGTAGGTGTCGTGGAAATGCCCGGCGAGCCTATCGACAGGGATCTTTTTTGCCACGGCTTCCATCATGCGTTGTGCTTTGGCCGGCGTTCCGGTGCCGATGGTGTCGCCGAGCGAAATCTCGTAGCAACCCATGTCGTACAGACGTTGGGATACTGCCGCGACGGCCGCCGGCTGGACCTCGCCCTCGTAGGGACAGCCGAGCACGACCGAGATGTACCCGCGCACCCGCAGGCCGGCAGCGAGCGCCGCCTTGCATACTTCGGACTGGCGTTGCATCGACTCGGCAATCGTGCAGTTGGTATTGCGTTTTGAAAAGGCCTCGGTTGCGGCCGCGAAGCCCGCGACTTCCGTCGCCTTCGCAGCGATTGCGGCCTCCAACCCCTTCATATTTGGCACCAGTACCGGATAGGAAACTCCCGGCTGGCGGCGGATGCGCGCCATGACCTCCGCCGTGTCCGCCATCTGCGGCACCCACTTGGGGGATACGAAACTTCCCGCCTCGACCACGGGCAGTCCCGCATCGGCAAGACGATCGATCAATGCAACCTTGACCTCGGCAGGGACACTGCCCGGTTCGTTCTGCAAGCCGTCGCGCGGCCCGACTTCGACCATCCTGACTTTTTTCGGATATTTCATGTGTTGGACGCTTCCTCGAATTCGAGCAATTGCGCGCCTTCGGCAACCTGTTCACCCGCTGCGAAGTATATCCGCTTGACCGTGCCGCTCTGCGGCGCCCAGATGGTGTGCTCCATTTTCATGGCCTCGATGATCATCAGCGCCTGGCCTTTTTCTACCGCTTCGCCGTCCTTGATCAGCACCTGGACAACGGCTCCTGGCAGCGGCGAGACCAGCCTCCCGGACGGATCCTCTTCCTCCACCGAGGCGGGAGTCTCGAATTCGAGCCGGTAACTGCTGCCGAAAGCGAACACCGTCAGTTCGTTGCCCCTACGGACGACCGTGGCTCGAGTACGATTGCCGGCAAGGTCGGCATCGATCGTCTGCTTGCCGGCAACTTCTCCGGACGCCAGCATCTTCGCGCCAGGCAGTTCCAGCAGATAAGCCCTGTTGCGGTAGTGCGCCACCACCTCCACGCGCCTCCCCGCATCGATGAAGACAAAAGTATGGTGGTTATCCTCGTTCAGCCGCCATCCATCTCGCGCATTCCATGGCGAGTATGGATCGGCCGACCGGCCAGCAGACTGCGCCGCTTCGCGATCCATTCTCAATAGTTCGCTCAGTACTGCGATTGCCAGGATAGAGTCGGAGACTGGCGCGCTTTCCGCGAACAGTTCACTGCGATAGCGCTCGATCAACCCCGTGTCGAGCAACCCGGGCTCGCGATCCGCATCGGCAAATGCGCGATGCGCGGTGACAGCGGAAAGAAACGCCAGATTGCTGGCCAGGCCGGCAATCTCAAACTCGCCGAGCGCTGCGCGCAAACGGCGCACCGCGGAAGGGCGGTCGGAATCCCAGGCGATCAGCTTGGCAATCATCGGATCATAGTGCACACCGACTTCATCGCCGGCCTGCACGCCGCTGTCCACGCGTACGTGCGCCGACTCCTGCGGCGCGCGCAAGTGGTCGATGCGCCCTGCGGCGGGAAGAAAGCCGCGCACCGGGTCTTCCGCGTACACGCGCGCCTCGATGGCGTGGCCGTTGATCGCCAATTGCTCCTGCTTTAGCGGCAGTGGTTCCCCGGCAGCAATCTTCAACTGCCACTCGACCAGATCGAGGCCGGTGATCATCTCGGTCACGGGATGCTCGACCTGCAGCCGCGTGTTCATTTCCATGAAATAGAACTGGCCCCCTTCATCGGCTATGAACTCCACCGTGCCGGCGTTGACGTAGTTCACTGCCCGCGCCGCCGAGACCGCGGTACTGCCCATTTCGCGCCGGCGTTCAAGCGCCATTCCCGGCGCAGGCGCCTCCTCGAGGATTTTCTGATGCCGCCGCTGCACCGAGCAGTCGCGCTCGAACAGGTATACGCAATGACCCTGCGTGTCGGCGAAGACCTGGACCTCGATGTGACGCGGACGGGTGAGATACTTCTCGATCAGCATCCGGTCGTCTCCGAACGATGAACTCGCTTCGCGTTTCGCGGCGGCGAGCGCTTCGTCAAAATCCTTCGGCTTTTCGACCACGCGCATGCCCTTGCCGCCCCCGCCTGCGGATGCCTTGATCAGCACCGGGTAGCCGATGCGCTCGGCTTCCTTCCTGAGCGTCGCCACATCCTGCGCCGCACCGTGATAACCGGGCACAAGTGGAACGCCGGCCTTTTCCATCAGTGCCTTGGCGGCGCTCTTCGATCCCATTGCCTCGATCGCTGCAGCCGGCGGACCGATGAATACCGCCCCGGCCCGCACGCTCGCCTTGGCAAACTCGGCGTTTTCGGACAGGAATCCATAACCGGGATGGATCGCCTGCGCTCCGCTTTTCTTCACTGCCTCGAGGATGCGGTCCGCGCGTAAATAGGATTCGCGCGGAGGAGCCGGCCCGATGAGGTAGGCCTCATCGCAACTCGCCACATGCATTGCGCCGGCGTCTGCTTCCGAATAAACGGCGACCGTGCGTATACCGAGCCGCTTCGCGGTGCGCGCGACCCGGCAGGCGATTTCGCCGCGGTTGGCTATGAGAATCTTGTCAAACATGATTCAGTTCAGGATTTCCTGGTCCACGCGGGCGCCCGTTTCTGGAGGAAAGCGCCCAGCCCTTCGCGCCCCTCGGCGCTGACCCGGATTGAAGCGATGCGCCTTGCGGTTTCTTCCATCAGCGCATCGTCCAGTGGGCGGCGGGCAACGTCGGCGATGAGTTTCTTTGCCGCCGCCAGCGCGTTCGGCCCTCCCTGCAGCAGATGATCGGCAACATTCTTCACTGCTTCGTCGAGCCGCTCGCCCGCGGTGACTTCGTGCACCAGGCCGATGCGCCGGGCCTCCTCGGCGCCGAAACGCTCGGCTGTGAGGAAATAGCGCCGCGCCTCGCGCTCGCCGATCGCGGCGATCACGTAGGGACTGATCACCGACGGAATCAGCCCCAGCCTCACTTCGGACAATGAGAACGAGGCTTCGGCGGCGGCTACTGCAACGTCGCAACACGCGACCAGCCCGACGCCTCCGCCGAACGCCGCCCCCTGCACCCGCGCAATCGTCGGTTTGTGCATTCCATGCAAGCTGCGCATCAGGCCGGCCATCGCCACGGCATCGCGCAGGTTTTCGGCTTCGGAATATTTCGCCATCCGCTGCATCCAGTTGAGGTCCGCGCCCGCTGAGAAGCTCTTGCCGTTGGCCGCGAGCACGACCACGCGCGCATCCGCGTACTGGTCGAGCCGGCGCAACTCTGCAGTCAGCTCCGCAATCAGGTGATCGTCGAAGGCGTTGTGCACGTCCGGACGGTTCATCCGGACGGTGGCGACGCCCCCCTGAATCTCAGTCTGCAATGCTTGATCCGTCATCGTAAATTTGGACTCGTAAACCACCATCAAAACGGGACGTATGCTTGCCTGTGATTCCTCATCATTTCCCTAGCCCCCGTTCCCTGGAAGATTCTTCTCCCTCTCCCTTGACGGGATACCCTGGCGAAGCCCGGAGTACCCTTTTAGAGAGCATCGCTGACTCGGCGTTGGGGGAGCCATCCGGGGCGGGAAGCGATGCCTAGGTGCGCTACCCGCAAACGGCTGACTCCGTCAGTAACGTGTCCGCGCACCGGGGAGAGGGTCATTCCGGCGTGAATCGCTTCGCCACCTCCTCCAGCATTACTTCGGTGGCACCGCCGCCGATAGAAAGCACGCGCGAATCCCGCGCCAGACGCTCGATGGCGCTCTCACGCATGTATCCCATGCCGCCATGGAACTGCTGGCAGGTGTAGACGACTTCGTTCACCAGTTCACCGGACAGGGCCTTCAGCATGGACACCTCGCGCACGCAATCGCGCCGCTGCCCCGCCAGCCAGCCGCAGTGGTAGAGAAACTGGCGTGCCGCGTGTGTCCTGGCCTCCAGCATCGCCAGGCGCTGGCGGATCACCTGCTTGTCAAACAGCACCCCGCCGAAGGCCCTGCGGCTCTTGACATACTCGACGGTGAGGCGCAACGCCGTCAGCGCGTGACCGACCGCTATGGCGGCCGCGGCGATGCGCTCGGTCTGGAAGTTCTTCATCACCGCGTAGAAACCGGCATTCTCTTCCCCGAGCAGGTTCTCCGCGGGCACGCGGCAGTCCTCGAATACCAGTTCCGCGGTGTCCGAACACAGCCATCCTGTCTTCTTGAGTGCGCGGCCGACGCGAAACCCGGGCAGACCTTTCTCGACGATGAACATCGAGATCCCGCGCGAGCCCTTGGCGTCCTGATCGGTGCGCGCCGCGACGAAGTAAAGATCCGCGTGCACCCCGTTGGTGATAAACATCTTGGCGCCGTTGAGCACCCAGACGTTGCCGTCCCTTCGGGCGCGCGTACGTATTGCCGCAACGTCGGACCCGGCGTCCGGCTCGGTGACCGCGACCGCGGTAATGCGCTCTCCACGGATGACCGCGGGCAGGTATTTTTCGAGTTGCGCCTTCGAGCCCGCGTTGACCAGATGCGGCGAAGCCATGTCGGTGTGCACCAGGACCGTCGCCGCGAATCCGCCGAAGGTCGTCCGCGAAACCGCTTCCGCGAACACCAGTGCGGTCAGCGCGTCGGCCTCCGCACCTCCGTACTCGGCCGGATAGGTGATGCCGAAAAATCCCAAGTCACCCATCTTGCGCAACACTTCACGTGGTACAAAACCCTGTTCTTCCCATCCCTCTCCATGCGGCTCGACCTCCTTTGCCAGAAACCGCGCGATCTGGTCGCGCAAGGCGACATGCTCTTCGGTAAGGTAGATCGACTCCATGCGACTGGGAGCGGAACGCGCATCCATGATCTACATCCGGAACACGCCGAAACGCGTGTCCTCGATTGGCGCGTTGAGCGCCGCGGAGATGCCCAGCCCCAGAACCATCCGGGTGTCTGCCGGATCGATCACACCGTCGTCCCACAGCCGCGCGCTGGCGTAGTACGGGTGGCCCTGGCTCTCGTACTGAGCCCGGATCGGCGCCTTGAATGCTTCCTCGTCTTCCGGGCTCCACGACTTGCCGGATTTTTCCAGCCCGTCGCGCTTGACCTGCGCCAGCACGGCAGCGGCCTGCTCGCCTCCCATCACCGAAATGCGTGCGTTCGGCCACATCCACAGGAAACGCGGGCTGTAGGCGCGGCCGCACATGCCGTAGTTGCCGGCGCCGAAACTGCCGCCGATGATCACCGTGAATTTGGGCTCACGCGCGCAGGACACCGCGGTTACCAGTTTGGCACCGTCCTTGGCGATGCCGCCGGCCTCGTACTTCTTGCCCACCATGAAGCCAGTGATGTTCTGCAGGAACACCAGCGGAATGCGCCGCTGCGCGCAGAGCTCGATGAAATGGGCGCCCTTCAGTGCGGACTCGGAAAACAGGATGCCGTTGTTGGCCAGGATTCCGATCGGGTAGCCAAAGATGTGCGCGAATCCGCACACCAGGGTAGTGCCGTATAGCGGCTTGAATTCGTCGAGTTCGCTGGCGTCCACGATCCGCGCAATCACTTCGCGCACGTCGAACGGTTTGCGCGCATCGGTCGGTACGACGCCATGCAATTCCGCCACCTCGTAAAGTGGCTCGCGCGGCTCACGGATTTCCAGCGCGATCTGCTTTCTGATGTTCAGGTGCGCAACGACGCGGCGAGCCAGTTCCAGTGCGTGCGGATCGTTGAGCGCGTAGTGGTCGGCCACACCGGAGGTGCGGGCATGCACGTCGGCGCCTCCCAGCTCTTCCGCGCTCACCACTTCGCCGGTCGCGGCCTTGACCAGCGGCGGACCGGCCAGAAAGATGGTGCCCTGGTTTCTGACGATGATCGCTTCGTCCGCCATCGCCGGTACGTACGCACCACCCGCGGTGCATGAGCCCATCACTACCGCGATCTGCGGGATCCCCGCCGCCGACATGTTCGCCTGGTTGTAGAAGATGCGCCCGAAATGAACGCGGTCCGGGAACACTTCGTCCCAGGTCGGCAGGTTCGCGCCGCCGGAATCCACCAGATAGATGCACGGCAACCGGTTCTGCTGCGCAATCTCCTGCGCCCTGACGTGCTTCTTCACTGTCATCGGAAAATAGGTGCCGCCCTTTACCGTGGCGTCGTTGGCGACGATGACGCACTCGCGCCCCGCTACACGTCCCACGCCGGTAATGATGCCGGCGGCCGGCACTGCGCCGTCGTACATGTTCCAAGCCGCGAGTTGCGAAAGCTCCAGAAACGGCGAACCGACATCGAGCAATCGCCGGATGCGTTCGCGCGGCAGCAGTTTGCCGCGGCCCAAGTGCTTCTCCCGTGCTGCTTCGCCGCCGCCCTGGCTGATGAGCCCGACCTTGGCGCCGAGATCCGCCACCAGCACCGCCATGGCCGCCTGACTGGCCCTGAACTCGGGCGCGCGTGCATTGAGCTTGCTGCGAATAGCCGTCATGAGGCTGCCTTCTTCGCTGGAATCGGGTGGCCAGGCAGGAGTTGATACGGATGTTTCCAGCGCGGCAGCGCGCGTATGCGCATCAGCCAATCACGAATGTTCGGATACTGGCCCCAGTCGACGCCGATCTCATCGTCGAAAAACAGGTACGCGCAAATCGACAGGTCGGCGATGGTCGGCCGCTCGCCCACCACGAAGCTGCGGCCGGCAAGGTGCGCGTCCAGCACTTTCCATGCGCTTTCCGAACGCTTGCGGAAGGTTTCGAGGACCGCCTTGTCGGTGTCTGGCGCAAACTGGCGCAGGAAGCGATAGGTGGCGGTATAGCTTGTCAGTTTGTGGTTGTCCCAGAACAACCAGCGCAGGACCTCACGACGTTCCGTTTCGTCCTTCCAGCTGAACCGGCCGAACTGCTCGACCAGATAGTCGAGAATGACGGCCGACTGGCTCATGCGCTTGCCGCGGTGTTCGAGCACCGGCGCTTCGCCCATGACATTGATCTCTCGATATGCCGGTGTGCGCGTTTCGCCGTTGAAGAAATCCACGAAGCGCGCGGTCCAGTCAGCCCCGGCGAGTTCGAGGAATAACGCCGGCTTGTACGAGTTACCGGACTGCGCGAAGCCGTAGAGGATGTATTCGGCCATGGTGTCTTGTCCCGGATGAGAATACGCCGGTCACCAGCCTCCAGTCGCACTCTCTATGAAGGCGGAAACGGCGTGTTGTTGAGCTTCGCAATGGCCGGAACCAGCGATGCAACCAGATGCTCGGGACCGCCGAAGCCGAGATTCACCGCCTGCGTCAACGTCTGCAGCGTCGCCGCCGCCATGGAACCTGCCAAGCCGAACTCCATCGCCATCTGATTGTAGTAACGCACATCCTTGAGCGCATTGGCGAGCCCGAACTTCATACCTTTGAAATCGCCTTCGATCGCCTTGCCCGCGAGCATTTGGAAGATTCCCGAGTTCGCAGCCCCCGTCGAGACCAGCTGGAAATACTTTTTTGGGTCCACGCCGAGCTTCGCGCACGCGGTCAGCGCTTCCGCAATCAGTGCCATCTGACCGATCGCGGCACAGTTGTTGATCAGCTTGATCTTGTGACCCGCGCCGACGCTGCCGATATGGAAAATGTTCTCGCAGAATGCCTTGAGCGCCGGTTCGATCTCCTTGAACGTGGCAGCATCCGCGCCGACCATAGTGTTAAGTCGACCCTGTTCCGCCTCCACAGGCGTTCTTGTGAGCGGCGCATCGACATAGTGCACGCCCTTGGACTCGAATTCCGCGGCGATCTTCAACGTCGAGCCCGGCTGGCTGGTCGAAGTGTCCACCACGGTCTGTCCCGTGCGTGCCGTCTCGAGGATGCCGCCCTGGCGATAGACCAGGTCTTCCACCTGCGGCGAGCCGGTCACGCAGATGAACACGATGTCGCTTGCGGCAACCAGGCCGGAGACATCCTTTGCCTCCTTTGCGCCGCGCTTCACCAGGTCTTCGACCGGCGCGCGATTGCTGTGGCCGAGGATGGTGGTCGGGAAACCCTTCTCGACCAGGTTCTTCGCCATGCCGTGGCCCATCAAACCTACGCCGATGAATCCGATTTTCTTGTTCGCCATTTTATTCCCCCAGATTCAATTCAACACTTGCGCGCTCTTGCGTTGCGGCTCAAACAAGTTCGATAGCCATGGCGGTGGCTTCTCCGCCGCCGATGCACAGCGAAGCTACGCCGCGTTTGCCGCCGCGCGCGCGCAGTGCGCCGATCAGCGTCACCAGAATGCGGGCGCCGGAGGCACCGATCGGATGTCCGAGCGCACAGGCGCCGCCGTGAACGTTCACCTTTTCGTGCGGCAACCCGTGCTCTTTCATTGCCGCCATCGTGACCACCGCAAACGCCTCGTTGATCTCGTACAGGTCGACCTGGCCCGAATGCCAACCGGTCTTTTCGAAGAGTCTCCTGATGGCTCCGACCGGCGCAGTCGTGAACCAGGCCGGTTCCTGCGCATGGGTCGCATGACCAGCTACGGTTGCGAGCCGCTCGAGGCCGAGCTTGTCGGCAGTCGAGCGCCGCATCATCACCAGCGCTGCGGCACCGTCCGAAATGGAGCTCGAATTCGCCGCCGTAACCGTGCCGTCTTTTTTGAATGCAGGTTTGAGCAGCGGGATCTTGTCGAAGTTGGCTTTGAACGGCGATTCGTCATGCTCGGCGAATCGCTCATCCTTGCCGGACTTGATGGCAATCGGCACCGTCTCCCATGCGAACGATCCGTCCCGGTTGGCCTTCTGCGCGCGTTCCAGCGACGCCACGGCAAATCTGTCCTGATCTCCCCGGCTGAACTGGTACTTCGCCGCGCAATCCTCGGCAAAGCTGCCCATCAGCCTGCCTTTGTCGTAGGCGTCTTCCAGCCCGTCCAGGAACATGTGGTCGAGCACCTGCTGATGCCCCATGCGGTAGCCTGAACGCGCCTTCGGCAGCAGATAGGGCGCATTGCTCATGCTTTCCATGCCGCCCGCGACCATGACCTCGTTGGTGCCGGCCATGAGCAGATCGTGCGCGAGCATCGCCGCTTTCATCCCCGACCCGCACATCTTGTTGACCGTCGTGCATCCCGCCGCCAGCGGCAGACCGGCACCGAGCGACGCCTGGCGGGCCGGCGCCTGGCCGAGCCCGGCCGGCAGCACGCAGCCCATGATCACTTCCTGCACCTGATCGGGCTTGACGCGGGCGCGCTCAATCGCTGCGCGGATCGCCGCGGCGCCCAGCTGCGGCGCCGGGAAGTCTTTCAGTTCGCCCTGCAGCGCCCCCATCGGCGTGCGCGCGGCGGAAACAATGACGATCGGATCGTTAGCCATGAACTCCTCCAGGGACAACAATGATCAACTCAACCCGCTTGTGGCGGAAGACGTACGAAAACGGTTGCGGAAGCGCAGAGCCTCGGGATAAGGGTAGACGTCTTCGATGTGTCCGGCGGCAATACGCTGCTTGATCGCATTCCAGTAGTCTGCGTCCAGCAGTTCGGCGTGATGTTCCAGGAAGACCTCGCGCACCCGCGGGTCGCCCAACAGGAATGCCGCGAACTCTTCGGGGAACACGTCGTTGGCGCCCACCGGATACCAGGGCTCGGCGGAGA
>Ga0134123_10001869_pt1 | contig 13715 bp, 13 predicted proteins | sample KB303_FD_96460 | JGI IMG/M metagenome (GOLD analysis project Ga0134123, IMG submission 96460) | Terrestrial soil microbial communities without Nitrogen fertilizer from Kellogg Biological Station, Michigan, USA - KB3-0-3 | ecosystem: Environmental > Terrestrial > Soil > Unclassified ...
AGTAGCCCTCGGCCTCGTCGCGGTGCAGCTGCATTTCGAGCCCGGGATGGAGCCACTGCGCGGTGTCACCCTTGTCGACCAGCTGACGCGGCGGATTCTGCGGCTCATCGCTTTCCAGCACCGACCAGAGCTCCCAAGCCACGCTTTGCCAGCGGTTCTGGATACGGCGCCGCTGCATAATCACGGCGAATGTTTTCGCGGGTTTGTCCACTCACGAACTATACTGCGATATCATCGTCACAGCGTTCCGAAGTACCAATAAACCCATGCCGCAAAAGGTTATTTCCATTCGACCGGAATCCCGTCCGCCGGAGGCCAAGGCCCCCCGCTACGACGGCGGCCCGCTTGCGGACACGCTCGGCAGGGGCATGCGCGACCTGCGCATCTCGGTGACCGACCGCTGCAACTTCCGCTGCACCTATTGCATGCCGCGCGCCGTGTTCGACGCGGACTACAAATTCCTGCCGCATGAGGCGATCCTCAGCTTTGAGGAAATCGCGCGGCTCGCGGGCATCTTTGTCGGCCTGGGCGTGAAGAAAATCCGGCTGACGGGCGGCGAGCCGCTGCTGCGCAAGGGCCTGCCGGACCTGGTCGCGATGCTCGCGCCGCTGGGCGCGGATCTCACGCTCACCACCAATGGCTCCACGCTGGTGAAGCACGCGCGCGCGCTGAAGGAAGCTGGACTGGACCGCCTCACGGTAAGCCTGGATTCGCTCGACGAAGCCACTTTCCGGGCGATGAACGACGCCGATTTCCCGGTTGAAAAGGTGCTCGACGGCATCGCTGCCGCCGCCGATGCGGGATTCTCGCAGGTCAAGGTCAACATGGTGGTGAAGCGCGGCGTCAATGATCACCAGATCGTTGAAGCGGCGCGCCATTGGCGTGATTCGGGCCATATCCTGCGCTTCATCGAGTTCATGGATGTCGGCAGCACCAACGGCTGGCGCATGGATGATGTCATCCCCTCCGCGGAGGTGGTGCGCCGGATTTCCGCCGCGTTCCCGCTCGAGCCGGTCGATCCGAATTACACCGGCGAAGTGGCCGGGCGCTGGCGCTACAGGGACGGCGCGGGCGAGATCGGCGTCATTTCGTCGGTGACGCAGGCCTTTTGCCGCGACTGCAACCGCATGCGCCTGTCGACGGAGGGCTCGCTCTTCACCTGCCTGTTCGCGCAGCAGGGCCACGACCTGAAATCGCTGCTGCGCGGCGGCGCCGACGATGCGGCGATCCGCGATTCGATCGTGGCGGTATGGCGCTTGCGCGACGATCGCTATTCGGAAATTCGCACTTCCGAAACCGCGAAGAAACCCAAAGTCGAGATGTCCTACATCGGTGGCTAAGACCTACCGTCCCCGCCTCACGAATGCCGCGCGCCCCGCGACCTACGAGGTGGAGGCGTTCAACGAACGCGGCGAAATGGTGCCGACGTCGATCGCCGGCGAACATCCCCTGACGCTGTATCTCGACAAGCGCGAGCTGGTTACCCTGATGACGCTCGGCCACGCGCCGGAGGCTCTGGCGATCGGATTCCTGCGCAACCAGCGCCTGGTCGCGGCGATCGAGGACATCCAGGCGGTGCAGGTGGACTGGGAAACGGAATCCGTGGCCGTCACGACAGACGGGAAATCCGACATCGAGGAAAAAACCCGCAAGAAGACGGTCACCACCGGCTGCGGACAGGGCACGGTTTACGGCGACCTGATGGAAGAGATTGGCGGCATCAGGCTGCGCGACGATGTTTCGCTCGCGGATGCCGACTTATTCGCCCTGGTCGAGAGAGTGCGCAAGCACGAAACCATCTACAAGCAGGCGGGCGCGGTGCACGGCTGCGCGCTCGCGAACCGGCAGGGCGAAATCCTGATGTTCGTCGAGGATGTCGGCCGCCACAACGCGGTGGACGCGATCGCGGGCTTCATGTGGCTGGACGGCATCGACGGCTCGGACAAGGTCTTCTATACGACCGGCCGGCTCACCTCCGAAATGGTGATCAAGTGCACCCAGATGCGCATCCCGTTCCTCGTCTCGCGTTCGGGCCTTACCAAGATGGGGCACGACATCGCGCGCCAGGTCGGCCTTACCATGATCGGCCGCGCGAGCGGCAGGCACTACCTTGCCTTCACCGGCAAACACCGTCTTAAATACACAGCACCGCAACCAACTGCAGTCGCCTAAGAGAGGACAATACCCATGGATAGACGCGAATTTCTGCAAACCGGAACGGCCGCCGCGGCGCTTGCCAGCCTCCCGCGCATCAGCTTCGCGCAGCAGTTGACCTTCAATCCGCGGCCCGGGGCCTGGCGCACATATGAAATCACCACTAGGGTCGAGGTGCTGAAGACGTCAGGCGTGACTCGCGTCTGGGTGCCGCTGCCCTCGGTGGAAGGTGATTACCAGAAGGTGGCCGGCAATAACTGGTCCGGGAACGGCGCCGCTCGCCTCGCGCGCGACGGCAAGTACGGGGCCGCCATGGTGGCGGTGGAATGGGGCGCCGGCGAAAAAGCGCCCGCGCTGGAAGTCGTCAGCACGTTCTCGACCCGGAACCGCGCGGTGGAATTCGGCAAGCCCGATCCGGCCCTCAAGCTGGATGCCTCGAGTGCCGCCTTCTATACGGCGTCGACCGATCTCATGCCGACCGATGGCATCGTGCGCGACACGGCTCGCGAGATCGTCAAGGGCAAGCGCACCGACGTGGACAAGGCGCGCGCGATCTATGAATGGATCGTCGAGAACACGTTCCGCGACCCCAAGACGCGCGGCTGCGGGGTCGGCGACATCAAGGCGCTGCTTGAGACGGGCAATCTGGGCGGCAAGTGCGCCGACCTGAACGCCCTCTACGTGGGTCTCGCGCGCTCGGTCGGCTTGCCCGCGCGCGACGTCTACGGCCTGCGCGTGGTGAAAAGCGAATTCGGCTACCGCAGCCTGGGCGCAGGCACGCCCAACGTCACGCGCGCGCAGCACTGCCGCGCCGAAGTGTTCCTCACGGGATTTGGCTGGGTGCCGGTGGACCCGGCCGACGTTCGCAAGGTGGTGCTCGAGGAAAAGGCGCAGCCGGTGACGCTCGCCGATCCCGTGGTGCCGCCGGTGCGCGCCAAGCTGTTCGGCGCCTGGGAAATGAACTGGCTTGCCTATAACGAGGCGCACGACTTAAAGCTGCCGGGTTCCGGCGGCGCGCCGGTCGCGTTCTTCATGTATCCGCAGGCGGAAACCGGCGGCAACCGGCTCGACAGCCTCGACCCGGACAACTTCAGGTACACGATCACCGCGCGCGAGATCAAGGCCTAGGAAACCGCCCGCGTGCTGCCGCAACTTTCCGCGTCGCAGGCGGCCGCGGCATCCTGCGAGAGCGTGGCTCAGTGGTGGCCGCGCCACCGCGCCATCGCGGCGGAGCATGCCGACCCGATGCACCAGGCCATCATCGGCGGCTTCGTCGCCGATCGCGTCGGCTGGGCTTTCGCATCCGGCTACCAGGCGGCGCTGCGCGCGCTTTTTCCGGATGCGCCTGGGGACCGCATCTGCGCGCTGTGCGTGACGGAGACCGATGGCAACAGCCCGAAAGCCATCAAGAGTTCCCTCACGAGAACGCGCGACGACTGGACGCTCAACGGCTCCAAGCGCTGGACGACCCTCGGGCCGCAAGGCGCGCTTTTCTTCGTCGCGGCGCGCGACGAAGCCGCCTCGCTGACTCGCGCCAGCATCAGGATCGCGCGCGTCGACTCGAATGCCCGGGGACTGAAGATCGAGAGCATGCCGGCGACGAAATTCGTCCCCGAGGTTCCCCACGCGCGGCTGCAATTCGAGAATCTGAAGCTCCGGGAGACCGAAATACTGGAAGGCGACGGCTACGACCGGTACGTAAAGCCGTTTCGCACCGTGGAGGACATCCACGTGCAGGCAGCCGTCCTTTCCTATCTGATGCGCGAGGGCCAGCGGCTCGGCTGGCCGCAGGGCTGGCTCGAGCGCCTCTCGGCGCTGCTGGCCGCGCTGGGCAGGATTGCCGACATGCCGGCCGCCGAGGCCGAAACCCATGTCGCGCTGGCAGGCGCGCTGGCGATCGGCGCTGGCCTGATCGCCGAGACGGAGGAATTCTGGACGCGCTCGGCCGCGGATCCGGCGGCGCTGCGCTGGCGGCGGGACCGGGAACTCCTGAACGTCGCCAGCGGCGCGCGCGAGCAACGCACCCGGCGCGCCTGGGAGCGGCTCCGCGCGTAGGAAAATCGCCTACTCCGGACGCAGGGAAAATTGGGCGTCACCGGACGGCGTCATTGGTCTATCGTTGCATTCCTCCCCATGAAATACACCCTATTTCAGGAAACGCGCGCCGGCAAACGTCCCTACAACGAGGACCGGCTCGGCTGCTGGCAGCGCGGCGGCGCCCTGATGCTCGCGGTGGCCGACGGCATGGGCGGGCACGAGCATGGCGAGGTTGCCGCGCAAATTGCGGTGGACCGGCTCGGTCAGGCGTTTGAGGCGGAAGCGCGCCCGAAGATCGACGTACCGGAGCTGTTTTTGCGCAATGCGCTTGGCGACGCCCACGCGAAGATCGTGGAAGAGGCGCGTGTCCGCAAACTGAGCGAGACGCCTCGCACGACCGTGGTCGCCTGCGTGGTTCAGGACAGCAAGGCCTGGTGGATGCACGTGGGTGATTCGCGGCTGTACCTGATCCGAAAGGGCCGCGTCGCAGCGCGCACCCGGGACCACACCTACGTCCAGCAACTGGTCGACGCCGGGAAGATCCGGGAAGAGGCGGCGGAAAATCATCCCGACCGCAACCGGGTGATGCGATGCCTGGGCGGCCCGCAGCCTCCCGCGATGGACCCGACGCAGAGCATGGCCCTGGAAAAAGACGACATTTTGCTGTTGTGCTCCGACGGCCTGTGGGGACCCCTGACCCAGCGCCAGATTCTGATCGGCCTCATCGGCCGGGACCCCGCGCACGCCCTGCCCGAACTGATCTCGCTCGCCGAGGCGCGCGCGGGCGCGCACTGCGACAACATATCGGTGGTCGCGATGCATTGGCAGGAGCTAGAATCGCCGGCAGCAGCAGCGGTAATCACGGGAGGATAGCTGCGCATGAGCGACGTGGGATTGCAGCGCGACGGCCGGCCGCAAGGGGACCCTCCGGCGGCGCAGCCTGCCGCGCCGGGGCCGCTGCGCATCCTGGCGGTGGAGGACTCGCCGTCCGACTACGAATACCTGCTGGCGGTCCTTGGCGGCTCGGGCCGGCCCGTCGTCTCGCGGCGCGTCGAGGACGAGCCGAGCATGGCGGCGGCCCTGGCCGAGGCCGATTGGGATGCGGTGATATCCGACAACAAGCTGCCGCGCTTCAGCGCCACCGGCGCGCTCGAGACGCTGCGCCGCTCGGGCAAGGACCTGCCCTTCATCATCGTCTCCGGAACGATCGGCGAGGAAGTCGCGGTGCAGGCGATGCAGGCGGGCGCCGACGACTACGTCATGAAGAGCAACATGCTGCGGCTGATGCCGGCGGTCGAGCGCAGCATCCAGGCCGCGGAATCGCGCCGCAAGCGCCGCAAGGCGAAGCGCCTGCAGCGTGAAAGCGAGGAGCGCCTGCAGGCGGTGGCCTCGAATTTTCCGGGCGTGGTGTTCCAGCTGCGCTACGACCAGCGCCGCCGGCGCTTCACGTCGGGATTCTTCAGCGCCGGCGCCGAGCGGCTGATGGGCGTTTCGGCCGACGCGCTTGGCGACACGCCGGAGGTGTTCTTCACGTTCATCGGTGCCGCGGATCGCGCCAGCCTGGAGCAGGCGGTGGTCTCCGGGGCGCAGCGCGGCGAAACGATCCGCTGGGAAGGACGCCTCAAGTCGCCTCCCGGCAGCGAGCCGCCGTGGGTGGAACTTTGCGCCACGCCGCGCCCATACACGGCGGAAAAGGAGATGCTGATCTGGGAAGGCGTGATCATCGACGCCACCGCGCGCAAGCGCGCCGAGCAGAAACTGATAGAGTCGCAGGAGACGCTGCGCGCGGTAACGGTCCACCATGAATCCGAAATCGAAGAGGAGCGCGAGCGTTTCGCGCGCGAACTGCACGACGAGAGCGGCAGCCTGCTGACCGCGCTCAAGATATCCCTCGCCAATCTTGCCGGACGCTGCGGCTCGGACCCGGAGGCGCTCGCGGCGACCCGCCAGTGCAACGAGCTCGTCGAGTCGGCGGCGCTGAGCGCGCGGCGCATCGCGCTTGCCTTGCGCCCGCCGGTCCTCGACTCGGGCATCGTCGAGACCGCGCGCTGGCAGGCGCGCGAGTTCGAGAAGCACACCGGCATCCGCTGCAAGGTGTCCAGCAATACCGCCGAATGCGACCCCGGCCGCGCGCAGACCACCGCGCTCTACCGCATTCTGCAGGAAGCCCTCACCAACATCGCCAAGCATGCGGGCGCCACCGAAGTCGATATTCAGCTGTTTGCCGACAGTGCGGAAGTAACGCTCGAAATCCGGGACAACGGCAAGGGGCTGCCGGAAAAGCAGACGGCGCGGCCAGACGCGTTCGGCCTGCGCGGCATGGCCGAACGGGCGCGCGTGCACGGCGGCTGGCTCGAATTTTCCAGCCAGCCGGGAAAGGGCACCACGGTGATGGCCGCCGTGCCGCTGGCTGGCAGCGAAGGCGCCGCCCCCGCATGATCCGCATCCTGATAGCGGACGACCATCCGCTGGTACGCACCGGCCTGCGCCAGATACTGAAGGGGCACGAGGACATGGCGGTGCTTGGCGAAGCCGAGGACTACAACGGCATCCTCGCGCAGCTGCGCGACGCGGAGTACGACGTCATGCTGCTCGACGTGTCGCTGCCGGGCAAGAACGGCATCGAAATCCTGAAATCGCTGCGCGAGATTCATCCCGCGCTCAAGGTCCTGATCATCAGCACCCATCCCGAGGACCAGTACGGGCTGCGCGCGCTGCGGGCCGGCGCCGCGGGCTACCTCACCAAATCGATCTCGCTCGAGCACCTGGTCGAGGCCGTGCGGGAGATCGCCAAGGGACGCCGCTACATCAGCCGGGAACTCGCTTCGCTGCTGGCCGAAAGCGTCGGCCGCAAGGACGCCGACGCGCCGGCGCACGAATCGCTGTCCGATCGCGAACTGCAGACCTTGCGGCTCATTGCTGCAGGGCGCAAACCCGCGGACATCGCCACCGAACTCGCGCTCAGCCCGAAGACCGTCAGCGTCTACCGGGCGCGCATCCTCGACAAGCTGGGCCTAAAGAGCAATGCGGAACTCGCCCGATATGCCCAGCGCCACGGGCTGGTGGACTAGTAATTTGCAGATTCTTGCGAAAGTTGATAATTCCTTTCCTGTGCACAGGCGACCCTGCGAAGGTCCCGTGATAGCCTCCCGCAGCCCGGTTGCCTGGAGGGGCAAAAGGTTGCTCTAGACGTCTGTTCGAAATCGTACAAAAAGGAGGAGTCATGCATCTGATTACAGTTTCCCGCGGCCTCGCCGCAGCCACCTGCGCCGCGGCCGTCCTCTTCTCGGGTGGCGCACTCGCGCAGAAAAAGGGCGAGTTCGCCACCAAAGACGAGGCGGTCGCCATGGTGAAGAAGGGCGTCGCCTACATCAAGAAGGAAGGCAAGGAAAAAGGCTATGCCGAAATAACCAACAAGAAAGGCCAGTTTACGGACCGCGACCTGTACCTGGTGGTCTACGGCCTCGACGGCGTGGTGCGCGCGCACGGCGCGAACGAGAAAATGGTGTCGAAAAACCTGATCGACCTGAAGGACGTCGATGGCAAGCCGTTCGTCAAGGAACGGACCGAAATGGGCAAGGCGAACGCGACATTCTGGCAGGACTTCAAGTTTTCCAACCCGGTGACAAAGAAGATCGAACCCAAGCAGATGTACTGCGAAAGGCTCGATGACACCGTGGTGTGCGGCGGCATCTACAAGCAATAGCCGGCGCATGAAACTGTCCGCCAAGCTGATGATCGCGCCGCTGGTGGCGATCGGCTTCCTGGTCCTCCTCGCGCTGGCGGGCTATTACGCGCTCACGCTGCAGCAGGCGGCCGCGGACAACTTCTACCAGGGAATCTTCACGCGCTACGAGAGCGCGGTCAAGACGGAAACCGCGGTCGGCAAGGTACACGCCGGAATCTACCGCCTCCTGAACATCGGGGAGTCCATCGGTGCGGAGCGGGCGGCGAAGGAGGCTGCGGCCTACAAGCAGCAGCTTTCCGCCGCCCAGAGTTCCTTCAAGAGGCTCGAGGGCGGCAACGAGAACCAGCGCAAGCAGGTTGCCGCCGCCGCGGCCAAGCTCGCGGAGTACATCAAGGCCGCCGACCTTGCCATCGAACTGGGCTCGGTCGATGTCAACACCGGCACGGCAGCCATGCAGACGGCCGACCAGGCGTTCCTTGAAATGGCAAAGAACCTTGAAGCGGTGGTCGAGTCGGAACGCAAGAATGCGGAAGAGATCTTCGAATCGACGCGCGCGTCGTACCAGACGGCATGGATCACGATGTTGATCCTGGCGATCGCGGCCGTCGTCGTCAGCCTGCTTGCCGCGGCCGTTCAGTCTCGCAGCATCGTTTCGCGGCTGCGCATGGCGATCACTTCGGCGGAGGCGCTCGCGCGCGGCGATCTCACGCAGCATGTGTCAGCCGATTCCCGGGACGAGGTCGGCAACATGCTCGCCGCGCTCGCCAACTCCACCGAGCAGCTCGCGAGGCTCGTCGGCACGGTGCGCCAGATCACCGAATCGGTGTCCGCCGCCTCCAGTGAAATCGCGCGCGGCAACCAGAACCTGTCCGAACGGACCGAGGCGCAGGCCTCGAGCCTGGAGCAGACCGCCGCCTCGCTCGAGGAACTGACGACGACGGTCCGGCAGAACGTGGATAGCGCGCGCCAGGCGACGCAACTTGCATCCGCCGCGTCGGGCGCCGCCGGCAAAGGGGGACAGGTTGTCGGCAAGGTGGTCGAGACGATGACCGGCATCACCGGCTCGTCGAAAAAGATCTCGGAGATCACCGCCGTGATCGATGGCATCGCGTTTCAGACGAACATTCTCGCCCTCAACGCCGCCGTGGAAGCCGCGCGCGCCGGCGAACAGGGCCGCGGCTTTGCCGTGGTCGCCTCCGAAGTGCGCAGCCTTGCGCAGCGCAGCGCCGCCGCCGCCAAGGAGATCAAGGGCCTGATCGAGGAATCGGTGCGGCGCATCGAATCGGGTTCCCAGCTGGTTGCCGAGGCAGGGTCCGCGATGCGGGAGATCGTCGGCGCCGTCAAGCAGGTAACTGAAATCATCGGCACGATCGCGGCCGCATCGCAGGAGCAAAGCGGCGGCATCGACCAGGTCAACCAGGCGATGTCGCAGATCGACGGCGTCACCCAGCAGAACGCGGCGCTCGTCGAAGAGGCCGCCGCCGCCGCCGCGAGCCTGCAGGACCAGGCAACGCAGCTGATCGCGGCGGTGGTCGCCTTCAAGATCGAGGAAGGCAGGGCCGAACCGGCCGCCGAAACCGCGGCGGAGGCGATTCCCGCCGAGACGCAGCTCGAGCATTTCCCCGCGATAGGCCGGACGCGCCTCGCCCGACCGGCGTAGCGGACCTACTCGCGCAAGCGCGCCGGCACGACCGCCGCCTTCAGGCGGTTGTCGACGGATGTAACTCCCTTGAGGCGCCCGGCCACATCCGAGCAGATCTTGACCTGCTCCGCGCGGTCAACGCCGCCCTCCAGCGTAACCCGGCCGTTCTGCGCCGTGACCCTCAGCTTGCAATGCGAGGTGCTTGATTCGGTGCGCAGCGCCGCCCGCACCCGGTGCACCACCGCAACATCGCTCAACCTGATGCGCGACGCCTCGGTCTCGGCGAAGCGCTGGGCCTTTGCCAGGCCGACGATTTCATCCACGCATTCCGCGACCGAAAGCCGGTCGGTGTTCAGGCACATGTCGTATTCGTCGATGTCGCGGCTGCCGATGTGGAAGTGGCGGCGCATCACCACGCCGGAAGCCTCGTCGTTCTGGTCGACGATGCGCTCGACCTCGCGCTCGTCGGTCGAACCGAGTCGCTCCATCATGCGCTTGACGCGCAGCGAGCGCGATGCCGACACGCACACGCGCACCGCGTGCGGCACCTCCTTCAGCAGGGACGTCGCGCCCCAGCCGCGCAGCACCATGCCGCCGTCCGACTCGGCGAGCGACAGGATCTCGTCGGCGGTCAGCAGGCGCAGGCTGAGCTGGTCGGTCGTCAGGCGCTCGATCAGCCCCTGCTTGCCCTCGAGATAGCTGATGACGTGGCTCTTGCGGATGCGGGTGCGATTCGCAAGGGTGTCGATCATTTCGTGGTGCTGCACCTTGATCCCGAGCGCCTCGGCGACGCCTTGCGCGACGTCCTTGCCGAGCGAGCCGATTTCACGATTCATCGCTATGAGCGGCATGTCTGTTCTCTCCCTGCCGCTATTCTAGCTTCGCCGCCCCGGCCGTTTTGCGGGGGTTGCAAATCCTTGCAATGTTCCTGACCGGACAATCCGGTCGCCGCCAGGCTAGACCCGGTAGCCCATGCGCAGTCCGCCCCAGTGGCGGCCGTTGACGTAGATCGGCGCCGAGGCGTCCTTCATCAGCACGAATACGCCGCCGCCCATGTCCCGGCGGTAGGTCTGCAGCAGGAACGCACGGGTATTGCGGCCCGCGCCCAGGCCGGTCCGGTCATTGAACAGCCGCCGGTTGCGGCAGTTGGCCGCGTTCCACACCGGGTCGGGCCCCTGCGGCTTGGAAAATTTGACATTGTGGGTAGGCAGGTAGCCGTTGTCGTCCACGGCGGCGCTGAATACGACGCGGGGGTCGAACTCCATCAGCGGTTCCTGTACCGGCGGCAGCACCCTGTCGGTGAAGTCCGTGAACCTGGCGGTCAACTGCTGCGGATCGGTGCCGGGAATCGGGCGGTAATCGCGGTCAAACAGGTCGTTCTCGCTGATTTCGCCCCGCGCCACGGCTTCCTCGAAAAGCCTGCCGATGCGCAGCGCCGTGCGCTGCACCACGTCGATGAAGCGCGTGTCCGCGGACTCCGCGCCGGTTGCCGCGATCAGCTGGATCACCGTTTCGGACCCCGACAGCAGGTTGCCGATGCGCAGCCTCGCCTGGTCGAAATTTTCGCTCGACTGCGCGACCCCCTCGGCGAGCTCGTCCACCCGTTCCGCGAGCGCCGCGCATTGCGTCTCGATGGCCTCGGTCGAATCCGCTATCCGGCCCACTTCGCTGTCGAAAGAGGTCATCGCGCGGCCCGCGGTGTCGATGACCGCGCCGATCGTCTGGGTGCCCTCGCGCACGCGCTCGGCGCGCTGCATGTTGGTGGCGCTTTCGGCAACCACGACGTCGGCGCTCGCCGTCAGGCGCACCATCGCCTCCTCGATCTGTCTTGTCGCATCAGCCGTCATCCCGGCCAGATTCTTCACTTCCGCGGCGACCACGGCGAAACTGCGGCCCGCGGCGCCGGCGCGCGCCGCCTCGATCGCGGCGTTGAGCGCGAGCAGGTGCGACTGGCGCGCGATGCGCGCGATGCCGCCCGTCACCTCCGCGACGTGGGAAAGCGTCTGGCGCAGGCCCACGATCTCGCGCTCGATCGCGGCAACCCCCTCCACCATGCTGCGAATCTCGGCGAGCGAAACTTCGACAGTCTCGCGCGAGCCCGCCACCTCCGCACCGGCGCGCCTCGACACCTCGCGCGCCTCGCGCGCCGCGACTGCGATGCCATGATTGCCGTTCATGGTCGCGGCGGACGTCTCGCGCAGGTCGCCGCAGAGTTCCGCCTGGCGCTTGACGCGCGCCGCCACTTCCTCGACATGGCCCGCCACGTCGCAGATTTCGATGCCGAGCTTGCCGGCCTCGTCGGCGATTTCGCCGATGACCTCGACGTTGCCGCCGGATCGCCCCCATTTCCACCATTTCACGGTCGCTCCTCCTCCCAATCCTCTATTTGCCCGGCAGCCGGCCGAGGACCTGGCGCATGACCGCGCGCAGGCTCTCGACGGCCACCGGCTTGCTCAGGTAACCGTTGGCCCCCAGCGACATGCCGCGCGCCACGTCCGCCATTTCGGCGCGCGAAGTGACCATCAGGACCGGAATGTCGCGCATTTTCGGATGCTTGCGGATGCGCGACAGGATCTGCAGGCCGCTTACATCGGGCAGTTCGATGTCCAGCAGGATCATGTCCGGCAGGCCGTGCTGCTTCAGAAGCTTGCCCAGGCCCGCCGCATCGAAGGCGCCATGCGCTTCGAAGCCATCCGTCGTCAGCACCTTCTTGAGGACCGCGTTGGTGACAGGTTCGTCCTCGACGAACATGATCCGGTTGCCATGGACCGCGTCGCTCGCGCCGGAACCACGCCGCGCGATCGCCACATGCAGGCCGTCGGTATTGGAAATCCCGATCTTGAAATCGGGGTCCAGCACCACTTTCTCGGCGGCAGGTTTCTTTGGCGCCGCCATGCTTTTGGCTGCCGCGGCCGGAGGCTCCGGTGGCGGCGGCGGTGGCGGGAGCTTTTCCGTCTGCACGGCGGCATTCGCGAAGTGCACCGTGAAATCGAGGTCGAAGTCGTCGTCGGCAGCCCCCATGACCGACCTCCGTCAACCGCGCGACAGTTCGACCAGCCGTGCGCTGATACTGCGCAGCGGCAGCACGTCGTGCACCGCGCCCGCGGCGATGGCCTGCTTCGGCATGCCGAAAACGACGCAGCTCGCTTCGTCCTGGGCGATGTTGTGCGCGCCTTTCTGGCGCAACTCGACCATCGCCTGCGCGCCATCAGCGCCCATGCCAGACAGCATCACACCGATGCATTTGGATCCGGCGGTCTGTGCCGCCGAGCGGAACAGCGGATCCACCGACGGCCGGTGGCGGTTGACGGGCGGACCGTCGGATAGCCGGATGGACAGCCGTCCCTGCTTGCGCTCGACCATCAGGTGCCAGTCACCCGGCGCGATGTAGGCGCTGCCGTGGGCCAGGAGCTCGCCGTCGTCAGCTTCCTTCACGCGGATGCGGCACTGGGTGTCAAGCCGCTGCGCGAAGGTGCGGGTAAAGCCGCCCGGCATGTGCTGCGCGATCAGGATCGGCGGCATATCTTCCGGCAGCGGCATCAGCACTTCGCGCAGCGCCTCGACGCCGCCCGTCGAAGCGCCGATGACGATGGTCTTGTCGCTGGCCGGACCGACGCTGCGCGCGGCAGGCGGCGGCGCGGCGCTTCTCGCGGCCGGAGGAAACGTGGCGTCCCGGGACGGCAGCGTCCGGTCGCCGACCGGCGTGCGCGCGACGCGGCGCGAAACCCGCGCCGCCGCCGCCGCGCGCACCTTGTCGGCCACCTCTTCGGTGTAGGCGGCAAGGCTCTCGGCGTCGCCCGCACTGGGCTTGGCGACGAAGTCCACGGCGCCCAGTTCCAGCGCCCGCATCGTCACTTCCGCGCCGCGTGCGGTCAGCGACGACACCATGACGACGGGCAGCGGCCGTATGCGCATCAGTTTTTCGAGGAACTGCAAGCCGTCCATGCGCGGCATTTCGACGTCGAGCGTCAGCACGTCCGGCGTGGAAGCCTTGAGTCGCTCGATCGCGGCGATCGGATCGCTCGCGACGGCGATCACGGTCATGTCGGGCTGCGAATTGATGGCGCGGCTCAGCAGGCCGCGCACCACCGCCGAATCGTCCACCACCAGGACCTTGATCTTTGGCGCGTCAGTCACTTCCGGCCTTTGGAGAACAGCTCGAAATCACCGGAGGCGGTGACCTGGTTCATGCGC
>Ga0134123_10001870_pt1 | contig 13702 bp, 20 predicted proteins | sample KB303_FD_96460 | JGI IMG/M metagenome (GOLD analysis project Ga0134123, IMG submission 96460) | Terrestrial soil microbial communities without Nitrogen fertilizer from Kellogg Biological Station, Michigan, USA - KB3-0-3 | ecosystem: Environmental > Terrestrial > Soil > Unclassified ...
GCTCGCGGATCGCGCGGCCGAAGCGCTCGATCTGGTCCTGGTTCGCCTTGCCCGCCTCGATCCCGCAGATGAGGAACGCGTCCGACACGCGGAGCTTACCGGTGCGGTCCGCGAGCGCGCGCTGGAGCACGTCGACCATCGGATCATCGCCGCGCAGGCGCGCTTCCTGCTCGACAGCCGCGGCCTCGTACAGTGCCGGGTTCAGACGGATCGACTCACCGAGTGCCTCGGCCTCAGCAGCCTCGGCCCAGAGCTGGTCCCGATCTGCGCGCAGGCGCGCGAGGTCAAAACGCTGGACACGCACCGGCCAGAAGCGACGGTTGCCCGTCGCGTCCCTAAGGTAGCCGGCCTTCTCGTTGATCGTCCCGATGATCACGAACTGCCGGAACACCCGCGTGCTCTTGTGTCCGTAGGCCATGCGCGCCTCGTCACGCTGCCGCGACAGGCATGCCTTGAGTGATGCCACGTCTGCCTTCCCCATGCCGTTCAGCTCCCCCGCCTCCACGATCCACTTACCGACCGTCGATTCCATGAACCGCCGGGTATCCGAACCGAGCGGCAGGTCGTCCGTGAACCAGTCGTCGTTGACCGCCAGCGCCCGGAGCCCGCTCGACTTCTCCCCTCCCTGGTCTCCCTCCAGGATCAACATCTCATCGTACTTTGCCCCCGGCTTCCGGATCCGTCGGCACGCGGCGACGAGCACGATGCGCGACACCGCGCGCACGTACGGCGTGTCCGGCGCGCCGGCATAGTCGATCAGCCAGCGCTCGATGCGCGGCTCCTGATCCCACGCGAGGGCGTTCAGGTAGTCGCGCACCGGATGGTAGTGGTTCTTGCGAGCGACGTTGCTCGTCACGTCGCGGAACAACTCGCGTCCTGGCAGGAAGTGGAACGTCGAGTCGATCAGGAGACGCAGGTTCACCGTCGCCGGATCGTCGAAGCGCGGGCCGTAGCCGGGGAGGTTCTCGACCTCCTCATCGCCGGAGAAGTCGTTGTAGCGTAGTCCGACCTTCAGCCTACGGAGCGCGACCTCGATGTTGTACTGGTTGTTGTAGCACTGACCGTTCTTGTCTCGGAGGAAGTCAGGCGCGCTGTCACCGGCAGCGCCGTCATCACCACCACCACCATCGGACCGCTGCAAGGTCGTCATCGGCTGCTCAGCGGCCCAGCGCGCGATCTTGCGGACCTCCGCGTCCGACTTCGGCGGGTTGCACCGGCTCTTGTTCGCCAGGAGGAGCGCGGGTTCGATCTCGTCGTAGCCCGCGCCGCGGAAACGGAGTGCCCCGGCAATGCTCTTGAGCATTGCGTGACGCTGCCCCGGCTCGACGACGCCCGCCGGATCGATTTGTAGGTGCTCGGCGAGGGACGGCGCTTCCGGGGGCGCCATCGCAAGAATCATCTCGACGTCGAGTGCGTTGCCGTCGTGGGCCTCGAAAAAGTAGGCGGATGCGTCGCTCGGGCGACTCGGCAGATAATACAAACGGTTAGCATCACAGGTCGACGGATCCGCCGGCTGTTTCAGGAAGGCCATGGCGGTCGGCCAAAACCTAGTCCATTCGTCACGAAGGACAGGCCGGGAAAGCAAGACAATCGCTCGAATGCAGCGGTCGACACGAGACGGGCAGCTCTGGCCGTGCAGCGCGCCAGGCTCGCTGCCGCAAGTGCAGATCGTGCTGCCAGCGGGACGGTCGCTGTGGCTGGCGTGGAGGATCCGCTGGTACAGTGCGAGAGGCGCAAGAGCGGCGGATAGCTCCTCGTCAGACAGGTGATCGAGGTCGATAGGAAGCAGCGAGATCTGCTCTACGAACTGCTTCTGCCGAGGAGCGCTGGGTGGATAGACGGCCGGCGACCACGCGCGACCGTTCTTATGCTCGCACATGTTGTGCTTGCAGTTAGCTACGAGGCATTGCGTCTTACGCGGGCGCTGGAACGCCTCGACGAACTTGCCCCACGCGACCTTCGTCCGCCTGGGAGCGGCGTCGTGCTTGTCTTTTAACGCGGAGATGAGGACGTGATCGATCACAGACGATCTGCCCTCTCGACCACGCGCGTTCCGTCAGTACGACTGCTTGGAAGCAGGAAGTTTGCTAGTTCTGCAAGGCGCGTCGCTGTGAGGACCGTGCGCGCATTTACTTCGAGCTCGTGCTGAGGAACACGCCCCACCGATCGCGCGGCATAGTCCCCGTCGAAAAGAAGCCACTGCGAAGCATCACGCACCTCTAGCAACAGATGCGTCGAACCAGGGGCTGCGCGCCAACGGCGGTATAGAAAGACGCGCTGTTGCGGCGTGAACCAACGCAGCAAAACATTGGCGTCATTACGCTGGGGCCAGCAACCGATCGTCTTCAGCTCGATCCACCCGTGCAAATAATTAACGTCGGGCGTGCCAGGATGAATTGGATTTTCCACCCTGATAGGATCGAGTTTGGCGGCGAGCAAATACACTCGAAGCTTTTGCCACATCACAGATTCAGCGCGCATCGGGCGCCTCTATGACGTGCTTCCACAGCGTTCGCGACTTGACGGCCCAAATCGTCTTTGAGCCAACACCGAAGCGCTTCGCGAGTACACGCGTGCTCAGACGCGAGCGGCCGCGGCGCGCACCTCTAGCGATCGTAGCGTTGCGGATAGAATCCCGAACATTATCCAGCTGGGTACCGTAAACAAGGTTGTTTAGTGCATTGTCAAAACCGTTATCGTTAAGGTGACGGAGAACCATGCCGGGCGGCTTTGGACCAATGAAGGCTAACGCGACCAAGCGACCTACGTTGCGCGGGAAACCTCGGATACCGACAACCGAATACTTCCCACGCCCACATGGACATAGCCGCAACAGCTTTGGCTGTTCGAGGCGCCTTCCTCTCCAGCCCTTCCAGGATCGAACTCGACCAAGGTTGGACACTTCGTACCAGCATGAGCCAGGGAAAAATTTCCACTCTTCAATCGCAGGTGCCGGGATATCGGCAATTTTTGCGACTGAAGCCTTGAGACCTGGCGCGATCTTTGTGCGCGGTTTTGCAGAATCGATGTAGAGCTTTGATCGGGCCGACGTTCCCCAAGTGATCGTCCGGAAAACCTCCTTGCCTCCGTTATGGAGTCCCAGGTGGAAGGCTGCACGAATACAAGGAGCGCCGCCGTTGACAGGGACCGCTCCACACGTCCCTAAACATGTTTCGTTCTTGTTTATAAGTGCCGTGAAGCTTGTCGCGTGAGGGCGCCGAATCCACGCAGTACCGTTGCATTTACGGCAGAGAGAACGCAAACGAACGCCACGCGCGTATTCGTCCCAGTAACGATTGATTCGGGTACGTCCACTCACTCTTGCCGGATCCCAATCACGACCATCAACATGATCAATTTCTAGTCGATCAATCGTCTTGTAGCTTTTGCATTGAGCACAACGTCCGTAACCTTCTCCTGGCAAAGGATCAGGATCACAGCCGCGCTCTTCGCACTCACGACCATGTGCGGCGTACTCTTGCTCGCAAAGCAATGCCACCAACCGTTCTCGATCGAGCCGCACACGCCGCTTCATGACCTCATGCGCTCCGCCGACTGGAGGGCCTTCGCCATGTTGAGCGTGCTGTACGCGCAGAGACCTAACCATAGCTCCTCATCGTCTGTCGAGATAAGCGGCGTCTGGCGCGCCACCTCGAAGCTCACGCTGCATCCTCCACGCGTGTGTCGCTGGCAACGATCGGGGCAGCGATCGAGATCTCGCCAGATGACTCCGGAGGCGAAGAAGGCGCCTCGAGCTGAAGTGGCTTTGCCGGTAGCTAGCGACGTCTGCGGGCGTGAGATCGCGAATCGATCGCTCATCGACGACTCCAGCTGCGATCTCTCCCGCGGCAGCGGGATACGCACGACGGTGCTCGCGCGCACCGGCCAACACGCGAGACACTTCAGCTCGATCCAGGCACCCGTGCAGAGGTTGACGTCGGGCGTGCCCGGGTGGATCGGGTTCTCGACCCGCACGGGATCGAGTTTCGCCGACAAAAGGACCGGCCGAAGCTTTTGCCACATCAAGCTTTCGCTACGCACGTGGAATTTCCTTCCACGTGTTGCCGAGTCTTATTTCATGCGAGCGCGCCTCAACGTTCACACGGCACCTCCTCGTACAGCGCGGGTTCCGGCGCCGCGTCAGCAAAGACTGACGACGCGACCACTGACGACGCGACCACTGACGACGCGACCACCGGCGTCGAATGGACGGGCGCGGCAGACGCGATCCCAAGCATTGTGGCCGCGTCAGCGAACGCTTCGATCACCGACTCGACGAAAGCGACCGCGAGCGGCAGGACGATCGCGTTTCCGTAACCCCGGATTCTTGCGGCGCGCTTTGGTCCCATTCCGGGGGCAAGCCCATCAACCAGCGGCTTAATTCCGGCGCGAGCTGGCCGCCAGCACCCGTCTTGGTGCCCCGGCGCCGGCCGGCAGTAAATCCACTCAACGGCGTGGGCCCAATATCCGCGGACGGCTCCTCCCCAGCTGGGATCGTCAGCGATCCGGATCCGGTCTCCAGGCTGAAAACAGAAGTTTCCGTCGGAACTGTCCCCGGCAACGACAGTTGCTCCTCGTACCACCCGGTCTTCGGAGGCACAGTCGCTGGAGCTTCCGGTGCCAACGGCTTGAGTTCTACAAACCGTTCCGGTGTCCCAAGCGCTTCGTGGAAGGCCAACAGGTTCGAGCTCCGCCCTTCCATGTGGTCCATGTGACCACCCGGCGTCCCACTCGACACGTTCGGCGGCTGATGCGGTACCGAATACGGCACCGGCACCATCGTCTGCACCGCCTCGTTGAGGTTCGAGATCCCCGGAGGCCCGCCTCTCAAGCGCTTCGGCGCCCGGGCGCGCATCTCCTCGATCTGCTCCGGCGTCTTGGGGGACGCATGATCGTGCGACTGCGGCGTCGGGTACGGTGTTGGAAACTCTGCCGAGAGTCTCGCCGCGTCGAGGAGCGTCGTGCCCGCGCTGCCCGCGATCATGTATCCATGCCGCGCTGAGGATCTCGCGTCCTCTCTCACGGGCGTAGGCCACGACGTAGAGCCGTTCACGCTTGTGCGGCGCGCCGACGCTGCAAGCTGGCAGAGCATACGCTTGGCAGGCGTAGTCGATTCCTTCCAGATCATCGAGTAGAGAGTCGAGCCATGTGCGGTCGTCTTTGCTACTAACCTGCTCCGTAAAGAGTAGAGCAGGTCGGCAGGCTTTGATGAGTCGGAACCACTCGGGCCAGAGGTGCCGCTCGTCGGCGAAGCCTCGCCGCTTTCCCGCCTGCGAGAGCGGCTGGCACGGACAGCTGCCGGACCAGACGTGGTCGCTATCCGACCATCCAGCGTCTCGGAGAGCACGGGACCAGACTCCGATCCCGCTGAAGAAGTGACACTGCCGGTAGCTGGCGACGTCTGCTGGCTTGAGATCTCGAATCGATCGCTCATCGACGACTCCTGCCGCGATCTCTCCCGCGGCGATGAGGTTACGCGTCCACTGTGCTGCGTAGCTGTCGGTATCGTTGTAGAAGGCTGTCGGCAGCGCTTCCTTGAGCACGAACGGGCCGCGATCAACGCGCAGGAAGCGCGACGATGCGCCATGGGTCTTCACGTCCACCGCGAGGTCGCGCGAGACCACGGTCTCGGGTGTCCTCGACGAGGTCAGCAGACGAGTGCCCGCCAGCGCGGTGATCTCGCGCGCCTTGAGGGCACGCGGCGCGACCTCACGAAGGATCTCTGCCACGACGTCGAGCGTGCTCATGAAAGTCCTCCAGCACAGCACGGACAGAGCCGGCGCCCCCTCGCGTGACGCCAGCCGAACGAGGACAGCCAGCTCGCAATCAGGGCTGACACCTCCACGGTGACGCGGACCCCGTGCCCTGCATCGCGGGTCTCGCGGCGATCAGCGCGCCATCCCTCGGCGGCGGCCTTCAGCGCAAGCCACGCTGCCCACGCGAGCACGCAGCGGACACGAAGGATGTTGCGACGGCGCTCCGTCACGAGTCGCGCTCCCCAAGCACCGTCGCGCCCAGCTTGGCGAGTAAGCCGGCCAGCAGTGTGCGGTGGCAATGCGCCGCGTCCTTGCAGTAGCAGAGCAGGGTAACCTCGTTGCGTGCGAGAAGCGCGTCCCACGCGGCTCGGTGGCTTCGCCAGCTCGCGCGCATCTCCTCGGCGTAGGCCTCAGCGTACTTCGGCCAAGCCGCAAGCTCGTCACCGCCGGAGCGGCGGAGCGCGAGCATCGGCCCAAGGATCTTCCATGAGGGAGCGAAAGGCAGCCCGGCGATGCCGGCGCTCTTGCGCGTGATATCGAGGCGATCAGCTCCCGCGTACCAGATGCGCGCGGTGCGCACGTTGACCGACCGCGCGGAGACCGTCTTCGGACTGGTGTCCATCACGGCACCATCCCGCAGCGCGCTAGCGTGACGCGGTGGAACTCTTCGGCGGTATAGCGGCGCCAGGCCGCTCCAGCCTGCACGGTAATCGGAGTCGCGGTGGCGAGCACTTGCGTGAGAAGCTGCACGCCCGCCTCGTACAACCACACGCCACCGATGAAGCCGACGTCGAGGATCTCGCGCGAGCACTGCCAGCAACCCGGGCCGCCACACGCCAGGACACCACCGCCAGACGCTAACTCGACGTGCACCAGCGTGCTCGGTCCACCGTATCGCGGCCAGCCGCTCTGCCGCAGCGCTCTGACCTCGGCATGCACGCTGCGCTGACCACACGTGCCCGCACAGACCTCGCGACCTGGACACGGCGCGCCTGCCGGCGGGCCGTTGAACCCGACGCCCTCCACGATCGGTGAGCCGCAGCTGGTGGCGTAAACCACGGCGCCGCGCTTGCTCCGACATGGCGAGCGCCGTGCCGCCTCGAGCACGAGCGCGATCATCGAATCTGGCGGCGAATCCGGTGCGTCGACGGCCGTCATGCAGCCCTCGCGATCTGCGAGGTAACGGCGCTCTCTACCTTAGGAGGCAGCGTCCAGAACCCCTGCCACCCGCGACAAGGCACCGGAGTCGAGAGCGCGCGAACATCGCGGAGCACGTATCCGATCGGGCCGAAGAACCACCGGCGTTGGTCATCGGGTAGCGGAGCGCTGGCCGCCAGCTCTGCGGGGCCGATGCCATGCGCATTCGGGTCGAGCGCGCACTCGATGGTCGCGATCGCGATCACCGCGCTCGTGATGCGGGTCAGGCGGTACCAGCGTTGCCATTCCTCCCGTGCCGGGTCGCCCCGCCCATGGAACATCCGATTACCTTCGGTTGGTCCGTCAGAAACGCCAACGATCTCTTTGATGTGATCGTAAACCGACTCGTCGATCTCGCGACTTGCGTGAATCGCGAACGGCTTGCCAAAGTCCTCGCGCTTGATCATATGGCGCGGGCGGTTCTCGACGAGCTTGATGCCGCTCGCCACCAGCCCAGCCCATGGCTGGGTCAGGGTTATTGCCCTCATGGACTCACCTCCGTGCGCGCGCCGTGCGATCGCCGTGCGATCGCGGCGACAATCGCGCGGGTGTCGATCGGCGCGCCTGCGATCACGTAGTCCTTGCGTACGCGATCGAGCGCCGCGCACACGTCGCCGTACCCGAGACGCGGGTTCGCGACCGCGGCATAGATGGCGGCGACGTCGAGCTGGCCCACGTCCACGTCGATCAGCGTGCGGTAGAGGAGCGTCGTAAGCTCGCTCTTGCTCGGATTGCCAAACGCCACCGTCTCGTCGAACCGCCGGAAAATAGCGCTGTCCAAAAACTCGTCGTGGTTGGTAGCCGCGACCATGAAGCTATCCGAACTGTCGTCTTCGATGAACTGAAGAAACGAGTTGACCACCCGCCGCATCTCTGCGTTGGCCTCACCGCCGCTGGCGCGCTGGGCACAGAGTGCGTCGAACTCGTCGAAGAGGTAGAGCGCCGTCATCGCGCGGACGTGCTCGAAGACCTTCGCAAGCTTACCCGCCGTCTCGCCAAGGTGCGAGGAGATCACACCGTGCAACTCGACGCGGGCCATCGTCTTGCCTACACCCGGGGGCCCCGTGAACAAGAGCTTCCGTGCCGGACTGAGGCCGTGCACGGAGAGCACGTCGCGCTGTGCGTGTTCGAGAACCACGCGATCGAGCAGATCGCGCACGGCCGGCGCGAGTACCATGTCATCGAAGCACAACAGTTCCGCGGGAGCCGACAGAAGACCGCTCGCGCTCGGTAGCGGCACGAGAGCCGCCGCCTGCTGGGGCTCGACGAGCTTGCGCAGCTGAGCCGCATTCGACGGCGAGCGGTCCGCGAGGTTCGCGGCGATTTGGAGCGTGACCGCGCGGAAGCGAGCGCGATCGCTTCGCACGTGAGCGTCAACGAGGGCCGTCACCTGCGCAATGGAGGTCATCGGCAGCGCCTCGCCGTGGTCAGAAGGAAGGCTGCCGACGGTACCTGCCACGCGCGACACAGCCGATCGAGCGATAACGCGACATCGTCGTCACCTGGGACCGCGGTAGAGGTCTGTCCGACGTGCGGCTCTTGGCACGCGGGACAGAGCAGCCAATCGCCGATGATCGGCGTTCCGCAACCCCCGCAGGTCGAGACATTCGGCCGAGTCACCGCATCAGCTCCCGCGCAGAAATCACCGGGCCGCCGTTGATCTCGACGATCTTCGTGCCCAGCGCGTTGTGGTGATCACGAATAATCTTCGCGAGATCCAGCGCGTTCGCGCGCGCAGCGACCCTGAGCGCAGCCCAGAGGGCCTCCTGCGCTTTGCCAAGCTCTCTCGTCACGCGCGCGCGCTCGGCAGTCGACATCGTCTTCGAGACCGTCACTTTAGGATCCTCCTCGCGGTCTCCACCAGACACCGCAACTGCTTCGGAGAGAGCCACGCACCAACAGGGACATCACCACCACCGGAGATCGCCAGGAACGCGGGGGAGCGACGCCCGAAGCCTTCCACCACCACACGACGACCGCCCAGCGCGCGCAGCGTGCGCTTGGTCTTCGGTCGTAGCAGCGGTGCCATGGTCTTCATCGTGAGCCCTTCTTTGTCGAGGAAACACCAGCGTCGTCTCCCTGCGCTTCCGACCCCTGCGTGACTTCGCCCTTGGTCACGCAGATCGACATGGAGGTAGGCACGTGCTTCACCGCAGCCCCCTGGAGCATCTCTTCGCAATAGCGGTGGATCGCGTAGAAGGAGTGGATCTTCAGCTCGCGCATGAAACCCAGTACGCCACGACGACGCTTCTGCCGCCACCAACCTGGCCGGTTCGGATCCTCCTGGCCCCACATCATGCGGCGGACGTCGGCGAAGCTCATGCCCAACCGATGGTCCTCATACGTGCAGCCGCACGAGCACGGCCGTGGGGTCCTCCGGTTAGCCACGACCGCTCTCCTTGCCCGGGCTGTTCATGCCCTCGTAGGCGACGCCGACGAGGCTCGCCCGAAAGGCAGGAGCGTTGGCGATCGTGATCCTCAACTGGTACGTCGAAGCCCGCGTCAAATCGTTCTCGCAGCGCGCGAGGACCTCGTGGCCCGAGTGGACGAACATCCCCTTGCGGAACAATCGCTCGGCCCACGCCCGCGCGGCGTCGAGCACCGAGACGCAGGAGATCTTCTCCGCGCACTCTGGCGGCTGTACCGACCAAACGATCCACGTCGGGATCACAGCAGCATCTCCTGCGCGGACGACGAGGTCGCCGCCTCCTGTTCCGGCTTGAAAGGCTCCTGTCCAGCAGGAGCCTTCGCGACCGGCCGCGGGTAATACGTCGCGATCCACACGTCGAACTCGCGACGGCGCTCCAGGGCGATCCGACAGATCTTCTGGACGTGCGGCGGGAAATCCTTCGCGAGCACCCACTTGAGGAACCCCGCGTCAGCGTGACCCACCTGCTGGCCCTTGTACTTGCCGAATCCGAAGACGACCGCGCCGCTCGCGTCCCACTGAATGTGGTGCGAGGGACCAAGCCATGTCACACGGTTGGCGAACGGGTCTGAGATCAGCGCGATTTCGGTCCACGGCTTGTCGGAAAGGCCGAACTTGGCCAGCATCGAGGCGAGCACGCGCGCGGTCGCCGCGACATCGGCCTCCGCCTGGTGAGCGTTGACCAGCTCGGCGCCGCAGAATTTCATGTGCGCGGCGACGAGGGTGCGCGGCTCGGCGTAGTGCCACAGGCGCAGGACGTCGATGATCTGCTTGCCCGTCAGATCGAAGGGCGGCAGGCGCGCACGCGACAGTTCGGCCTGGAGCATGTCAAGATCGAACGCGACGTTGTAGCCGACGATCACATTGGCGTCGGCAATCAGCGGCAAGAACTCGGGGACCAGCTCGGGGAACAAGGGACACCCCGCCACGTCTTCCGCCGTGATCCCGTGAACGCCCGTGGCCTCGGGATGGATCGGGACAGACGGCCGGATCCGCCACACCCGAGACACGGCGTCTGAGCCGAGACCGAAGCGCACGCAAAGCTCGATGATCTGATCCGTCGCGCGCTCCTTGCCTGTGGTCTCCACGTCAAGGACCACAATCTTGAGCGCGGCGGCATTCACGGGCGGCGTCACGACGCGCTCTCCTCGCGAGCGCGAGGATCGTTGACCCAGCGAGCGAGCGAGCCGCAGCGCGCGCAGTACGCGCGCCCCGTCTCCATGAAATGAGGTTCCCAGAGGTGATCGCACGCCATCGGATCCGTCAGCAACGTGAGGAGACCCAGACGCGAGAGCAGCTCGACGTCCTCGACAACCATCGTAGGGATCGCGGTCGCGGTCATGTTGAAACCTCCATCGAGAGCCGAGAGCGTTGGGCAAGACCTCGCGCCGACTCAAGCGCGAGGTCGTAGAGCGCGTCCCACGAGCTGGTCGAGTGCGCGCCCGCGGGCACCGACTCAGGCGTGTTGTGCGGCGTGCGCCAGAAGACACCCGTGCGATCGGGACGCTTCGCCAGCCAGTCACGCACGTGCGTGGCCTTGTCATCGACGAATACGTCGGCGTCGTAGTCGGACTTGTCCTCCGCGTACTCAACGCGATCGATCCCGAAGTGGAGCGCGAGCCACGAGTTGCGCTCGGCGCGCCACCAGGGATTCGTGTCACACGGCGTCGTCACGCAGTACACGTCGCCCAGCTCGCGGAGCCGCCGGACGCCCTGGCGAGCCTTCGCGTACGGAGGCAGCGATGCCGCGAAGCCGCGCCGCGCGCCAATCAGCTTCTTGATTGCGGCGCCCTCGGCCTTGGACAGGCCGAGCGCCTCGACGAAGTTGAACATCGTGACGTCGGCGAGCGTGAAGCGCTTCCCCGTCACCTCTGCGACGAGCGGAAGGATGCCAGCGACAAAGTTGCTGAGAACACCGTCACAGTCCAAGAGGGTAACAATCTTTCTCACGGCGTAGCCTCCGATGACGAGGTGGCGGTCGACTTCCGCCCGACGAAACGCTGCTGTCCACGCTCCTCCATCACCGCGCGCAGGGTGATCGACAGACGGACCTGTGAGACGAACAGTTGCTGCACGTCGTGCAGGTACCAGCGCTGCGACCGGTCCGGGAACGCCTCTTCCGAGAGAGCCGTTGTGGCGCTCACGCCGTGCTCGTCAAGCTCGTTCATGAGGTAGACGCACGCGTCGAGGCATTCCTGGTAAGCATCGACCAGGTGGTCGCGACCGTTACCGGACGTTAGCGGCGTCTTGTAACGCGCGCGCCCCACGGAGTCACGCTCCCGCATATCGACCAGCACGAGCGAGACGACGTCCGCGAGCGTGGCGTGTGCGCTGTCGCGCCGGAACTGCTCGACGTACGCCGTAACAATGTCCCACGTCGGACGGCGATTTGTCACGATCGGTGCGGGTTGGTCGACGATCAGCGTCACGACGCTTCCCTCAGGATCGCCGGATGGCATACCAGCCAGGGTGCCGAGATCGCGAAGCCCGGCAAGATAACCGCGCGCGCGCGGAGCGCCGTGGACGCGACGTTCATGTCCCGCGGGGTCTTGCTGCCACTCACGGCCGCGCCTCCTGCGACTGCGTGTGCGCCACCAGGATGGCGTCGACGTCGAGCGCTTCACCGACGTGCGCTTCGACGAAGTAGTCCGCGTCGTGGGGGCGGCTCGGCAGGAAGTAACGACGGTTCTTGTCCGCACACATCAGATCAGCCACCGGCGGGTGAGATCCGGACTGCGACGAGAACTCCAGCGCGTGGGCTGCGGCCTGCCAGAACATCGGCCACTCCGTGGGCGTCACGTCGCGAGAGAGCTGGATGACGACGCGGAGACTGCGATCACCCGGACGATCCGTGTGGGTCGCGTGGAGCAGGTACTGGTAGCGCGCGAGACGATCACGCATAGCCAGGACTGCCACCTCCGGCTGATGATCGACGTCGAGCGCGAGAACCGAGACGGCAGCGATCGTCCACGGGGCACGCAAATCGACGATGAAGGTCGCTGGTGACCAGCACGGGCCGTCCTTGTGCGGGCACGCGGACCCGCGACACGTCGCCACCGAGCACTCGGTGCGGCGAGCCGTCGACAGCATCGCGACGAGGTCCTGCCAGGTCACCTCTGCCCGGCAAGGTAGCCCGATCTTGCTGTCGAGCGTGGAGATCCTCAGAGAGCGGCTCACGGAGCCGCCCTCAGCCCAGCTAAGCTTCTGCTGACGGCGCGTCGATTCGATCTCCGCGCGCTCGAGCTCCATGAGGCGGGCGCAGTCGAGGGCTTCCTGGATCTGGCCATCCTCCAGACGGTTCTTGCCAAGCCGTACCCGCTCGTCGACCCACGCACGAAGCGCGTACGGGGCCGCAGGATCGCGGGCAAGGAGCACGAACAAGCGCTCGCTATCGGCGGCTTTGTTGAAGCAGGAATTAGAATCGCTCAGCTCGTCAGACTTAATCACGCGTGCTCCTTTTGAGAATCAGATATAACCCAAGAATGCCCTATACCGTTTCACTTGCCGTGGCGCTTTGTGGTTTGCTCATGCTGCCGCCAGAGAGAGCGTGGTGTGTTTGCTCGATACGGTGAAGAGCTTCGTTAGTTCACCGTAGTTCGATCCCGCCTCAATGTCGCAACGGAATGGCACGCGAATCACCACAGCATCACAGGTGATCTCGCCCATCTGCCGCGCCTCGTCCTCGCTCTCGCCCGAGTAACCGAACTCATCATGGACGGTCAGCTGGAGCGGGAAACCCGCGGCGTCGAGCTTCACCAGCGCGGTCTTAGTCTGGTGAGCTGCGCCCCCCTGGATCAGCTTGTTGAGCGCCTTGTGCTCGTCCTTGATCTGGCCGTTCGCGTCCAGCTCGAAGCGGACACGGCGGTTGCCGAGAGCGATGATGTACCTCTTCTGCTGTGCGCTCTTGGTGCACATCCGCGCGAGCGCCTTGACGTACGGCACACCGCGGTCGAAACGACGGATGATCTCCTCGGCCTCGGGACCAGCGGCCTCGTAAGCCTGGCCCGTCCGTTCCATCATCTTCCAGACGGTGGGCAGCTTAAGCTTCTTAGCGAGCTTACCGCCACCCATTCCGTAACAGCGGCCCAAGTAGACCTCCTTGAGGTCATCGCGCAGCTTTTTCAGGTCGGTGTCCGCCGCCGTCTTGCACAGCTCAACCATGAGTTGGTAGGGGTCAAAGCACGGGTCGTCGCGGAACGAATTGCCCGCCTGCGTCGACCCGGGCAGCTTGCAGATCTCGGCGTAGTGGACCGTGAGTCGCGGCTCCTGCTGCCCAAGGTCCGCCTTGAACCAGCGTTTCCCCTCGTCTGGGACAATCACC
>Ga0134123_10001872_pt1 | contig 13691 bp, 15 predicted proteins | sample KB303_FD_96460 | JGI IMG/M metagenome (GOLD analysis project Ga0134123, IMG submission 96460) | Terrestrial soil microbial communities without Nitrogen fertilizer from Kellogg Biological Station, Michigan, USA - KB3-0-3 | ecosystem: Environmental > Terrestrial > Soil > Unclassified ...
CTCATTTTATGGTATCGGAGCTGAGAACCTTTGGTACAGCGACGTATTCGTAGGCTAACGGCTCCTAACCAGCCGATCGAGCGGACGTCTGACGCCGCCGCTCATCGGCACCCTCGTTGGCCGTCTCAGGAGACCCGTCCCGCAAAGAGGAAGCGGCATTGTCCAACCCTGAACTTGACCCTCAACTAGCCGAGCGTCTATGGCCTGTGCTCTCCCGCCCCGCCGCCGCTGGAGCGCACCAGATCTGGCTGATCGGATCCCAAGTGTCTGGCTATAGACCGAACTCCGATGTTGATTTGCTGGTGATCGGCCCCGCCAGACTCCGGGAGGCGCTGGCGGCCAAGAGGCGCCCGAATGGCTGGCGCGGGAACTTCGACATCCTGGTCAATGTGGCTGGCGAGCGGACTTTTGCAGAGCCATGGCCGCGATCCGATGGGGGGCGCCGGAGGAAGAGCGGCGACTTGGATCGCTGGAAGTGGCGCCAGATATCGCCGACCAGCGCGGAGTACTTGGCGGCGCCCTCCGTGGGAGAGACCGATGCTCCCACCATAGGTAAGCATCCGGCCATCCTCGTCTTTCCCAAGTACGAGGACGCGGAACTCCGGCCCACGGAGGTCTCGTGATTATTCTGTGGTCATTTTGCGCCGCGGTTAGAAGCAGATGCCGGCGGGTTACGGCCCGAGAGGGTAGGGGTTTACCGGCCAACACCAGCCGTCGAGCGGACGACACCGCAAACAGCGCGGTCTCGCCGCTCACGGCTCCAGCGTTGGGCGCTCGATAAGTGCTAAGTAGGAGAGGTGATGTCAGAGCCTGATAGCCCGGAACGCGAGAAGCAACCGCTTCGGCTAACATTCCGGATCGTTGGCCCCATAAGGAGTTCAACGCTAGAGCGAGACTATCCTGATTCGGAATGGCAGGCACTTAGTGATTTACTTTATTGGTCTTGGTGCTGCCGGCTTCAGGCCAGTCGACTACGGCACAGCTTTCTCACCCAGTTCCCTCTTGGCAAGAGGCCCTATGTGCGGCAGAGATATCTATTTGCTACGACTTCGTTTGACGAGCACGCCTTTACCGTAGCGGCAGGGAATTTGGTGAAGGCCTTACGCCGGGCTCCGAAATCTCTCCGCGACCAACATCTGTCGGAGGATACTACGCGTGCTCTCCGTCTACTCAGAGATATTTACGAGCATTGGGAGAATATGCGGGCTGCCTTCCGCAAGGGCGGTCCAGAGAAGACTGCGGCAGCACAAAAACTCGCCAAAGACTTCCCCGAGGCGGAGCCTTGGACAATCGCATTTCACGAAGATGGTGACCTCGTTCTGGCCGAGGTTGTCTCGCTGAGGAAGTTGGTGACAGATCTTCGCAAATTGGAAGCTGCGGCACATTGGAGGCAAAGGAAGCTTCAACGCGAGGGGCGACATAAGGCAGTAGAGCCAGACCAAGCTCAAATCGTTCGGCGGCAACGGCGAACAGAAAAGGCTGGAGGAGGTTCGGTAGCGAGTGCAGCGCCCAACACGGGGCCTCAAGCGGACGGCTGACGCCGCACGCTTAGGCCCGATCACGTTCGGCGTCTATCGGAACGATCTGTAGGAATTTAGACACATGCTCAGGTTCGGCCGATTGAAGAATTTCCTGAACGCTCGCGTCATCACGGGTGCCATGACCACTACGATCTTGGCCCTCGGGATAGCTTGGTATGTGTCGGAAGGAGGCTATGAGCCTCTCATAACAGCAATCGGGGGAGCCCTTGGGTTTGTCAGTCTCTTCAAATATTCTTTTCTTTCGTTCGACAAGAACCTCACTGCGGACCGCATCGCACTGGTGGTTGGGAACCATGACTATCCTTTCAGCGGCGAGCAACTGAGAGGAGCAAAGAACGATGTAGAAGTGATTTGCAAAAGCCTGAAGGCCAAAGGCTTCCGGATTATCCGGCGTGAGAATCCAAGTACGCGGGAACTCAGGAAGGCGATATATGACTTCCAAGTCATCTTGAGCACTGGCGGTGTTGGTGTGTTCTTTTATGCCGGGCACGCCGCCCAGATTGATGGGAAAGATCTTATTCTGCCAGTCGACGGAGGTGACATCCAGTCTAAGCAGGACTTCTTTCGCTATGCGATCGATCTCAACACACTCCTGGGTCCTGTAGACAGAATTATAGAAGAGTCACCGGATCACAATGGGAGCGTTGTTATATACTCAACTGCATCCGGGGCATTGGCTGCCGATGAGGCCGATGAGAGGGTCGAGTTCAGGGGCCACTCTCCGTTCACCGGTGTTATTCTGGAACTCATGGAGCGTTGGAACTTGGAGTTGTTCGACCTATTCCGCCTGCTTTGCAAACGTGTCAGTTCGATCACCAAGGGTAAACAGGTCCCGTGGCTTGCAGCTTCGCTGGACGTCGAGTTTTACTTTAAGCCGATCGTCAGGGAGAAGATCGGCGTGCTGAAGATTCTTATATTCGATGCGTGTAGGAACAATCCCTTGGCGGGAACACCCCGGGCAGAGATCTTCGCCAATCGAGAGGAGCCAGAGGTCACGGCTGTCGCTGCAAGAAACACTTCTTTGGGCCCATTCGATTTTGGGCAGAACTCGTGATGATTTACGGTGGTGGAGAAGCCGCAGAACCCAACGGTCGAGCGGACGGAAACCGCAAAAGGCGCGGTTCCGCCGCTCACCTATTGAGCGTTGCACGTCACAGGTTCAGACCTGAGGCTTTCCTGCTCTGTAGTAAGAGATCTATAGGAGACGACAGATGACAGAGACAGACGAGATTCTTAAGGCCATACTGGCCGAGCTTCAGTCTATCTCGGCACGCCTCAATGAGGTTACCGGTTATGGAGTGTACACACTCAGTGGCCTGAAGGATGAAGTGTACGATGCGGCTAAAATGGTGAGGGGAAACAAGGGCTGGGATCTAGGTGACATATACGTAAAGCTGAACGATATCCACGAAGTACTGAGCGAGAAATAACCGGAAGGAGTGAAGGCTATGGAACGTCCCCCTAATCCGTTCGAGCAAGGTCCGGAACGCGACAAAGAGAAGGGTGTAGCCACCTGCCCGACATGCGGTGGCTCTGGCGAGGTTACCGAGAATGGAAAGTCGGTGACTTGCAAGCGCTGCAACGGCTCAGGTCAGATCCGTGTCAGTTGACGAGCCAGACTTCTCGCGGATTCTTGACCGCAACGATCTGCAGAGAGTAAGCGTGCAACCCAGCCGTTGCAGCGGACAGCTACGCTGCCCCTGAACGGCACACTCGTTGGCCGCCTGTGATCATATGAATCTGCACACGAAACATGGAAGTCTCGGTTGTGCATTCGCGGTGCTCGCGCTCTTTGGTATCTACTTCGGCGCGTTCTTCGGATGGATCACTGCCGATCCGCCTGTTGCAATGCCTGATGGTACGTCGCGTCACCACACGCCTGAGGAGCTTCGAGCAGCCGCGACCTATGCGTACGTCTCATTTGCCGTCCTACTCATCGCGGTGGCCGCAAGCATCTACAATGTAGTTCGGTGGGTGCGCGGCGCGAGAGCCGACGGCCACTAAAAGGCAGCGCGATGGCTGTCTGGTGCGCAGTCAGACCTGGCCAGAATGCAGAATGCACTCCGGAGTCAGAGAGCAGCGAGACTCCGGGTGTACCGCTTCCGGAGCCCGGAGGGAGACAGTGGTGGCGAGGGGCCTGAGCCCGTGGGGCACGTTGGGCGCTGTCCCGATCTTGGCCTGCCCAGGCTTTTGGGTGTATAATTCTCTTGTCCATCAAGAGCGAAGGTTCATTCTCATATCGAACTGTACCGAAGAGCTTCAACAGGCAGAGCAGCAAACGGAAGTACTGCAAGGTCTGATCAAGGGGGACAGGCGGCCAACCCGGCGGCTCGAACGGACGGCTGGAGCCGCCGCTCAGCCGCACCCCCGTTGAGCGCCGGGACTTGCGCCTCGAGTGGCTGAGGGGATGATCATGCAGAAGCAGAACCGAATACTACTTAGCCTCGAAGTCGCAGCAGCCATAGCTACGATAGTGGCCGTGCTGATATCAGAGGACGCACACAACCTCGTGACGAAGGTAATTAGTCTCCCTGTGTGGCTGCTCGTGCTCGCCATTGTTCTTCCAATCACGGCCATCTGGGTGTTCAGTACGCGTATCGGTTTCTCCTCTGAGGCTCTGGCTACCTCAGCGCCAGATGTGCTCGTTCTTAATGAGCAACCTAAACTAGTTTCGGGATCTAATCCCAGTTCTGGAGATGCAGTTGGCTCTGCTGTGCTGAAGCGGCCTCAAGGCACCTTTGCCACCTGGGTGTACTTACAGCCGATGGACCGAGGGATTCGCCGGCTTGTTAACAATCGGTACATACTCGGATGTGCGCTCAAAAAAGCCAAGCCATACAAGGGTGTCATATCTCTGTGTCGAGGCCCAATGACCTGGGAGCCGTTGCGCGATCCCTCGTGGAAGATCTGGCTGGTTGACGCGGACGGAGTGAAGAAGAGAAGTTGGACCTATCCTGATGGCAAGGAGTTTCAGGCAGGGTGGCACCTCTTTGTACTCAGGTGGAACCATGACACGCCACGGCTTGAACTGCTCATTGGCGGTCGCTCGGTCATTCTGGCCAACGACTATTACGACTGCTGGCCCAAATCGCTTCCCGAGAGGGTTTTCATTGGCCAATGGCCTGGTTCGTGGCGCGAGCACTATATCGATACGCATCTTTGGCGCACACAGTTTATGTCCTTTTATGCGAGCGATGAATGGATACGGAAGGAGATGGCGAGGTCAAAGCCAGTCGAAGCAGCATAGGAGATCGGCGCCCAACCCGGCACCTACAGCGAACGGCTGACGCCGCGCGCTGAGGTGCAAGCACGTTGTGCGACAGGGGCATCTATAGGTAATCCATGAAATACGCTCATTTTGTACGAGAAAGGGCTCTCGCGCCTGTGCCAGAGACGATCAACTTTGGATCGCATTGTGTCGAAGTCCCAGAGTTGGAGAAGGCCGGCATTCCCCCAACTCTCGCGATGCTCTGCGTAGTCGAGAACAAAGTCGAGATCGGAGACTGGGTTGAGCGAGGTCAACTGCTTGTTGAGGCAAGCCTTCGGAGGGGATAAGGTGCCACCCGAATCTTGAGCGCAGTCGGCACAATCTTGCGAGTGACATGGAGAGGCAAGTGTGGATAGCGACGATCCGCTCAACTTCCGGGAGATCCTCTGCACAGGCGGGGATGACGAAGACACCTTCTTGGGCGAACTCTCGGCCCTTAGGGATCGCTGGAACACTCCGCCTGGCGTGCTTCCCTTCGCTCGAGAGGCCGGCGATTCTTTCGCTCTCCTCGATCTACGACCACAGACCTATGGTGCGATCCTTGCCCTCCTTTCCGCGACTACCAGGAGGGGATAAGGTGCCACCCGAATCTTGAGCATCGCGGCTGGCAGGGTCTCCGCGCTCCCTCGCTTCTGGCCACGAGAGCCGATCGAGCCGTGCGTAGGTTGATCCTCCCCGATCTAGAACTCGCAGTTTGCTGACTATGGCGGGCAGGCTGCTTCCCTTCACCCCAACCCAAGGTGGTGAAGCACACGTCTCCGACATTCCTCGGGATCTGGTGATCAGATTGCGAGTTGCAGCTCGGCCAGCGAGCTCAGGTCACGCGCCGGAAACGAAGGGTAGGTGAGGGGGAAAGCTTCCGATCGGGAATTTTGCGGCCAGGCCTCCTGCCCGGAGCTTCTCGGCGGCCTCCCGGAAAGCCGCTACAAACCAGGCGTATGCCTCCCACAGCGTCTTCCGTGCTCCCTTCCTGAAGGCGTGGAACAGAGGAGCCGGCGACTTCTTCGGTGCCTCGGGTCGGTCGAAGGGAGTCTGCGCGAGGATGGCCTTAGGGCCGAGCGGCTTGACTCCCTTGGCTTCTCGCTCCTGACGAGCCTTGTTTTCAATCTCTTGGACGAGGTGCGCGATCTTGGCACGGTATGATTCCGGGTCCAGATGCCTCCAGCAGGGCAGCGGGTTCGCCAGCACAACCTGGCGCGGTGCCGCGAGTTGCTCGCTGGTCAACTGGGAGCCGAGGTGGAGCCCCCTTTGGCGGCGCCTGAGGACTGGCGGGCGCGGATGATCCGGCTCACCGGTCGAGACCCGACGGTGTGTCCGGTCTGCGGGCGAGGCCATCTTCGGCGGGTCGAGGAGCTACCGGCCGTGCGCTTCGGTCCGGCTGGGAGGTCGCCGCCGTGAGGGCCTGCACTCCTGCATCGCTGTCGCCTCGTCATCTCGCCTCTTCTGCGGGTCGGGGGGAGTGTGCGCCCTTCGCGAATCTGCGGTATAATGGCGGAAACGAAATCGCTGCCGGAGGGTCTCTATGCAGGCCGCAAGCTCACGGAGGAGGTAGGCAGCTATGCCTCGGTCGATCAGATGGATCCTTATCCTTCCGGCCGCGATTGCGGCATGGTACGTCGCGCTCTTCATAGGACTTGGCCTTTACAAGGCTCTCGAAGCATTCTGTCCCGCTAGCCAGGTTGAGTCTGGGCACTGCTTCGCACCGTGGTTTCGTCCTGTCTCAGATGGACTCATTGCATTTGGCGCGGCGCTGGCCGCAGTGCTTGTCATGATCGTTTGCACATTGCTTGCTCCGACTCACAGGCGGCACGTTGCTATTGCAACATTCGCAGTCGGAGCTGTCATCGCAGTGTTCATGGGTCTGGCTGCCAATGCCTACGCTGCAATGGTGTCCGCAGTCGTTGCCGGCGCCGTCGTTCTTGCAATCCTGCTTCGACGGGTTTAACAAATCGTTGGAGCGCACGCGTGGAAGATAAAGTGCCAAGTTCATACATCAGCGCGCGCGGCGCTCAGCTCAACCGTTACGCGACCGAAGAACCGCCCGCAGTTGAACAGCGAAGAGCGGTCCGCAAGTCCTGAGATCACCGGATCGTCCATGGCTCAGTCAGCGCTAATCGTCACTGTCCAGGAAGCGGAGCCCGTCGTCGGTCAACTCCGCGAGCGACTCGACCCGGCCGCCCGCGAGGGCGTCGCACCACACGTCACGATCCTCTTCCCGTTCGCCGATCCGCGCGAAATCACCGCGAAGACCCTCTCCTTGGTCAAGACGGCGATAACAGGGTTCTCGCCATTCTCCTTCGAGCTCACCGAAGTCTCGCGATTCCCCGACACCCTCTATCTCGCACCGGATCCTGCCGAGCCGTTCATCAGCCTCACCAGAGCCGTCGCCGCGGCCTTTCCTCAGTTCCCTCCGTACGGCGGCCAGTTCTCTGACATCGTTCCGCACCTGACCGTCGCTCACGGAGACTTGAGGGAACTTGGCGCAGCACACTCCGAGCTGGCAGTCAAGCTCTCCGAACACGACCGCCTTCGCTCAACATGCACCACACTCGACCTCATCGAAAACTCATCGGGGCGTTGGCGCCTCGCACACCAATTCCCACTTGCAGCGCCGTGATCGGTCGGCCGGCTCACTAATGGGAAGCGGCTCCTCCCCAACAGGAAGGGCCGGCTCACCGATGGGAAGCGGCTCTTCCCCAACAGGAATGGCCGGCTTACCAATGGGGAGCGGGCTCGCGACCGCCTGTTCATACCGGACCTCTTGCTGTAGCATTGCTGCGGAGCTGTTCAAAGGCGAGGGTAGTCCCCCTTAGGCGGCACGGTCACCGGATATGACGCGCATAGCACCCGTTCTCAGAGGTCTCGGCTGCGCACTTCTCCTCGCACTCGGAATCAAGGTGCTGGACCAGATCGGCTATCGCGATGGGCTCCTCGACTGGCCAATGGCCGCGTGCATGGGCCTGACAGCTGCTCCCCTGCTGATCCTTCGTCACGCCATCGACAGGCAGCCACTCCCTGTTCAGGTGGCACTACTGGTGCCTGCGTCCTTCCTGTTGTGTCTTCTCGCCATGCCTGCGGCCAGGTTCCTGGCCGCGACAGCGGGCCTCGTCATGTGGTGGTCAGACATCAACTACGACCCTGGCGTAGGGGAGACCGTGGCATGGTCGATCAGCAGCTCATGGCGGCCGCTTCGCGAGGTTTGGTATATCGTCCCCGTTTCCGTGGCGCTGTCCAGCTCGTCCATTCTATTGAATCGAAAAGGCCCAATTCTCACTGCACTCGTCGCAGCCACCTCGTCGGGCTTGCTCGCATTCATCGTGTTTCTTGTCGTTCCAATCGTCTACATCAACATCCAGTTCTTCCTGGTTCGCCTGCCGTTGCTGACCGCGCTTGTTCTGCCACTCCTCGACCGAGCGGTACTCAACAGTTGTGGCGTGCCGCCTGACCAGCACAAGGCCTGAAATGAGCTCACCCCTACACGTCACCCCATTCTCGATCCAGATTGAGGCAGAAATCCTGTCTGACCTCCAAGCGCGCATCCGCAACACGCGCTGGCCCGATCAATCACCAGGTGCTGCCTGGGAGCAGGGGACTGACCTTGACTATCTGAGACAGTTGCTCGTGTACTGGGCCGACGAGTTCGATTGGCCCGCACAAGAGCGCAAACTCAACGCGGCGAGCCAGTTCCGCGCCGAGCTCGACGGCGTCCGTATCCACTTCGTCCATGAGCGGGCCAGACACGGACACGGCCTTCCGCTGATCCTGACCCATGGCTGGCCGAGCACGTTCGTTGAGCTGCTTCCGCTCGTGCCATTCCTGACCGACCCAGACGCCCATGGCATCGACGGTCCCGCCTTTGACGTTGTCATCCCTTCACTCCCTGGTTACGCGTTCTCCGAGCGGCCCGCCCAGGTGGGCGTGAACTACCAGCACGTCGCCGGGCTGTGGCACCGCCTCATGCGTGGCCTGGGTTACGAGCGCTACGGGGCTCAAGGCGGAGACTTCGGGGCCGGGGTTGCCACGTTCATGGCATTGAACGAACCCGCGCCAATGATTGGCGTTCACCTGAGTAATCTGGAGATTGCTCCTTACATGGGAGCCGGGGCGCGGCCACTGTCCGTGGCGGAGCGCACCTATCGCGAGCGCAACGAGGCATTTTGGCAAGAGGAATATGGTTACAAGGCAATCCAGTCCACAAAGCCCCAGACACTCGGCTACGCCCTGAACGACTCGCCGGCGGGACTCGCCGCCTGGATTCTGGAAAAGTGGCGCGCCTGGGCCGATTCCCGCGGTAAGCTCGATGAGCGCTTCTCCCGCGATTTCTTGTTGACCACGGTGACGCTCTATTGGGTCACCCAGACGATCACATCTTCGATGCGCGACTACTTCGACAACGACAACAGGCGGTTCCGAGTCACGCTTGGACCACAGGAGCTCGTCAACGTGCCAACTGGCATCGCCGTCTTCGCCAATACGTTTGTCGATGAGGGAACACCTCCTCGTGAGTGGGCCGAACGCCTGTACAACGTACGCCGGTGGACCCCGATGCCGAGCGGCGGGCACTTCGCTCCAGCAGAGGAGCCCGAGTTGCTTGCCCGCGACATCGCAGCGTTCTTCGCCGGCTTATGAGGCCTCCCAACCGGGCTACCCTGCTCACCGGCCAATTCCCGAGCCGCCACGGGATCATGTATCACTGACATGTAAGCGGGAGAGGACCCTTCGCCCGGACGGTGAGGCCCGGGCGAAGGGCCAGGCGTCGAAGCAGAGCTACTTCTGCAGCGACTTCAGATAGAGCTCCAGCGCATCGAGATCCGCCGCGGTGAGGTGCGACGTCTTGCCGTGCGTGTCCCGGATCACCCGGAGATTGTTCTGCGCCAGGACGGGATTGATCACCCGCCGGCCGTCCACCACGGTGACGAGCGGCGCCAGACTGCTCGTCCCCAGACGGTCCACCTCCAGCCGTCCTTCGGGATAGGCGGCGTCCGGCGGCGCAACCTGCACCGGCCGGTCGAGGCTCACGTAGAGCGGTCCGCCGCCGTCGCCGGCGAGCCCGCCCTGGCTGTGGCCGAAGGTGATCGGCACTTCCGTGGGCAGGATGATGCGGGGGCCGCCCAGGAAGTCGTGGGCCGTGGCCCGCGAGTGGTCGGTGCGCACCACCCGGAAATTGAAGCCGCGCTCGCCGGGCCTCAGGAGGGGAGAGTCCGGCGGCAGCAGAATCTCCCGCACCGTGTGCGCGTCGCCGTGGTGCAGCCAGCGCGGCACGCTGTCCCAGAAAGCCCGCAGGTGTTTGGTGTTGCGGCTGCTGATGTTCTGCCGTCCGCCCTCGTCCTGCGGCGGACCGAAGCGGGTGAAGAAGTAGTCGTTCGCCAGCCGGGTGAACGGTCCCTGGTTGTCGACCGTGGTCTCGGGCGTAACGCCCGGCTCATGGATGTTGTAGTCCTGGAACGTGTCGTCCACCTCGCCGTTGGTCCGCGTATTGCCATTGTGGTGGCAGCTCGCGCACCCGGCGCCTCCCTGGCTCACCTCGGCGGTGAACAGGAATTTGCCGCGGGCGATCTGGTCGGCCTCGCCGGCGCTGGGGAACTGGGCCAGCGGGTTCGGCATCAGGCGGGTCTCGTTCTGGCTCCACAGGATCTGCAGATAGGCCATGTCGTAATAACCCACCTTGAACGCCTTGCCGGAGAGATCGCGGCGGCCGAGGGCGCGCGAATTCTCCTCGGTCTTGCGCAGCACGTAGTCCTCGCGGGCGTGCAGACGGTCCGACAGGATCGGCTGGGGGAAGAGCGCGGTCCGCTTCTCGGCCACCACCAGCTCGCCGTTGCAGGCCGAGGCGTAGGCCATCAGGTCGTTGTTGAGCCCCTCGTACCACTCCGGCCAGTTGTCCGAGATGTCCTTGTTCTGGGGGCAGACCTTGACTCCTCCCACGGCGTTGGCGCCGACGTTCCACTGGCCTCCATCGTGCCGGCTCTGCCAGTGGCAGTGGCCGCACGACTTCTGACCGTCGTCCGAGTAGGCCTGGGTGAACATCCAGCGCAGCCCCTGCTCCTCGGCCGTGGCGAAGAGGTTCTTGCCGTTGCCGCCGGTGGTGGGATCGGGCGTGGTGTTGGTCGTGCCGACCGTCACCTGTCCCTGCCGGGTGAGCCGGCCGGACGAGTCCACGGCGAGAATCGAGACGTCCTCCGTCTGCAGGTTGGCCACGAAGACCGTGCGGCCGTCCGGAGAGACCGCGATCCCCTGCGGCGTGATGCCGCCGGTGTACTCGGTCCCCACGTAGGTGAGGATCTGCGAGAGGTCGGCCGGGTTCTGCCGGATGCGGAAGACCTCGACCTTGTCCGAGTGCATCTGGCTGACGAAGAGGAGGTCGCCGCGGACGAAGATCTGCTCGGCGCCGCTGCCGCGGATGATCTTCTGCCCCGGCGCGTGGTCGCCCAGGTCGATGATCTGCGCTTCCCGGACCAGCATGGACCGGTCGCGCTCGAAATCGACGTAGCGGTAGACGAACCGGTCGGTGGAGGTGTCGAAGACGTTGATCTCGGTTCCGATGTCGTCGAACGTGGTGGCCTTCGTGTCGTCCGTCATGACGGGCAGATAGCCGAGCGGGGAGCCATCGTTCTTGACCGCTACCCCGTTCACCTTCTTGGGCAGGCCGTGGCCGGTCTCCGGCTGGTTGAGCGCGGTGTTGGTCTCATGACCGGAGACGAATCCCCACCGGCCGGCCACCTTGACGTCGGTCACCAGGCCGCCCACCGGCAGGGTTTGAAGCAGCCGGTTGGCGTCGTTGGCCACGTTGATCACGGCGATCGTGTGGCCGAGGGTGTTGCCCACGTAGAGCTTCGTGCCGTCGGCCGAGAAGGAGAGGTCGCGCGGATTCGTGCGGTCGAGCTCGGTCGTGCCGGTGGGAATCTCGGCGATCTGGGTGAAGAACGGCCCGGGATCGATCCGGAAGGCGCGCACCTGGTCCTTGAACCGGTCGGTGACGTAGAGGCGGGTGCCGTCGGCATTGAAGGCCAGATCCTCGCCGTAGAAGCCGGTGCGGAATTCGCCGATCACCTGATCGGAGACCGAGTCGATCACGCTGGCGAAATTCGCGTACTGGTGGACCACCACGGCATAGGGGACCGGATAGATGCTGCCGTTGGACGGAGAGACGGCCACGCCCAGGGGACGGGTGCCCCGGGCCCGGCCGGCCGGCCGCAGGTCGATCCAGCCGAGGACGCGCCGCTGGGCGGTGTCGACCACGGCGAGCCGCCAGGTCCGGATAGCCTTCGCGGCCGGGCAGGGTGACGTAGAGCTTGCCGCCGTCCGGGGTCAGGGCGAGGGAGGTCGGCCAGCTGCGGAACGGCTGCGGGACGAACGGCCAGTGCTGGTTGCCGCTGCTCACCTGGGGATCGTTGGGATCGATCCGCGTGCCGGGATCCGGACGCCCGTCGATGTAGCTGGCGCCGAAGAGGATCTTGGTGAAGCGCTCCATGCCGGCGCGCTCGCCGGCGGATTCCGCGCCCACCAGGTTCTTGACCGGATCGTCGGCGGGGCCGGTGATGATCCGCCCCCGTGAATCGGTCTTGACCGCGGTCGAGAAGAAGCGGAGGTGAAAGGGGGATTCAGGGAGAGCCGGCGCCAGGACCTGGCGCTCGAAGGGTGTTGAGAGGTCGGCGTGAGCGGCCTGGGCCCCGGCCCGGCGGACCAGGGAACCGAGGATCAGCAGCACGCAGGTGAAGACGATCAGGATTGCGGGGAGAAGCTTGCGGGATCGGGGAGAGACGGGACGCGGAGTCCGTGATCTCGATGGCATGGAGTCCTCCTCTTGGTTGCGCCTGTCGTGAGCCGCCATGGGATGCCAGGACCCGGAGCGAGGCTCGCGCAGGCATCCATGAGCGTTGAGACAGTGGAGGGAGCGCCGCGGAACAGGCTTTTTTCTGATGCTGCTACAATCGTTTCGCCCGATCAGAGCGGACCGCCGAGGTGGTTGACACCCGCCCGGTGGCTATACACCGATGGCCGGAACCAGCGACCTCCCGCGCCGGACAGCTCGCCTTCGCGAGCACCTGCCGACCCTTCACCTGCTGCTCGGCGGCATCGGCCTGTCTCTGCTCCTCTTCTTCCTCATCCGTGCCTATCTCACCGTGCCGGCCTGGCTCCCGTGGACGGTCCTGACGGCGGGGCTCCTGCTCACTCTCGTCGCCGGCGCCGCCGTGGATGCCATCCTTCGTCGGGCGGCCCAGGTGGAGCGTCTGGTCGCGGCGCGGACCGAAGAGCTGTCGCATGAGATCGCCGAGCGCCGGAAGACCGAGGAGGCGCTGCTGCGGCAGACCACGCTCCTCGAGTCGATCCTCGACAGCATGGGGGAGGGGCTGGTGGTCTGCGACACGGACGGGAAGTTCCTGGTCTTCAACCGTGTCGCCGAGCGCATCATCGGCCTCGGTGCCACACCGGCCGGCATGGACCAGTGGTCGGATACCTTCGGCGTCTTCCGGTCCGACGCCGTCACTCCCTTCCCTGCCGACGAGCTGCCGCTCGTCCTGGCCGCGCGCGGTGAGGAGTCGACCGACGTCGAGCAGTTCCTGCGCAATGCGATGGTCCCTGAAGGGGTCTTCGTGAGCGTCACCGGCCGTCCCCTGCGTGATGCGGAGGGCACGCTCCTCGGCGGCGTGGTCGTCCTCCGTGACGTCACGGAGCGCAAGAAGATCGAGGCCGAGCGCCGGCGCATCTCGGAGGAGCTGCAGGGCGCCAAGGAGGCCGCGGAGGCGGCGAGCCGCGAAAAGAGCGACTTCCTGGCCCGCATGAGCCACGAGATCCGTACCCCGATGAACGGCGTCATCGGCATGCTCGACCTCATCCTGAGGACCGAAATGAGCGACCGGCAGCGCGACCTGGCCGGCATC
>Ga0134123_10001873_pt1 | contig 13691 bp, 9 predicted proteins | sample KB303_FD_96460 | JGI IMG/M metagenome (GOLD analysis project Ga0134123, IMG submission 96460) | Terrestrial soil microbial communities without Nitrogen fertilizer from Kellogg Biological Station, Michigan, USA - KB3-0-3 | ecosystem: Environmental > Terrestrial > Soil > Unclassified ...
CATCGAGCAATGCGTGCGCAAGCTGCGTCCCGGCGCGCCGTTCCTTCTCTATCTGTATTACGCGTTCGACAATCGCCCGCTGTGGTTCCGCGCGATCTGGCGAGTGAGCGACGTGCTGCGTCGGGCAATCTCGAGAATGCCGCACGGGCTGCGCTACTTCTGCAGCCAGGTCCTGGCGGCGCTGGTCTATTGGCCGCTCGCGCGCTTTGCGTTGCTGCTCTCGAAGCTCGGCGTGAACGTCGACAACCTGCCGCTCTCCGTCTACCGCGACCGCAGCTTCTACGTGATGCGCAACGATGCGCTCGATCGCTTCGGCACACGTCTGGAGCAGCGTTTCACGCGCGAGCAGATCCGCCAGATGATGGAAGCGGCCGGCCTGCAGGACGTGCGCTTCAGCACGCGGTCGTTCTGGACTGCCGTCGGCTTCAAGAAGGCGGAGGCCGGCTGAGCATGTGCGGAATCGCAGGACTGCTCTCGATCGAGCCCGCGCAGCAGGCGCCGTCGCTGGTGAAGGCGATGACGGACGCGATCGCGCACCGCGGTCCGGATGGCGAGGGCATACACGTCGACGCCGAGGGCCGGGTCGTGCTCGGGCATCGCCGGCTCGCGATCGTCGATCTCGCGCCGACCGGGCGGCAGCCGATGGTGTCGGGTGCTGGCCGCTACGTCGTCACCTACAACGGCGAGATCTACAATTTTCCGGAGCTGCGCCGCGAGCTGGAACAGCGCGGCTGCGCGTTCCGCGGCACCAGCGACACCGAAGTCATGCTCGCGGCCTTCGACACGTGGGGTGTCAGCGCTGCCCTGGCGCGGCTCAACGGCATGTTCGCGTTTGCGGTGTGGGATCGCACCGAGCGCCGCTTGTGGCTCGCGCGCGATCGCGCGGGAGAAAAGCCGCTCTACTATTGGTCAGATGGGCGGCAGCTGATTTTTGCATCAGAGATGAAGGCGCTGATGTGCTGTCCGGCCGTGCCGTGCACGGTCGATCGCGATGCGCTGTGCTCGTTCCTGCGCTTCAGCTACCTGCCCGCGCCGGCGACGATCTTTCAGCGAGTGCGCAAGCTTGAAGCTGCTGCAGTGCTGAGCGCGCGCCTGACCGGCGACTCGCTGGACATTGTCAGCGAGCGTTACTGGACGGCGCCGCAGCTCTTTCGCGATGCGCGCGCCGCGCAACGGCAGGACATTGCGTGGCAGGAGCGGATCGAAACGGCCGAGACACTGCTCGGCGATGCCGTGCGCATGCGCATGGTCGCGGACGTTCCGCTCGGCGCGTTCCTGTCAGGCGGCATCGACTCATCCGCGATCGTCGCGCTCATGCAGCGCAATTCCGCCACTCCAGTGCGGACGTTCACAGTCGGGTTCGACGAGTTCGGCTTCAATGAGGCGCCGTACGCAGCGGCCGTCGCACGCCACCTCGGGACGGATCACACCGAAGTGCAGCTGAGCGCCGCCGATGCGTTGGCCTGCGTGCCTTCGCTGGCTGATATCTACGATGAGCCGTTCGGCGACTCCTCGCAGATTCCGACGTTGCTGATCTCGCGCGTCGCACGCCGCAGCGTCACCGTCGCGTTGTCCGGGGATGGCGGCGACGAAGTGTTCGGCGGCTATCACCGCTACGTGTGGTGGCGACGCTTCTGGCGCCTGTCGCGCGCGTTGCCGCAGGTCGCTCTCGGCTTGCTGACCTCGCTGATGCGCAGCACCGGGAATGTTTACGGCAGCGGCCGGCCGTTCGCGCGCACGCTGCTACGCGGGCGCCTGGCGGAGTGGGGCGATGTCGCGGAGAAGATGCAGAAGACCGCGGACATCCTGCGGCAGAAGTCGTTCCGCGGCATCTTCATGCGCCTGATCTCGCAGACCATGAGCCCCGAGGAAATGGTGAGCGGCGGCCGGGAGCCCGAGTCGCTGATCTCCAGCTGGTGCTATCCGCAGGACGAGTCTGCGTTCACCGAGGAGATGATGCTGCTCGACTTCCTGAGCTATCTGCCCGACGACATCCTGGTGAAGGTGGACCGCGCGAGCATGGCGTGCTCGCTGGAGACGCGCGCGCCGTTCCTCGATCATCGGCTGGTGCAGTGGAGCTGGGGGCTGCCGCTCGAGGCCAAGATCCAGAACACCACGGGCAAGCGCATTCTGCGCGAGATTGCGTATCGCCACGTGCCGCGCGAGCTGCTGGAGCGGCCCAAACAGGGCTTCGGCATTCCGATTACGCAATGGCTGCGCGGACCGCTCAGGGACTGGGGGCACGACTTGCTCGACCCGGCGCGGATGCGCAGTCAACAGATCCTCAACGTGGAGCGGGTGAGCGCGGCGTGGCACGACTTGCAGAGCGGCCGCCGGCTGCAACCGCACTTCATGTGGAACATCCTGATGCTCCAGGCCTGGCTGGAGCGCTGGAAGCACCGTATCAGCTATTGACGCGCGGGCCAGCGGTCCACGTTGGCGGCGTACCACTGGGCCGTCTGCGCGACGCCTTGCCGCAGCGGAATGCGGTCGCGAAAGCCGAGCCCGCGGATCTTCGCGATGTCCGGGCAGCGGCGCATCGTCTCGCCCTTCGGCGAGGGCGCCTTCACCAGCCGGCAACGCCGGCCCAGGCTCTCGCAGATCAGCTCCGCGACGTGATCGATGCGCACCTCGTCCTCGGTGCCGAGGTGATAGATGCCGACGTGCTCGCCGTGCTCGGCCATCAGCATGAAGGCGTCGACGAAGTCGTCGATGAAGATGAAGGAGCGGGTCTGACTGCCGTCGCCGTGGATCGGCAGCGCGATCTCGCCGTCGGCCGCGCGCGCGAGCCGCGCAACTTTCAGCGCCAGCTGCGGGATCACGTGCTCGGTGCCCATGTCCGGCCCGTACACGTTGTGCGGGCGGAACAGCAGCACACGCTCGAACTGGTTCGGACCCATGTGCAGGGCGATCATCTCCGAGGCGATCTTGCTCGCGGCATACGAGTAGCGCGGGTTGTACGGATCCGGGATCACGAGCGGGACCGTCTCCGGCGTCGGCACGACCGGCGGCGACTGGTAGACCTCGGACGAGGAGGCGACGATGAGCTCTTTGATGCCGCTCTGCGCACAACCTTCCATCACGGCCAGCAATCCCTTGATGCCGACGTCGAGCACGCGGCCCGGCTCGCGATAGAAATTCTCGGTGCCGTTCACAGCTGCGAGGTGCAGGCACACGTCCGCACCCTGCGCTGCCTTGGCGACGGTCGCTGCGTCACGCACGTCGCCCTGCACGACGCGCAGGTCGCCCGGCACGTCGGCGAGCCGCTCGCTGCGGCCGCGTGAATGATCGTCGAGGACGACGACTGCATGCCCGGCCTGCAACAGCCGCTTGACCAGCGCGGATCCGATGAATCCGGAACCGCCCGTGACGAAGTAACGCTTCATGTGTCCTTATGGTTGATACGCGAAAGAGTGGCTGCCGAGGCTGACGTAGCGGACCGCGGGCTTGAGCTGCACGTTCTTGCCGGCGAACAGATTCCAGAAATCGTAGACGATGCCGGGGGAGGTCATCTCGCGCGACAGTGAGCTCAGCGCCATGCCGCGCAACGCCGAGTGATTGTTGAGGATGCACACCAGGCTCGCTCCCGAGAACGCCTGCTCGAGCGTCTCGACGGCTTCGATCCCGAGGAAGCTCGCGGTCGCGGCAGGCGCCACCACGGCGTCGTACGCGCGGAAGCGAGCTTGCGGAAACTCCTGCTGCAGCGCTTGCAGAATCGGTCGCGCCATCGTGCCGCGCAGATCGTCGGTTGCCGGCTGGCCTTTGAATGCGATGCCGAGCAGCGCGATCTGCATATCGCGCGGCGCGCTCAGGTGCTCGGTGAAGACCTTGCGCAGGAACGCGGCGCTCTCGCGCGGCAGGCGCTCGTTGATCATGCGCGTGGCGGTGGTGATCTCCACGTCTATGCCGTACAGCTTGCAGCTCTCGCGCAGGATGTGACCGTCCTTCTCCAGGCACGGGCCGCCGACGGGTCCGGGCAGGGCGACATTGGTGCGCGGGTAGCCGAGTTTGCCCGCCGAGATCACTTCGTGAGCGCTGACGCCCACGGCGTCGCAGATGCGCGCAACTTCGTTGCCGAAGGCGAACATCACGTCGCGATAAGTGTTGTCGACGAGCTTGACGATCTCCGCGGTTTCGAGCTTGACCACGCGCAGCGTGGTGGGCGTCAGGCACCCGAAGATCTGCGCGGCCCGGTGCGCAGTGCGCGAGGTGTCCGCGCCGATCACCTGCGGGATCTCGCGCAACTCGGTGAGCGCGCGGCCCTCGAGCGTGCGTTCCGGACAGACCGCGAGTTCGAAACGCCGGCCGGTGGCGGCGAGAATAGGTTGAACGTTGCGCCGGGCCGTGCCGATGCGGACGGTGGAGCGCAGGATCACCAGCGCCCCCTCGCGCATCACGGACGCGATCTCGCGCGTCGCGTTCTCGATCATGTCGAGCCGCGCGTGCCCATCCGGACCCAGCGGGGTGCCGACCGTGATGATGAACACGCTGTGGTCCATCGTCGCCGGCATGCGCTTGGAGAAAGTGAAGCGTCGCTGGCTGATCACCAGCCGCAGCCGCTCGGTCAGGCCTTCTTCCCAGAAATGCGGCTCGCCCTTTTCCAGTCCGCCGATGATGTCGTCGCGCACGTCGACGCCGTGCACCTGGAAGCCGACCGCGGCCATCTCGACTGCCAGCGTCAGGCCGACGTAGCCGAGGCCGACGATGCAGATCCTGGAATCGGGAAACTCTTCGGGAATCATGGGGCTCCTCAGTGGGCGCGTAATCTAGCAGACAAACACCGGCGCCGGCTGCGGTGCCGCGCCGGGTTAACAACGCACACGGAAGGCTTTCGGCCATGCCGGACCAGCGCAAAAAGCCCGCGGAACCCAGCTCATTCAGCGCGCGTTGTGGACATTCGCGCGGGGTCCGCGGCCCGGTTATGGCAGCAGCAAGTCCCCGTATGTATAGTTCGCGCGCATGCATCATGGCCCGCCGGGTACGAGGGACAGGCTGCGCGGCCGGCACATCGTCGTGATGTCGCGTTGCTCGTGGACACTCTTCAATTTCCGACGTTCGCTGATCGGCGCGCTGCGCACGGCCGGCGCCAGCGTGCTCGCCCTCGGTGCGGCCGGCGACGGCTTCGACGCTCGGCTGCGCGCTGCCGGAATCGAGTTCCGCCACGTGCCCATCAGCAGGCGCTCCTTGAATCCGCTGGCTGACGCATTGCTGTTCATCTCTCTGCTCACGACATTTCGCCGCGTGCGGCCGGCGCTCGTGCATGCGTTCACGATCAAGCCGGCGGTGTTCGGGACGCTGGCGGCGGCTGCGGCCGGCGTGCCGGTCCGCGTCGTCACCATCACCGGTCTCGGTCACGCTTTCATCAGCGGCTCGACGCTCCTGCGGCGCGTGGTGATCGCGCTCTATCGGCTGGCGCTGCCGAGGGCGCAGCGAGTGTTCTTCCAGAACGCCGACGACCGCGCCCTGTTCATCAGTCTGGGACTCGTGGCTGCAGAGCGTAGCGAGCTGGTCGCCGGCTCGGGCGTCGACCTGAAGCATTTCGCCGTGGCTACGCTGCCGTACCAAGCCGGCGCGGCGCCCTCGTTCCTGATGATTGCGCGGCTGCTCAAGGAAAAGGGTGTGCGCGAGTACCTGCAGGCTGCGAGCACGGTCAAGGCGGAGCATCCCGAGGTGACCTTCCGCCTGCTCGGCGGAGTCGATCCGCGCAATCCAAGCGCACTGCAGCCGGATGAAGTGGCGGCGTTGCGTGCATCCGCTGCCGTCGAGTGGGTCGACGAGGTCGCTGACGTGCGGCCGTACATCGCGGCTGCCGACATCGTTGTCCTGCCTTCCTACCGCGAAGGTTTGCCGCGCACTTTGCTCGAAGCATCCGCGATGGGGCGCGCGCTGATTGCGACCGACGTCGAAGGCTGCCGCGAGGTCGTCGTGGACTCGCGCAACGGCTACCTGGTGCCGGCGGGCGACGCGCAGGCGCTGGCGGCTGCAATGCGCCGGATGATCGAAAATCCGTCCGCGATTGCCGCGATGGGAGCAAACGCGCGCGCCCAGGCCGAGGCGCGGTTCGACGAGCGCCAGGTGCTCTCCCGGACCCTCGCGGCCTACGAGGAGCTGCTAGCGTCCAGGGCAGCGCAGGTAGAATGACGGGCGAGGTGCCCAGATCCATGCGACAGCAGCTGCTTTTCCTGGAGTTCAACGAGATCAATATCGAGAGCGCGCTCTTCTATTGCTCGCGCGGCCGCCTGCCGCATCTGCACCACCTCATCGATACCGCGGGCTTGCAGCGCACCACGTCCGAACAGCGCTACGAGGACCTCGAGCCGTGGATCCAATGGGTCACTGCGCATACGGGCTTGACACTCGCGCAGCATGGCGTGTTCCGCCTCGGCGACATCGTTGGGCGCAACATCCCGCAGATCTGGGAGCAGTTGGAGCAGCGCGGACTGAAAGTCGGCGCGGTCAGCCCGATGAACGCCGAGCATCGACTGCGCGATCCCGCTTTCTTCATTCCCGATCCATGGACCGCGACGGGCATCACCGCTCCGGTCGGACTGCGTCGCCTCTACCAGGCGATCTCGCAGGCGGTCAACGACAACGCGCAGGAGCGAGTGACGTTGTCATCGGCTGCGGCGCTGCTGTTGGGCGCGCTGACGTACGCGCGAGCTTCCAACTACCTGTACTTCGTGCGCGCGGCGCTCGGTGCGAGACGCTATCCGTGGCGCAAGGCGATGGCTCTCGATGTGTTGTTGTCCGATGTGTTCATCCGGCAGGTGGCCCGCACTCAACCGCACTTCGCGACGCTGTTTCTGAATGCCGGCGCGCACATTCAGCATCACTACATGTTCTGCGCCGAGTCGTATCGCGGCCCGCATCGCAACCCGGACTGGTACGTGCCGTCCGGCGTCGATCCGGTGCTCGAGGTCTACGAGCTCTACGATCACATTCTCGGCGCGATCCGCCGCAGGTTCCCGCTCGCGCGCGTGATGGTCGCGACGGGCCTGCACCAGGATCCGTATACCGAGGTGAAGTACTACTGGCGCTTGAAGAACCACGAGGCGTTCCTGCGGCAGATCGGCGTGCCGTTCGCTTCGGTCGAGCCGCGCATGTCGCGCGACTTCCTGATCAAGTGCACGGATGCGGCTCAAGCCGTCGCTGCTGCTGCGCGTCTGACCCAGGCAACTGCAGCCGACGGTGCGCCTTTGTTCGAGGTGGACAACCGCGGTACGGACATCTTCGCCATGCTCGTCTACCCCGCGGCGATCGAGCGCGACTTCCGCTTCCGCATCGGCTCGACCGAGTACCGCGACCTGCACGACAACGTCGCCTTCGTCGCACTCAAGAACGGCGAGCACAACGGTACTGGCTATTTTCTCGACACCGGCGCTGCGCGCGGCAGCGTACCTGCTGAGTTTCCCCTTACCGAAGTGCCTCACCGCATCATGCAGGCGCTCGGGGTGGGGGGCGCGGCCGGACAGGCCGTCTAGCCTTCGAACGATTCCTCGCGTCGCCGTGGACCTTGCGTGCGCAGTCGAGCGTTCAACGGGTCATTGATCCGTTATCACCTTGCAGACTGCTGCAACCTTGTCGGTCGATCATCCGTGTGTTCAGCCTAGAGACAGCTTTGTAAACGCTTTGTAAAAGCCGTGTCGGCAAGGGGCAACAGGCAACTTCGCCCCTAGTGCTGGGCCAATGCGCTCGGTATCATGCACGCCGCATCACGGTTGACGGAAGAACAGCACAAGGGCGGCGAGCAACCGGATGGACCTTGCGAAGCATTCTTCAAAGGCCAACGACAAGAAGAAGCGAAAGCAGGCTGATATCGGATAATTCAGGACGCTGGAAGGGACCATGCCGCGCATCGCCGTGTACTTCGGATTGCCACTGCTTGTCACGATTCTCTTTATGTTCGCGTTGCGCCCGCTGGCGCGCGGCATGGGACTGATCGATCGCCCCGGTGGCCGCAAGATGCATGTCGGCGAAGTGCCGGTCATCGGCGGTCTGGCGATGGCGGGCGGTCTTGCGATCGGTGCGCTCTACAGTCACACGGCGCTCGAAGGCTTCGCATTCTTCCTCACCGCCACGGCGGTGCTGGTGTTCATCGGCGCGCTCGACGATCGCTACGACCTGCCGGCTTCAGTGCGCTTCCTTGCACAGATCTGCGCGGCGTTGCTGATGGTCGCGGGCGCTGACGTGTACGCCGTCGACATCGGTCAGCCGTTCTTCGGCGCGCCGGTCGAGCTCGGCTGGTTGTCGACGCCGTTCTCGATCGTGATCGTGCTCACCGCGATCAACGCGTTCAACATGTTCGACGGCAGCGATGGCGTCGCGGGTATTCAAGCGCTGATCGCACTGGTTTTCATGGGCATTGCGTGCGTCATCGCCGGCGATACGCTGTGCCTGCCATTCGTGCTCGGGCTCGCGGGCTGCATCGTCGGCTTCCTGATTTTCAACTGGCCTTCCAAGCGTACGCGCAGCGTGCGCGCATTCATGGGCGATGCCGGCAGCACGATGCTGGGATTCTCGCTGGCGTGGCTCAGCCTGGATCTGTCGCAGGGGCCGACGCGCGTGATCAGCCCGGTCGTGGCGCTGTGGATCTTCGCGCTGCCGATCTACGACTTGTTCAGCAGCATGGCGCGGCGTGTCGCGCAGGGCGCTTCGCCGTTCCACGGTGACTCCGAGCATCTGCATCATCTACTGCGACGCTTCGGCTACAGCTCGCGGCAGGTCGCGCACGTCGTGCTGTTCGCATCGATCGCCTCTGCGTTCATCGGCGTCGGCGCCTACCTGCTCGGCATTCCGGACGGCTGGCTGTTCACCGGCTGGGCCGTGCTCGGTGTGGGTTACCACATCATCTTCGGCAGTGGCCTGGTGATTCAGCGGCGCGAAGCCGATCGTCTCGACGACGGCACCGTGACCGGCAAGTACTGGACCTTGTGGAAACAGCGCTGACCGTCGATTTGCGCCACGAACCCGCAGTTTTTACCCGTCCCCGCCGCGCGCGCCGCGCTTAGTCTGCGCGGGCCGGCCAGGAAGGCCCTTCACCAGTCCAAGCCCCTGCGGCGCACAGGAACGTGCGCCGCAGGCCCGCATCGGTCTATCGTCCCTTTACCGTGGCCCCGCCCTCGGCTAAGCTCCGTGGCCTTTTTCCCTTTACGTCCAGCAAGTTAGCCCATGCGTCTCACCATTTTCGGTTCCGGCTACGTTGGTCTGGTCACGGGCGCGTGCTTTGCCGAGGTCGGCAACAACGTGCTGTGCGTCGATATCGACCAGCGCAAGGTGGACATGCTCAAGCGCGGCGAGTCGCCGATCTACGAGCCGGGGCTCGACGAGCTGCTGAAGCGCAATCTCGCCGCGGGGCGCCTCAACTTCACGACCGACGCAGCCGAAGGCGTCAAGCACGGCCTGTTCCAGTTCATCGCTGTCGGCACGCCGCCTGACGAGGATGGCTCGGCGGATCTCAAGTACGTGCTCAGTGTCGCCGAGTCGATCGGCCGCAATGTCGGCGAGTACCGCGTCGTGGTGACGAAGTCGACCGTGCCGGTGGGCACCGCCGACAAGGTGCGCGCCAAGATCGACAGCACTCTCAAGGCACGCGGTGCGCACATCGAGTTCGACGTGGTCTCGAATCCCGAATTCCTGAAGGAAGGTGCGGCGATCGCCGACTTCATGAAACCGGACCGCATCGTGGTCGGCACCGACAATCCGCGCACCGCCGAGCTGCTCAAGGCGCTCTACGATCCGTTCACCCGTAACCGCGAGCGCATGATCGTGATGGACGTGCGCTCCTCGGAGCTGACCAAGTACGCGGCGAACGCCATGCTTGCAACCAAGATCAGCTTCATGAACGAGCTGGCGAACCTTGCCGAGCGCATGGGCGCCGACATCGAGAAGGTGCGCCTGGGAATCGGCTCCGATCCGCGCATCGGCTATCACTTCATCTATCCGGGCTGCGGCTACGGCGGCTCGTGCTTCCCGAAGGACGTCCAGGCGCTGGCGCGCAGCGCGAGCGATCATTCGTTCGAAGCGCAACTGCTGCAGGCAGTGGAGGCCGTCAACCAGCGCCAGAAGTCCGTGCTACTCGACAAGCTCAAGCAGCATTTCGGCGGCGATCTTGCCGGCAAGACGATTGCGCTGTGGGGCCTCGCGTTCAAGCCGAACACCGACGATATGCGCGAGGCGCCGAGCCGCGTGCTGATAGAAGGCCTGTGGGCCGCGGGCGCCAAGGTGCGAGCGTACGATCCGGTCGCGAACGAAGAAGCGCATCGTATCTACGGCGAGCGCGGCGAGGACCTGACGCTGGTCGGCAACTCGATGGACGCGCTGCACGGCGCCGATGCGCTGGCGATCGTCACCGAGTGGCAGGAGTTCCGCAGCCCCGACTTCGACACCATCAAAACCGAGCTCGCGCATCCAGTGATCTTCGACGGACGCAATCTCTACGATCCCGGTTTCGTGAAACGATTCGGGCTCAAGTACTACGCAATCGGTCGGGGCGATAGCCTATGTTGATTCCGGTCATTCTCTCCGGCGGCTCGGGCACGCGCCTGTGGCCGCTGTCGCGCGAACTCTATCCCAAACAGCTGCTGCCGCTCGTCGGCAAGGGCACGATGCTGCAGGAAACGCTCGCGCGCCTCGCAGGCGTCGCCGACGTCGGCGCGCCGCTCGTGGTGTGCAACGAGAGTCATCGCTTTCTGGTCGCCGAGCAGTTGCTCGAAGGCGGCACGAAGCCGCAGGCGATTCTGCTCGAGCCGGTCGGCCGCAACACTGCGCCGGCCGTCGCGATCGCCGCTATGGCGGCCGTCGCCGATGCGCCGGCCGGCAAAGCGCATGCGGATCCGGTGCTGTTGATCCTGCCTGCCGATCATGTGATCCGCGATGTGCGTGCGTTCCAGGCGGCGGTGGTCGTCGGTCGCAAGGCGGCGGAGGAGGGCAAGCTCGTTACGTTCGGCGTCGTGCCGACCAAGCCCGAAACGGGATATGGGTACATCCGGCGCACGTCCGGCGCGGCGAGCGGCAGCGCGTTTCCGATCGCGCAGTTCGTCGAAAAGCCGGATCTCGCCACGGCGCAGCGCTACGTGGAGTCGGGCGAGTATTTCTGGAACAGCGGCATGTTCATGTTCCGTGCGTCGACCGTGCTCGACGAACTGCGCAAGCTCGCGCCGGCGATCTACGAGGCGTGCGCGCAGGCATACACCGTGGCGAAGCGCGATCTCGACTTCACGCGTCTGCCCGCGAAGGAGTTCGGGGCGTGTCCGAGCGACTCGTTCGACTACGCCGTCATGGAGAAGACGCAGCACGGCGTCGTCGTGCCGCTCGATGCGGGCTGGAGCGACGTGGGCTCCTGGTCCGCGCTGTACGAAGCGATCACCGGCGACGAGGGCGGCAACGTGCGCATCGGCGATGTGCTTACGGTGGATGCGCACGGTTGCTACCTGCAGTCCACCAGCCGCCTGGTCGCGGCGGTCGGGCTCGAAGATCACGTGGTGGTCGAAACCAAGGACGCGGTGCTGGTCGCGCCGAAGAGCCGCGTGCAGGACGTCAAGGAACTGGTCGCCCAGCTGAAAAAGCAGGGGCGCTATGAAACTTCCCTGCACCGCGAAGTATTTCGCCCGTGGGGCAGCTACGACAGCATCGACCATGGCGAGCGCTTCCAGGTGAAGCGTCTGTCGGTCAAGCCGGGCGCGTCGATGTCGTTGCAGATGCATCACCATCGGGCCGAGCACTGGATCGTGGTTGCCGGCACCGCGCGCATCACGCGCGGAGAGGAGACGTTCCTGCTCGAGGAAAATCAGTCGACGTACATCCCGCTCGGCACGAAGCACCGCATCGAGAATCCCGGCAAGATTCCGCTGCACATCATCGAAGTGCAGTCCGGCACCTATCTCGGCGAGGACGACATCGTGCGCTTCGAGGATCGCTACGGCAGAGACCAGACAGGTTGAACATGCCAGCCATCTCCGGCTTCAAGGCTTACGATTACCGCGGCCGCATTCCCACCGAGCTGAACGCCGATGTCGCGTATCGCATCGGGCGCGCCTATGCGGAATTTCTCAAACCGAAGCGCGTCGTGGTCGGGCGCGACATCCGTCAGTCGAGCAACGAGCTGTGCGCCGCGCTGACGCGCGGCCTCATCGACTCCGGCGTCGACGTGTACGACATCGGTCTGTGCGGCACGGAGGTCGTCTACTTCGCGACGTTCAACGAAGGCATGGACGGCGGCGTGATGGTGACCGCGAGTCACAATCCGCCGGACTACAACGGCATGAAATTCGTGCGCGCCCAGTCGCGGCCGATCAGCGGCGACACCGGACTCAAGGACATTCAGCGCATCGCGGAAGCGGATGCGTACTCGCGCGCTGCGCAACCGGGTCGGCGGCACGAGCTCGACGTGCGCGGCAAGTACATCGATCATCTGCTGTCGTATCTGGACCGGCCGAAGCTGCAGAAGCTCAAGATCGTCGTCAACGCCGGCAACGGCGGCGCCGGGCTGGTCGTCGATCAGCTCGAGGCGCACCTGCCGTTCGAGTTCATCAAGATCAATCATGCGCCGGACGGCTCGTTCCCGAACGGCGTGCCGAATCCGATGCTGGAAGCGAACCGGGTCGCGACGATCGAGGCGATCAAGCAGCATCGCGCCGATTGCGGCGTCGCCTGGGACGGCGACTACGATCGCTGCTTCCTGTTCGACGAGAGCGGCTCGTTCATCGAGGGCTACTACATCGTCGGTCTGCTCGCCTCGATGTTCCTCAAGCGCGAGCAGGGCGCGCGCATCGTGCACGATCCGCGCTTGACCTGGGCTACGCTCGACATGGTCGAGTCGCTCGGCGGCAAGCCGGTGATGTCGAAGTCGGGCCACGCTTTCATGAAGGACGTGATGCGCGATGCCGATGCGATCTACGGCGGCGAGATGAGCGCGCACCATTATTTCCGCCGCTTCGCTTACTGCGACAGCGGCCAGATTCCGTGGCTGCTCGTGACGCAGCTCCTGTGCGAGTCGGGCAAGCGGCTCTCCGAGCTGGTCGGCGAGCGCATCGCGCGCTTTCCGGCGAGCGGCGAGATCAATCGCAAGGTGGCGGACGCGAAGGCGACGATCAAGCGCGTGCAGGAGCACTACCAGCCGACGGCGCGCTCGGTCGACTTCACGGACGGCGTCTCGATGGAATTCGATCGCTGGCGTTTCAATCTGCGCAGCTCGAACACCGAGCCGCTGATCCGCCTCAACGTTGAGAGCCGCGGCGATGCGGCGCTGATGCATGAGCGCACTGCCGAGCTGCTGCAGATGATCGGCGGCGAAGAAGCGCACTAGGCAATTTGTCGCTAGGGATATTCCCCTAAATATCGATTTTGTCCCTCCCTGGACAGTCGCGCCGTTGTATGCAGCGGGTCGCTTGCGGCCAATCGCGGGCTTTACCGGCTTGCTGCGGCTTCGTTGATACGAGACGATCGGCCGGTAGCTGCCCGCCCACGGCGAAGGGAGCCGGTAGCTGCAAGCGGGGGATCCATAACTATTCCGGACACGGGCGTTGCACGCGCTATGGCGTGCACGACGTACTACTGCAACCGGATGGATTCCCGCGCTTAAGCTTCAGCAACTGCAAGAGGCAGGCCCAGGGGGGGCAATGAGCGAGCGCTACATTCTGCTGGTCGAGGACAACCCTGACGACGAGGAGCTGACGCTGCTCAGCCTGCGCAAG
>Ga0134123_10001874_pt1 | contig 13687 bp, 1 predicted proteins | sample KB303_FD_96460 | JGI IMG/M metagenome (GOLD analysis project Ga0134123, IMG submission 96460) | Terrestrial soil microbial communities without Nitrogen fertilizer from Kellogg Biological Station, Michigan, USA - KB3-0-3 | ecosystem: Environmental > Terrestrial > Soil > Unclassified ...
AGAGGGTCACCTCGACCGCGGCCTCGGTCGGGCCGTACAGGTTCTCCAGGTCCACCGGCAGCCGCCTGAAGAACCGCTCCGCGAGATTGGCGCTCAGCGCCTCGCCACTCACAAAGACCTTGCGCAGCGACCGGCAGCGTTCGAGATCGGGCTCCGCCAGGAACGCCTCCAACATCGACGGCACGAGGTGCAGGACGGTCACCCTCTCCCGGGTGATCACGTCCACGAGATCGGCCCCGTCGCGGTGCCCACCCGGCCGCGCGACCACCAGCCGTGCGCCGGCCAGGAGCGGCCAGAAGACCCGGACCGAAACGTCGAAGCTGAACGGTGTCTTCTGGAGCACGGCGTCCGCGGCGGTCAGCGGGCAGGTGTCCTGCATCCACAGCAGCCGGTTGCAGATGCTGCGGTGGCTCACCATCGCTCCCTTGGGACGGCCGGTCGAGCCCGAGGTATAGATCACGCAGGCGAGCTGGAGATCGGTGGCGCATCCGCCGGGGAGCCGGTCGCCGCTCCCGGCTTCCAGGGCCGCGGCCTCCCGGTCGAGCCAGACCACCGGCACCTCCGGCTCGGGCAGGTGATCGCGCAAAGGCCCGCTCGACACCAGCACCGCCGGCCGCGCGTCGGCGAGCATGAACGCCAGCCGCTCCCGCGGGTACTCCGGATCGAGCGGTACACAGGCTCCCCCCGCCTTGAGTACCGCCAGCAGCGCGACCACGAGCTCAGCCGAGCGCTCCAGACAGACCGCCACCCGAGCCTCGGGGCCGACCGCCAGCGCGCGCAGGCGCCGCGCCAGACGGTTGGCCCGTTCCTCCAGCTCCCCGTAGGTCATGGCCTCACCGCCCCAGGCGACGGCGATCGCGCCGGGGGTCCGCTCGGCCCAGGCCTCGAACAACTCGTGGATCAGGGCGGTCTCTTCGCGATCCACCGTGGAGTCGTTCCACTCCACGAGCACCTGATGCCGTTCGGCGGCCGAAAGCAGGGTCGCGTCGTGCCGCGACGCCGGGTCTGCCACGGCAGCGGTCAGGGCGCAGAGCAAATAATCGGCGAACCTGTCCACCTCTTCCGTATTCAGCTCCGATGCGCGGTAGGAGAGGCTCACCTGCAGATGCTGCGAAACGGGCGCAAGCGAGACGTAGGTGACCAGGGGGTAATTGGTCTCCTCGTAGCCTTCGTGTCCCAAGACCTCGATCTCACCAACGCCAGCGATACCCTGATAAACGTGGAAGTGCAGATAGCTGAAGGCGATCTCCGGTACCAGACGGCCGCCCTGCATGCGCTGCATCTCGGAGAATGGGAAACGCCGGAAAGGGAGGATTCGACGCTCCAGGTCGAATACCTCTTGAGCCAGATCGCGCCAGGAGCCGCTGGACAGCCTCACCCGGAACGGCAGGGTGTTGAGAAAGAGCCCTAGAGCACGCTCTCCGTCTGCGTGTTCGGGCCGGCCGTGCGAGGAGAGATCTGTCAGCACGTCACGAGTCCCACCGAGGATGCTCACCACCTTGAGGTGCACGGCAAGAAGCAGGCTCTTGAGCGGAACCCCGGCTTCGCGAGCTGCTCTCTTGGCGCCGTCGGACAGCGCCAGATCGATGGAGGGATGGATCTCGCGAATCACCGCCTCCGGCGCGATGTACGACCGCGAGAGCCGCGGCAAGCGGGTCGACTCGGCGCCTTCGAGCATCTCTCCCCAGAAGCTCCGGGTCTCGTCGGAGAAGAGCGCCGCGCGCTCGAGCGCGACGAAGTCCCGATAGCTCACCAGGAGAGGGGGATCGGGGGGTTGCTCCTCCCCCCGTAGAAGCAGGGCGTAGCGCCGGAAGAGGTCGGCGAGCAGAGATGCAGCGCTCCAGCCGTCCAGGATGGCGTGATGAAAGCTCAAGGTAAACTGGAAGCTCGCCTCTCCTCTCAGGTGGACGTGGAAGGAGACGAGAGGCGGCCTCGTCCAGTCGAACGCCCGCAGCCTCTCCCGGCGCAGCCAATCCGACAAGACGGTTTCCTGCTCTTCCGGCGGCAACTGGCGCAGGTCGTGAACCTCCAAGGGCACGCTGATCCCGGTATACACGAGCTGCAGAGGCTCGCTGAAGCTCCCGAGGTCGAAGGAGGTGCGGAGCATGGGATGGAGGAGCGAGACCCGGCACACGGCCTCGTGCATCTTGTCGGCGGCAAAGGAGGCCCGCAGGTGAACGCTGTGAAGGTCGTGGTAGATCGCCGACTCCGGGGCGAGCTCGCTATGGAACAGCATGCCGGCCTGGAGCTTCGCCAGCGGATAGGCGTCCTCAAGGCTCTCGGGCAGCCGTGCTCGATCGGCTGCGGAGAGGAGCTCGAACGGCTCGATCCGCCGCTGGCCGGCCTGAGAGGTGCTCCCCTCTCCAGCCACCAGCGCGAGATCGCGGAGGACCGGGAACTGAAAAAGCTGCTGGATCGAGAAGACCACGCCCCGTTTCTCCGCGCGGAAGCGGACCTCAAGGCTGCGGATCGAGTCGCCTCCGAGGTGGAAGAAGTTGTCGTGGGCCCCCACTCTCTCGACCCCGAGAACCTCGGCCCACACCGCGGCCAAGATCTCCTCTTGAGCGGTCGCCGGAGCGACGAATTCCTCCGGGGCTTCGAGATGCCACCCATCGGACTCAGGAAGAGCACGGCGGTCCACCTTACCGTTGGCGGTCAAGGGCAGGGCGTCCAGAAACACGAAGGCCGAGGGGATCATGAACTCGGGCAGGCGCTCTCGAAGGTGCCCGTACAGCTCGGCGGTGTCCGCCTTCGCCACACCTTCGGCGACCACATAGGCCACCAGACGCCGCGATCCGGTGCCGTCGTCACGGGCCACCACAGTGGCGCGACGCACCTTTGGATATCCCTCCAAAACCGCCTCGACCTCGCCGAGCTCGACGCGGAAGCCACGGATCTTGACCTGATGATCGATGCGGCCGAGGAACTCCAGGTGGCCGTCCGGCCGCAGCCGGACCAGGTCCCCCGACCGGTAGAGGCGCCCTCCCGCGGTCCCTGTCGCCCCCGCGAACGGATCAGGGACGAAGCGCTCGGCGGTGAGCTCGGGGCGTCCCCAATAACCGCGGGCGAGGCCGTCGCCGCCGATCCACAGCTCGCCCGGCGCGCCGGGCGGCACCGGGTACCCGCGCCGGCCGATCAGGTAGAGCCGGCAGTTGGCGATGGGGCGTCCGATCGGCACGGCGCCTGCCATGGTCTCTCCGGCAGGGCTCGGTGCGATCTCGTAGACGCAGCAACCGACGGTGGCCTCGGTTGGGCCGTACTCGTTGATCAGCCGGGTCTCGGGAGCGTGTTCGCGCCACGGCGCGATGCTCTCGCCCCGCAGCGCCTCGCCGCCGATCACCAGGGCCCTCGTGCACCCCGCGTACACTTCGGGGCGCAGCGTCAGGTGCAAGGCGTCGAGGTGCGCCGGGGTGAGCTTCACCAGGTCGAAGCCCGGTGCGCCGCGCAGCGCGGAGGTCAACGCTTCGATCGGTTGGCTCTCGTCGAGAAGAGTGACCGCGGTGCCTGCAGCCAGGGGGACGAGAAGGCTGGTGACCGTAAGGTCGAAGCCGAGGGCCGAATGGACCGGCGCCCCCGCCCCCTCACCCACTTCATAGGCCTGGCGCGCCCAGAGCAGATAGTTGACCAGGGAACAGTGCGAGATCATCACCCCCTTCGGCCTGCCTGTCGAGCCGGAGGTGTAGAGCACATACGCCAAGTCGGCCGACGTCGCCGTGCTCGGCGGATCTTGCTCGCTCGGCCGGCAGGACTCGGGCTCCCACGGCTGCTCCCTGGTTAGCAGAAGGGAGAGCCCGGCGTCCTGGGCCATGAAGGACAGGCGCTCGGCGGGATACCCCGGGTCGAACGGCACATAGGCGGCGCCCGCCTTGAGGACGCCGAGCACGCTCGCGACCAGCGCGCAGGAGCGCTCCAGGCCAAGGCCCACGAGCATGCCCGGACCGAGGCCCGAGGCGCGCAGGTGGTGAGCGAGCTGGTTGGCGCGGGCGTTCAGCTCGGCGTAGGTCCAGGTCTGGCCGGCGTGGTGGAGGGCCGGGGCGTGCGGCTTGCAGCGTGCCTGTTCTTCGATCAGGTGATGGGCGCAGAGATCCGCGGGGACGGCGCTCACCGTCTGGTTGAAGGCGAGCAACTGCCGCCGCTCGGCCTCGGTGAGAACGTCGATCTCGCCCAAGGGGGAGCCGGCGAGGAGGCCGTCCAGTACCCGGAAGAATCGCTCGAGGAGCCCCTCCGCCTCGCCATGGCGTAAGAGCGCCGAGTCATAGACGAGGCGAGCATGGAGCGCCCGACCGTCGTCGAGGACGGAGAGGCGCAGGCCGAAGCGGTCGAGCCCCAGGTGCGCGTCGGTGATCGCGAACGCAGGTGCTCCGGGAACCTTCGCAAGAGCAGGTGGTTGCCGGTGGTCGAAACCGAACGGCCAGCCCGCGGCGCCGTGCTCGGTGAGCAGGTGTTCAATGGGTTGGGCGGAGAAAAAGTCCTGGCGCCGCGCGACCTCGGCCAGCTTGGCGGAGAACGTCCGGACCAGCTCCGCGAGGGTCGAATCCGCGGCCGAGCCGGCACGAACCGGAAGGTAGCGGGCGAACGGACCGAGGGCGCTTTCGAGCTCCGCGCAGGTTCTGCCGTCGAACAGAGTGCCGATGACGATCTCCTCCTCCCCCGTCGAGAGGTGGAGTGCCGCGTGCCAGCCGGCGAGGAGAAGCAGGGAGACCGGAGCCGCGAGGTGTCCGGCAGCCTCCTCCATGGCGGCCCGTCCGATCCTCCGGGCGACCTGCTCCGGACGGAAGGGGTAGGCGCCGGGGAGGCCGGCCCCGCCCAGGGTCACGCGCACCAGAGGCGAGAGATCTTGCTGACGCCAGAAGGTGGGTCCGGGCTCCTCGGCCGGAGAGTTCTGCCACTCGTGGAAAAGCTCGGCCAGGTCGGCGTATTGGAAGACCTCATCCGCGGCTGGCTGGCTCTGGTACGCCGCGGCGATCTCGGCAGCCAGGAGATCGAGGGAGACGCTGTCGGCGGCGAGCGCGGGCTGGGAGAGGAACAGAACGTGGCGGTCCCCTTCCAGCGCAACCAGTGCAACGCGCAGCAGAGGCCCGTCGGCAAGATCGAAGCGGGCCTCCCGGCCCTCCCGGGCGAGTCGGTCGAGAGCCGCCTCGCGGTCTGCCTCGCTTCGGGCGGCCAGATTGTGCTCACTCCAGTCGGTAACGACAGTGCTCTCCACGGACTGGACCGGTACGCTCAGATAGGGCAGGAGGGGAAACGAGGTGCGCAGAATCTCGTGCCGCTCCACGGCCCGTTCCACGGCGTGCACCAGGCGCCGCCGGTCGAGCGCTCCCGCGATGTCGATGCGGGTCTGAACGACGAAGGCGGTGGAGGGCTCGACGCCTTGCGCCCACCAGACGTGCTGTTGCTGGGGCGAAAGGCGGAAACCCTGTTGGACGGTCTTTTGCATCGAGTGATCTCCGTTCTCGGGTCAAGAGACCGCCGGGGCAGCCAGGACCCGGCGGCGGGCGCGGGTCAGGGAGAGGCTGCGCCGCTCCTGGTCCCGCCGTTCCTCGTTCCGGGCATCCTGGGCGGCGAGCTCCGAGTCCATCTCGTAAATGTGTGTATTCGGGCGCTCGACCACACTCCGGAGGACGAGCGCAAAGCGATCGAGGAAGCGGGCGATGGTTGGCGCCTCGAACAGATCGGTGCTGTACTCCGCCTGCCCCTGGATACCTTCCTCCGTCTCCACCAGATTGAGCAGAAGGTCGAATTTCGCGGTCTTGAGGGGCATGTCGAGGGGAGTTATCGACAGCTTCCGCAGGCCCAGTGCCGCGAACGGGGCGTTTTGGAGGACCAGCTTGATCTGGAACAGAGGTGTGCGGCTCAGGTCGCGCTCCGGCCGCAGCATCGCCACGAGCCGATCGAATGGGGCATCCTGGTGCATGTAGTCCTCCAGAGTGTCCCGTCGCACCTGCCGCAGGAGCTCACGAAACGTCAGGTCTTCCGAGAGGTCGACACCTAGCACGAGCTGGTTGACGAAGAGGCCGATGAGCCCTTCGAGCTCCGCATGCTGGCGGTTTGCGATGTCGGTTCCGAGCACCAGCCGGTCTCTCGCGGCAGCACCGCGCACGGCCACGGAGAAGGCGGCCAGGAGGACCATGAAGAGAGTCGCATTCTCCTGTCGCCCCAGGGTGCGCAGATCCTCCGCCAGAGCGCCTGGCAGGGAGAAGGAGAGGGAGGCTCCTCTCCCGGTGCGCACCGGCGGCCGGGGATGGTCGGCCGGCAGCTCGGCCGGTGCGAAGCCGGCGAGCCGCTTCCGCCACCAGGCGAGCTGGCGGTCCAGCGTCTCGCCCTGCAGCCAACTCCGCTGCCAGACGGCGAAGTCGGCGTACTGCACCGGCAGCTCAGGCAAGGGCGACGGCCTGCCTTCGGACAACGCCGGATAGAGCGCCGCGACTTCGTGCCCCAGGATGCCCGTCGACCAGCCGTCGCTTGCGATGTGATGCATGGTCAGCGCGAGGACGTGCTCCTCGTCGGCCAGTCGCAGCAGTACGCCGCGCAGCAACGGGTTGTGTGCCAGATCGAACGGCCGGCCGGCTTCTTCACCAGTCAAGGCGAGGGCCTGCGGCTCGCGCCGGTTCGGCGGCAGGCCCATCAGGTCCACCACAGGCAGCGCAAGGGGAGCCGCCGGTTGGATCACCTGCACTGGCCTGCCTTCTGAAACGGCGAAGACTGTGTGCAACACCTCGTGACGCCGCACAACCTCAGAAAGACTCCGCGCCAGCACCTCGGAGTCCAGCGGTCCTTCGACCCGCAGCGCCACCGGCATGTTGTAGAGCGGCGAGCCCGGTTCGAGCTGATCGATGAAGAAGAGACGCTGCTGGGCGAACGAGAGCGGCATCTCTCCTTGCCGCGGCACCGGCGCGAGCGGCGGCCGGCCAGGCAACTCGCCGTCGCCAGAGACCTGTCCGAGGAGCACCGCCGCCAGCTCCGCCACGGTCGGCGCGAGAAAGACCTGGCGCACCGCCAGCTCGACGTCGAAGACCTCGCGCACCCGCGACGCCAACTGAGTGGCCTTGAGAGAATCGCCGCCGGCGGCGAAGAAGTCATCGTCCACGTCCAGACGCTCGCGGCCGAGCAGCTCGCAGCAGATCCCGCTCAGCAGCTCCTCGGCCAGCGTGAGCAGCCTCCGGTGGCTTGCGCGAGTATCCGGCCGCCGATCCTCGGCGGCCCGTATCAGGGCCTGGCGGTCCACCTTGCCGTTGGCGGTCAGTGGCAGGGCATCGAGGAAGAGCCAGTCTGCGGGCACCATGTAGACGGGGAGCTTGCGGCGCAGGGAGGAGGCGAGCTCCTCCTCCACCGCCGAGCCACCAACGGCCACGATGCAGGCCGCCAGCCGGCGCTCCGCCCGAGGATCGCCGAGCACGACCACAACGGCCTGGAGCACGTCCGGATGCTGGGCGAGCGCGGTCTCGATCTCGCCGAGCTCGATGCGATGGCCCTGGACTTTGACCTGGAGATCCTCGCGCCCGAGGAATTCGATGGTGCCGCCCGGCAGATAGCGCCCCAGATCGCCGGTGCGGTAGAGCCGCCGTCCGGAACCCGGATCGACCAGGAAGCGCTGGCGCGTCTTCTCCTCATCGCGCCAGTATCCGCGCGCCAGGCCCGCACCGCCGATGTAGAGCTCTCCGGGCACCCACAACGGCCGCGGCGCCAGCCGATGGTCGAGCACGTCCCAGGTCTGGTTGGCCATGGGGCGGCCGTAGGGGATGCTCGGCCAGGCAGGATCGACCCGCTCGATCGGGTACAGGATGGACCAGATCGACGCCTCGGTCGCTCCTCCCAGGCTGACCACCTGGACAGCCTCCACCAGAGCCTTGAGGCGGTCGGGCAGCCCCAGGGGGATCCAGTCGCCGGAGAGCATCGCCAGGCGCAGGCTCGGAGCCAGCAGCCCGCGGCGGCCCGCGACGTGCTCGACGAGCATCTGCAGCAAGGCGGGGACCGTGTTCCAGATCGTGACCCGGTGCCGCCCGATGAGCTCCAGCCAGCGCGAGGGTTCGCGGTCCTCCGCGGGCTCGGGGATCACCAGTGCGCCTCCGGCGGCCAGCAGGCCGAACACGTCGTAGACGGAAAGGTCGAAGCTCAGGGACGACAGGGCGAGGACGCGGTCCTCCGGGCCCACGGCGAAGCGCTCGTTGATGTCGAGGAGGGTGTTGACGGCCGCGGCATGCTCGATCATCACCCCTTTGGGCTGCCCGGTGGAGCCGGAGGTGAAGATCACGTAGGCGAGATCGTCCGGACCGTGCGCCGCCGCGACGGGCGCCGCCGCATCCTCCCCGGGGCCCTCCTCCTCTTCGATCCACAGCCGGTGGACAGCGGCCGGCCAGTCGACCGCGGCATCCGTCGAACGATCGCAGAGCGCGATCTCGGCCTCTCCCTCGGCCAGGAGGTACAGCAGCCGCTCGGCCGGCAGCGCCGGATCGATCGGCAGGTAGGCCGCCCCCGATCGCGCGATGGCGAGCACCGCCACGACCTGACGCCAGCCCTTCGGCAACACCACGGCGACCAAGCGGTTCGGGCGCGCCCCAAACCACTGCAGGTCGCGGGCGAGGCGACCGGACCGGCGGTCGAGCTCGGCATAGGTCAATGTGCGATCAGGTGCCAGGACGGCCGGCTGCAGCGGCCTCTGCGCGGCCTGCGCGGCGAACAGACCGCCGAGGGTCTGCCGGGGCAGCGGCCGGGCGGTGGCGTTGACCGCCCGCCGCAGCTCGAGCTGCGCCGCGGGGAGCAGACCGCGCACCGGGCTCTGCCAGGCCTCCTCTCCGTCCGCGAGGAATGCGAGGAACTGGTGGGTGGCGTCCAGCATGGCATCGACCAGACCGTCGGGGAACGCCTCGTCCACGACATCCCAGTTGCAGGCCAGGAGGCCGTTCACCTCGCTGACCTGGAAGTCGAACAGGACCTGGGGAGTCTGGCTGATGCTGTAGACGATCTCGCCGGAGAGGGCTTCCGCCCCATCCGCGTCCCTCTCCTCGCCCGGAGGGCGCAGCCCGAGGACGCTGGTAAACACAAACGGCATCGCCACCTGGCCGGCGGCGCCGCGGGCCCGAGCCAGCTCGCGCATTACCCGGATGCCGCTGACCGAGCGGTGGTCGAGGTCCTCCCAGAGCCTGCGCTGCAGCCGCTGCGCCCGCGCTGCGAACGGATCATCGCCCGAGGCATCCACCTCGAACAGCAGCAGGGAGGTGAAATCGCCGACCAGTTCGTCGATCTGCGGGTGCAGAGGCAAGCGGTTGAAGAGAGTCAGGTTGAGAGTGAATCGCGGGCTCTTGCTCCACACCGTCAGCACCTCGCCGAAGACCGCGAGCAGGAGGCCTGACGGGGTGACGCCGATCCGGCCGGCGCGCGCCTTGAGGTGCGTCCAGGCCGCCTCCTCGAGGCGCAGCCGGCGGCGGGTAAAGTGCGGCTGGTCGATCTCGCTGAGCCGCCGGGCGAGCGGCAGCTCCGGAGCGGGAGAGAGGGTCGCCAGGCGGTCCTGCCAGTAGCGGACGCACCGCTGATACAGCTCGCTCTGCCGCAGCTCGAGCTCGGCGAGGATGTAGTCGCGTTGCGACACGGCGAGCGGTGGCAGCTCGAGGTCGGGGTCCCAATAGAACCGAGAGAGATCGGAGAACAGGAGCACGAAGCTCCAGGCGTCGCCGAGCAGCAGGTCGAAGCTCCAGTGGATCCGGGTCCGCCGCTCATCCAGACGCGAGGCGCGCACCTCGAAGAGAGGCCAGCGGTCACTGGGCAGCACCTGGTGAGACATACGGCGCCGCAGACCAGCCAGCTTCTCCTCGGCCTCGGCGGCGGGTCTGCCGACGAGATCCATCACCTCGATGCGATAGGGCTCGACCCGCGGCAGGACGCGCTGCCGCCCATCCGGCATCACGATGGCGCGCAGCATCGGCTGGCGCTCGATGACCCGGCACAGGGCGCGATTGAGACGCGGGAGGTCGAGATCGATGCAGTCGATCTCCTCGTAGACATGGGTCGCGACATTGCCCAGCTCGAGGGCTCCCGATCGCCCCACCCAGTAGGCTTGCTGGACATCGGTCAAGGGGAAGGGCTCGTACCAGTGCTCCGGATCGGGGACCAGCGCCGGGAGCTGGCTGGCCGTCGCCTGCTCCCCTCTCCGGCGGACCTCACCGATCAATGCAGCCACTCCCGCGACTGTCGGTATGGCCAGAAGGTCGCTCAGCGCGAGATCGAGACGGAAGCGCTCTCGCAGCCGCGTCGCCATATGCGCCGCCAGCAGCGAGTCGCCGCCGAGAGCGAAGAAATCGTCATGGGCGCCAAGCGGCTGGATGCCCAGCAGCAGCTCCCAGCACTCTGCCACGGCGCGCTCCTCGTCATCGCGCGGCGCCTCGTACCGTGTGTCCAGCTCGGGACGTGAGTAGCCGGCGGGGACTGATGCCTCCGTTTGCGACTCGCCGGGCCGGGCCGCCGCAATGGGCGACACTGCGGACACCGGGCCAGACGCAGAGAGGTCCAACCGGGGGGAGCGGCCGAGCCAGAAGCGTTGGCGCTCGAAGGGATAGGTCGGCAGAGGGAGGCGCCGCCGGCTCGCGGGAGCGTGGCTGCGCTTCCAGCGCACCTCGGTCCCGGCAAGCCAGAGACGTCCCAACGCGGTGAGCAGGAGCTCATGCTCGGCGCGCGTAGCGGCCTCCGCGTCGTTCCGCGGGTCGAGCGAGGCGAACGCGAGGCCCTTCTCGGGCCGTGCCGGATGGCGCCGCGCGAGCCTCGTGAGAGCCCCACCAGGGCCGACCTCGAGCAGGATGCGATGAGGCTCCTGCCAGAGTTTGGCCAGCGCGTCACCGAAGTGGACGGTCTGGCGCAGGTGCCGGACCCAGTAGCCGGGATCGGTCGCCTCTTCGTCGCGGATGCACGCGCCGGTCAGGTTCGAGAGATAGGGCAGTTGCGGCGGCCGCAGCCGGATCCGCCGGAGCTCGGCCTCGAATGATCCCAGGATGGGGTCCATCAGAGACGAGTGGAAGGCGCGGGAGGTCCGCAGCCGGCGGTGCTGGACCTCACGCGAGACCAGCTCTCGCTCCACTGCAGAAATGGCGTCCACGCTCCCGGAAAGCACCGTGCGCTGCGGTCCGTTGACCGCGGCGAGGCACAGCCCGCGGCTGAGCAGCGGCGCCACCTCGTCCGGAGACAGCTCGACAGCGAGCATCGCGCCCGGGGCGCACCCCTGCATGAGGCGCCCGCGCACGGCGACCAAGCGCAGCGCCTCCTCCAGGGAGAACACTCCGGCCAGACACGCCGCTACATACTCGCCGAGGCTATGGCCCAGCATGGTTTCGGGAGCCCCCACCCATTCCATCCACAGTTGGGCCAGGGCGTACTCGACGACGAACAAAGCCGGCTGGGAGAGATCGGTCTCCGCCAGCCGCCGCGCAGCCTCTTGCATCCCCTCCCTCGGAGGAGCAAGCAGCGAGCGCAGATCGAGGCCCAGGTGAGGCGCGAGCAGCTCGGCGCAATGGTCGACCCAGCAGGCGACGACCGGCTCGCCGGCATAGAGCTCACGCACCATTCCCGGTCGCTGCGTACCCTGGCCGGGGAAAAGAAAGGCCAGCGGTCTCTCGCCGAGCTGTTTCTGATAGCGGGTGAGGACCCGCTCTCCGTCGCGAGCGGCGAGCAGAGCCTTCGCCTCCTCGCGACTCCGGCAGACCACCATGCGCCGGTGCTCGAGGCTGCTGCGCCCGACCTGTAGGGTATAGGCGATGTCGGCCAGTGACTGTTCGGGATGATCCTCCAGGTGTCCGACCAGGTCGTCCGTCCGCCGCTCCAGGGCCGGACCGCTCCGGGCGGAGAGCACCAGTAGCTGCCATCCGTCGGCCTGCTCACCCGGCTCGCTAGGCGGCGCCTCCTCCAGCACCACATGGGCGTTGGTGCCACCGATGCCGAACGAGCTGACACCCGCACGCCGGGGCGTGCCGGCGGTCTCCCAGGGGGTCAGCTCCGTGTTGACGAAGAACGGGCCGGCCGCGAAGTCGATCTGCGGATTGGCCTGCTCGAAATGCAGGCTGGGCGGCAACAGATGGCGGTCGAGAGCCAGCACCGCCTTGATCAATCCGGCGACCCCAGCCGCCGTATCGAGATGTCCGACATTGGTCTTGAGCGAGCCGAGGGCGCACCAGCCGCGCCGCTCCGCGGGAGCGTGGAAGGCGCGGGTCAAGGCGGCGATTTCCACCGGATCCCCCAGCGGCGTGCCCGTGCCGTGCGCCTCCACATACCCTACCGTCTCGGGCGCGACTTCGGCGAGCTCCAGGGCGGCGCGGATCACCTGCGCCTGCCCCTCCACGCTGGGGGCGGTGAAGCCGATCTTCAGATCGCCGTCGTTGTTGATGGCGGATCCCTTGATCACGGCATAGATCCGGTCGCCGTCCTCCCGGGCCTCCTCCAGCCGCTTGAGCACCACGATCCCAAGCCCGTTCCCCGCCACGGTGCCACCCGCCCGGGCGTCGAAGGCCCGGCAATGCCCGTCGGGCGAATGGATGCCGCCCTCGTGGTACAAGTAGCCAGCTCGCGAGCCCGATACGGAGACACCACCGGCGAGCGCCATGTCGCACTCTCCCGCGAGCAATGCCTGCGAGGCCAGGTGGACGCAGACCAGCGAGGTGGAGCAGGCGGTCTGGACCGAGAGGCTCGGCCCCCTCAGGCCCAGTTTGTACGAGACCCGGGTCGCCAGGTAGTCCTTGTCGAGCGCCAAGGCCACCTGCATCGGCGTCATGGCCTCGAAGACCTCGGGGTGCGAATAGACGTTGATGGCGTAGGAGCTGAAGCCGGCTCCCGCGTAGACGCCGATCGGTCCCGGATAGGTCTGGGGGTCATAGCCGGCGTTCTCCAGGGCTTCCCAGGCGCACTCCAGGAAGAGCCGGTGCTGAGGATCGGTGATCTCGGCCTCCCGCGGGCTGAAGCCGAAGAAGGCGGCGTCGAAGCAGTCGGGATCGGCGAGCAGGCCATGGGCCCGGACATAATCCGGCCGCGCCAGGAGCTCCGGGGAGACTCCCGCCTCGTGCAGCTCACGATCCGTGAAGAAGTGGATCGACTCCACTTTCGCGCTGAGATTCCGCCAGAGCTGCTCGACATCGGCCGCTCCGGGGAAACGTCCCGCCATGCCGATGATGGCGATCTCCTGCCCCGTGAATCCGTTCTCCATCCGGTCCTCGCTCATGACTCGCGCCTCTTCTCTCGCCGCTCGCGCAGCCGGCCTCGCCCCTCCTTGAGCCGATCGATGCGCTCTCTGTCGCGCTCCTCGGCCAGAACGTGTTGTTCCGCCCCCCGGCCGCTCAGATGCGTGGCCAGAGAGGCGATCGTCGGGAATTGGAAAAGGTGGATCAGATCGATCTCGCGCCCGAGCTCGGCGCGTAGCCGGCCCTGCAGCCGCAGCATGAGCAGCGAATGTCCGCCGAGGTCGAAGAAACTGTCGTGAACGCCGATCTGATCGACCTGCAATAGCTCTTTCCAGAAGGCGCCGAGCTTGCGTTCGAGCTCGCTACGGGGGGCCACGTAGGGCAAGGCCGCGCCACGCTGTGGCCGGCCGGGCTCCGGCAGTGCCCGGCGGTCCAGCTTGCCGCTAGGTGTGAGCGGCAGCCCCGGGAGAACGACGAAGATGGACGGCAGCATGATCTCAGGCAGGCTTTCGGCGAGGAAGCGGCGCAGCTCGAGG
>Ga0134123_10001875_pt1 | contig 13684 bp, 13 predicted proteins | sample KB303_FD_96460 | JGI IMG/M metagenome (GOLD analysis project Ga0134123, IMG submission 96460) | Terrestrial soil microbial communities without Nitrogen fertilizer from Kellogg Biological Station, Michigan, USA - KB3-0-3 | ecosystem: Environmental > Terrestrial > Soil > Unclassified ...
GGCCGCGTTGGCGAGGGTAAAAAAGTCGGCCAGGTGCATTCCGCGGACCAACGAAAAGTGCCTGGGTGCCTTGCGGCGGTCGGGAGCCATGCCCCAAAGTCTAACCCACCCCGCGACTTTCATGCCCAAGGCATTGACGGTTCGCGAGAAACAGCGGTAGGCTGTGTGTCAGTCGCAGAAAAGTGACCAAGAGGCCACGTGACTGGCCCGGTCGTGCGGCTGCTTTTAAGGGAGGAGTAAATGAAAGAGTTTCAGTGCCCGCATTGCGGGCAGACAGCCTTTTCGACCCTCTGCACGGACTGTCAGGCAGACGGGATCCGGATTCAGGAAACAAGGTCCATCTTCCATATCGGCCGTTGCGAGCGTTGCGGCCACGTTGACGACGAGCCCTGTGGCGCGCGGATCGGATCCAACCGGGTCTGGTACCGAAAGGGTGAAGCCCTCAAAGACCTGACCCACTACGCGTTCGGACTCGCTTCTCGAGCGGCCGAAGCCATCAAGACCGGCACCCTGCGCGTGCGGTAGCGCACGGCTCGCCGGTCTGCAAGAGGCAAACATTTCGGCCGGCGCCCGTAAGGGCTGCCGGCCGACAGTGTGGGCGTCATACAGCGCCCTTCTCCACTCCCCCGCTTTAGTGATAACGACGTGGCCCCTTGGCGACGTCGCAAGGCTCAAATGAAGTCACGGTTTTACCCTCCACGACACACAGGAAGACCGGGTTCGGCTTGTTCCCGGCAACGGCTGGGTCGTGGGCGCCCGACAGAGCGGCTACCTTGGTCTGGGTATCACTGATCGTCCGATCCGCAAACAGCCGCCATCCGGAATAAAGGTCCACGAGGTACAGCCCGCCGAAGACGAAGACGAATGCGCCGATGAATGAAATGGCGTTCCTAATGTACTGATCCATCATCAATTTCCCCTCAAGCACGGTCCTGCGGAGACGTTGAGTCTGTCTGGAACCATCCTAGACCATGTCGTCTGGGGATCGTTCTAGTCCGATAGGACCAAGGAGCGATGAAAGCGAGTGCTGAGTGCTGAGTGCTCAGTACTGAGGAAAAACAGCGGTAAGGGTCACACGGACGGCAACGCGGCGAGGAATTCCAGAAGGAACCAACGGCTACGTCTTCAGTGCTTAAGCAGTCAGGCTCAGCATTCTTTCTGTAGCCCTTGAGGGGTACGCGGCACTCAAAACTCAGGACTCAGCACCCAGCACGCAGCACCCAGCACCAGCCTATTACTCCACGTACGCTACCGCCTCGATCTCGACCTTGAGCCGGGGATCGACCAGCGCGCTCACTTCCACCAAGGTAGAGGCGGGCCGGCTTTCACCGAAGTATTCGATGCGCAGCGGATTGATCAGCGGACGCTCGGAGATATCGGTCATGAAGATCGTTACCTTGACGACATTAGACGCCTTCGCGCCGGCGTGACGCAGGCACGCGTCCACGCTTTCGAGCGCGACGCGGAATTGCTCGACCGTGCTCTCCGGGACGCTGCCGTCCTTTTTGGTGCCGACCGCACCAGAAACCCAGACGTGCCGGTCGGCGCGCACGACGTGGCAGTAGTGGCTGAATGGTTTCGGCTGTCCGGGTACAAGATGGCGTTGGATCATGTGGGCGATATCTCCTAAGAGCCGTGAATGTCGTGAATATCGTGAAAACGACGAAGGAAGGTTCAGTGCAGGCTAACATTTAGCGCGCGCACCGCGATCAATGTTACGCCGGAGCTACTGTCGTGAAAATGTCCGGTCGTCTCGGACATTTCAGTGCAGGCTAACGTTTAGCGCGCGTAGTTCGATCAACGTTACGCCGGAGCTACTGTCGTGACTACGTGACTGAAGGTTCTATTTTCCTCTTTGCTGTTTACCTTTCACCTTTTACCTTTTACCTTTCAGCTCTTGAGTCTTCGCAGTACACAGTACCCAGCACGCAGCACTTCCTCTTTCCTCTTTCCACACTATCCCCTAGCCCCTGCTCTTCCCCTAGCCCCTAGCCCCTCGTCCCTCGACCCTGTTTCTGTCACCCCCAACGCTTCCGCGGCGCGCAACACTTCGCGCCGCTGGTCGTCGGTCAGGCGATTCACCGGAGGAATGGAACGGCCGCAATCGACACCCAGCCTGGCCGAGAGCACCGTCTTGCAGACATCGGCCGGCGCGCCGAACATCCACACCAGATCGACATACTTGCGCACGCCATCCTGCAACGTTTTGGCGCGCGCAATGTTGCCCGCCTCCCACGCCGAGAAGAGTTCCGAGTAATGCCAGGGCGCGAGGGACGGCGGCGCATCGATCGTGCCCACGGCTCCCATGGTGAGCGCCGGCAGCGGGAAAGCGCCGTTACCGGAAAAGCAGGTGAGCCCCATGTCGGTGAACACGCGGATCTGGGAGAAATCCGGAGCTGAATGCTTGAGACCTTTCAGGGTCGGGATCTCCCGCTTCAGCTTCTCCATCAGCGGCGGAAGGAATTCCACCTGCGTCAGTTGCGGAAGGTTGTAAACGAAGAACGGAAGGTCGCCGGCGGCATCGGCCACGGCCTTGTAGTAATCGATGATGGAACGTTCGTTGGTCCGGAAGAATAGCGGCGGCAGGCAGCACACCGCCGCGCAACCCGTCGCTCGAGTCGTCTTCGCCGCCTTCACCGCGCTGGCGGTAGTCATGGCGCCGACCTGCATGATCACCAGCGCCCTCCCCTTGCACGTTTCCGCGGAGATCCTTGCGACAACGTCCCGCTGCTCATCGGTGAGCACCGGCCCTTCACCGGTACTCCCCGCCATCCAGAACCCGCCGCAGCCGTGCGAGATGTTGTCATCGAGCAGCGCTCGCAAGGCCTTCTCGTGGATTCGCCCATCCTCGGTGATCGGGGTAGGCGGAGCAGGGAACACACCCTTGAATTCGAGTTTCATATCGTGGTTTTGGTTATTGGAAAAATTCCCCGGAAGTGTAGCGAAGAATCAGGTTAAAGGTGAAAGGGCAAAGGTGAAAGGTAAAAGGTAAGAGTAAAGGCGAAGCGCAGAAGCAGGTTAAAGGTGAAAGGGAAAAGGTAAAAGTAAAGGCGAAACACAAAGAAGCAGGTAAAGGCTAAAGGTCTACGTGGCCTCGGGCCATAAAGTTAAAAGTAAGGGCGATATTCTCTAGAGTTCTTACTTTCACCTTTTACCTTGTACCTTTGGCTACGACATAACTTGCCGAGCCAAGTTAGTCTCCGCCGCAACAGGCTGCTGTGCAGCATGTTGTCACCTGCTTTTCCGCAGCCCCGCTTCCCGGGATTCCGGGGCTTTGCCCCATCACACAACAGTACACAGCACTCAGCACCCAGTACTCGCTCTTCTCATCTCTTCGTTCCCACCACCCCATCCCCGTTCAACTCCGTGGCAAACCCCGCGTGGCGCAAACGCTTCGCCACTTCGTTCGGCACATCGCGCCCGCTGGTGAGTTTGTTCGGTGTTCCGGTGTAATGAAACAACCTGCCCTTGCGCTTGAGCACCCGGGCCAGCTGGTCATAAAAGACTTGCGAGTACAGTTCTCCGGCGATGCCAAAGCGCGGCGGGTCGTGCAGGATCGCATCGACCGATCCGGCGGGCAGCGCGGCGATGCGCTCGGTAACGTCGGCCCGAGTCAATGTCAATGCGCCGCTGTCGGTCTGCGGTGACCAGGGATTGAGACTGCGCAGCCAGATCACGTCCGGATTCTTCTCGTACGAAAGCACTTCCGTGGCCCCACCCTGCAGACACCACGCGGCGAAATAACCGAGGCCGCCGCAGGTATCCAGGATCGTCTTGCCGCGCGGCTGGATCAAGGCAACTTTGCGTTCGGCGTCGGCATAGGGAGAGATTTTCGCCGTCGGCAACATCTTGATGCCGTCGATTTCAAACGTCGGCGGCCCCCACGGAGTCGGCACCAGCTTGATCAATGAGGTCGTGAACCGCGCCACCGGCTGAAAGGCGTCGCCGTCCCAGTGATAGATGGTTCTGTCCTTGCAGGTTTCCAGCCAGGGAAACCGTTGGCCCTTCCAGGTCCACCCTGCGCCGTCGACTTCGACCGTCGTGATGGAGCGCTCCAGGTCGAGCGAGCACACGGCCACCGGCGCGCCTTTGCGCACAGCCGCATGCAACGCCTCGTGTACTTTCAGGGTCAACAGCGGCCCCATTCGCGACCTCTTCATCGGCTCCGGCTTGCGGAACTTCAGCCCAAGGGGCTTATCGTACCTTCGCGCCTGCTGCAATCCACGCCGCCCCCCCGACAAGCCGACCGGTCCGCCGGGCGGTGCTTGCGGCCTATACTGCGAAGTGCACCGCTGAAAGAGCGAAGAGATGTTCAAGTCCAAAAAATCCCCTCAACCGCCCCCGGCCGGCAGGCTGGCGCCCGTAGTTTGGCGGGACCTGCTGGTAATCGGTGTGCCCGTGCTGCTGGTCACTACGCTCGTCGCCTGGCTGACGGTCAAGTTCATCGGCCCCGCACCGCCGAGCTCGATGGTGTTGCTGGCCGGGCCGAAGGAAAGCAGCTACTACAACATTGCCGGGCGTTACGCCAAGATCATCGAGCGCAGCGGGGTGCAGTTGCGGGTCGTCGAAACCGAAGGCGCCCAGGACAATCTGCGGCGGTTGGCGGATCCAAAGGTCAACGCCGATGTGGGATTCGTGCTGGGCGGCGTGGCCGAAGGCGCCGATATCAGTAACCTGATGTCCCTCGGCAGTGTGTTCGTTCAGCCCGTCCTCGTTTTTTATCGCGGCAAGGAAACGGTGGAACGAATCTCCCAACTGGAAGGCAAGCGCCTCGCCATCGGGCCGGTTGGCAGCGGCACCCACACGCTGGCGATGAAGTTCCTGGAGGCAAACGGCATGGAAAAGGGTCCGACGCGTCTTCTGGAACTGGACGGCGACGAGGCCATCGACGCTCTCAAAAAGGGTGAGATCGACGCCGCCTTCCTGATGGGCGAACTCGTCCGCGGCCAGGTGACGCGCGGATTGCTGAAGGTGCCCGGGATCAAGCTGATGAACTTCACGCAGGCCGACGGCTACATGCGCCGCCTGAAGTTTCTTTCGCACCTTACGCTGCCGAAGGGCGCCTTCGATCTGGGCCAGGACCTTCCGCGGCAGGCAGTGGATCTCGTCGGCCCCACCGTCGAACTGATCGCCCGCAAGGACCTGCACCCTGCGTTGTCGGACCTGCTGATCAGCGCCGCGCGGGAAATCCACGGTTCAGCGGGCATGTACCGGAAGGCTGGAGAATTCCCCGCGCCGCTTGAACGTGATTTTCCGATCAGCGAGGATGCCCAACGCTTCTACCGTTCGGGCACGCCGTTCCTGTACAAGAAACTGCCGTTCTGGCTCGCGAGCCTCGTGGACCGCGTGCTGGTGGTGCTGGTGCCGCTGGTGGTGATCGTGATTCCGGCCATGCGCATCGTGCCGCCGCTGTATCGCTGGCGGGTACGATCGCGCATCTACCGGTGGTACGGCGCGCTGATGGCACTCGAGCGCGACATGCTCGACCACCCGACGCCGGAGCGCAAGGAGGAAATCCTCAAAAGGCTCGACGAAATCCGCGAATCGGTAACCAACCTTCGCACGCCCCTCGCATTTGCAGACCAGCTCTACGTGCTGCGCGAACACATCAACGGCGTACACAATCGCTTGCACTGAAAACCCCAGTTAAAAGGAGAAAGGGTAAAGGTAAAAGTAAAGGCGAGACGGGAGGGGCAGTCGAAAGGTTAAAGTTAAAAGGTAAAAGTAAAAGCAAAGCGCCCAAGGTGTTTGACTTTCTTTTCCGCACTCAGCGCGCAGTACGCAGCACTCAGCACCCAGCACTCGGTGTGATCTCTCACCTTTCACCTTCTACATTTCACCTTTCACCTTTCACCTGCTTTTCCGCAGTACTCGCTTTCCCTCGCCTCTGGTTTTCTTCTCTCTTTCACATTTTCGGGCGTCAAAATCGAAGTAGAATCCTAGTTGCTTTCCAGCTTCGTAGTTATTCCGAACAACGCATGTAAGGGAGCAAGATTGGAACGACTTGGAAATAGACTTCTCGGAGTCCTGCTGCTCTTGATCGGTTCGTCGGCTGGTGCCTGGGCGGACGATTACACAGATACCATCAAGATATTCAGGGAAGCCGGGGCGAGTTCGGGCTTTTTCGACCATAGCTACGGTTACGCAGTTTTCCCTACCATCGGCAAAGGTGGCGTGGGCATCGGCGGCGCCTACGGCAAGGGCCGGGTCTACAAGAAAGGTGCTTACGTCGGTAACACTTCGATGACACAACTAACCGTTGGTTGGCAGTTCGGCGGCCAGGGCTATAGCCAGATTGTGTTCTTTCAGGACGAGCGCGCCTTCGAAGAATTCACCACCGGTAAGTTCGAGTTCGGCGTCCAGGCAACCGCGGTCGCCATCACGGCCGGCGCATCAGCCTCCGCGAACACAGCCGGCAACGCCGCCACCGCCAGCGGAGGCAAACATGACGCCACCACTGCCGGTGCTTACAACAACGGCATGGCAACGTTTACGGTTGCCAAAGGTGGGCTGATGTACGAAGCAAGCATCGGCGGGCAGAAATTCACTTATACCCCCAAAAAATGATCGAATGGTTCACAGGCGATTCACCGCCGTTCGTTCTGTCACTTGTCACTCATCACTTGTCAGCGCTCTCATCCTCGTCCCTCTCCCTCGCCCCTGTTCTTTCCCTACCCCCTAGCCCCTAGTCCCTCCGCGCGTTTGCAATCCGCGCGCGGGAACCGCTAGACTGCCGGCAACATCGGGAACACACCGATGTAGAAAAATGTCATCGCTTCGCGATGACGAACAAGGGAGAGGAACTATGTCGATTTCCAGGCGCGCCCTGCTGAAGGTTGGCGCCGCGGCCGCCGGCGCCGCGGTCCTGTCGCGGCGGAGCTGGGGCCAGTCGCCGATCAACCTGGTGTTCTCGCACCACGTACCGACCACGCACCTGATCCACGGCGTGGCCGAAAAATTCGTCGAGACGGTCAAACAGCGCACCAACGGCGGCGTCATCATCAGCATCCGTCCGGCTTCCCAGCTTTTCAATCTGCGCACCTCTGCCGAGGCGCTGCAACTCGGCACGCTGGACATGTGCTGGACCGACCTGGGAACCCTGGGCAACTGGCAACCGCAGTTCGGTTTCGTCTCGCTGCCGTTCCTGTTTCACGACTACGATCACGTGAAGAAGGTCTTGTACGGGCCGATCGGCCAGCAGGTCAGCAAGGACGCAAAAGACTCTCTGGGTGTCGAAGTACTCTCGCTCGGCGCCTCGGGTTTTCGCGTGTTCCTGTCCCGGAAACCGATCCAGACCGCAGACGACGTTCGCGGTCTGCGCCTGCGCGTTCCGGAGATTCCGACCTGGGTGGAAATGGCCAAGGCACTGGGGGCCAACCCGACACCGATTCCCGCGGGGGAAATCTACACCGCGCTGCAAACCGGCGTGGTGGACGCGTTCGAAGCGCCGGCTGATTTCATCCTCTCCAGCAAGAACTACGAGGTTGCCGGCTTCGTCACGCGCACGCACCACATCTTCACCGAAGTGTCGATGATGGCAAGCGCCAGGAAGATGGCGTCTTTGCCGCCGGACGTGCAGAAAGTGATTCGCGACGCAGCGGTCGAAGCGGTGCAGAAAGACATGTGGGAGCTGAATCTCAAGGCGCAGCAGAGCGCGTGGAACGAGCTCGCCAAACTGATCAAGGCGAATCCGAACCCCGACGTCGCCAGCTTCCGCTCCAAGATGGGACCGGTCATCAACCATTTCGTCGGCAGAGCCGGGCCGAAGGGTAAGGCATTGGTCGAAGCCGTGCAGGCCGCCGGCAAGGCCTGATCCCCCTCTCCCCACCCCTCTCCCGCCGGGGGAGAGGGAGCCCTTGAACCAGAACATACAGAACATGTGGGTCAGACCTTGTTATCATTTTTGAAGTTACCCCCTCTCCCCTCGCGGGAGAGGGCCGGGGAGAGGGGGGGTCGTCTTTGTGCCGCGCTGACCGCGGTGTCGGTAGCGCTGCTTGCCAGCTACTTTGTGCTGGTCCTGCTGCAGGTCTTTTTCCGCTACGTGCTGAACGAATCCCTGTTCTGGGCGGAGGAGCTCGTGCGCGGCGCGATGCTCTGGGGAATCATGCTGAGCTCCGCGCTGGTGGCAGCCTCCCGTGGCCACATCCGCGTCGAGGTGCTCGAGTTGATGCTGCCGCCGGCCGGGCGCCGCATTGTCGTGTGGCTGGCCAACGCACTCACGCTCGCTTTCAGCCTGATCCTGCTCTGGGCCGGCATCCAGTTCATCGATCGCACCTGGATGCAGCAGTCCCCTGTGCTGGATGTGCCGAAATGGACCGTCTACCTGGCGATCCCGGTCGGCGCGGCGCTCGAGTCGCTGTTGATGCTTCTCACCTGGAATCGCGATCGGTCTCCTGCCGATGAAATGACGGACCGCACGCTGTGAGCATCGGCCTGATGCTGGTGCTGTTTTTCGCGTTCATGGTGCTGGGAATGCCCATCGCCTATTGCATGGGGCTCGCCGCGATCCTGACCATCCTTGTCGATGGCCAGCTCCCGGTACTGCTGCTGGCCCAGCAGTTCTACGATTCCCTCGACAATTTCTCGCTGCTCGCGGTGCCGCTGTTCATCCTCGCCGGCGAGCTGATGAGCGTGTCCGGCATCACGGATCGCCTGGTGGGCATGTCGCGCGCGTTGATCGGCCATCTGCGCGGCGGGCTGGCTCAGGCCAACATCCTGACCAACATGTTCATGGGCGCGATCTCGGGCTCCGCCTTGGCCGATCTCGCAGCGATCGGCTCGATCATGATCCCGGCGATGAAACGCGAGGGCTACAAGCCGGCTTTCGCGGTGGCGGTGACCGCCTGTGCAGCGATGATGGCGCCGATCATCCCGCCCAGCATCATCGCGGTGATCTACGGCTCGGTCACCGGGGTATCGATCGGCGCGCTGTTTCTCGGCGGCGTCATTCCCGGCGTGCTGGCCGGATTGTCGATGATGACTCTGACCTGGTTCCTCGCGCCGCGGGTCGGGGCCGGACCGTCGCCGCGCGCTTCCGGCAGCGAGATCGTGGCGGCCACGGGACGGGCGCTGCCCGCGCTGGTCATGCCGGCCATCATCATCGGCGGCATCCTGTCCGGCGCTTTCACGCCGACCGAAGCCGGCGCGGTCGCGGCGCTCTACGCGCTGCTGTTCGGCCTCGCCGCGCGCAAGCACAGTCGCGCCTCGCTCTACCGCAACTTCTCCGCCGCGGCGGAAACGACCGCCGCCGCGCTGATCACTCTCGGCGGTGCGGCGCTGTTCAGTTGGGTATTGAGCCGTGCGGGGGTTGGCCAGGCCGCGCTTCAGCTCATGCTGTCGATCACCCGCGACCCGAAGCTGGCGATGCTCGTGCTGATCGCCTTCTTCTTCCTGCTCGGTACCTTCCTCGAGCCGGTGCCCGCATTGATCATCGTGGTGCCGATCATGGGGCCGCTGATCGCCCATCTCGGCTACGACCCGGTGCATTTCGGCATCATCACCATCATGCTGCTCGTCGTCGGGTCGGTGACACCTCCAGTCGGAGTATTGGCAATGGTTGCGAGCCGCATCGCGGGAATCAGTTACAACGCAGCCCTGGGCATGCTCGCGCCGTTTATCGCGGCGTGGATGGCCGTGATCCTGCTGGTCGCCTACGTTCCGGAATTGGTCCTCTGGCTGCCGAGGTTAATGAAGTAGCGGAAATGCAGGGGCTAGGGACTAGGGGATAGGGGTTAGGGAGAGAGAACACGCTGGCTGGTTAGGGCGGAGACTCTACGTGGCCTCGGGCCAAACTCGGGTCGGCAAGCTATGTCGTCAAAAGGTGACAGTAATAGGTCCCTAAGTGAGCGCTTCGCCTCTACTTTTACCTTTTACCTTTCACCTTTTACCTGCTTCTCAAGCGTTCGCATCTACTTTTACCTTTTACCTTTAACCTATCACCTGCCCGAACACTTGCCCTCCAGCCGTCACTCAAGTAAGGTCCGGGGCCAGAAATTGCGTTTTTCTCATTGGTGATCTTGGATATAGGGCTCATAACGATGATGAGGGAGAACATGACTAGGAAGCCCCGTCCTGATGCCGGGTGTATGCGTTGTGGCCGGGCCTACGTCGGCCCGATCGAAAGAACGGTCATGTGTGCAATTCCGACTGTCACTGGGATGCCCTGCAACGGGAGGGTGACCTGGCGTCCCAACGCGGAAGACTGGACCGAATGTCCGGTGTGTGCCGGCACTGGCGTAAGCGCAGGCAAGACCTGTCCGCGCTGCCACGGTGACGGTTGGTTGATGGGCAAGCACTAGCCTCCGAATCTTGAAACCGGCATCCGGGCCGGTTTTCCTGGGCACCGCGTGGGGCCCCATCGTGCAGCCCTTCGAATTCCTTGGCATCCGGCCGTCCTGAACGACTGCTGTGGCGCCCGTCCCATCAAATCGTCCATACGCGATAATGGTGCCAGTCTTGGAATGATGAGGACGGCCAGGCGCGGATGGCAATCACAAGCCACAGCAGGGGAACGTCGGAAAAGAACTCCCGTCAGCGGCACAGCTGCGATGCCCTGGTGATCGGCGCCGGGTTTTCGGGCCTGTATCAATTGCTTTGTTTGCGCGACCGGGTGGGTCTTTCGGTCAAGGTGCTGGAGGCCGCGGAGGAAATCGGCGGGACCTGGTACTGGAACCGTTATCCGGGCGCGCGCTGCGATTCGGAAAGCCATTCGTACTGCTATTCCTTTTCAGAAGAGCTCTGGCGGGAATGGGAGTGGTCGGAAAAATATCCAGGCCCGACGGAGATCAGGCGCTATCTGAACCACGTCGCGGACAAGTTTGGCCTGAAGCGCGATATCCTTCTCAACACCCGCGTTACCTCAGCACACTACGATGAAGCGGCGAACCGCTGGCGCGTGAGCACGGATGCCGGCGATGTCTACACCGCGCAGTTTCTGGTCACTGCGGTGGGCTGCCTGTCTACTGCGAATGTCCCGGACTTTCCCGGTCTCGATCGCTTCGAAGGCAAGTGGTATCACACCGGGCAATGGCCGCATGAAGGCGTGGAATTCCGCGGCAAACGGGTCGGGCAGATCGGCACCGGCTCCACCGGCATCCAGACGGCGCCGGTGATCGCGGAGACCGCTGCGCACGTGACGGTCTTCCAGCGTACCGCGAACTACAGCGTGCCGGCGCGCAACGGTCCGCTGAGTGCCGAATTCAAACGCTGGATCAGGGAAAATGCGCGCGATATCCGCGCGACCATGCACAAGGCCGTCAACGGTCATCCCTTTCTGATTTCCGAAGTATCCGCGCTCGCGGTCTCACCCGAGGAACGCCTCGCGGTATATGAAAAAGCCTGGCAGACCGGCGGCCTTCGCTTTCGCGGCACCTTCCGCGACCTGGTCACCAGCAACGAGGCGAACGCCACCGCGGTCGCTTTCCTCAAGGACAAGATCCGCAGGATCGTGAAGGATCCGGCCACGGCGGAGAAGCTTGCCGACATCGACCACCCCTATGCTGCGAAGCGGCCGCCGATCGACACCGATTATTTCGAGACCTTCAATCGCGACAACGTGGTGCTGGTCGATGTCCGCGCCGATCCGATCGAGCGCATCACGCCAAACGGAATACGCACGAAAAGCGGCGCCGAGTATCCGCTGGACATCATCGTCTTCGCCACCGGCTTCGACGGCATGACCGGCTCGCTGATACGAATGGACATTCGCGGGCGCAACGGCCTGCCGCTAGCGAAGGCATGGGCGGCCGGCCCGCGCAACTATCTGGGTCTGCAGATCGCGGGATTCCCGAACCTTTTTACCGTGACCGGACCCGGTAGTCCGTCGGTTCTGTGCAACATGCCGGTTGCGATCGAGCAGCACGTCGAATGGATCACCGACTGCATCGCACACATGCGCAAGAAAGGATTGAGTCGCATCGAGGCAAAAGAAGAATCGGTGGAAGACTGGGTGGCGCAGGTCAATGCGGCGGCCAACGCAACGGTGCTGCCTCAGGCGAAATCCTCCTGGTACCTCGGCGCCAATATCCCCGGCAAGCCGCGCGTGTTCATGCCCTACGCCGGCGGAATGGCGCACTACCGGAAGATTTGCGCCGACATCGCCGCCCGGAACTATGCGGGCTTTGAGTTAAGCGGTTGAGCACTGAGTAGCACCGCCTTGCTTTTCCCTAGCCCCCTAGCCCCTCCCTCGTCCCTCCCCCTCGCCCTTTCGCAGCACGCAGCACTCAGCACGCAGCACCGTCTTTCCTCTTTCCTCTTTCCTCTTTCCTCTTTTACCTTTTAGCTTTCACCTCTTTCCTCTAGCCCCTAACCCCTAGTCCCTCGCAAAACCTCTCCTCATCCCATTCACCCTCGCCAGATACGACTGCACATGGTGATCGCCGCAGCGCTGGCCTGAGGACAATCGGAAGCGGCGCCGGGCGTAGAGTTCGCCCGCGCCGGCCCCGCAGACGTGGATCACGGCAGCGAGGTCCTGCTTCTGCTGAAGCGTGGCGTTGTCGATGCGCAGGCGCTTCAACGTGTTCGCAACGCTGCGGTCGAGGTACGCGGACGTGAGTTCCACCGCGTGCGAAGGCATCACGCGCGAGTAAAGGCCGTTGAACCAGCACGATCGGAAATCGTGCCACGGCCCGTCCTCGACGACCACGTGATCGTGGATGCAATAGCGCTTCGCTTCGGCGAACGTGCCGTTGGTGATCTGATACATCCCGACCGCGCTCGATGCCGGCCGGTAGACCTCGAACGGCGCGGTGGTCACGGACCAGCGCCAGTACGTGCGCACCACCGGGTTGCCCGAACCTTCCACCTGCGCGAGCGCGGCGAGCAGATCGGGTGTGATGAACTCTGTGGAATGCTTGCGGAAGATGGGACCGTACTCCTCCCAGGTTTCGGACGGCGTCTTGTACAGTGCGCCGCTGACCGGATAGAACAGCTCCGAAGGCTTGCGCATGACCTGGTAGGCCAGGTTGAGCACCAGCCAGAGCGTGAACATCACGGCGAACCCGATTATTGCCTGCGAGGTAAGCGGCAATCGCCGGAATGCCCGCCACCAGCGCCGGCGCACGCGCGCACGCGGCCAGAACCTGGAGATGCGGAAGCGGCGCCTGGACTTCCGTCGCGGCTTGCGACTGGCTGGAACGGTTTGAAGGGGCAGAAGCGGATCCTCGTTGGGGAGGAATTATATTATTGATTAATAATATTTTTTGGAGCTTCACCCGCCGCCGCAAGCCGGGCCCCTTGAAAATTTCCCGCCCCGCCCTTAACTCCGGCTGCGGATGCGGCTGTCCGGTCCCGGGTCGCCGTCACCGCATGTTTCAAAACTTCCGACAACCTAAAGGGAGAACCGCTTATGAAAATTCGTCCGCTGAGCGACCGCATTCTGGTCAAGCGCCTGGAGGAGGAACGCAAGACCGCCTCGGGCATCGTCATCCCCGACACCGCCGCCGAGAAACCCGATCAGGGGGAAGTGATCGCAGTCGGCAACGGCAAGATTCTGGAGGACGGCAAAGTTCGCCCGCTCGAAGTGAAGAAGGGCGACAAAATCCTGTTCGGCAAGTATTCCGGGCAAACAGTCAAAGTCAAAGGCGAAGAGTGGCTCTTGATCCGTGAAGAGGATGTCATGGCCGTGCTCGAAGCCGCCTGATCCAAGGAGAGAAAAATGGCAGCCAAAGAAGGCCGGTTTCATGAC
>Ga0134123_10001876_pt1 | contig 13684 bp, 10 predicted proteins | sample KB303_FD_96460 | JGI IMG/M metagenome (GOLD analysis project Ga0134123, IMG submission 96460) | Terrestrial soil microbial communities without Nitrogen fertilizer from Kellogg Biological Station, Michigan, USA - KB3-0-3 | ecosystem: Environmental > Terrestrial > Soil > Unclassified ...
GACGAGGGGGTTGTCGAGTTGAGTGTCGAAGAAAAATACGCGGAAGTGAAGCAGCTCATCGCAATCGGCAAGGAAAAGGGCTTTCTGCTTTACGACGAGATCTACGAGGTCCTCCCCGAGGAGATCACCTCGCTCCCCGAAGAGCTCGATGAGATCTACATCCGCTTCAATGACCTCGGAATCGATGTTCTCGAGGACGCCGAGAAGCCGCTCCAGACCACTCCGAAGGGCATCGTCACCATCGACGGCACCATCGAAGAAAAGGAGATGGACCAGCGCGAGGAGGTACAGCAGGACATCATCGCGGCCTCCAGCGGCATCGTCGACAAGACCAACGACCCCGTCCGCATGTACCTCCGCGAGATGGGCACGGTCAAGCTCCTCGACCGCCAGGGCGAAGTCGACATCGCCAAGCGCATCGAGAAGGGCGAGCGCAAGGTCTTCAAGGCGCTCTCGCAGAACAAGATCATCCGCGAGGAGATCCTGAAGATCTACGAGGCCGCGAAGAAGGACACGCGGGTCATCAAGGAAACGATCGACCTCGCCATGCCCGACGACGACGGCAGCAGCATCGAAGCCGCGAACGGCGACGGCGAGCCGAAGATGCCGGCGGCCACGGTCAACAAGATCCACGAGATCCTCGAGATCTTCGAGAAGATCGTGCGCCTCGACAAGCGCATCAAGGACAACGCCGCGAAGCTCGTCGATCCGAAGAAGCTCTCGCAGCGCGCGCTGAGCACGACGCAGCGCAACGTGGAGAAGCTCGAGCTCGAGCTCGCCGACGAGCTGCACCGCGTCGACTTCACGCCGGCCACGCGCAACCGCATGATCAACAAGCTGAAGGACATCGACAACGAGCTGGCCCAGGCGGCGTCGATGATCCGCAAGGACGAGCAGGCGCTCAAGCGCGAGAAGGACAAGATCCGCCGCGACTTCTACCGCCGCCGTCTGCAGAAGTATCTCGAGAAGCTCAGCGAGCTCGAGACCTTCTACGGCGTCACGCACGATGAGCTGAAGAAGACCATCCGCGAGATTCGCCAGGGAGAGGAAGAGGCGGATCAGGCCAAGCAGGAACTGATCGTCGCCAACCTCCGCCTCGTGGTCTCGATCGCGAAGAAGTACACCAACCGCGGCCTGCAGTTCCTCGATCTCATTCAGGAAGGCAACATCGGCCTGATGAAGGCGGTCGAGAAGTTCGAGTACCGCCGCGGCTACAAGTTCTCGACGTACGCGACGTGGTGGATTCGCCAGGCCATCACCCGCGCCATCGCCGACCAGGCGCGCACGATCCGCATCCCGGTGCACATGATCGAGACGATCAACAAGCTCACGCGCACGTCGCGCGCGCTGGTGCAGGAGCTGGGACGCGAGCCGCAGGCGGAGGAGATCGCCGAGCGGATGGACATGCCGGTGGCCAAGGTCCGCAAGATCATGAAGATCGCCCAGGAGCCGATCTCTCTCGAGACTCCGATCGGAGAAGAGGAAGACTCGCATCTCGGCGATTTCATCGAGGACCGCGGCGTGATCTCCCCCATCGATCACGTGATCGTCGCGAACCTCAAGGAGCAGACCGGCAAGGTCCTGCGCACCCTCACCCCGCGCGAGGAGCAGGTGCTCAAGATGCGCTTCGGCGTCGGCGACGGTGCCGAGCACACGCTGGAGGAAGTGGGCCGCTCGTTCAACGTCACCCGCGAGCGGATCCGCCAGATCGAGTCGAAAGCGCTCCGCAAGCTCCGCCACCCCTCCCGCTCCAAGAAACTGCGCCCCTTCCTCGACGCAACGTTCTAGGAGTGCGGCAGCAACAGCTGCCGCTCTGAGAAGGCGACCCGCAAGGGTCGCCTTTTGCCGTGCAGCATCTCTCGTTTCCACGTCTGCCGGCGTGTCGTAAGCTACGGTCGTGCAGTTCGAGTGGGATCCGAAGAAAGCCAGGGCAAATCTTCTCAAGCATGGCGTTTCCTTCGACGAAGGCGCTACCGTCTTCCGAGACCCACTTGCCCGCATTCACGACGATCCCGATCATTCTATCGGCGAACACCGTGAGATCCTCATCGGTTACTCGGCGGCAGGGCAGCTACTCCCGGTATCCTTCACGGAGCGCAGGGAATCTCTTCGGATCATCCATGTTCGAAGAGTCGACGCCGCGGAACATCACGAACATGAAGAAAACATCCAGTAAACGCTCAAAGCTCCCGGCGAAGCAGGGACCCACCTCGCGCAACCGCGGTCGCGGCCCATTGCCCGGCGACGAACTGCGGCAGCATTACGACTTCGATTACTCGAAATCAAAACCGAATCGTTTCGCGGCACGCTTCAACGAAGCGGCGATCGTGGTTGTTCTTGATCCGGATGTCGCCAATGTCTTTCAGTCGGCTGAAGCGGTGAACACATTTCTCAGGTCAGCCATATCGGCCATGCCTGTCGCTGAACCACGCAAGAGAAGGCGTGCGTCATAGCGTAACGGCTACTGTCGAGTTGCATGGTTCCGGACATACACGAACCCACTCTCGCCGTCGGCGTGCCTCGATCTGTGATCTCGCCAAGACTCGCTCAGTCGGGCATTCGCGGGTTGGACGACAGCGGTTATCCTGACAGTATGAAGACCGCAGTTTCCATTCCTGACGAGGTTTTCGAGAAGGTTGAACGTCTCGCGCGCCGGGCGCGCAAGTCTCGAAGTGAGGTTTTCAGTGCGGCGCTGCGTGAATACGTGGCGAGGCACGCTCCTGATGAGATTACCGAATCGATGAACCAGGTGTGCGACCGGATTGGCGATCAAACGGACAGCTTCGTTCGCACCGCAGCGCGCCGCGTTCTGGAGAAAACCGAGTGGTGATCTCGCAGGGCGAAGTACGGTGGGCCGTTCCCAAAGATTCAGTGGCAAATGCATCTCAGATCCTTACACTCGATAAGACTCACGAATGCGGCGATTCACGTTCATCGCGATCCTTCAACTGACCATCGCGTGCATCGCGGCATGCCGGCGAGAGCCCGTGGTCACGAGCAGTCCTCGCCTGCCCGCGAAAGCGCTCGCGCCGAAGCAAACAATCATGCGGGTGGGCGGCGAGGTGACGGCGCCGGTGGTCGCGCAACGAGTGGAGATCGATTTTGCGAAATGCACAAAGCAGCGGGTGCCCATTCCATTCATGATCCTCGAAGCCGTCGTCGATGCACGCGGTCAGATTCGGGACGCGCGCTTCCTCAAGCCGGTTCCACGATGTGCCGATGAGGCGGTCATCCACGCACTCAACCAGTGGAAGTTCAAGCCGGGAACCTATCGCGGCCGCCCCGTTTCGGTGATCTACAACATGTCCATCAATGTCCACTACCGCTGAGCGGCCGGACGGAAACGGCAGTCCCCGTTGCATGTCGTACGGTCCTGGCTTACCGTTACTTCCATGAGCGTGCAGGTAAACATTTCGGAAGAACTGGCAGAACAGATCGATCATGTCGCGACTGACCGAACAGCATTCGTGACAGAAGCAGTCCGACGGCTTCTCCGTCAGTCATCAGAATCGGCCACGGAAAGTGAAGTCGCGAGAATCAACGAGCTTGCCGACGAACTCAATCGAGAAGCAGAGGACGTTCTCGAGTATCAGGTCATTTCGTGAGACGTGGCGAGTTGTATCGCGTTCGGCATCCCTCATCCGCCGATCCACGGAAATCCAGAGTCTTCGTAGTAGTTGGCCGTCAGGCAGTGATCGCATGACAGCGCCATACACTGTGACGAGCTCGTACGCCTTCCCAAGACCGCACTGACAGACTACATCGGAAGTCTCTCGGCGGAGAAGACAGAACAACTGAATCAGGCACTCGCCATAGCTCTCGAACTGAGCGGAACCGTACCGGGCGGCCGCGCATAGGGATAGCTTCCCGACCACGCTCCACTACCGCTGAGCGGCCGGACGGAAAACGACGATGCGCGGCAGTCCGTATCGTCATGAAGAACGCACCGAAGCTCGTCGCCCTGTTCGCCGCATTCCTGTCCGCCGCGTGCGCCAGCCCTCGCGATCCGAGCCGCGTCGAGCCGCTGCTGTTCCTGCCGGATCAGCGTGAGATCGCGCTGGCGGTCGGACCCGGCGATCGGCCGCAGGCGCCCTCCATCACCGCGACGTGCAACCGCGGGAGGGCGGGACGATGCGATCACGTCAGCGTGCGCTACGACGCCGTGCTCGCCGCGTCGAGTGCGACGGTCGCCGGGCGCAATCAGGTGATCGGTCTGCTCCTCGGCGTGTCGGACTACAACTGCTCCTCGTTCATGGCGCGCGCGTTCGGGCGGAAGGCCTCGGCGCATGCCGTCAACACCGTCCTCACGAATGTGAACAGCGCGCTGGCGTCGAAACCGGACAAGAGCTCGTCGCTTTCCGGAGCACTCGATTTTCTGCAGCTGGCCGCGAATACGACCAACGGCATCTATGGCCATCCGTCGCAAACCGGCGCGGCGGAGAGCTCGACGGAGATCGCGATTGCGAATGAGCGGCGAAGAGTGCGGGGCGAGATCGCATGCGAGGCGAAGAAAGACGTGGAGACGTATTCACTCCTGCAGGCGCTCAGCGATCTCGCGCTGTACGACGAGACCTGCTCGCTGCAGCGAGGAAAGGAACTGGCGGCGCAGACCGCGGCGAAGGCCGCTCGCGATCAGGAGCTGCAGGCGGTTCGGACGCTGCTGCAATTGCAACAACAGCCGGCGCCGACACCGGCGCCGGTGCCTCCGCCGGCGGCTACCGCGGCAATGACGCCTCCTCAATAACGCGCCGGGTCACGCCCCGCGGTACATCGGCGTCCAGCCGTCGTGGTTCGCGAACAGCCGCATGCAGCGGATGTGTCGCGAGTCCGTCAGGTAGAAGCGGTGGTACTTGTTCGCCGGGATCACGATCATGTCGCCCGCGGTCACCTCGATACGGATCCACTGATCGCCGTCGTCGCGCACGTCGAAGATGCCGTCGCCTTCGAGCACCAGCCGCACTTCGTCCTCGGTGTGATAGTGCTCCTTGTCGAACTTCGCGCAGATCGTCTCGAGGTTCGGCGTTTCGGGCGACAGCTCGACGACGTCCTGATCGACGTAATGGCGCTCGCTCCTGATCGTGTCGACCATCGCCGCGCGCTGCACCTCGTCCGCCGGCACGCTCCACGACAATACGCCGTAATGCTCGAGGTCCTTCGGACCCAATGCGTGCGCTGTGCTGTCGAGAACATATGCTCGCATTTTCTTCAGGCTCCTATACCCATGCGCCGCATTTCCACCGCGGCGCGGAAGAGATAGTCATAGCACTCGGCGTGCGTCTTCGCTCGGACCCAGTCCGAGCCCCACACATACACGCCATGCCGCCGCACCAGCACGGCGTAGGTATTCGGATACCGCAGGATCGCCTCTTCGAGCGCGTCCGCGAGATCGCATTCGCGCGCGGTATTGTCGATGATCGGCACCACGAGCGTGTCGTGATAGCCCATTCCCTCAATGCCCTTGATCATCTCCAGGTGGGAGATCGAAAACTCATTCTCGAACAGCAGCGTCGCGGCCACGGCGTTCATGGAATGACTGTGGATGACCGCGCCGGCATTGCGCAGGTTCACGGCCTTGAGGAACAGCGAGCTGCACTCGGATGGCCGCAGAGTCGTGTCCGCCGGGCTCTCCACGACCGCCCCGTCCAGCGCGATCGTGAACATCTGCTCGGGCAGCATCCGCTCCTTCTGCACGCCGCTCGGGCCCATGACGACGCGGTCGCCGTCGCGAATGCAGATCCCGCCGCCGGTCCCGCTGACCCAGCCGAGGTCGTAGAAGGATCGGGCGAGATCACAGATGAGTGAACGAAGGGAGTCGTCCGCCATGATGAGCCGACGGCTATCGTATCATCCGACGATCGGCACCCTGCGAACCCTTGTCTTTGCCTGCGTTTGCGCGCTTTCGCTACCCGCGTTCGGCGCGATGGAAATCCCGTTCCGCTGGACGCCGGGGCAGATCGAGGTGCAGGTTTCGATCGAGGGGAAGCCGCCCATCTGGTGCATCGTCGACTCCGGCGCCGAGTTCTCGATGCTGGACAAAGAGGTCGCGAAGGCCCTCAAACTCGGGCCTGCCGTTGAAAACGTATCGGTGCGCATCGGATCGGTCGCGCTGCCGAGGCAGGACTTCAGGCTGTGGGCGCTCGACAATTTCCGCCGGCAGAAGCGCGACATCCGCGGCGTGATCGGCTGCGAGTTGTTCGAGCGGTACGTCGTCACCATCGATTTTCAGAAGCGCCTGATCACGCTGCACGAGCCCGCGACGTATCGGCCGCCCGCATCCGCGCGCCAGCTGCCCATTACATTCGACGGCCGGCTCCCCGTCATCCGGACCACGTTGACCGTGCATGGAAAACGAATCCCGGCGCGGCTCATGATCGATACCGGGGCCTCGCAGGCGGTGATCCTGCGGCATCCCTTTGCCACGGCCAAACGCCTCGTCGGCGATCACGACAGGACCACGACTTCCGAGACCGTGGCCACCGGCGGCAGGTCGTTCATTCCGATCGCGGTCGACCAGCTCGACCTCGACCGCTGGTCGTTCAAAAGCCCCAAAACCAGCGCATACGGAACGCCGGCAGGCGCCGGCGGCGGTACATCGACCGACGGTCTCCTCGGCAACGACATCCTGCAGCACTTCCGCGTGACCTTCGACTACTCGCGCCGGCGCGTCGTGCTGGAGCGATTATGATGGCGCGATGACGTACCGCGCCGTCTCGCTGAACGAAAAATTCGCGGCCTTCACCGAGCACTTCCGCCCCAAAGTCATCGCGCAGATGAACGACGTGCAGTTCAAGCTGGTCCGCGTCGAGGGCGACTTCGTCTGGCACTCTCACGAAGAGACCGACGAGACCTTCCTCGTCCTCGACGGCCAGCTCGTCATCGAGTTCCGCGACGGCAACGTGACCCTCGGACCGGGCGAGATGTTCGTGGTCCCGAAGGGTCAGGAGCACAAGCCGTACGCCGCGTCGGAGTGCCGGCTGATGCTGATCGAGCCCGCCGGCACGCGCAACACCGGCGATGCGCCTGCAAGCGATCGGACCGCGCCGGATGACGTCTGGATCTAGTACATATAATCCGCCCATGCACCAGCCCATCTCCACCCGCGCGGAACTGATCGACGCGCTGCGCGTCGCGGCGGAGCTGGAGCATCAGCTCATGGCGCAGTACCTCTTCGCCGTGTACTCGCTCAAGCGCTACACCTACGAAGGCCTCGATCCCGTCCTGCTCGAGCGGGTGCGGCGATGGTCGTCGTCGATCACGCTGATCGCGCGGCAGGAGATGGAGCACCTCGGCCTGGCGATGAATCTCCTTTCCTCCATCGGCGGCACGCCGTCCTTCACGCGGCCGAACATGCCGCAGAAGGCGGACTACTACGGCCAGGCCGGCATCCGCCTCGAGCTCACCCGCGGCGATCTCGACACCATCAAGCGCTTCCAGCGCTTCGAGGCGCCGGACGAGCTGGTCGCGGACCTCAAACCCGGCGAGCCGGTCGATCAGAAGAAGGCGCTCCACTGGTGCGAGCGCGAGAAGAAGAAGACGAGGAAAGTCGCCGCCAGCCGCGCGGAGATGATGGAGCGGCTCGAAGCGTCGCGCCTGGAAGCCGCGCCGGTGACGTCGTTCGGCTGGAGCTCGGTGCAGGAGCTGTATCAGACCATCTACAAAGGCTTCGAAGCGCTCGCCGACGAGATGGGCGAGCAGAAGCTCTTCGTCGGCAGGCCCTCGGTGCAGATCTTCGGAGGTCCGGGCGGCCGGCAGCCGGTCGGCTCGATGGACGACCTCAATCAGTACGGCGTCGATCTCATCGGCGTGACGAACCTCGCCAGCGCGAAGCAGGCCATCACCATGATCCTCGAGCAGGGCGAAGGCATCGCCGCGAAGCCGTCCTACCTCCCCTGGACGCACTTCTGCCTCTACACCGGCATCCGCGCCGACATGGAGGAATTCGACCGGAAGGGACTCGCGGCGCGGCCGGTGGTGCGCAATCCGATGACGCGGCTCTACCCCGACGTCGAGCAGGACGAGGTCACGCTGCTGACGAATCCCGTGACCATCGAAGTCGCGAAGTTGTTCAACGGCTCGTACGAGCTGATGCTGCTGATGCTGCTCTATCTCTATAGCGACAACGTGAAGTCGCAGGAGCAGGTGAACGGGATGATGGACGGCGCGTTCTTCCCGCTCATGACGATGTTCGTCCGCCCGCTCGCCGAGGTGCTGACGGAAATGCCGGCGTTCAACGAGAAACCGAAAGGCCGGCTGACGAACGCTGGAGCGGGGTTCGAGCTGAACGGCGACGTGCTGCTCGTCCCGACGATCGACGCCACATGGGACCTGTTCCAGGAGCGCATCGACGTGCTGGTGGCGGGCTTCGACGCGCTGCTGCGCGACGGCGATCCCTGGATCGGCCTGCCGCACCAGAAGGAAGACGGCGAGAAGAAGTCGCGGATCTGGCGGCGGCTCGAGTACATGCGCTCGAACATGCAGCGGCTCGCGTTCGACTGGCGCGCGCACTGGAACATCGGATACTCGTCACAGTAGGACGCGACGCATGCTGATCCTCAACTTCGAAGGCTACTTTCAGATGCGCATGGCGACGGATCCGGATCCGACGGACGAGCGGCGCGGCGTCAGCGGATACACGTTCGCGCTGGCCGGCGAGCCCGATCTCGACGCGAAGATCCATCTGCAGCCGGACGAAGACGGCGTGTGGGAGCGCAAATTCGGCCGGGGTGGCGGTCCGCGAGTCGGCGTGACGGTGAGGAGCGCGACGCGCAACGGGGCCGCGGCGCCGGAGCTGGCGGGCACGCGGATCGCCTTCGTCGACGCGCAGATCCTCGAGCACAACGGCATCCTCGTGCGCAACGACTACTTCATCATCCACCCGTTCCGCGTGCGGCTGCTGCGGGCGGACGACGAGACGATCCTGCTCGAGCGCGTCGACTGGCTGAACCCCGACGATCCCGCCATGCCGGAGAACGACGCCACGGCGACGATGCTGACGCGCCGGCAGGCGAAGAAGTTCACCGGGAACTCGCAGGCCGTCGCCGACGCGACGGGACTCGAGAGCCCCGCGAACGTCGCGCTGATCGCGAACCGCCTGGAGCGCCGCCGCAGCCTGCAGGAGCTGTTGAAGACGACGAAGGATCCGGTCGAGATCGCGGCGCTGGAGTCGCGCATCGAGCAGCTGGCGATCGTCGAGCGCTGGTGGGAGCTAAGCGCGAACGTGGGCCAGAACCGCGTGATCAACCGCCGCGCGGCGCAGCTCGCGCTGCAGCTCGACGGCTGGAACGTCGACATGAACGGCGCCGTCGCCGTGAACGCGCTGCAGGCCGCGACGAACTATCCCTGGAACATCTCGTTCTGGATGGGCGGCTGGGACGGCGACGCGCTGTGCGGTTACATCAAGGGGACGTGGACGATCCCGCTCGCGGAAAATGTGAAGGAGCGGCGATAATCCGTACTCCTTCATGCGCCCCCTCGCCCTCCTGATCCTGCTCGCGCTTCCCGTCCGCGCCGCCCAGCCGTATCACCTCGAGCTCGAAGCGCAGCCCGCCGCAGTGTTTCCGTATCTCGGAAAATTCGGGAGCGTCGAGCTGCACGTGTACGCGGGCGGCGTGCGCGCGGAGGCGGCGTGGACGAGCGGCTTCAGCCGCAACGGCGACGCGGCGGTGACGGTGCTGAATCCCATGTCGCGAACCCACGTCGCGCTGCCGCTGCCCGACATCTCCTCGACGCTGATGACCCTCGCCGGCGCCGCGGGCGCGCTGGAGCGCTCGCTCGAGCCGATCGTCGGACCGGCGATGAAAGGCACGGTCCGCGGCATCGCCGCCACGCGGCACCGGCTGATCTACGGTCCCACCGGCTGGATCGATGTCTGGACCACCGACGCGATTGCGGAGAACCCGCAATACCGCGCGGTGGTCGACCAGTTCGTGAGCGGCATCTCGCCCGGCACCGCGAGAGTCGCCCGCACGATCCGCGGCACGCCGATCTACGTCGAGCTGAACTTCCGCCGCTTTCCGAAGGTGCAGCTGCTGAAGCTGAAGAAGCTGACCTTCGCGGCCGACGATGAGGCGGACGCGCTGAAGCTGCCGGCGTTCTACTTCTGACGAATCCTCGCCGTTAACGGGGCGAGACGGAGCGCCTCCTTGTGTTGACCTGAACTGTGATCTGCCGGGAATCGATTTGGCCGCAGGCGCTGATCAGGCGGACCCAGTAGAGGGTCGTCTGGTCGAGCGGTGGAGTCGTAAAGGCCGGGGCGTTCGAGCCGACGGGGTGTGAGGCATCGCCGACCGTTCCCTGGAACCACTGATACGTGACCGGGGTCGTGGACGTTTCCACTTCCAGCTTCGCGGTCTGGTGACCGCTGATGGTCACGTGGTTTGTCTGGTGATCGATGGACGGTGCCGGCTCGGCGGTCACCCGGATGCGAACGCGCATCTTCGGCCGCGTACAGAACGCGTCGGTGACGGAGTCGATCTCGTAAGAGCGGTCGCCGGTCACCACCACGCTGCGAGTGACCTTGTGGGACGCAATGTTCGACTGCACGAGACCATCCGCCCAGCGTACGGTGAACGGCGCGGTACCGAAGAGGGTCGCGGTGATGTCCACGCTGTTGCCGGCACAGGAGCGGATGTCGGCCGGCAGATCGGCGTCCGGCATGCTGATGTCGATGGTGGTGGCGCCGTGTTGCACGGCGCCGCACGAGCCGGCCTCGGTCATGGCGACGGAGAGCTGCACCTCGCCGGACACACCCGCGGTAAACGTGATCGAGCTGGTCCCCGCTCCCCCGGTGATCGTCCCGTTGACGATCGTCCATGCGTAAGACTGGCCTCCCGCCGTCGTCGTGGCATGGTTCCCGGCCGATCCCGCGCAAACGGCGGCGTCCGTGGAGATCGGCGCGGGCGGCGGCGTAGCCGAGGAACAGCCCACCACGACGTTGACCGTCGCGGACGCGCACAGCGGACTCGTCGATCCCGCGGTGATGCCGTTGTCGCACATGGTGTACGTGAAGCTCGCCGGACCGGCGTAGTTGGGCGCCGGCGTGTACGTCACCAGTACACCGTCAAAGTCCACGGTGCCGTGCGTGTCGGCGGTCGCGGTCACCGACGTGACGGTCAGCATCTGGCCCGACTCGTTGGACGGACCGGGGCTGTCGTTGGTCGTCAGGGTGGACGCCAGGAACGTCAGCGGAGTGTCCTCCGCCGCGTTCTTCGCGTCGTTCGCCGCCGACGGCGGGTCGTTCACTTCCGCGACGGTGATCGTCACCGTGGCGGTGTTCGAGTCGCCCGTGCCGTCGTTGACGCGGTAGGTGAAGCTGTCGGAGCCGAAGTAGTTCGGCAGCGGTGTGTAGGTGCGCGATGCGTCCGCGCCGGTGAGGTCGCCGTGCGACGGAGGAGTGACGATCGTGTACGTCAGCGTGCCGTTGCCCGGGCTCGCGCCGATCAGCGTGATGTCTTCCGGCGTGTCCTCATCCGCGGCGACCGTCAGCGGTGCCGCGCCCGGCGGGTTCGCGCCGTCGGTGCCGGCTTCGATCGCCGCTTCGATCGCATCCGGCACGTTCGAGAAGAAGTCGTAGCCGGTGAGCGCTTCGACGGCGTCGACCGTGACGATATAGCTGTGCCAGTCGTTGTTGCGGATGCCCTGTGTGTTGGGCATGAGCACGGCCAGCGTATGCGTCGAAGCCGTCACGCGCGCGACGTCGTCGCCCGAGGCCTTCGGCAGAATCATGACGACCTTCCACGTCTGCGCGGGGACGGTGACGTGGCCGCCGGCGATGGTCTCGGCGAAACCGTTGCTGCCGGTGCCGCCGGTGCCCGCGCCGCCCGCGATGATGTACAGCTCGTTCGCCGGCAGCAGCGTGCGGAGCGCGTTCTCCATGTCCGCCCACGGCCCCTGGTTGTTGTCGGGAGCCTGCGGCAGCATGTTGGTCATCAGGAACGTCGCCTGATTGATCGGGATCGACGTTTCCTTGTCGCGGTCCGCGTTCGGCGTCATGTGTCCGCGGTCGAAGCCCGAGCTGAAGTAGTCGCTCGCGAGGACGCGGTACCAGTCCGGCGGCACCTGGGGATCGGGGCGGAACGTGTCGACGCGCGTGAGCGAGCCGACCCATTCATCGGCGAGATGCCAGCTCACCCAGTTCGGCGTGCCGCGCGAGCGGTTGTAGGAGAGCGACAGCTCCGGCTTCACCATCAGGTAGTTGTTCGGCGCCAGGAGGTTCTGCGCCGCGTTCGAGGGGTTGCCCATCGTCAGGTGCACGCTCGACGGATACGCCGGCGCGGTGCCGGTCGACACCGTGAACGTCCACGAGTAGTTCGCCTGGAGCGTGTCGGTGTTCGGATTGCTGTCGTCGAGATCGACGTCGTGCACGAAGTCCTTGAAGATCGTGACCGTGCACTGCTCGGCGGCGAGGAAGTTCACGTTCGGCGTGATGACGAAGCTGTCCGGAGCGCCCGGCGCGACGGTCGCGTCGTTGTGGTTGCCGGTGGTGACGCAGTTGATGCCGTACCAGCCGGTGCTCACATCGACCGGCTCGGTGAAGTTGACGATGATGCTCGCGTCGCGCGGCGCGTTCGGGGCGTTCGTGGCCGGATCGGTGTTCACGATCGCCGGTCCGATCTCGGAGATGCCGGCGGTGCGGCGCGGATTCGGCGCGCCGGCGAGGAAGTCGTTGCCGTTGACGTTCGTGTCGGTGTTGCCGCCGTTCTTGCGCAGCGCCGACGTGGTGTTGCTCGGCGCGGGCGCGTTGGTGCCGCCCTCGTTGCAGTTCGCGGTCCCGTAGCCGACGAGATCGACGATGTCGGTGTCGGCGAGCGTGGTGGAGCACGGACCGGTGACGACGTCGCCGTTGCTGACCAGCGCGACCTTGCCGGTGGTGCCGCTCATGTTGATGGAGCCGGAAACGTTTGCGGCCGGCAGGTCGGCGCCGACCGCGCCGCCGGAGGCGAGCGCGATCAGGTAGTACTCGCCCGGTCCGATCGCGCCGCCGAGGGGCTGGAGGCCGGAGAAGGCGCCGGTGTTCGTGGCCGAGGAGTACTGGATCGACCAGCCGGTGACGTTGACGATCGACGCGGTCGGGTTGAAGAGCTCGACGAAGTCGTTCTTGTACGTCGCGCCTGAATTGCCGCCGCCGCCGTAGATCTGGCTGATCACGATGTGATTCGGCGTGGAGCCGGCGGAGAGCACGTTGATGTTGACGAGCTGCGTGTCCGGCGGATTCACGTTGTCGGAGAGCGACGCGGTGAACGTCGCCGTGCCGTTGAAGCCGGCGTTGAGCGCGACGGTGTACGTCACGCTCGCCGTGCTCTGTCCGGCGGTGACGTTGACGCTCGCGACGCCGGTGCCCGGAGTGGCCGACCAGTTATAGACGCCGCCGTCGTCGGAGCCGGCGAGGCTCACGGTGAACGGCGCGGGATCCTGCGCGACCGTGGTGATCGGATCGGCCGGCGGCGTGATGATCGGCGCGCCGTTCCCGCCGGTGCCGGTGACCTGAATGTTGACGGCCTGCGTGTCGGGCGCATTGATGCTGTCGGTCAGCGACGCGGTGAACGTCGCGGTGCCGCTGAAGCCCGCGACCAGCGTGACGGTGTACGTCACGTTCGCGGTGCCCTGGCCGCTGGTGACGCTGACGCTCTGCACGCCGGTGCCCGGCGTCGCGCCCCAGGTGTAGACGCCGCCGTCGTCGGTGCCC
>Ga0134123_10001877_pt1 | contig 13679 bp, 8 predicted proteins | sample KB303_FD_96460 | JGI IMG/M metagenome (GOLD analysis project Ga0134123, IMG submission 96460) | Terrestrial soil microbial communities without Nitrogen fertilizer from Kellogg Biological Station, Michigan, USA - KB3-0-3 | ecosystem: Environmental > Terrestrial > Soil > Unclassified ...
AAGGACGCGAGCCACACGCTACCGCGTTGTGGTACTGACTTCAACGAGGTGGTCTATGGAAGAAACTGATTTTGATTATCGCCTGGAACAATTACTGAATCAGCAACAGGAATTGCTGGGAGAGATGAATGAGCGGACTGTCTTGGGAAATGGCATCGTTCATCGGTACCAGAATCCCGTGCTCACCGCCGCGCACACTCCGATCTTCTGGCGATACGATCTGAACTACCAAACGAATCCAAATCTGCTCGAACGTCTCGGCATCAACGCGGTCTTCAATTGTGGAGCAATGGACTTCCAGGGCAGTTTTATTCTGGCCGTGAGAGTTGAAGGTTCGGACCGTAAATCATTTTTCGCGATCGCCGAAAGCGGAAACGGCGTCGATGGCTTTCGGCTTTGGGATTATCCGATCCTGATGCCAGAAACTCACGAGCCGGATATCAATGTCTACGACATGCGTTTGGTTCGTCACGAAGACGGATGGATCTATGGTCTGTTTTGTACTGAGCGCAAGGACCCAAGCGCAGTTCCGGGTGACCTTTCATCGGCAGTAGCGCAGTGCGGCATCGCGCGTACAAAAGATCTTCACGACTGGGAGCGATTGCCTGATCTAAAAACAAGGTCGCCGCAACAGCGCAACGTCGTCCTGCATCCGGAATTTGTTGGCGGAAAGTACGCCTTCTACACTCGACCCCAAGATGATTTCATTGAAGCGCGGACAGGTGGTGGAATTGGCTGGGGCCTTAGTGACAAGATCGACGGCGCAGTTATAGGTGACGAGACGATCATCGATAACCGCGAGTATCACACGATCAAAGAAGTAAAGAATGGTCTGGGCCCGGCGCCTATCAAGACCGGAAAAGGTTGGCTGCATCTTGCGCATGGCGTACGCGGCACGGCGGCTGGTTTGCGCTATGTGCTTTATCTATTCCTTTGCGATCTCAAAGAGCCCTGGCGCATGACTCATCAGCCAGGTGGCTACTTCCTTGCGCCCGAAGGCGATGAGCGGGTCGGTGATGTCTCGAACGTTCTGTTCAGTTGTGGATGGATTGTGCGCGATGAAGAAGTGTTCATCTACTACGGATCATCCGACACGCGCATTCACGTCGCAACCAGCACAGTCGAGAAGTTACTGGACTATGTAGTCAACACACCGGCAGACGGGTTGCGGTCACACGCGAGCGTTGAGCAAAGAATTGAATTGATCGACAAGAACCTGAAGCTGTTGGGCCGTAAGTAGTGCCATCCCCTTTAGTGTGAAGGCGTCACTAAAGGGTTACTCAATTCGCTCCAGCACGTGTTATCTGCCATTTTACTTTGCCCGCCAGCGGATCACTCTTTAATGCATAGCCTTTTCCGGTGTTCTCGAGATTCAACCCGAGCACCTCGGTTGAGGGAGACGTAAACGATCCCGACACCGGTGAATTATCAGAACTGAACACGCGCAGTTCCACATTGTTCCAATCCATCTCCGACGTGCTTTGCGCAACCTTCAAATGCGGCAACACGGTGTGATCCTTCACGAGCAGGATTACCGGGATCTGTCCGGCGGTGATACTGTGCCACTTACCACCTTCGTACGTTTTATTGCTTTGGTAGTCGATCCAGTTTCCTGCCGGTAAATAAACTTTGCGCATGTCGCCCGGTTCGAATAGTGGAGCGACGAGGAGACTCGAACCAAACATGTATTCATCGTCGATCGTCCACGCAGTTGGATCGTTTGGATATTCAAAGAACAACGTGCGCGACATTGGATATCCATGCGCAGATGAATCCTTAGCTTGCGCGTAGATGTAAGGCATCAACGAGTACTTCAGACCTAGAGCACGTTGGAAATCTGTATTCAGTGCATCGTCGTACTCCCACGGTTCACGCGGTGGCGCTCCGTGCGCACGAGTGTGGGAAGTGAGCACGCCCCAGCCTAACCAGCGTCGATATAGATCTCGTGGCGCACGGTTCACAAAACCACCAACGTCATGACTCCAATAGGTAAACCCTGACAGGCCAAATGACAATCCGCCACGGAGTTCACCAGCCATTGCAGAGTTTGTATTCTCTGCGTCGCCGCCCCAGTGCAATGGGTAACGTTGACTACCGGCCCAAGCGCTGCGCGCCCAGATCACGTTATCGCCAGTTATTTCTTTCGTGATTTCAGCGACTGCTTTGTTGTATCGGAGTGGATAGAGATTGTGTTCATACCAGCCGGTTCGTCCGGACGCATACTGGCCGGTTAACGGTGCGCCTTCGCCGAAGTCGGCTTTGATCGCAGCAACGCCCATCTTCAGCAATCCGGCCAATTTGTTTTGATACCACTTAACTGCTTCAGGGTTAGTAATGTCGAGTGTTGCATCTTCGAACGGCAGTTGACCGCCTTCGTTCTTTACCTGGTAGCCCTTCGACACCATTTCCTTCCAAACCTCATTCTTGCTGGTGAAGTAGGTGTACTGCCAGACGCTGACATGAAAGCCTTGTTGTTTCAGGTCGGCAAGCATCTTGGCCGGATCTTTGAAACGTGACGAAGAGAACTTGTAATCACTCCTCCAGTCAGTTTCGAACCAACCGGTATCGAGGTGAATCACGTCGGTCGGAACTTTGTGTGCTCTTAGCTGCGCGGCAACATTGCGAACTTGCTCTTCAGAGTTGTAAGTGATGCGGCTCATCCAGAAACCAAACGACCAGAGCGGTGGTACCGGACTTCGGCCTGTGATGGCGGTGTACTCAGAAAGAATGTCCTTTGGTTCGCCGAGAAAAATAAACAGGTCGAGATTCTCGTCGCCGGAATAGATGACATTGTGTGCGTCGTAGTATTTACCAAAATCAAAAGTGACAGGCGCGCTCGTGTGCACAAACATTCCGTATCCGTTGCTGCTTAGAAAGAAGGGAATCGGTTTGTACATGTACTCGTTCTGCGTACCCATCCCGTCGCGCGTTGAGACGACGACATGTTGCCCGCGTTTATCGAGTCGCGTGAACGACTCGCCACAACCAAAGATCTTTTCGTCGTGCTGGAGTTGAAAGGTCGCCGCCATTCGCCGGCTTAAATCACTTGAGCGGCGGACGAACGAAAAGGGAATTGGAGTGATGTAAGTGGCCGGGTCGCCAATGTTCTGAGTGCGCGTGAGCAGATGGCCCGACTTATCGTAGAACTCGATGTGCCAGGGCTGTTTGATGATGCGTACTTCACCAAACGCGCTCTTATAGCTGATTGTCTGATCGTTCTGTTCGACTTTCCATGAGTTATCGGTTGGCACTGGTCCGGCGAGCATTAGCGAGTTTCCGTCACTCATTGGTACAGCACGTGTCGACATGCGCAGACGAATTGTTCGTGGACTTACGAAAGAGATCGAAAACGGTAGTGCCGGATCCTGGTCGTATTCGGAACCCGGAAACTCCGTCGCCTTTCCGCGTGCCAGGGTAACGTCGATCTTGTTGAATGAGAGCGTTGTGCTGCGAAGATAACGATCCCATTGAAGGGTTCCCTGGCCGGTCGCCGGATCAAAACTCTTCACGTTGCTACCGACGAAGTAGACGTTTTCCATTTTTTGAAAGTCCGAACTGACGTCTACGGGATCGCCGAGGACTTGCGCGTTTATGCGGTTCACGCAAGTGGGCAGGCAAAGGAGAATGGTTGAGAACAGGACTGCGCGCCGAGCAAAGACCGAATGGGACATTTAGGAGCCGCCTTCTTTTGGGACTGGATTAAGCTTTTGCGCACAGATACAACAAAGGCTTGGGAATGGCAACAGAAAAGATTTTGGTTTTCTGGCTTTGCCATCTCCCGTGCGGAAAGCCTCAGGCTTTCCGTTCGGCGCTTAGAAAAGAGAGGCTTCGCCTCGGGCGGCGTAGCCGCAAATAAAGTCGCGGGCATCACGGAAAGCCGGAGGCTTTCCGCACGGGAGGCGGCAAAGCCGCGCACGACTCACACAGAGAAACAGGGTTTTGCCGATGAGTTACTTGTTCGTTACGGTGATCTCGGAACTACTGAACGCGTCTTTCAGTGAGCGAACCTGCAGCTGGCTGCGAAACTCTTCGACTGGGTTTTTTACACGGGTGCGGAACTCGATCTCAACTGGCTTGTCCGGCAGCACATCGAAGTAGTTGTCAGAAAAGAACCCAGCAGTCTTGCTCGATAGGTAAACAGCCTTCGCCAGTTTGTTGGATGTGACGGTCAATTTGTAACCGTTGGGAATACTGACGGCATCGACTTTGACTTGCGCGGTTGGCAGCGAGAGGTTCTTGAAAGGTTCGAAGAAGTATTCATTCGTCGAAACTGTTTTTCCATTAACGACCAATTCGCAGTAGACCAGCAGATTCTTAGCATCTCTGTTTTCGAGCAGACTCTTGACCGGCAAACTGAAGTACGACCGACTCATGACAGGGAAAACAGTCAGCTCCTTGTTAAAGGTTGCCAGCTTGTTGCCTTCGAGGTCTCGTAGTTCAACATTCATCGTCGCTTTTTCTGGTTGCGGCAAATCGGAAACGACAAAGAAGTTGAGGTTGTCGCCGTCAACATGCGGGCTGATCAAAACCGGAGCATAGAATCGCTTGGCAAAATACTGTAGCGCCTTCCAACGCCCGGTGTAGTCGATACTTGACCACGAAGCGACTGGCCAACAGTCGTCGAGTTGCCAATATAGCGAACCCATGTTTCGCGGCATGATGCGTCGCAGATGTTCTGCGCCGACTTTTATTCCATCGGCTTGTAAAATCTGCGACACGTACAGAAACGACTCGAAGTCTTTCGGTGCGGCGTATTCGCGCAGCATGTATTCCTTGATTAACTGATTACCACGCGGGTGACGTTGATGTGCCATCATCACTGCCGACTGAATATCGTGTTCATCGGCGAGTGCGTACGACTCAACCGTCTCGATCTGAGGAAATGACTGAAAACCATATTCGCTCATGAAGCGTGGAAACTCTTTCTGATAGTCAGTGAATGGCGCAGCAAAGTGCCAAACTTTCCACGAGTGAGTATCACCACTCTTGAGTGAGTTTGGATCGTCAGGTAAGCCACCATGCGGCGAGCTGGGCCAGTACAAGCGACCAGGGTCAAGACTCGCGCAAGTCTCTTTCAACACACCGTCGAAGATCTTTTGATAGTCGTCCCAAATTGACGCCGGTAAGTTTTGTTTCCAACCCCAGTTCATCCACGCACCCTCAATCTCATTGTTTCCTGACCAGATCGCGATACTCGGATGATTTCGAAGTCGTCGAACGTTATCTTCAGCTTCCGCGCGAACGTTATCGAGAAACTCCTGGTTGCCGGGATACATGCTGCAAGCGAACATGAAATCCTGCCAGATGAGAATTCCCATTTCGTCCGCGAGGTTGTAGAACTCGTCACCTTCGTAAATGCCGCCGCCCCAAACGCGCAGCATGTTCATGTTTGAGTCGGCCGCTGATTTGAGTAACCAACGATACTTCTCGTTAGTAATTCGGGTTGGAAAACTATCGGCTGGAATCCAGTTCGCACCCTTCGCAAAGACGGGAACTCCATTGACAATGAAAGTGAAACTAAGACCCCAATCATCTTTCTCCTGACGAACCTGAAGCGAGCGGAGGCCGGTTCGTACCGACTTCTCATCGGCAGTTTTTCCATCGATAACTAATCGCGCCTTGAAGGTGGTTATTGGATGAGCTCCCAATCCATTTGGCCACCAAAGCGCAGGCTTTGCTACGACAAAATCCAGATCGAAATGATTTTGACCGGACGCGAGTTTGATCGTTTGTTTGGCGACAACCAGCTTGTGTGCGGAGTCTTCGATGATCAGTTGTGCGTCACCAGTGATCGCCGAAACAACATCGACGCGGGCTGTAAGGCTTGCTTGATCTTTATTCACCTGTTTTTGATCGATGTGAAGATCACTGACTCGACCTGAATCCCAACCTTCCAAGACAATCGGTCGCCAGATGCCGCTGGTTACGAAACGCGGGCCCCAATCCCAACCATATTGATAGGGAGCTTTGCGCGTGAACGGTGAAGTTTTCTCTCCCTGGTCGTTGCTGGCCGGGAGTTGATACTTCATCTTTGCCATCAACGGCAGGATTTCGTTAATTGGAGAGCGAAAGGAAATTCGCAGAGTGTTATCGCCGGATGTTAATAGGCCGGAACAGTTCACGCGCCAGGTGCGGAACATGTTGTCGGCCTTGAGCAGGAGCTTGTCGTTGAGATAGACGTCGGCATAAGTGTCGAGACCCTCAAACACCAACTCGAGATTCTTGCGAGCGAGCAATTGCGACGTGACCTTAAACGTCGTGCGATATTCCCAGTCAGTTTTTCCGATCCACTGCTGTTTCTGTTCGTTGTCGCGGTAAAACGGATCATCGATGACTTTGTTCGCCAGCAGGTCTGTATGTACCGATCCAGGGACAATGGCCGGATACCAGGTGTCTTTATCAGCCTGTCGAAACTGCCACCCATTGTTGAGAGCAACTTTCAGCAATGACGTACGTCCTGTTCCTAAACTTGATTGTGCGTGGGTTGTAGAAATGGCGAATACGATTACCGATAGGGTGAACAAAAGGGGGCATTTAGAGAGCACGATTTACCTCGTTCAGGTTAAGAAAACTGGCTGTTATCAATTAAGTTGGAGCTTGCGCTTGTTAATGACAGACTGCTAAAAGGAGCGCGGGCTCAGATCGAAATCGGGGTGACCTTATTGGCGATGATATCCGCTACGTTAACGCAAGTGTCAACCGCTGGGTCAACATAGCCACAAAAACCCAGCTAGCGTCGCCGCAACCGACGTAGTCCGAAGGTCGTGTTATTTCGTGTGATTTTGTGGTTGGTTCTCTTAGACAGTCACGATCCACGAAATCACACGAAAGAAAATTGGACAGCGCTCGCTTTTCCCTCAGAGTTAAAAGTAAGAAGTTCTTGATTTGTTAGACAGAGAGGGACCTCGACCTCCACAGGAAAAGAAACAATGACTCGAATCACTTTACGGTTGATCGTTTTAGCGCTTGTACTTTTAGTCGGAATCACTGATCTCAACACTGCCGTACGCGGTCAAGCACCGATTCAACCTCAGAGCAAAACTATGGCTGAGCGCCTCGGTTATCCTGCCGACGCAAAACTTTTGATCGTACACGCGGATGATCTCGGTGTGGCTCACTCGGTTAACGATGCGTCGATCAAGGCGTTTGCTTCCGGACTCGTTAACTCCGGAAGCATCATGATTCCTTGTTCGTGGGTGCCTGAGATTGCTGCTTACGCGCGTGCGAATCCGCAGGCTGATCTGGGCCTGCACCTTACACTGACGAGCGAGTGGAAGAATTATCGTTGGGGGCCTGTGTTGTCCAGGCAAACGGTGGCTTCGCTTTTGGACGAGAACGGCTACTTGTATTTGACCGAACGCGAGGCCGCGTCACACGCGAAGATTGATGAAGTTGAGAAAGAGATTCGAGCCCAAATCGAGTGGGCCCGCAAACTCGGCATTCAACCCACTCATCTTGATTCGCACATGGGCACGCTCTATCAGAGTAAGGAATTGTTTGAGACGTTGATACGGGTAGGTAAGGAGAACAAGTTGCCTATTCGAGTTTCGAAAGAGATGTATAGTCGCTCGTCGTTCCTGCCGTCGTTGCTGCGGCCCGAAGAGGTTCCGCTTGATCACATTGTCAGTATCGATCCGGTTGTAACTAGCGAAGGCTGGGTAAAGTTTTATGCTGACGCGGTGAAGAATATGCAGCCGGGAGTTACCGAATTTGTTGTTCACATTGCCCACGACGACGATGAGATGAAGGCGATAGCAATCGATCATCCGAATTGGGGAGCTGCCTGGAGAGAACGTGATTTTCAATATTTGACCAGCAACGAATTTCGCAAAGTGCTCGCCGACAATAACGTCAAACTGATCACCTGGAGAGATCTCCGTAAAGCGCAGTACGGAGAGTGACCCCCCACATTTCAGAGCTCAAAAAATGAAAACAAATACTTCGGTAGCGTTGGCAATCTTCGCACTCCTTGTGGCTAGCTATTGCGTTACCGCTCAACAACCAATGTCTACGCAGCACAACTTAATGCCCGTGCCGTCGTCGCTACAGTTTGTTGGTGGAAAGTTTGTGGTTACCGAATCGCTCAAGATCGCGACGCCTGGCTACTCAGACGCGAGATTGCAGGCCGCAATCGATCGATTCCAAAAGCGATTGCAAGGTCGAACTGGTTTGACATTCGTTCCTGGAGTAACGAGCGACGCGACAACCGCTGCCCTGCTGGTTCAATGCAGCGCTCCCGGACAATCGATACCTTCACTGGAGGAGGATGAGAGTTATCAGATCGATGTTTCAACTCAGCAAGTGCGATTGAGTGCGCAGACCGCGGTTGGTGCAATGCGTGGTCTTGAGACTCTGTTGCAACTATTGAGTGCTGATCGTGAGAGTTACTTCTTTCCAGCAGTTAAAATCCAAGATCAGCCAAGGTTTCGTTGGCGGGGTTTGTTGATTGACATCGGACGCCACTACGAGCCACCCGAGGTTTTGAAACGAAATCTCGATGCGATGGCCGCAGTGAAACTAAACGTGTTTCATTGGCACCTTACTGAAGACCAGGGCTTCCGGATAGAGAGTAAGAAGTTTCCGAAGTTGCACCAGATGGGTTCCGACGGTCTGTTCTACACACAAGATCAGGCTCGAGAGATTGTCGAATATGCACGTCAGCGTGGGATCCGTGTAGTTCCCGAGTTTGATATTCCCGGTCATAGCACCAGTTGGCTAGTTGGACATCCGGAACTGGGCAGCGCTCCGGGACCTTACTCAATTGAACGTGGGGCCGGAATCTTTGAGCCGGCATTGGATCCAACCAGGGACGAGGTCTACAAGGTTCTCGAGGGATTTCTAGGCGAGATGGCCGCAATCTTTCCAGATGCTTACATGCATATTGGTGGAGATGAAAACGAAGGAAAGCAGTGGGATCGTAATCCAAGCATTCAAGCTTTCATGAAGGCCAAGGGAATCAAAGACAACCACGCGCTCCAGGCTTATTTCAATCAACGACTGCTCAAGATTCTTGAGAAGCTGAAGAAGAAAATGATTGGCTGGGATGAAATTCTTCAGCCTGAATTACCGAAGACTGCCGTTATCCATTCGTGGCGCGGGCCCGCTGCTTTGGCTGAAGCCGCGAAAAAGGGTTACGACGGCATTCTCTCAAATGGCTACTACATCGATTTGAGTTATCCAGCCTCGCAGCATTACGCCGCCGATCCCATTCCAGCGAACACCACACTTACTACCAATGAACGGAAACATGTGCTCGGCGGCGAAGCAACGATGTGGGGAGAGTACGTCTCGCCTGAAACTATTGATTCGCGAATTTGGCCGCGCACTGCTGCCATAGCCGAACGGCTCTGGTCACCAAGTACCACAACCGACGTCGACGACATGTATCGAAGACTTGCTGTGGTTAGTGTTCAGCTTGAGGAGTTAGGGTTAACGCACGAGCGAAATGTTGATGTGCTCTTGAGAAGGTTAGTTGGAAGCAAGGACATCGGTCCGTTGAAGATCCTCGCGGCGCTCGTTGAGCCAGTGAAAGAGTATCGTCGCGGTCAAGAGAAACCTTCAACGATGCTGAGTCCATTGACGAGTCTTGTTGATGCGGCCAGGCCTGACAGCGAAGCGGCGCGTAAGTTTTCAAAAATGGTTGATGATTTGTTGTCTGATGCCCCTCGCTTTCAAATGTCGGCAACAGATTTGGCAATTACGTTGAGTGAATGGCGTTCGAGCGAGCCTGCCTTGAACTCGCTGATTGATCGCTCACCCGCATTGCGTGAGGCGAAACCACTCGCCGCGGATCTTGGCAACTTGGGAACAACGGGACTCGAAGCGTTGTCGTATTTGCAACGAAATGTCTCGCCGCCGAATGGTTGGCGTGAAGGAAAGCTGGTGCTGCTGGATGGGATTACAAAACCAAAGGCGGCTGTGGAGTTTCCTACTGTTCCTGGCGTTAAGAAGCTTGTAATTGCTGCCGCTGAGCAATCGGAGCTGAAGAATATGTCTGCTCTCGATTGGAAGAAGCGTGTAGTTACTATCGCGACAAGCCCGGCAAAGTGACTACTTCTGAAAAACCAGATTGTCCACAACCACTGTTCCTTTTTGCGGAGCGCACTGTTCACAGTAGGCACTGATGCTGACCGCGGTTAGTTTCTTCATCACTTCTTTGGTATCGACTCGCTGCTGAACCCACGATGGTTGTAGCAAACCCTTGAGTGGAATCAGATAGGTATTTAATCCAGGTTTGACTTTCACCGCGAGCTGAGGAAATCCATAATCGAGCATGATCCCTTGCCCGTGACTAATGAATTCAATGCGCACGTAGTCAACTCCAGTCACGTACATCTGAAGCGAAAGATTCTTGTAGGCACTGACATCATCGGCAACCGGTTGACCGTTCTTGTCCTGGTGTCCGTGAATCTCCAAGGTAACGTTTGCCCATTGATTCGGACCGAAGAGTGAGAAGTCAAAGGTGGCGAGGTGATTTGAATCGCTGTCCTTTAACCGTACCAGTTCAGGTGCACCCGGTGAGGCATTGGCTAATCCTTTGAACTTCACCGGCATAGATTCTTGCCCGGTGAAGATCTGAATCATGCCACTGCCATTACTTACCGGCCTTCCGTTTTCAACTTTTTCAAAGTCAGCGTAGACCAGTTTGTTTTGATCGGTTGTGTTTTCTTGCGTTGGCGAACTCTGATTAGTTTTGGCGCGAGACAAAATCGATCCCGTGCCTGTCATCGCCATCAATAACAAAATGAAACTTACAAATGTGAGCCGTAGCTTCATGATTGTTCTCCTAGCGTTCATCTGAGAAGTAGAGTTAATACCAAACGGGTTCAGTTTGCCACATGAACGTGGCTTGTGATTGGATTACTGCCCGCTATTTTGCACTACGTGTCAATCACTCAATGGTAGCGTCTGCCTAAATTGATATGGTGAAGCGAAAAGTGAGCGAGTCGGTGCAAAAAAACCATGGCTTGACGCATTCCCGTCCAAGGCTTTACTCTCCGCCGTTGAAAGCCTGGTTGTCGAACAGTTGGTGTCTGGTGATTGGATCAACTAATTGCGACGAATAAATCTAAAGAAGGCAAATGTAGCCCGGTCAGATACGATTCGTTATATCAACCGCCAAATAGTTCTCAACTACGTTCGCGAAAAAGAGCCAATCTCACGGGCAGAAATCTCCCACGAAACAGCCTTGCAACGTTCGACGGTTTCACTCATCGTCGAAGAACTCAAGAATCAAGGGTTAATCTACGAAATTGAAGGCGAGTCGACGGGAGGCAGACCTCCGAACCTTCTGAAACTGCGGGCCGCCGGCTGCATTGCGATCGGTGTGGACATAGGTACCGCGCAAACAACGGTTGCAACCGGTGATTTAGTTGGAAGGGTATTGAGACGAGAGACTTTTGAAACAGATCCTGATCTGGAAACAACTTTCAATCGCATCGCTTCATGTATCAAAGCGTTCATTGTCAGCGAGCCAACGATCGAGGGTATTGGAGTTAGTTTACCGGGGCTTGTTGATTCAGAAACTGGAACGGCGCTTTTTATTCCGCATTTTAAGTGGAGAGAGTGGGCCATCGCGGAAGAGTTGCGAACTGTTACGGGAATGCCAGTTACTGTAGATAACGACGCGAATGCTGCTGCCCTGGCAGAACTATGGCTAGGTCGTCCGGAGATTCGCGATGTGCGCGATTTCATTTTTGTATTGGTTGAAGAAGGACTCGGCACGGGTATTATTTTTGATGGTCAGGTGTATCACGGAATGGTTGGTGGTGCAGGCGAGTTTGGACACATGACGATTGGCAAGGGAGCTCCGGTTGCTTGTGCAGCAGGTAGTGATGAGTGTTGGGAAGCGTTCGCTTCTGAGCGAGCCGCTCTAGCTCGCTATGCTCAAAAACGTGGGGGCGGCGCTGCACAGGAAGACATCACCTTTACGCGATTGATCGATTACGCATTTGCTGGGGACCAATTTGCAAGGGAGTCGCTTACCGAGACTGCGTACTTCCTGGGCCTGGGAATTTCCAACCTTACAAAGGGGTTGAGTCCTGAAGCGGTAATCCTTGGTGGAGGGATCGCACGTGCGTGGCCGTTGATTGCTGACGAACTGCATACCGCGATCGAAAAAAATAGTATTTGTCGTGGCTTGCCCTCGGCGGTCGCCTTTGCGTCGACATTGGGCGAGGACACTAGATTAATGGGAGCGCTGAGTCTGGTCTTAGCGGGCAAGTTTGCCTCCGTGGTTCCAGCCTAAGCATCCAGAAATTAGGAAAGCACCCAAAATTTCCAATGCTTAAGGAATACTCGATCTCTTGTTTCTAATCCGCTGATCTCATGATTGTTTAGGTGTTACCGTTAACACACTTTAGCTCCGGAGTCGTTAGATCGCTCGGCACTCGCATTGCTAAGCAGTAAATTTGAGATCTGCAACAGTCTCGCTCGATCAGGTAATCAAGTAATCAAGTAATTGAAAGCTTTAAGGAAAAAACTCTTGACAAAGAGTGTTGGCAGGGAGTACTAAGGCTTTTGTCTGGTCTTGCAACAAACCCAAAGTTCTAAGTTTTGATTCGAATATAACGGTTCCGAATGCGACTGGCTTGTAATAAGTCATTGCAATTGAAGGCTCGCGAGTTCCGTTTACTTCAGCCCTAACTGAAGTCCTAGCGAGGTGTTCGCAACAAGCTCTGTTCTACTAATTTGAAGTCCGTGAAGTTGCTTGAGGTCTTTCCTCTCCGAGTGGAGAAGGAAAGGGAGGTGACTATTAACATGTATCCGAAGAGTAAGCGCGTGATTATCAACTCAATGATTCGATTTCTAGGTGCGGTGATTTGTTTGGCAGTGCTTGCTACGGCAGGACTTGCACAAACCACCGGTAGCGCAACGCTGCGCGGAAGCGTTAAGGATCCACAGGGTGCCATCATACGCGGCGCCACCGTAACCTTAACCAGTGAACGTACGAAAGATGAACGTAAGACGACGTCAAGCGACGATGGCACGTACGTTTTTTCGGCGTTAGCGCCGGGCGACTACTCAATGAAGGTTGAGGCCCCGGGCTTTAAGACCGCCGAGTTGCCGCACATCGCTGTGGAAACCAGCAGTACGCGCGCTCTCGATATCACCGCCGAGGTTGGTGCGCCAACCGAAACGGTGACGGTCACTTCTGGTGGCGCACAGCTCGAGACTGAAACCGGTGCAAAGGAGAATACGATTAGCGCCGCACAGATTGACAACTTGTCAATCATCAGTCGCAGCTCTCTTGAGCTACTGCGTATCCTCCCGGGTGTGGTTGCGCCCGACAATACTTCGTTGGAAAGCATCGCCTTCGGTGGTGGTGCCAACGCGAACTCGCAGTATCACGTCAATGGTCTCCGCGGCGAACAAAATAACGTCACCATCGACGGTTCAAGGATGATTGATATCGGTTCCAACAATGGAACTATCATCACCGCCAATCCTGACATGGTGCAGGAAGTAAAGGTTCAGACGAGTAACTACGCTGCCGAGCACGGCACGAGCGCGGTTCAGATTAGTGCAACGACCAAAGGCGGAAGCAGCAGCTTCCACGGATCGGTTTACGATTACATCCGCAATTACAAGTTCCAGGCAAATGATCGCTCGAACAGCATTAACAATGTCGTGCGGCCTAAGAGTAAATACAATTACCCGGGCGGCAATATCGGTGGTCC
>Ga0134123_10001878_pt1 | contig 13678 bp, 14 predicted proteins | sample KB303_FD_96460 | JGI IMG/M metagenome (GOLD analysis project Ga0134123, IMG submission 96460) | Terrestrial soil microbial communities without Nitrogen fertilizer from Kellogg Biological Station, Michigan, USA - KB3-0-3 | ecosystem: Environmental > Terrestrial > Soil > Unclassified ...
ATCAATCTCGCCGTCGGGTTCATGCGGATTGAAGCGGACTCGTCGCAGTTCCTCCTCGCTGCCGCCGCCAGCCTGGTGGTCCGTCCGGATTTCCACCCCGCGCTCAGCGATCTCCTGCTCGTCGCCGCCACGCGACTCCACTCGCGCGCGGGGGTCTTCGAGCGGCCGCGCCAGTTCCCCTCGCCCGACTTCACCGACTTTCCCGTGAGCGAGGAAGCCGCCCGCTTCTACCGCAACGGCCCCCCTTTCCTCGCCCGCTACCTGCCGTTCTGGGCCGCGAGCCTGGTCGACCGGATGAAGATCATGCTGCTCCCACTGCTGGCGCTGCTCTTCCCGCTCTTCAAGATCGTCCCGCCCACCTACCGCTGGCGGATCCGCCGCAAGATCTTCAAGTGGTATCGCGAGGTGCAGACGGTCGACATGGCGCTCGCCCAGTCACAGTCGGTCGAGAGCCTCGACCGCATCCTGGCCCGGCTCGACGCGGCCGAGCACGAGATGCGGCAGATCAACATCCCGCTCGGTTACTCCGACGCCCACTACCACCTGCGCCTGCACTTCGACATGGTCCGCGCCAAGGTGCTGGCGGCCAAGAACAATCTCCTCTCCGCCGCGCCCGCCCGCGCGCCGCAACGTTGACCTAAGGGGTCGCCCCCTCGTATTCTGAATGGCATGGCCACCAACACCACGCCCCGGTTCGAGGAGCTCCTGTCCACCCGCGCCCGCATCGGCACCGGCACCTCCGTTCCGCCCGCGCGACCCGTTGCCAACGCGCTCTATGAGTTCGGCGGCGGTTTCCCCGACCCGGTGTCCTTCCCCTACGACGGGCTCGTCGAGGCGACGGCGCGCATGATGAAGGCCGAGGGCGCCCAGGCCCTCACCTATGGCGAGCCGCAGGGTTACAAGGGCTTGCGGGAGCTGGTGTGTCACAAGTACGGGCTCTTCGAGGGGCTGAAGATCGCCCCCGACAACCTCATCATCTCCAACGGCTCGGGGCATGCGCTGTCGCTGGCCTTCTCCGCCTTCGTGGACGTGGGCGACGCCATCCTCAGCGAGGCGCCCACCTTCTCCGGCACGCTCAACACCATCCGCCGACACGGGGCTCGCGTGCTCGACGTGCCGGTGGACGCGGAAGGGCTGGTGACCCGGGTGGCGCGACAGCAGCTCGAGCTGCTGCGCCGCGAGGGCACGCGGTGCAAGCTCATCTACACCATCAACAACTTCCAGAATCCCTCCGGGCCCACCATGTCCATGCGGCGCCGCCAGGAGCTGGTCGAGCTGGCCCATGAGTTCGACACCGTCATCCTCGAGGACGACGCCTACGGGGAGCTGCGCTTCGAGGGCGATCACCTGCCCTCGCTGTACGCGCTCGATACCGGCGGCCGGGTGATCCGCGCCGGCACCGTGTCGAAAATCCTCGGGGCGGGCTTTCGCCTGGGCTGGCTCTGCGCGCCGAAGGAGATGATCCCGGCCTTCCAGGGCTTCCTCTTCGGGGGCGGCGTCAATCCCTTTGCCTCGCGCGTCGCCACGTATTTCCTGCGCGACCACCTCCAGCCGCACGTGTCGCTGCTCATCGACGTGTACCGGAAAAAGCGCGACGCCATGCTGCGCGGGCTGCACGAGGTGCTGGACGGCAGCGGAGCGGAGATCAGCAAGCCGGAGGGCGGCTTCTTCATCTGGATCCGGCTGCCCGAGCGCACCGACCAGCGCCGGCTGTCGGACCTGGCCGCGACCGCGCGGGTGCAGTACACCTCGGGGAGCGCCTTCTTCGCCAACGGCGGCGGCGAGGAGTTCATCCGCCTCGCCTTCAGCTTCGAGACGCCCGAGAAGTGCTACGACGGCGCGCGCCTGATGGCGAAAGCCGTGCTCGACGCGCGCGTCTAGCCCAGGCCCCATGGGCCGGCTCAGCGGCAAGCGCGCGATCATCACCGGCGCCGCGAGCGGCATCGGCCGGGCCAGCCTCCTCCTCTTCGCCCGCGAGGGCGCGCGCGTGCTCGCGGTGGACCGCGAGCTGGCCGCGCTGGACGCCGCCGTCACCGAGGCCTCCGCGGCGGGCGGTTCCGCCCTTGCTCTCGCCGCCGACGCCGGCGACGAGGCGTCGGTGGCGGGCGCGGTCGGACGGTGCGTGGCGGAGTGGGGCGGTGTGGATGCAGTCTTCGCCAATGCCGGAGTGAGCGGCGGACGCATCCCGCTCCTCGAGCAAACGGTCGAGCAGTGGCAGGAGATCCTCCGCGTCAACCTGATCGGCCCCTGGCTCATGATCAAGCACGCGGCGCCGGCCATGATCGGCCGCGGCGGCGGCTCCATCGTCTGCACCGCCTCGGTGGCGGCGCTGCGCGCCAATGCGGGAGGCAGCCCTTACTCGGCGAGCAAGGCGGGCGTGGTGAGCCTCGTCCAGACGGCCGCCAACGCGCTCCTCGGCACCGGCGTGCGGGTGAATGCTATTTGCCCCGGCCTCATCGAGACGGGGATGACCCGCCCCATCTTCGATCTGGCCCGCGCGCGCGGCACCGAGGCGCGGATCGGCCAGCTCAATCCCCTGCAGCGGCATGGCCGCCCCGACGAGATCGCCGCCGCCGCGCTCTTTCTCGCCAGCGACGAGTCCTCCTACGTCAACGGCCAGGCCTTCGCGGTGGACGGGGGACTGTCCAGCACCCATCCCTTCGCGGGCCACCGGCGGTGACTCAACGCCGAAGAGGGCGGCGGAGGCGAGCGTCCGGCGCCCCCTCAGGGTCCAGCGGATTGTAGCGGACGGCAGTAGCGAAACAGCTCCGATTCGGCGGTACCAGCGTAGAGATAACCGTCGAGCACGCCGATGCTCGTGGCGCGGTCGGGCGCGATCGCCATCGGGACCCACCACGCGAGGTCCCGGGTGGCGAGCACCTCCCGTCCGTCGAGTACGTAGAGGACTCCTTCGGCGACCACGAGATCACGGACACGGGTCCGAGACGCCCGCGCGAGGCGGACGCTTTGACCGTCGAAGGCCATGACGCCGCGGGCCCCGAAATAGACGATCTCGCCCGCGACCGGCAGGGGCTTGGCGCCCGTGTTCGGGATGGGTCGGAGATTGGGGCCGTCCGACCAGCCGGCGCCGTCGAAGACATTCGACAGGGGGAATAGCCCGCCCTGACGGTCCTGCGCCTGGACGTAGAGTCGGCCGAGGTGCACGAAGACGAAGAGGAAGCGCGCGAAGTCGTGCGCCACGCCGCTGCGGGGCTCGAGCGCCAGCGCGGTTTCCCAGGTGGCGCCGCCGTCCCGGCTGCGCGCGGCGATCGCCTGGGACCCGCGGGATCCCACGAGCCAGAGATCGGTCCCGTCAAAGGTCGCGACATCGAATACGTGCGTCATCCATACGGCCTTGTTGTTGGCCCAGCGACCGTCCGACGTTCCCACGGCGACGGCGGCCGAGGGCCCGTCGCCGCGCGGATCGATGGCCGGCGCGAACAGCCGGTCCCCGATGGGCCGAAACAGCTCGAGCGCCTCGGTGGGGAAGCGCAGCTTGGTGCCATAGGAGCTCCGGCGGGGATCGTAGGCGGAGACCTCGATGGGGCCGGTATTCTCGTCGTAGTCGCCGTATCCCATGTAGAGCTCGCCCCGCCAGCCCTCCAGGGTATTGATGGATCGGCCCACCGGCGTGGGTTGCGCGGCCGCGAACGGATTCTTGCCGAGGGAGACGAACTCCGCGGACACGCCGAGGCGGCAGGGAAGTCCGCTGCACGCGGTCAGCGCCATCACCGTGCCGAGCGCGGCCAGCACCGTGCGCCCGCTCACCCGCGCCTTCTCCTTCCTCCGATCTTGCGCGCGAGGTGGTACGCGAGGAGGGCGGGAGGCATGCGCAGCCAGTGGTATCGAATCGTCAGGGCGGCCCGCGCCAGCTGGGTGCGGCGCGCCGGATCCCGCGGTGGTCCGGGCTCGACGGCGGCGACGAACAGACGATCCATGGCCGCGCGCACCGGCGGGGGCGGCGCGGCGCGCTGCACGGCCCGGCCGGTGACTTCCGGAACCGGCGTGCCCAGCAGCTTCGCGACGAACCGCAGCGCGTAGAAGAGGGGCCGCTCCACACCGAGGGCGGCCGCGCGCGCGGCGAGCTCGTCATCGAAGCCCGGGGACGCGCCGAACTGGCGAAGCAGCGCATCCACGTCCCCCAGGTCGCGCAGGCTCTTGTGGTGCTCGCCTGACTGCACCAGGTGGCAGGCGCTGTGGAGCACCATGTCCGCGGGCCGGAGTACCCGGAGGCTATCATCCGCGACAGGGACGGCCGCCTCGAGCAGCAGCCGCGGATCCGGTCGCAGCCGGCCCGTCGGCGGCAGGATATTGTGATGCACGTCCAGCGGCACGTGTCGCTTGGGGTGCGCGAGCGGCGGAAGCTCGTGGGACCACTCCCGGTAGTAGCGCTCGTCGTGGACACTCAGCTTTTCCATTTCCCAGCCTTCGCGGAGGAGCGCCGACTCGACCTCGCCGAGACTCGCGCGCGGCACCAGGAGGTCCACGTCCGAGAACTCGCGCCCGCGCGCGGCCGCCAGCCCGGCGTGGAGATACGCGGCTCCTTTCAGCAGTACGATCGGAACGCCGGTCCCGGCGAGCGCCCGGCGGAGGCGGATGACCTCCCACCGGACGAGCCGGTGTTGCTGCTCCACGTCCTCGAGCGCCGCCTCCAGGCGCGTTCGCGCCCGGGACGGCACCACGGGCAGCACGCCGGCGGCCGCGGCGAGGGCGCCGAGACGACCCAGCATTCCCACGTGGCGGCCCTGGCGGAGAAGCACATCCCACTCGGCAGGCGCCAGGGCGCCCATCGACGCGGGCGCGCGGAGCGCCTCGAGCAGCAGCCCGGAGATCATCAGACCACTAAGGAAGCGGCAGCGCCCCGAGCAGGCTCCTGGCGTCGTCGAGGCTCGAGTAGTTGAACTCGTAGGCGTCGCACCCATCGATCATACGCGAAAGCGTCGTAAACCCTCGCAGGCCGAGGGACTCGTAGTTGAATGAGCAGGCGGCGAGCCTGAAGAAGGCACGGGCGCGCGGCAGCGGGCTGAGGTGCGGGGCCGCGTCACGCGCGAAGGTCGGAAACACCACCCACGCCGGCATTGCGGGCTCTCCCGCCCGCGCGACGCTCAGGGAGGGCGGCCGCACGTGCGCCACGGTGCCCTTGTTCGTATTGGGCACCGGCATGCTCAGGCGCGCGTCGGGAGCCCAGCGGCGGATCACGCCGATGGAGGCATTCTTGAGACTGATGGGCCGTGGCCACGGATCGACCAGACCATCAGCCGGTCGGATGAGGGCAAACTCGTCGGAGAGGAGCCGCCAGTCCCGAAGGCTCAGGCTCGCGCAGAGGGTACTCTTCCCCGCCCCGGTGACACCGGGGAGCACGAGCGCACGCCCATCGCGCTCGAGGACGGCGGCGTGGATCATCACATACTGATTGGCCCGGGTGGCGGCGCACCAGTTGATGCTCCACTCCAGCATCGGCACCGCCATGATGATGGGCAGGGGCTCGAAGGGACGCGCGTCATCGAGATATGCCATGGCCTGCTGTCGCCACCACCGGCGCAGTCCCAGCGGTCCCGCCGGGCGGCGAACCGACACGTGAAAATCTGCGAGGCCGCCGCCCGCATCCACAGGAAAATCCCCATAGAGCAGGCGCAGCTCCTCGGCGAGCGCAGGAATCTCCGTTTCCACCCGCACCACGAAGGGTCCGGTGTCCACGTCGAGGCCCCGCGCGAGACGCGTGGTGAGCTCGGCAACGGGGAGGGCGCCCAGTTTCACGGACGCAGGGGCTCGACGAGTCCCGCCGCCACCAACCGCTCCACCCGCTCGCGCACGCGCGCGGTGAGGTCGGGGTCGGGCACAAGCTCGAGCCGCGCGCCGATTCGGCGCGCGACGCCGGGGATCTCTGCCGGCGCGTCCTCGAGCACCCTCAGGACCTCGGCGGCCAGCGAGTCGAGCAGGTGGGTATCACCCGAGCCTTCGTCGAAGATCACAAACTCGTCGTCCCAGACCTTCCAATGGAGGCGACAGCCTTCGGCCAGCTGCCAGCTCGATTCGGAAGGGTCGCGTGAAGCGGTGGAACGCCCGGATGAGGCGGGGGGGACGGAAGAACCTCTACGTGGTTCTTGCGCTGGGCCTGGCGGAGAGGTTGGAGGACAGCGTGCCGCTCGTCTGGTCCGGAGTGATCTGGTTCTCATTCTTGGCGAACGCAGGCCGACTCTTGAGCGACATGATGATGGGGGCCGCAGCCAGCGCGGCCTTGAGCGCCCGACGGCGGCTGGGGGAGGCCACCGTGTCGCTCGTCGTGTGTGCTTCCTGCTTATGCTCGCCCATATGCGTCAGCTCCTACCCACCTTAGGCCGCGGGGGAATTGTTGTCAATTATCGGCCGAGGATAGTGGCTCAGCCTGGGCCTCCTCTATGCACGTTCCATGCTGGTTCCGGCCCTTCAATCTTTTCAATTACTTAACCCTCCGCAGCTCTTGCATAGCCCCAAAACCGTCAATCTTTCCGACAGTTCCTGGAGGCAAGCTCCGCTTGACAGTGTTCAACCGTCCCCCTATAAGTTGGCCGACCCTGCTCACGTGTCGCTCGACCGTGTACCGTGAACCCGGCTTCCCGGCACCACACCACGAGCGGGGAATAGGTCTCGTCGCGCGGAGGAGGATGTCCATGTTTCGTCGATCGTCATCATCGTATCGTCAGCGCGCGGTTCGGGGCCTCATCCCCCTGACCGCCTTCGCCCTGATCCTGGTCGGAACCGGCTTTGCGCGCGCCGCCAACGAGCTCGGCATCATCACCGGCGGCGAGCGGGGCACCTACTACCAGTTCGGCCTGAACCTCCAGCGACTGGGCACGCAGACGGGCGTGGATCTCTCCGTCGCCACGTCCAAGGGCTCCATCGAGAACGTGTTCGCGGTGTACCAGAAGCCGAATACCCAGCTGGGCATCGTCCAGTCGGACGTGCTCGCCTTCGTGGCCCGCGTGCAGTCGGATCCGGTCCTCAAGCGCATCGCCAAGAAGACCAAGATGGTGTTCCCCCTCTACAACGAGGAGATTCACCTCCTCGGAAAGAAGGAGATCACCGACTTCGACGATCTCACCGACCGCCGGGTGGCCATCGGCCGCGAGGGAAGCGGGACCTACCTGACCGCGCGGCTCCTGTTCAAGGTGTCCGACGTGGCGCCGAAGGAGATGGTCCTCATCGACACCGACGAGGCGCTGGCCGCGCTGAAGGCGGGGCGGATCGACGCCATGTTCTATGTGGCCGGCTATCCGGTGAAGCTCCTCAGCGAGGGCGTCACCGAGGCGGACGGGCTCGCCCTCATCCCCATCACGAACAAGAGCATCACCGAGTTCTACACCCGGACCGAGATCCCCGCCGCCACCTACGCCTGGCAGCCGCAGGCCCTGAACACGGTGGCGGTGAAAGCGGTCATGATCTCCTTCGACTTTCGCCGCAAGGACTGCGACATCATCGGGCAGTTCGCGCAGGCCATCTCGACCAATCTTCCCTGGCTGGTGAAGAACGGCCACCCGAAGTGGAAGTCGGTGGACCTCGACGCCCCCCTCAAGGGCTGGGAGCAGTACGACTGCGTCGCGAAGTACATGCGCAAGCCCGGCGGCCAGCCCGCCGCTACCCTGAAGCCCGCCGGCGGCAATCCGGTGATGGACGCCATCAAGGACCTCCTGAACGAATGACGGAGCGGTGGTGACGCCTTCTTCGGTGCCCACGACCGATCCCGCGCCCGCGGGCATCTACGGGCCGTACCGGACGACGGAAACCCTCGTGCCGGGCGCCCAGGACGCCGTGTATCTCGCGGAGCGCGTCGACACCGGCGCGCGCGTGGCCCTGCGCGTATACGCCGAGGACGCCGCCCGCGACGAGGATCTCGTCCGGGCCCTGCGCGACCACGCCGGCCGCCTGACTGCCCTGTGCGCCCGCTCGTCCGCGATCGCCGCCGTGTACGAGTGCGGCGTCACGCCGGAAGGCGCGCTCTATATCGCCCTGGAGCCTCCCGAGGGGGAGACGCTGGCCGAGGCCCTCCGCCGGGACGGCCCCTTCGCGCCCGAGCGGGCGGTCCGGCTCGCCATCGGCCTCGCCGAGCCGCTCGAGGTTGCCCACATGATGGGCGTCGTTCACGGCTGCCTCAGCCCCCAGAACATCTCGCTGGTGGGAGGAGACGAGACCGTCAAGCTCACCCAGTTCGGCTTCGACTGGGTGCGGACCACGCGCTGGCTGAGCCGCCGTGGTGCGCGCGCGGTGGGGGCGGCCATCACCCCATATCAAGCGCCGGAGCAAGGCCTTACCGGCGAGGCCACGAATCAGAGCGATATCTATGCGGTGGGGGCGCTCCTCTACGAGATGCTGACGGGTCGGCCGCCCGGTACCCGGCTGGTAATGCGACGCGGAGGCGGCACCATGCCGCTCCGCAAGCTGCGCCCCGACGCAAGCCGCACCCTCGACAGGATCGTGATGCGTGCGCTGTCGCCGGCACCGGCTCGGCGTCACCGCGACATGACCGATCTCTTCAACGATCTCTGGAGCGAGATCAGCCCATTTTCCGGCGGGGAGCCGCGGAGAGGCCGACTCGGGCTCGCCGGGAACGGGAAGCGAGTGGCGCTGGCGGCCGCCGTGCTGGTGGTGGCGGCCGGTGCCGCGTTGGTGCTGGGAACGGGATGGCTCGGCGAGCGAAACGCGGACACGATCTTGTCGCCGAGGGCTCGGGTACCCGCCGAAGCCCCCTTGTCCCCCGCGCCCGCCCCGCCCGCGCCCGCCGCACGCGTGGCCCCGTCACCCGAGCCGGTGGCGGTTGCACCCGCGCCCGTGGCCCCCGCGCCGCTGGCCGCTACGCCCGAGCCCGTGACCCGCGCGCCCAAGCCCGTGCCTCCGGCGCCCGCGCTTCCGCCGCGACCCGCGAGGCCGCCGGTCCCGCGTGAAGTCGCGCCGAGTCGGGCGCCCTCCACGGCAAGGGCGGCCGCGCCCCGCCCGGCGACGGAAAGTGCTCCGAGCCCGGCGGCGACGCGGGTCCTCACTCAGCCGGCCACGCCCGCCCCGGCGCCGGCGGCGCGCGAGACCGACGATGGCGGCGGCGCCATCATCGACTGGCTCTTGAAGGAAGGCTCGCCCGCGCGACGCTGACGTTCGCCGGGCCGGTCAGCGCGGTGAGGCCGCGCCGTCCTGGACGAAGCGCTCGAACGGACCCGAGACGCGCACCACCTCGTTGACGGGCCAGGCGCCGCGGCTCACCGTGACCACCAGGAGATCGCCGGCGATGCCCGCCCGCCGCGTCTCCGGCGTCGCGGGAACGAAGGCCAGCGCCCGGGGCGCGTCGCCCTCGGCGAATCGCGCGAACTCCAGCTTCTTCCCGTCGGGGGCCAGCAAGAAGATCTCGCCCCCCTGACGGTCCGCCACGAAGAGGCGACCCGCCGGACCCACCGACATCCCCGCCGCCACCGGCCCCGTGAGCATCAGGGTGGCCTTTCCGTCGGGGCTCACCTGCCAGATCTCGCCCGGCCCACGCTGCCAGGGCGCCTCCGCGGTTCCGTCGGCCGCCACCCAGAGCTGCTCTGGTCCCAGGGCCACCAGGCGCGGGCGGCCCACGCTGACCACCCGCGGATCGAGCACCTCGCCTTGCGGGTTCAAGCGGAGCACCACCCCCTGCGCGCGGTCGGCCACATAGACATTGCCGCCGGCATCGGCCACGGCGCCCTCCGGCTGCTTGAGGAGCGGCGGCGTCCCGCGCGGCGGAGTGCCGCCAGCAAGGAGCTCCGCCCGCCCGGACAGCATGCGATAGAGCACGCCCACCGTGCGGTCGCGGTCGAACGTGGTGATGAGCAGCTCGCGCCCGCCCCGCACCGAGGCCACCTGGGGATTCGGCAGCGGCGGGCCGATCAGGTAGCGCGGCTCCGACTGCGGCGTCAGCCGCGCGCCGCCGGGCGGGATGCGGTAGACGCGCCCCAGATCCTCGGACTCGCCGCCGGTATAGCGCCGGCCGCTCCGGGCGAGATAGAGCACGCCGTCGGCGTCCACCGCCATGGTCCCCGTGGAGGGAATGCCCGGCAGGCCGCGCCAGGCGTCCGCGGTGTAGCCGTCGCCGGTCACGTACACCTCGGTGGTGAAGCCCGGGGGCAGCGTCGGCGGGGCGGCGGCGGCGGCGGGAACGAGCGCGAGCATGGCGACCACCAGCACGCGGAGAAGAAGTGCGGGGCGCATGACGACGATGAAAGCACGCGGCCTCGACGCGCGCAAGGCCATGGCCGACGATGGTAGGATGTCGCGCATGGGACTCGAGCAACAGCTCACCGACACGTTGACCCGCGCCATGAAGGACAAGGACGCCCCCACCGCCAATGTCGTCCGCATGCTCAAGACCAAGCTCCAGGAGCGGCGGACGGCGAAGGGATTCTCCGGCACGGTGGACGACGCCCTCGTCGTGGACGTCATCGGCGCCTATCGCAAGCAGCTGCAGAAGGCGCTGGCGGAGTTCGAGAAGGTGGGCGAGCGGGGCGCCGAGCAGGCGGCCCAGCTCCGCTTCGAGATCGAGTTCTGCGAGCGGTGGCTGCCGCGCGGGATGGACGAGGCCGCGCTGCGCGCGCTGGTCCGCGAGCGCCTCACCGCGCTGGGCCTCGCCGACGCCAAGCAGGTGGGGCGCCTCGTGGGCGACGTCATGAAGACGCACAAGGGCCAGGTGGAGGCCGGCGACGTCAAGCGCGTCGCGGAGGAATTGCTCAAGGGAGGCGCCGCATGAAGGGCGTGACGCTGCCGACGGAAACCGTCTTCGTGATGGAGATGTCGCCCATCAAGTTCGGCCTGGGCGCCATGGAGGAGATCGGCTTCGACGCGGCCCGGCTGGGGCTGGCCAAGGCTCTGATCTTCACCGACCGCAACCTCGCCGCGGAGGGCCTGCCCGACCGCGTGCGCGCGCTCCTCGAGGAGCAGGGCATCAAGGCCGAGGTGTACGACGGCGTGGAGGTCGAGCCCACGGACCGCTCCATGGAAGAGGCCGCGGAGTACGCGCGCACCAAGGAGTTCGACGGCCTCATCGCGGTGGGCGGCGGCAGCACCATCGACACCTGCAAGGCCGCCAATCTCCTCACCTGCCATCCCGCCCCGCTCCTCGACTACCTCAACAAGCCGGTCGGCAAGGGTGTCCCGGTGCCGGGTCCGCTCAAGCCGCTGATCGCGGTGCCCACCACGGCGGGCACCGGCAGCGAGACCACCGCGGTGGCGGTGACCCACGTGCTGGACCAGAACGTCAAGGCGGGCGTGTCGCACCGGCTGCTGCGCCCCACGCTGGGCGTGGTGGATCCGCTCAATACCCTCACCGCCCCGCCGGAGGTGACGGCGGCGGCGGGAGCCGACATCCTCACCCACGCCATCGAGTCGTACACCACGCGCCCGTACAATGCGCGCGCCAAGCATCATCCGCCGGACCGGCCCGCCTATATCGGCGCCAATCCCGCCAGCGACATCTGGTGCGAGAAGGCCATGGAGCTCGTCGCGCGCTATCTCCGGCGGGCGGTGCTCAACGGACTGGACCTCGAGGCGCGGGTCAACCTCGCGCTCGCCGCCAACTATGCCGGCATCGGCTTCGGCAACGCAGGCGTGCACATCCCGCACGCGCTCGCCTATCCCATCGCCGGGCTCGTGCGCGACTACGTGCCCAGCGGGTATCGCACGCGCCACGCCATGGTGCCGCACGGCATGGCGGTGATCCTCACCGCGCCGGCGGCCTTCCGCTTCACCTACGCCACCGCTCCCGACCGCCACCTCCGCGCGGCCGCGCTCATGGGTGCGCCCGTCGAGGGCCTCGACGACCGCGAGCGTCGCGAGGCCCTCCCCGCCGCGCTCATCGCCCTCATGCGCGACACCGGCATTCCCAACGGGCTCAGCGCGGTGGGCTATGGCGAGCGGGACATCGCGGCGCTCGTGGAGGGCACGCTGAAGCAGCCGCGCCTCCTTGCTGGAGCGCCGCGCCCGGTGGGCGCCATCGACCTCGAGTGGATCCTGCGCGATTCGATGCAGTACTGGTAGTCGGCGAGCCGCGCCGGGGCGGCTCGCCGGCCCGCTACCAGCCGAGAATCTGGAGCTGAAGCCAGCGGATGGGGCTCGGCCGCTCCGGCTCGGGCCGCTCCGCCGGCCTGATCGCCCGCTCGATCGCCGCCTCCTCCCGACGCTCGGCGAGGCGGATCTCGACCATCTTCTCCAGCGCGTAATAGCTCGCGTACATGGCGGCCTCCTCAGCGCGCGCCCACGGTCAGCGCGGCGGCGGTCTTGGGGTGATGACCCAGCAACCGCGAGCCGCGGTCGGCGGCGCCGATTCCCTCGGCGGCGAGCAGGACGATCTCGTACGGCCGCCCCTGCGCCGGCGCCGCGCGCTCCATCACGCCTTCCGTCACGCGCACGAGCTCGGCGGCCAGGTCCGACCGGCCCGGCGGCACCCGCATCTGGATGCGCCAGCCTCCGCCCGGACGCCGCGTCACCACCGGCGCCGCCACCGCGCCCAGCGCCCCATGCACCGCGTCGGTCACCGAGATCTGCAGCCGCCGTCCGACCTCGCGCCGCGCCCGCAGCCGCTCGCTGAGCCACAGAAGCCCGATGATCCCGACTACCGGAACCGCCGCCACCAGGAGTGAACCGATGATCTCCATCTCGCGCTCCTTTCTCTCGCCTTCACGGATGAGACACCGGCGGGAGCGGGATGTGAAACGAGCGTGCGACGGCGGACGGAGAAGGCGCGGGGCGGACGGAGCGGTCAGGCGGGAAGCGGATGCAGATCGGGCCGGCAGTCCGAGCAGGGCTGAAGCCCCACCGCCTCCGCGCGAGCCCGCGAGCCGAAGACCGTGAACTCACCCAGCGGCTTCTCGAGAATGCCGCCGCAGGTGGGCAGACAGTACTCGCCCCCCTCGAGGTACTTGTAGTAGACGGCTCGCCGATCGACGTGATAGTCGCCGCGACCGGCGACAGTGTGGACCCCTTCCACCGCGAGCAGGTCTCGCTTGAGCCCGATGCGCGTGCCGGCGTACCCGGTGAGGTCGCCCCGGCTGCCGATCACCCGGTGGCAGGGCACCACGATGGGCAGCGGATTGTGGCGCAGGGCCTGCGCCACCGCGCGGGTCGCGCGCGGCGCGCCGATCTGCCGCGCGATGCCCGCATAGGACGTCACCGCGCCGTAGGGCAGATGCGCGGTGGCCTCGAGCACGCGCCGCTGGAAATCGCTGCGGGTCCGCCGGAGATCGAGCGGCCAGTCCAGCCGCGTGCGCCGGCCGTCGAGATAGTCGGCGAGCTCGCGATAGAGCGCCTCCGTCCGGCGCGGGTCCTCCACCGCTTCCTCCCCCGTCCGCCGCGCCAGCCGGCCGCCCGTCCGCTCGGCCTGCCGCACGTACTCCACCATGGACACCCCGTGCTCCGAGACCCCGATGGCGATGGGACCGAGCGGCGAGTCGAAGACGCCGTACCGCATCACGCGGCTCCGCAGGTCCGCCAGCCGGCTCTCGAGCTGCGCGCGGGCCAGGGTGGGATCCGCCTCCGGCGCGCGCGTGTCCCGGTACGCGGTCACCAGACCATCCACCGTCTGATAGCGCGCGAGCTCGCGCCGGCAGGACGCGCACGCCTCCACGTGCCGCTCCACCCGGCGGGCCGCGGCCGCCGGCGCCTCGGCGGTGGCCACCGCGATGAGGTCCGGCTCGATCTCACG
>Ga0134123_10001880_pt1 | contig 13676 bp, 14 predicted proteins | sample KB303_FD_96460 | JGI IMG/M metagenome (GOLD analysis project Ga0134123, IMG submission 96460) | Terrestrial soil microbial communities without Nitrogen fertilizer from Kellogg Biological Station, Michigan, USA - KB3-0-3 | ecosystem: Environmental > Terrestrial > Soil > Unclassified ...
CCTTCAAAGGTATGGCGTCGCTCGAGCCGTTCACGATGAAGAAGCTCGGGTCGCCCCAGGTCTTTCAGACCGGCGAGACGTACCACGGCGCGCCGCTCATCGATTATCAACATCCTCACGATCTCGTGATGGAGTTTGGCGGCTCGTGGCGCGGCGAGCCTCGAGGTATCACCAGCGTCTTCGAAGCCGACCTTGTCGGTTCACCGGCACTCGGTCCGACGCCGTTCATGCATCGCGGGTCGGCGCGGGACAATCCCACGGCGCCGCTGACGCACCATTATCTGGACGCGACACACATCACGACCGGCGTTCTGCGTGGAGGCATCGGCGCGAAGGGATTTCTCGTCGACACGTCCGTCTTTCGCGGCGAGGAACAGAACGAGAACCGGCTGAATATCGACCAGCCCGCGCTCGACTCGTGGTCGGTTCGCGGAAGCTGGCGCAGCGGCCCGTGGAATCTCCAGTTCTCGGGCGCGCATCTTCACGAGCCGGAGACCTACGATCCATACGACATGACGCGGCTGACGGCCTCGATCGAATTCGACGGCACGTGGCGATCGAAGCCGCTGGCCGCGACGATCGCTTGGGGCGAAAACCGCGAGATTCACGGCATCCTGGATGGCTACCTCGCCGAGTGGTCCTGGCAGCTATGGCCGAGTGGGTCGTTTTACGGGCGCGGTGAGGTAGCGGCGAAGGACATCCTCGGCCTCGGCAGTGTCCATCCGAAAGGCATCATGCATTTCCATCCGATCTCGCGTGTCGCGGCAGGAACGCTCGGCTATGTGCGCCAGCTGCCCTCGGTGGGACGCGGCCGGCTGGGAATAGGCGGCGACTACACGTTCTACTCGACGTCCGACGATCTGGAACTGCCGTACGGGTCCCCACATTCCTTTCACGTTTTTCTGAGATGGCAGCCCGCGTCGAAGATGAACCACGAGCAGATGCATTAAGGGCGGTAGATCCTTCCTGCAATCCTGTAATTCTGCAATCCGCAATTCTCACCGTTCCGTCCGCACGTATTCAAAATCAACCGGCAACTGGTTGATGCCGCGGCGGGGCGGCGCGATGTAGTTGGCAAACTTGCCGCGCTCGAAGACGGGCGACGCCATGATACTCAGCAGGTATTCCTCGTCTGCCGACGTCGGCAACCACTCGGACTTGCGTCGCTCCCACTCGGCTTCCGGAATAGGGTTTCCGTCGGGATCGAAGTGCAGCCCTGAATAGATTCCGATCTTCCGGTTGAACTTGCGATCGGGGAGCCGGAGACGCGTGCCGACGCCGTGCTGTTCGAGCACACGGTTCCAGCGCTCGATACCTGCCGCGCAGTCGCCGACATACCAGTCCCGCAGCACTTCGTTCAGCGCGTTGCGCATCGGCACGGATTTGTTCACGCTCCTGCCCTCTTCGACGAACTCCACGTCGTAGATCGCGCTCTTGAGGAGGTGATCCTCGTAGGACTCCTCTTTCGCGCGGCCTTTGAGCCCGTTGGCGAAATAGGACGCCGCGTTCGACGACACTTCCCCGCCGTGCAGATCGAGGCTCAGCGTGAACCAGTGATTCAGGTATTTCTGAATGGTCGCCAGATCGATCCCGCCGAGGCGACGGACGTCCTCCGAGAAGCCCGACTCCTTCATCAGCTGACACGTCCGCTCGAGAATGCGCGAGATGCCGGTCTCGCCGACGAACATGTGGTGCGCTTCCTCGGTCAGCATGAAACGCGTGGTGCGCGACAGCGGATCGAGCGAGCTCTCCGAGAGCGACATCAGCTGTGACTTGCCGTCGCGATCGGTGAACATCGTGAACATGAAGAAGTCGAGCCAGGTATCGATCGGCTGATTGAACGCGTCGAGGATTCGAGGCTTGTCCCGGTTGCCGCTCTGCCGCTCGAGCAATTCTTCGGCCTCGTCGCGGCCGTCGCGCCCGAAGTAGGAATGCAGCAGGTACACCATCGCCCAGAGATGACGGCCCTCCTCGACGTTCACCTGAAAGAGATTGCGGAGGTCGTACAGGCTGGGACAGCGTTGACCGAGCCACCGCTGCTGCTCGACACCGGCCGGCTCCGTATCACCCTGGGTGACGACCAGCCGTCGCAACTGATTCCGGAATTCCCCGGGTACGTCCTGCCAGACCGGACGCCCCACCAGATCGCCAAACCCAATGCGGCGATCGTGGACGGGATCGGCGAGAAAGATGCCCCATCGATATTCCGGCAGCCTGACGTACTCGAAATGTGCCCAGCCTTCCGGATCGACGCTGACGGCCGTCCGCACGTACACCTGGTGATGGTCCTGGAATCCCTGCGGGCCCATGTCGCGCCACCACTGCAGGTACTTGGGCTGCCAGTGCTCGAGCGCGCGCTGGAGCCGCTTGTTGCCCGAGAGGTCGACGTTATTGGGTATGCGATCGGCGGAAATCATGAGCCTGCCTCACGTCCGGTTCCAGTCGAACTCCGGCCGACCCTGTCTACCGTATGCACGGAGCGCGCCGTGCTCGCCGACCGCGTTCGGACGCTGAAAGATCCAGTTCTGCCAGGCGCTCAAGCGGCCGAAGATCTTCGTCTCCATCGTCTCCGGACCGGCAAAACGCAGGTTCGCCTCGAGACCGGTCAGCGCGTCGGGAGACAATGCCGCGCGCGCTTCGACCGCCTGCCGCACTTCGTCATCCCAATCCATCTCGTCAGGAGCGAACGTCACGAGTCCGGCTTCAGCCGCATCGGCGGGTGAAAACCCGTCCTGGTGCGCCAGCAGTTCCGAAGTTGTGTCCGGCGATGCCAGAAACCGGGTTTGCAGGCGTGTGAGTCCATTGCTCATCGGCAGCGGACCCGCGTTCATCGGCGACAGCCATACGAAGTTCTCGTTGTCCGGATCGTCGAGCATGTAGGACCGATCGCAGGCCAGCGCGAGCTCGAACAGCGAACCCGCGAACGCCGATCCCGGTTCGATCAACGCGAAGAAGCTACGCGCGGTCAAATCCAGACGTTTGAGCGTCCGCTTCATCTTCAGGATGATTTCGCGAACCAGCCAGTGCGACTGCTGCTCGATCAGCAACCGATCGACAGCGAGCACGGCGTGCGGATCGCCTTCCGTCTTGACGATGATGACGCCAATCTCCGGCTCGTTCAGGCGGAGATGCAGCAGCGCGTCGTCCAGCTCGCGGAATGCGCGCAGCGGCCAGAACTGATCGCCGGCCTCGACGATCGCGGACACATTTCCGGGAATCTCGCCTGCCGGTGCGCGCACGATGATTTCGGCGGACCTCCATTCGCGGTCCACTGTGAGCGAGACGGACGAGTAGGTACGTGAACTCTCGGTCGTCTTCGGCTGAAGCGTGTTCAGGGTGATGCCCGGGCCGCTCTGCGGCCGATCGGATTGCGCCGCAAGTTCGCGCGCACGCCGATCGATGGCGTCCTTGAACTGACTCGTCGGATATGTCGCGTCCACGAGCCCCCAGGCCACAGCGCGCTTGCCCTTGACGCCTTCGACCAGCGTCGCGAAGACGTCGGCGAGATCCCTGCGCACACGCCGCTTGTCTACGAGGCGCGTCAGGCCGCCGGTGCCCGGTAGGACGCCCAGAAGCGGCGCTTCCGGCAGGCTCACCGCTGAACTCCCGTCGTCCACGAGGACGATCTCGTCACAGGCCAGCGCTAGCTCGTAGCCGCCGCCCGCGCAGATGCCGTTGACGGCGGCCAGGAATTTCAGTCCCGAATGCGCGCCGGCGTCTTCGATGGCGAGTCGGGTTTCGTTGGTGAACTTGCAGAAGTTCACCTTCCAGCGGTGACTCGACTCGCGGAGCATGATGATGTTCGCGCCCGCACAGAACACGCGTTCGCGAAGGCTCGTGATGACGACCGTGTGCACCTCGGGATGCCCGAACCGGAGTTGCTCGACAGCGTCGGCGAGCTCGATGTCGACGCCGAGGTCGTAGGAATTGAGCTTGAGGCGATCGTCGGGTGAAAGGGCCCGATCCTCCTGCACGCGCATGCCCAGCGTGGCAACCGAGCCGTCGATCGTCAGCGTCCAGTGGTGATAGCCGGCGGGGCCGCTTTCGAAAACGACGGGCGCCGGATCCGCGCGAGTGGTCATGGCAGTTGAAATTGAACGCCCGTTCAAACTAACTTTAGAACCGTGGCGTCGAGCGAGTCAACGTCAGCAACCGGCGAACGAACCCGCGCGTCCGGCCGCCGCCGCCGGCGCGCATCGGCTGCGCGCGAGGCTGCGGCGCCGAATCCCACCCGCGTCGAAATTTTGAAGAGTGCGGCCGCTGCGTTCAGGCGGCTTGGTTACCACGGGGCGACCGTCGAACAAATCGCCGCCGCGCTCAGCATGAAGAAAGGGAATCTCTACTACTACTTCCACAACAAGGAAGAGATTCTCTTCGCCTGTCACCAGTACTCGCTGGAGCGGCTCCTGGCACTCCTCGATCAGGTGGAAAAGAGCGGCATGTCGCCAGACGAGAAGCTGCGCCGTTTGATCTTCAACGGCGTGCACACGATTCTCGACGAACTCCACGGCACAGCGATGTTTCTCGATCTCGAAGCGCTCAGCCCGCCGCATCTGAAGACGATCATCGCGGGACGAGATCAGTTCGATCGAGGCCTGAGACGCGTGATCGAGGAGGGAGTCCGGTCCGGCGTATTCACGCTGGGCGACACGAAACTGCGATCGTTCGCTATCCTTGGCGCCCTCAACTGGATTCCGCGTTGGTACAACCCGGACGGTCCCGCCACGTCTGAAGAGATCGCCGATCGTTTCGCCGACTTTCTGCTCGCCGGCCTTCGTCCGCGTTCCTGACGCGAGTCTCCAGTCTCCTGCTCAATCCCGCAGTTTGAATCGCTGGATCTTGCCCGTCGGCGTTTTGGGCAGCTCTGGAATGAACTCGACCCAGCGCGGCCGCTTGAAGTCGGCCAGCTTCTCGCGCACGAAGCGTTGGAGCTCCGCGGCAAGCTCTCCTGAAGCTGCCGCCGTATCGCGCAACACGACAAAGGCCGCGGGCTTGACGAGTTCGTCGCCGTCCTCGCGGCCAACGACGCCGCATTCGCGGACCGCGGGGTGTTCCATCAAGGCATGTTCGACTTCGACGGGACTCACCCACTGACCGCCGACTTTCAGCATGTCGTCGGAACGCCCGGCGTACCAGAAATAGCCGTCGGCATCCTGCGAGTACTTATCGCCGGTTCGCAGCCAGCCATCCTGAAAGGTATCCTGCGTCTTCTCGGGCTGATTCCAGTAGCCCGCGCACGTCGATTCGCCCGCGATCCAGAGATTTCCCATTTCGCCCGGCGCAACCGTCACGCCATCGTCACCGAGAATCCGCGCCTCGTAGCCCGGCACGAGCCGGCCGCTCGAACCAACCCTGATCGCACCAGCGCGGTTGGAGATGAACATGTGCAGCGCTTCGGTCGATCCGATGCCGTCGATGATCTCGAGCTGAAACCGTGCCTTGAATCGCTCGAAGAGCGCCGGCGGCAGCGCCTCGCCCGCGGACACCGCCACGCGAATCGACGACAGATCGAAATCTCCATCCTGCGCCAGGAGCATCCCGTAGCCGGTCGGCACCGAAAAGAAGACGGAAGGACGATGACGCTCGACGATGCGGTAGACGTGCGCGGGCGTCGGAGGTCCTGGCCAGAGAATCGTCGTCGCGCCGCACGCGAGCGGAAAATAGAGCGCGTTGCCGAGGCCGTACGCGAAGAACAGCTTGGCAACGCTGAACGTCCGGTCCGACTCGGTAATGCCCAGAATGCCGCGACCGAACAGCTCGGCGCAGATCACCATGTCGTGCTGGAGATGCACGCAGCCTTTAGGAGATCCCGTGCTGCCCGAGGAATACAGCCAGAACGCCGGTTGATCGTGCGCGCAGGGCTCGGCCGTCAATTCTGGAGAGCCGAGCGCGAGCGTCGCAGCAAATGAGTCTTCCGGCGAAGAGGTTCGCGCGCCGGCCACGATCACGTGCTCGAGAAATGGCAACTCGGCCCGCGGAATGCGACTGAACTCCGGTAGCAGCTCCTCGTTGATCACGAGCACACGCGCCGCGGAGTCGTTCAGAAGATAGCGGTAGTCCGGGGCCTTCCACAGCGTGTTGGTCGGAACGGGAACCGCGCCAATCTTCACGGCGCCAAAAAAGCCGTAGGCAAACTCCGGAGTGTCGAGCAGCAGGAGAGCGACGCGATCGCCAGCCGCCACGCCGTAATTCCGGCGAAGCGCCGAGCCGAAGCGGTTGACCCGCTCGTGGAGATCCGCGTACGAGACGCGCTCGTCGCCACACTCGATCGCGATTTTTCGTCCCCGCCCCTCCGGGAGATGGCGATCGATGAAATACGAGGCCGCATTGAATGTCGCCGGGATGCCCAGCGCCGCCGCTGTCTTCATCACCTCGGGAACACGCCTCTCTTGAGGTCAGGCAACATCCGGTCGATATAATAAAGGTCAGATGGCCCGCGTGATTCCACTGTCGACAGCCGAACCCCGGGTTCCCAAGCCCGACTGGCTGAAGGTCCGGGCACCGGGATCGCCAGGATACCTTCGCCTGAAGGGATTGGTGCGCGAGCTCGGCCTGCACACCGTGTGCGAGGAAGCCCGCTGTCCGAACATCGGCGAGTGCTGGAACCACGGAACGGCGACGTTCATGATTCTGGGCGACGTCTGCACGCGCGCCTGCGCGTATTGCGCGGTCGCTCACGGCAAGCCCGGCGCGGTGGATGTGGCCGAACCGCAGCGAATCGCTGAAGCGATTCACCGGCTGGACTTGAACTATGTCGTGATCACCTCGGTTGACCGCGACGACCTTGCCGACGGCGGCGCATCGATCTTTGCCGCCAGCATCAGGGAAACGCGATCGCGCCTGCCCGAATGCCGTATCGAGGTGCTGATCCCGGACTTCCAGGGCCACGAGAAGCCGCTGCAAGCAGTGCTCGATGCCAGGCCTGACATCCTGAATCACAACACCGAAACGGTTCCGCGCCTGTACCGGATGGCTCGGTCGGGCGGAAGATACGATCGCACGCTCGAACTCCTCGCACGCTCGAAGCGCTACGCTCCAGACATTCCCACGAAGACGGGTGTGATGGTCGGCCTTGGCGAGGAGGTGGACGAGCTCGTCGCGACGTTCAAGGATCTTCGCTCGGTCGGCTGCGAGATCCTCACGATTGGTCAGTATCTCCGGCCGACGCCGGCGCACGCGGCGATGGTCCGCTACTACCATCCCGACGAGTTCCGCGATCTCAAACGCGTGGCGCTCGATCTCGGGTTCGTCCACGTCGAGTCCGGTCCGCTGGTGCGCAGCTCCTATCACGCGCACGAAACGGCCGATGCCTACGAGCGCGCCGCGCTCGCCTGATTCCATATGTATTCGCTGCGATCGGTCGCGACTCTGCTGATGCTGTTCTTGCTCTGCGCCGTGACGGGACAGGCTCAGTCGGCTTCCGGAGCGCTCGTGTCAGGCGCGGTCGGCATGGCGGTCGTGGATTCCAGGAGCGACATCAACGTGACCGCAGCGGCGGGCTATCGATTCAACCGCGCCTTCGGTCTCGGCGTCGAGTTGACGATGATCCCGTCGCTTCCGAGAAACCTGCCCGATTACTATCCATTCGTCCGCATCGACAACGCGGATGGAAGCATCACGGCCTTCACGACGAACGTCCGCCTGGAAATCCCGACGACGCCGGCGCGCATCGTGCCGTATGTGGTCATGGGAGGCGGGGTCGCCAACATCAAGGAGAGCGCGGACGTGATCATTGCCGGCTATCCGGGAATCGATCCGACGATTCTCGGCTTGCCACCTCAGGCCGTGTCGCTCATCTTTCCACCGCCGTCGGACATTCGAAGCCCGTTCACGATATCGACCACCGACCTGGCGCTCACCGTTGGCGGCGGCGTCAGTGTCCTTGCCACCCACGGCATGTCAATCGATGTAGACCTGCGCTACCTGCACCTGATGGGTACCGAGGATCGAAGCATCGGCCGGTTCGGGGCGGGTGTCAGCTACCGGTTCTGATCGACGATCGTTCGCAGCCACGATGCGGCCTGCCGGCGAGCATCATGAAAGCGTGCGCCCGACCCAGACATGAGGCGCACGATCGCCAGTTTCTCTCCCAGGCAATCGGCGGCAGCGCGGACGTTCGCGCAGGCGGCGAGCGCCTCGTGCAATCTCCTGATTGCTGATGAATCGGCGGACCGTCCGCTCGACAGAATGGTTCCGAAATAGCTGGCCGCGTCTCCGACCCACCTCGAGTCGAGCGACTGCTCGGAAGGGCTCAGCCGATAGCGCTCGAGATATTCGAGCGACCCCGCGCGTCTGACGTTCAGCTCGTGCGTCAGTTCGGAGAAAGCCCATCGTTCGCCCCCGTCAACGTCCGGCGAGAGTTGCGCACTCGCACGTCCGGGCATGAACGCGTCGCTCCATAGCAGGCGCGCAGTGGCCGCCAGCTTCACGCTCACTCGCTGATCGAATCGCGCCTTCGCAAACGGAATCACGGGATCCCACTGGCATACGAGCTCGGCATCCGCGTCAACCTGGTACGAGGCATGAAGCTGTGCGGCTTCCTGTTCCGGGGACGGATGAACCTGGAGCGCGGACTGCGAGGTCAACCGCACGCGAGCTCCCTGCTCGACGACGATCAGCTGCTGGAAGCGATCGCCTCCGAAGACACCGGGCGCCGACGAAGTGAGGATCATGTGCACGCCGTCGCCTTCCGCGAACCATCGTCCTACGCGAAAAGGCGGCTCGGCGTACGCATGCACGAGCACCGTTCGGCCCCCGCGGCTTGCGAACACGAGCTCCAGGCGCGCCTGGCGGCCGACCTTCGCCGTGTCGCGCGAGTCGGTTAGCGATCGAAGAGCAATTCCCGCTGAATCCACGCGATCACGTCCTCGACGCCTTCGCCGGTCTTGAGATTGGTGAAGAGAAACGGGCGCTCGCCGCGCGCGGCCTTCGCATCGCGCGCCATCACCTCGAGGCTGGCTCCCACTTTCTCGGCCAGATCGGTCTTGTTGATGACGAGCAGGTCGGATCGCGTGACACCCGGACCGCCTTTGCGCGGAATCTTGTCGCCGCCCGATACGTCGATGACGTAAATGGCCGCATCGACGAGCTCCGGGCTGAAGCTTGCCGCCAGGTTGTCGCCGCCGCTCTCGAGAAAGATCAGGTCCAGGTGGGGATGGCGGCGAGTCAACTCCTCGAGCGCCTCGAAATTCATCGACGCGTCCTCGCGGATCGCCGTGTGTGGACAACCGCCGGTCTGCACGCCAATGATGCGATCAGCGGAAAGCGCTTCGCTACGCACCAGAAATTCCATGTCTTCTCTCGTGAAGATGTCGTTGGTCACGACGCCGAGGGCCAACGTCTCGCGCAGGCGCTTGCAGAGCGTATCGACGAGCGCCGTCTTGCCCGATCCGACCGGTCCGCCAATGCCGATGCGTACGGCGGCGTCCCTCGTCACGAGAGAAAGAGCCTCGATGTCACGTATTGCTGCCCCATCGCCGCAAGGTCGAATGCTGGTGCAAAGGCACCCGGCCGCTCGCCTCGAGCGACGCCCGATTCAATCGCGCTCCGGACGTGTGGCACATCCGCCAGCGTCTTCGCCAGCAGGGCGTGCGCCTCGGTCTGACCGATCGCAATCAGGCGCATCGCCGAAGACACTGTGGCAGACAGCCGCGTGTACATGAACGCTTCGACCGCATCTCGCGACTCCACCCCTGAAGCCGCGCAGACAACGCCGAATGCGACTGGCAGCGTCAGCCGCGCGCCCTGCTCCACCTGAAGCAGATGATCCGGGTGGATCTCACGCCATGTGGCGAGCAGCCGGGCACCCATCGCGCGACTTGCCGCGCGGCCCGTTGACGAGGGTCTGATCGCATACATCTCCTCGTCCAGCAAGTGGAGATCCTCTCTGCGGTCATCGGCCATCGCTCTCCAGGCCAGCAACACTGCCGGCCCGTCGACACGCCGGAGGCTTTCATGCAACACCGCATCGATCCAGGTTCTGAGCTCGACGCCATACGTCACCTGGCCCTGCGCGACGGCGGCTTCGAGACCATCGGAGTGGGCAAATCCACCGATCGGAAACAGGCTGTCGAACAACTGCAGCAGGGCGAGCGGCATCATGGGTGCCGGTGATCGGGAAGGCCGGCGAGAGGCGTGAAGGGCCGCGACGCCCTTGAAAATTCGATGTCGTGCAGCGCCAGCACCTGCTCCATCCCCGGCACGTCGGGACACACGAGCAAACCTTCTTCGATCATCACCGGGAGGTGATTGTTCCCGATCTGATACGCATAGCGGCCCCACTCCTCTGGCGTGCGCGGCGCGATGACGAATACCGGCTCGGCTCGTGCCACGACCGTCACGACGGTCTGGAGCTGATCGAGGACGAAGCAGTCGCCCTCGCGAAGCATCATGCCGCGGGGAAGGACCGATCCGAATTCTGCGCCGCCGTCCGACACACGACGCGCGCGGGCTTTCAGACGCTCTTCCCAGCCGAGTGTGATCGTGTCGCGTGCAAACGCCAGCGCCCGCTCAGGCAATGCGCTCAGAGAATGAATGTCGCGAGCAACAGGCAGAGAGCGGAACGCTTGGAAGACCGACATACGAATTAAGAAGTAAGAATTAAGAATTAAGAATTAAGAGAGGCTAGAAAAGAAAATACCTCTGGGCGAGCGGCAGCACATCGGCCGGCTCGCAGGTGAGCAGCTGGCCGTCGGCACGGACCTCGTACGAATCCGCGTCCACTTCGATCTTTGGCGTGGCGTCATTCAGCAGCAGATCTTTTTTCCCGATCGACCGGCATCCCCGAACACCCACAAGCCGGCGCGAGAGACCGGCCAGCGCGCCGGTCTCGATGCCGCGGCCGCTCACGAAGTGAACCGAGCAGGTCTCGAGGGCGGCGCCAAATCCACCAAACATCATCCTGGTCACGACCGGCTGCGGGGTCGGAATCGAAGCGTTGCCGTCCCCCATCATCGCGCCGGCGATGAACCCGCCTTTGATCACCAGCTCGGGCTTGACGCCGAAGAACGCGGGCTTCCACAGGACGAGATCCGCCATCTTGCCGATCGTCACTGAGCCGACGTCCGACGCGATGCCGTGCGCGATCGCCGGATTGATCGTGTACTTCGCGACGTAGCGCCGCACGCGGTAGTTGTCGTCGGCGGCTGAATCCCCGGAAAGCGGCCCGCGCTGGCGCTTCATCTTGTCGGCCGTCTGCCAGGTGCGGCAGATCACTTCGCCAATCCGGCCCATCGCCTGCGAGTCGGACGACATCATGCTGATCGCGCCAAGATCGTGCAGCACGTCTTCGGCGGCAATCGTTTCCGGGCGGATACGCGAATCAGCAAAGGCGACGTCCTCGGGCACTTTGGGCGACAGATGGTGGCAGACCATCAGCATGTCGAGATGCTCGTCCAGCGTATTCCTCGTGAACGGCATCGTCGGATTGGTGGACGAAGGGAGGACGTTGGCTTCGCCGCACAGGCGGATGATGTCTGGCGCGTGACCGCCGCCGGCGCCCTCGGTGTGGTAGGTGTGAATCGTGCGGCCGGCGATCGCCGCGATCGTGTCTTCCACGAAACCGCACTCGTTGAGCGTGTCGGTATGAATCGCCACCTGGACGTCGTATTCGTCGGCCACGGCCAGGCATCGATCGATCGCCGACGGCGTCGTGCCCCAGTCTTCGTGCAGCTTCAATCCGATCGCGCCGGCCCGAATCTGCTCGCGCAAGGGTTCCTTGCTCGACGCGTTGCCCTTTCCGAGAAATCCGAAGTTCAACGGAAAGGCCTGGACAGCCTCGTACATCCGGCGAAGATTCCATGCGCCTGGGGTACACGTCGTCGCGTTGGTGCCGGTAGCCGGGCCCGTTCCCCCTCCGATGAGCGTCGTCATCCCCGAGTAGAACGCGTCGGGAATCTGATTGGGGGAGATGAAATGAACGTGCGAGTCGATGCCGCCGGCCGTGAGAATCCGGCCTTCCCCAGCGAGAATCTCTGTGGAAGCGCCGATCGCGAGATCTGGCGTGACGTTGTCCATCACGTCGGGATTCCCCGACTTGCCAATCGCGGAAATCCTTCCGTCTCGTATACCCACGTCTGCTTTGTAGATGCCGTCGGCGTCGATGACGATGACGTTGGTGATGACGAGGTCTGGCGCGCCAGCCGCTCGCGTCACATCGGGAGATTGCCCCATGCCGTCGCGAATGACTTTTCCGCCGCCGAACTTCGCTTCGTCACCGTACGTCGTCAGGTCGCGTTCGATGCGCACGATGAGGTTGGTATCTGCAAGGCGGACACGGTCGCCGGTCGTCGGACCGTAGTGATCGGCGTAGGTTCGGCGATCGAGAAACATCAGGCTTTGGGCTTTGGGCTTCGGGTACGGACGAAAGCGGCGGCCGCCACGAGCGCACGCTCGTGAACGTCAGGATCGTCGAGCGCGCCTTCGACGAGCCGGTTCAAGCCCGAGATCCGGCGACGGCCGCCGATCGCCACCAGTTCGACTTCGCGTGTGTCGCCAGGCTCGAAGCGCACCGCAGTGCCCGCGGCGATATTCAGCCGCATGCCGTAGGCCTGCTGGCGATTGAAGTCGAGGAAGCGATTGACTTCGAAGAAGTGACAGTGCGATCCGACCTGGACGGGACGATCACCACGATTGCTGACCTCGATCCGCACCGTTCGCCGGCCGGCGTTGACCTCGATCGGATCGGACGAAAGAAAGTATTCCCCGGGGATCATCTGATCGGCTGATGCACTGTGACGAGCTTGGTGCCGTCGGGAAACGTACCCTCGACCTGAATCTCGCCGATCATCTCCGCCACCCCTTCCATCACCGCATCGGCCGCCAGGATGCTGGCGCCAAGGCTCATGATTTCAGCAACCGAGCGGCCGTCGCGAATCATCTCCAGGATCTCCGAGGTGATTAGTGCGACCGCTTCGGGATGATTGAGCTTCAGTCCGCGTGCGCGCCGCTTTCGCGCAAGCTCACCGGCCGAAAAAATCATGAGTTTGTCGATTTCGCGAGGCGTGAGATGCATCGGCGTCCGAAGCGGCAGTTATGCCTCAGGACCCGCGGGGAAGTAAAGCGCAGCCAGGCCCGACGTTTTTGTGGTCGGCGCGCTGGGTAAGACACTTGTGTCGGATCGATGTCGGTCTACCTCCGGTCTCCGGCCGTCCAACTTCAGCGCGAGGCTTTTTCGAGCGGTCCAAATCCTACGTTGACGTGGAGGGATCAGCGTGGATCCTACGTTTTCGTCGGACGGCCGGGCGAGCGCCCAAAGCCGCCTCAAGTGGCCTCTCGAGCGAATTTGCGCCTGAAAACGAGTCGATCGACCTGAAACGCGAATCGACTGAACTGGTCCGCGTCTTGCTCCTTTCCGGCTGCAAGGAGAGTTCGATGAACGTGGAAATTATCGCGCGGCGGGTGCTGGCGGAGTTCGAAGAGATGCCGGGTTTGATGCTCACCCGTCGTCAGGCGTCCAAATTGTTCGGACTCGAGCCTGAGGTGTGCCGGCTGGTGCTCGACTCGCTCGTAGACCTCGCCTACCTTCGTCAGACCAGTTCCGGCAGCGTCGCGCTCGGCGATCGCGTCGCGGCTTAGGCCGTTTCGAGTCCGCGCCCTATCGTTTGGGCCGGTACACGTGAGTAGCCTGGCCGAAGAAGACTTCGGCCGCTTCCATGACGGTTTCAGTCAGCGTCGGA
>Ga0134123_10001882_pt1 | contig 13672 bp, 11 predicted proteins | sample KB303_FD_96460 | JGI IMG/M metagenome (GOLD analysis project Ga0134123, IMG submission 96460) | Terrestrial soil microbial communities without Nitrogen fertilizer from Kellogg Biological Station, Michigan, USA - KB3-0-3 | ecosystem: Environmental > Terrestrial > Soil > Unclassified ...
CCTGCCCGTGGACGGCCACGTTCTCGGCGCCGTCGACCAGGGCGCGGCCGAGGGTGCCCGCGGCCTGGAAGCCGACGAACACCACGGAGCTCCGCGGATCCGGCAGGCGGTGCAGCAGGTGGTGGAGCACTCGGCCGCCGGTCGCCATGCCGCTCGACGCCACGAGGACCGCCGGCTGCTGGCGGCCGTTGAGCGACTTCGACTGGTCCACCGTGTGGCAGCGCTGGAACCGGGTCGGGGCGAGCGGATCGCCGCCGCTCCGAGCCACCTCCAGGAGGTCTTCGTCGTGCTCGGCCTCGGCGCGGTCATAGAGGTCGGTGGCGTCGATCGCCATGGGACTGTCGAGGAACACGGCCTGGCGGTCGAGCCGTCCCGCGTCGGCCAGGGCCGAGAGATGCCAGAGCACGTCCTGGGTCCGCCCCAGGGCGAAGGCGGGGATGATCACCATGCCGCCGCGGCCGAAGGTCTCGTCGATGATCGCTCCCAGGGCCGCGGCCGGATCCTCGTGCGGATGGCAGCGGTCGCCGTAGGTGGACTCCAGGAGCAGGGCGGCCGGTGGATCGAGAGGAGGCTCCGGGTCCTTGAGGATGGGCACGCCGTAGCGGCCCAGGTCGCCGGAGAAGCACCAGCTGCGGCGCTCGCCGTCGGACCCCTTGGCCGAGACCTCCAGACTGGCGGCGCCCAGCAGATGGCCGGCGCGGCGATAGCGGAAGCGCACCCCGGGGACGATGTCGCGCTCCTGGTCGAACGGCAGCGGCTGGAGGAGCTTCAGGGCACGCCGGGCGTCGTCGCGCGTGTAGAGCGGCTGCGGGTCCGGATGGCGGCTGTATCCTTTCCGCCGGGCGTAGCGGGCCTCCTCTTCCTGGATCTGCCCGGAATCGAGGAGGACCAGGGAGATCAGGCCGCGGCTGGGCCGGGTGCAGTAGACCGGCCCGCTGAACCCCTGGGCGGCGAGGCGGGGCAGGAGACCCGTGTGGTCGAGATGGGCATGGGTGAGGAGGACCGCGGTCAGGTTGGACTGCGGGAACGGGAAGGGGAGCCGGTTGCGCTGCTCCAGCTCTTCGTCCCCTTGATAGAGGCCGCAGTCAACGAGCACGGAGGTATCCCCCCAGGAAAGCAGGGTGGAGCTGCCGGTGACACAGCCGCAGGCTCCGAGGAAGGTGACGTTCGCCATTCGGGACGTTCTCCTTTCGCGGCTGAAAGGTTATCCTCGGAGGCATGATTCCTGCTACAGCAGAGGGTGAGCTCTCATCTCCGGCCGGCCCCCGGGCCGGCCGCCTCTGTTCACCAAAGCAGTTCCAGGACCCGGAAGGAGAAATCCATGGCAGATACAATCGAGAAGGAGCCGACCGAAGGTGCCGAAACGGCGCGTGAGGAGGCGGAAGGTGTCGTCACGGCGGCGCGTGACCGCTTCAAGCGAGTGAGCCAGGACGTCAAGGACCGCTACGAGCGCGTGTCGGAAGACGTGCGGCGCGGAGCCGAGCGGGCCTCGCACGAGATCCGCCGTGGGGCCGAGCAGGCCCGCGAGCGCTATGGCGAAGTGGCCGAGAGCGCCCGCGAGCGCTACACCCAGGTGCGCGAGAAGTCCGGCGAGATCTCCCGCGACGTCACCCACTACGTGCGCGACAATCCGGGCCGCTCGGTGCTCATCGCCGCCGGCGTAGGCTTCCTCGTCGGTCTGCTGGTCCGCCGCGGCCGCGACGAGGACGAGATCTAGGAGACCCTCCGGCGGCCGGGTCGGATCCGACCGATCGGTCCGATCCGTCGGATCGGTCGGATCCGACCCGGCCGCCGGGGGAGGGAGGAGGCTGACATGGAAGACTTCGTGGATGACGGCGCGCATCGCCCCTCGACGATCGACGATTTCCTGGACGAGATCCTGCCCGAGGAGCTCGAATGGGAGCGGATGGTGCGGAGCTATCCCCTGCCGGCCGTGGCTCTCGCCGCCGTCGGCGGCTTCCTCCTGGGGATCTCCCATGGACCGGGCATCGTTTCCGCTCTGTCCGGCTACATCGGGGCCCAGGTCTCACGCAACGTGAGCCAGGTGCTCGGTCAGGACGCCGAATAGACAGACACCTCGCCCTGCGCCGCGTGCGTACGATCTTCCACATCTCCGACGTCCATTTCGGACCTCCGCACCTGCCGCGGGTCTCCGCGGGGGTGCTGGAGCACGTCGAGCGCCACCGGCCGAGCCTGGTCGTCCTCTCGGGCGACCTGACCCAGCGGGCGCGCCCCGAGCAGTTCCGGGAGGCGCGCGCCTTCGTCGACAGCATCCCGGTGCCGGTCGTGGTCGTGCCGGGCAATCACGACGTCCCCCTCTGGCGCGTCTGGGAACGGATCTTCGATCCCTATGGCTGCTACCAGCGGCATTTCAGCCCGGAGATGGAACCGATCTACCGCGACGAGGAGATGCTCGTCGCCGGCGTCAACACGGCGTTCGGCTGGACGCTCAAGGACGGGCGCATCACCATGCGCCGGCTGCTCGAGCTGGCCGACCTGTTCGAGAAGACCCCCGAGTCGGTCTTCAAGGTCGTCGTCGCCCACCACCACCTGATCCCGCCGCCCAATTTCGGCAGCCAGCGGGTGCTGGGCAACGCCTACGAGGCCATCGACCTCTTCTCTTCGGTCGGCGTCGACCTGGTCCTCTCGGGCCACCTGCACCAGGCCTACATCGGGAACTCGGAGGAGTTCTATCCCAAGGGCCGGCCGCCGATCGTCATCCTGCACTCGGGGACCACCACCTCGAACCGGGGCCGCGGCGGCGAGCGGGAGCGCAACACTTGCAACTGGATCCGGCTCGACAGCGACTCCCTGATCGTCTCCCACCTCCGCTGGCACCGCGAGCTCGACCGCTTCGCCGAGCACAGCCGGCACTGGTATCCCCGCCAGGAGCGCACCCCTTACACCCTCGAAGGGCTGCCGGTGGACGCGGCGGCGCCGATCCCCGAGCCGTAGGGAGACCCTCACCCCCGGCCCCTCTCCCACGAGTGGGAGAGGGGTGAAAAGCCAGAAATGTCTTTGTTTTGCTCCCCTCTCCCGCTCGCGGGAGAGGGGCCGGGGGTGAGGACCCTCACACCGGCAGCTTCGCCAGGACCTCCAGGACCTCCTGCGCCGTCTGGAAACGATCCTCGGGTTCCTTGGCGAGCAGGCGGTCGAGCAGCTCCCGCCACGGCTCCGGCGTGTCGGGGCGGAACCTGCGGATCTCGGGCGGCTTCTCCTGCAGCTGCTTGAGCGCCAGCACGGCGGGATCGGCGAGATCGTACGGCTCGCGGCCGGCGATCAGGGTATAGGCGAGGACGCCGAGCGAGTAGAGGTCCGAGCGGCCGTCCGGCTCGCGCCCCAGGAGCTGGTCGGGAGACATGTACATGGGCGTGCCCATCACGCAGCCGACCTGGGTGAGCCGCGCTCCGATCCCGGCCATGGAGGCGATTCCGAAATCGAGGATCTTGAGCCGGCTCTCCGAGACCATGACGTTGGCCGGCTTCAGGTCCCGGTGGACGATTCCCTGGGAGTGGGCCTCCTGGAGCCCGCAGGCGATCCCGGTGAGGAGGGTCCGGATGCGCGCGAACGGCAGCGGGCACTCTTGCGTGATCACTGTCTCCAGGCTCGTCCCTTCGATGTACTCCATGGTGACGAAGAGGCCTCCCGCGAACCGGCCGATGTCGTAGACCCGCACCACGTTGGGATGGCTGATCCGGCGGCAGATCTGGACCTCGCGCAGGAGACGCGACTCCTCCGCGATCCCCTCCTCCGGGGCGAGCAGCGTCTTGATGGCCACGATCTCGTCGAGATGGAGGTCACGGGCCTTGAAGACCCGGCTCATGCCGCCCCGGCCCAGCTCGGCGAGGATCTCGTAGCGATCCGCGAGCCGTCCGCCCGCCCCCGGGGGCATCACGGTCCGCGCCGGCTCGACCTCGTCCGGCTCGACGGCGAGGGTAGGCGAGGCCAGGGGATTCCTCAGCCTCTCGAGCCGCTCCCGCGCATCGAGATGGCCGGGGGCGCGCACCGCCACCCGCTCGAAGCAGACGATGGCAGCCGCATGCTGGCCCAGCGCTTCGTGGCCGCGGCCCGCCCAGTACTCGATCTCCATCTCGATCCGGAGCGCCTCTTCCCGGGGGATCCGGTTCAGACGGTCGAGCGCGTCCTGGCCGAACCCTTCCTCGATCAGGAGCGGCGCTAGGAGGATGGCGCCTTCGCCGAAGCCCTCCTCGTCCGGCCGCATCTGGAGCAGCAGGGAGGCCGCCCGGGCATTGTCGCCGGCCGCGAGGCACCTGCGGGCCGTCTCCAACTGCCGGTTCAGCTGCCGGCTTTCCCGGCCCCCCCCGCGCGCCTGGACGCCCGTCGTCCGTGCGGTGGCCCGGGTGGAGACCTCCGCCGCCTGCCGGGGCATTCCGGCCGCCTCGTAGCAACGGGCGGCATCGCGCGGCCGGCCGGCTTTCTCATAGGCTTGCGCGGCGCGGAGCACCTCTTGCGTAGCCTCCCAGCGGTAGGCGGCGCGGCCCCAATCCCCGGCCGCCTCGTACGCCTCGGCGGCTTCGCGCGCCAGGCCGTGCCGGGCCAGCAGGTCGCCGGCCTCGGCCGGGCGGCCGGTCTGCAGGAAGATCTGCGCCTGCAGCCGTTCGGGCTCCGGGCCTCTCGCCGCCAGGCGGGAGGCGTCCTCGATCAGGCCGAGCTCGAGATAGCAGCGGACGGCTTCGGTGTGGCGCCCGGCGCGTGCGAGCAGCTCGGCCGTGCGGGGGCTCGACGGGAGGGAGACCAGGAGCCTCGCCGCCGTGTCGCCGCGGCCGCTGCGCGTGAGAAGGTCCACCCGGGCCAGAGACAGCTCCTCGATCCGGCCAGCGCCGCCGCCGGTCTTCTCCAGGCTCAGGCACCCTTCCTCGACCACCTGCAGCGCCTCGCGCGGCTTGCCGGCCTCCTCGAAGCAGCGCGCGGCCTGCAGCCATGCGCCGGCCTGCTTGAAGCAATGGGCGGCGCGGCCGAGGTCTTGCGCTGCGCGCGCCGACTCGCCGGCCCGGAGGAAGGCTCCCGCTCTCTCGAAGAGGAGGATCGCATCCTGGTGATGCCCCTTCGACGCGAGGAGCCCGGCCGCTCCCAACAGGTCGAGGCGCCGGCCCTCGGGAATCCGTCCGAAGGCAGCCATCAGCGAATAGGAGACCAGCTTCTCGTCGTCGAGCAGCTCGGCCGCGAGCTGAGCCGCCCGCCGCCATTGCCCGGCGCGGGCGAAAGCGTCCATGGCGCGCGGGGAGTTGCCCGCGCGCAGGGCCTTCTCTGCCGAGCGCACGGGATCGCGCGACAGCAGAGATCTCGGTTTGTCTTGCAGTGGCATCATCGGGATCTGCCTTCCCCCGAGGACCACGTGAGGATTGATTCCCATCCGCGCCCTCTCGTCTTGTTTTCATCCGCCCGGCGCCCTTCCTGCCCTGGACGGAACTGGCGTGAGATCTGTGTGACGAGACTATCCAGACCGGCTTACGAATCACATTACGCGATGCCCCGACCGTGAATTCGGATGAGTCATTCGCGGTATCGAGCGGCTCGTTGAACGAAATGTGATCGAAACGTTGAGACGGCCCCCACCCTTTGGGGTAGGGAAGGCCACCTGAAGCCGCGGGTGAGGGGAAGCGAAATGATTCGGCGTTGAGAGTCACTAGAAGAACGGAGGAGACTGACATGACTCTCGACACGCGTCGCACGCCCGTTGCCCAGATCGACAGAATGCCCGCCGTGCTGGCGGGGAAGCCCCGGCTCTCGACCCGGATCAGCTACCGGGACGGCAGCGTCACCGCGGGCGTCTTCGAAGCGACCCGGGGGAAGGTCGAGGTCACCTCCCCGTTCACCGAATACGCCACCATCCTGGAAGGCGAGGTCACGATCACCGACGAATCCGGCCGGCGGCACGTCTACCGCAAAGGGGACAGCTATCTCGTCCTCGGCGGCCAGCCGGTGGTCTGGGACGTGCGCTGCCCGCGGGTCCGGCAGTCGTTCTTCAGCCTGACCGAGTGCTGACGGACGCGAGCTCCTGCTTCATGAGCCCTCAGCATGAGGCCTCAGCGGACCGCCAGGTACTCGGAAAAGATCGACATCTCGACATGCCGCTCCACCTGCGCGAAGCCGGCTTCGGCCAGGGCCGCGAGGATGACGGGCGGAGCCACGCACTGCTCGATCGTCTCCCAGTAGTACCGCATGAGGTCGCGCGAGGTGCGTCCGCCACGGCCCAGGCGGGCCACCAGGGGGATGATCCGGCCGAGATAGAGCTGCAGCAGGAAGAACGGCAGCCGCGCACGCGGCGGCGTGATCTCCAGGATCAGCAGCTTCCCCCCGGGCGCCAGCACCCGGTGGTACTCCTCGAACGTCTTCCGCAGGTCGGCCACGTGGCGCAGCGCGTAGCCCATGCTGAGGAAATCGAACCGAGCATCCGGGAAAGGCAGCGCTTCCGCTACCCCTCTCACGAGGCGGCGCACCGCGTGGCGCCGCGCTTGGAGAAGCATGCCGGTGCTGGGATCGAGCCCGAGGGCCCCGCCGGCCGGCCCGACGATCTTCTGGACGGCCGTGGTCACGGCTCCCGTGCCGCAGGCCACGTCCAGCGCCCTCATCCCCGGAGCGAGGCCGGCGCGCAGCAGGGCCTGCCGGCGGTACCGGCTCCCGGAGCCGAAGCTCAGGGCCTGGGTGAGCCAGTCATAGTCGGCCGCCGACTCGTCGAACCAGGAGAGGACCTGCCGGCGGCGCGACTCCTCGTCGGCGTAGTACTGCGTCAGAAGAGGATGCGGACGGAGTGGCGTCGGATCACGGGTCATGGCTCGGAGCTCGCCTCATCCTACAATGAGGGGAAGGTTCCCGGCCACGTTTCGGCCTCCGATCCCCTCCTATCGGGGCGATGGCGCCCGCCCCCCGAGCCTCTACGGCGTCAGCCTCATCTTCTCCAACTTGTAGCAGGCATGGCTGATCTCCGGCGGTGCGACGCCCTGGTACGGCGGCCGGACGATCGTTCCAGAGGTGGAGACTGTGAAGAGCTGCGAGCCCGGGTGCGAGTGCCGGACCAGGAGGACCCAGCCGGCGATCGCCCCGGCGCAATTGCCGTACGGATTGCCGCGGCCGACGCTCCTCTGCGCCGAGCCCCAGGTCACCGAGATCCGGGTCGTCGTCGCCCCGGGGCTCCGGTCGGCGTTGATCACGGCGAAGATGTCCCCGGTCTGGGGCGGCGGCATGAAGCTGGCGGTCTGCATACGCGCCGCACCCCAGGCGGCCACGGCACCCAGGATGAGGATGGGCAGGATCAAATTCGCAGGAAGAGAACGCGTTTTCATGTCGAACCTCCTGTGGAGCTGGCTCTCGCGTTTCCGATCGCAAAGCATCAGCGCCAGGCGCCTGCGTGAGGCTCCCCCCGGCACAGCCCGCCTGCTGCGGGCTTGGGATGAACCCGATCGAAAGCTCTGCAAGGAGGGAGCCAGCTCAATCCGGTCGCGCTTCGGCCCGATCCCGGATGGCGCGCAGCCACATCCGGCGGATCAGGGCGCTGCCGGGATAGATGACGCGCCAGTAGGCCGCGAACCGCCGGCGCGTCGAGGCGTCGGTCGCGTACACCCGGGTCTCGGTGGTCAGCCGCGTCCAGCCGCCGCCTTCGTCTTCCAGCCGGAAATTCATCACCGCCTTGGCATAGCCCGGCGCGTCGAGGTCGATGTAATCCTGCAGGCTGGTGAGGTGCTCCCGCGGCCGGGAGGGGGCCACGACGAGCGTCCCCACCACGACCTCGCGGCCCGGCTGGTCGGCGAGGAGCGCGAACCCCGAGGACGTGGCCACCTCCAGGATCGGCTTCTTCGCCGGCGCGTTGAGGATGGACTCCCGGCCGCCGCCGGCCCGGGAAAGCCGCGGCGCGCGGATCCAGGTCAGGGTGCGGAAGAGCCGGATCTCCTCCGCCGTCACCTTCCAGATGGCGTCATGGATCTTTTCGGGAGAGGCCCGCACCCGGATCTCGTGATGCTCCGAAAACTGATAAGCGGGGATGATCTCGTCGAGCCGGCTGGCCCTCTCTTGCACCCGCCGCAGCGGCGCCGGCAGCGCCATCCCCGCCAAGCCCAGGACGGCTCCGGACGCCAGCCAGACCGCGCCCCGGCGGCGGGTACGGATGCCGAGGAAGCGCAGCGGCCAGGCCAGTGAGACCAGCCCGAGAAAGCCGGCCACGAGACCGGCATCGACCAGCAGGACGCCCGCGAGGTTGACCGGATCGCGCATCGCGCTCCCTTCTTTCACTCTGGAGGCGGGAAGAGCTTGCCGAGAAACTCCTTGTCCTCGCGCAGCGCTCCGAGATCCGGGCTCCGCGCGAGAATCGACTCGAGCTGCTTCCTGAAATCGGGCTCGGCCGCCTGCGCCGCGCGCAGCTCCCGCAGGGCTGCCTCCTTGTCGCCGCCCAGGTATTCGAGGAAGCCGAGCGTCATGCGGACATACGAGTTGCCCGGCGCATACCGGGCGGCCGTGCGCGCGGCTTCGAGAGCACCCCGGCGATCGCCCTTGTCCTCCAGCTGGTCCGCGGCGCCCGCGTAGAGATAGGCGAGGTTCAGATCGAGCAGCCGCCGCAGCTCCACCAGCGGCTGCGGGTGGTCGTCGACGTTGACGTAGACGTACCGGTCGTTGTTGAGGTTGCGCCCGCCCTGCTTGCGCACCACGAGGATCGACGCCGACTGGTGGCCGCGGGAGTCGCCGCCCGCCTCGTCTCCCGCCTTCAGGGCGGCGAACAGCCGCTCGGCCAACTCGCCACGGGTGGACTCGAACGCCCGGCCCATGGCGTCCACCACCTGCGGCCCGGCCAGGATGTTGCCCTGGGCCGACCAGGTTGCGCCGTGCCGGTCACCCGCCCAGGGCGTGGCGCCCGGCCCGGTGTGGACGGCGACGTTCCCCTTGGCGTCGACGATCGCCACTTGGCGTCCCTCCTTGCCGGGGAAGGTGTCGTCGGCCAGCAGCCTGGCGAGCACCTGCTGCGCCGTCATCCCCTGCCGGAGGAGGTCGATCGCCTGCTGCCCGTAGCCGACGTTGACGTTCGCCTGCGTCGCGACCGCGCCCACCCCGGCCATCGCCCAGGGCACCACCGAGCCGACCGAGAAGTACCGCGAGGCCACCGCGACCCCCAGGTCGCCGTTCGCCGGATCGATCGCCACGATCGAGAACGTCGAGACGGTCGGAGGCGGAGAGACGGAGCCCCCGGCGTGCAGCGGACAAGGGACAGAGGCGAGCAGCAGGCAGAGCGTCAGCAGAAGCTTCGTCTTCATGGGCGTTCCTCCCCGGGGTCCTCGGGCCTGGCTGCTATCTTATCCCCGCGGAGGAGGCGGCGCATGACTCCCGCCCTCCCTCTCTGTGTTATAGAATCTCCTCTTGAGCGGCGGTTCACCCTGACAAGCAAGGAGGATGGCGCTCTCATGGCGGAAGGAGATTTTTCGTCTCTCGAATTCCGTGGCCCGCGGCGAGAGGACGAGTTCGACATCTACGAAGCGGTGGACACCTCCAGCCAGAATCTGGAGGACCACGTCTACTCCTGTGTGGCAATTTGCCGCAAGGACTGGAACGACCAGTGGCCCGCTCTCGGCGGCACCCGGCATTTCCCGAAGGACCGGGAGCTCGCGCAGCACGAGGCGATGGAGCTGGCGATGTCCATGTACATCAAGAACTCCCTGCTGCGGAAGGCGGCCCAGTCGCTCCAGAACGGCAGCGGCTACTTCGACTGGCAGGGCGGCAAGGGCGTGATCTGGACTCCCCCCGGCACGGCTCTCTCCGAGCACCGGCTGCGTTGCCACGGCCGGCTCATCAACTTCATCGGCGGCCAGTACGTGGGCTCCGGCGACGTGGGCGTCGGCGAGCCCGAGCTGCGGATCCTGGCCCAGGTGACGAACCACCTCATCGGCTTGCGCTGTGAGCGCGACACGGGAGAGGGGACGGCGCACGGAATCTTTTCCGGCCTCCGGCAGGCGGTCCGCGAGCAGGCGGGCGATTTCGGTGCCGATCCTGCCGATCCGCTGCGCGGCCTGCCGATCCTCGTCTTCGGCGCCGGCAAGGTCGGTTTCCCCCTGTTGAGGCTGCTCCACGACGCTGGCGCCGAGGTCTGGGTCTTCGACGAGAACCTGAAGCCCGGCAGCCAGGCCGTGGAGGCCTGGTATCAGAAGAGCGTCCAGCGTGAGGCCGCGGTCGGCGAGAAGCACCGGCAGGCCCTGCTGGCCATCGACGCCGCGGGCCGCATCCTCTCCTCGGAGCGGGAAGCGCTCGAGCACCCGCGCGTCCGCATCGTCTCCCCCAACGCGGGCATGACCGAGTGGCTGTCCCGCTTGCCGCAAGGGAGCGACGGCCAGAGCCGCGCCGAGTTTCTCGCCGCCAACCGGGCGAAGAACGGCAACCTGCTCCTCATCCTCGGCGCGGGCAACGACCAGGTCTCCACCACGCCCAGCGGGCAGAAGGACCGCGACAGGACGCTTTCCATTCTGGCGGCGGCGGGCATCGTCTTCATCCCCGACACGCTGGTCAGCCCCGGCGGCGTCATCTCGGTGAGCCATGAGCGCGCCCCGCACTGGAGCGCCGATGAGGTCAACGAGGATTCCCGGCGCATCGTCGCGCGCGCCGTGGAGCAGATCTACGCCGAGGCGCGGCGGATCGGCAGCGTCGATGCCGTCACCATGTACCGTGCCATGGAGAATCTGGTCGAGTCCGACTGGCGCTGAGCCCGGCCGTATCGCGAGGGACCAAACACGAGGGACGAAGGGAAACGAGAGATGGAACGAGACAAGCACCCCCGCGCGTACGAGCCCGCGACCCTGGAATCCCGATGGCAGGAGAGTTGGGAGGCCGAGGGCCTCTACCGGTCGGACGCGGATCCGGCCCGGCCCAAGCACTACGCGCTGACCATGCTGCCGTATCCGTCGGGCGATCTCCACATCGGGCACTGGTATGCGATCTCGCCGTCCGACGCCCGGGCCCGCTTCAAGCGGATGCGGGGATACAACGTCATGTTTCCCATGGGCTTCGACGCCTTCGGCCTGCCCGCCGAGAACGCTGCGATCAAGCGCAACATCCATCCCAAGGAGTGGACGTACGCGAACATCGAGCGCATGCGCGGCCAGCTCCGGCGCATGGGCACCATGATCGACTGGCGGCGCGAGGCGGTCTCCTGCGACCCCGAGTATTACCGCTGGACCCAGTGGTTTTTCCTGCAGCTCTTCACCGGCGGCATGGCCTACCGCAAGCGGGCCGCTGTCGACTGGTGCCCGAGCTGCAACACGACGCTCGCCCGCGAGCAGGTGATCGGCGACGAGCGCCTCTGCGAGCGCTGCAGCACGCCGGTCATCCGCAAGGAGCTGGAGCAGTGGTTCTTCCGCACGACGAAATACGCGGAAGAGTTTCTCGACTTTTCGAGCCTCGACTGGCCCGAGCGGCTGCGCACGCTCCAGGAGCGCTGGATCGGCCGTTCGGAAGGCGCGCGGGTAATATTTCATACAGAACAGGGCGATTCCCTGGAGATCTTCACCACCCGTCCGGACACGCTGTGGGGAGCCACCTTCATGGTCCTGGCGCCGGAGCACCCGCTGGTCGCGAAGCTGACCACGGACGGCCGCCGCGCCGAGGTCGAGGCCTACGTCGAGCGGGCGGTGCGCCAGACCGCCATCCAGCGTGAGGCCGCGGACAAGGACAAGACCGGCGTGTTCACCGGCGGTTTCGCGGTCAATCCGGTCAACGGCGAGCGGGTCCCGGTGTGGATCGCCGACTACGTGCTGATGAGCTACGGCACCGGTGCCATCATGGGCGTGCCCGCGCACGACCAGCGGGATTTCGAGTTCGCCCGTGCCTATGGGCTGGAGATCCGGCCGGTGATTCTTCCGGAAGGCGAGGAGCTGCCGATGCCGGAAGCGATGGACAAGGCTCTCCCGCACGAGGGCGCGATGGTGAATTCCGGCCCGCTCACCGGAACGCCCGCGGACCAGGTCTATGAGAAGGTCGTGGCGTTTCTCGAGGAGAAGGGGATCGGCCGGCGGGAGGTGGGCTATCACCTGCGCGACTGGCTCATCTCGCGGCAGCGCTATTGGGGCGCGCCCATCCCCATCGTCTTCTGCCCGCAGTGTGGCCCGGTGGCCGTGCCGGAAGACGACCTGCCGATCCTGCTGCCCGACGACATCGAGTGGCGGCCCACCGGCGAGAGCCCGCTCAAGCTGCACCCGACCTGGCGCATGACCACCTGTCCGTCCTGCGGCGGCGAGGCGGAGCGCGAGACGGACACCATGGACACCTTCATGTGCTCGTCCTGGTATCACTTGCGCTACCTGAGCCCGCGGTACGACCAGGGGCCGTTCGATCCGTCCGAATACCGCGCCTGGATGCCGGTGGACACCTACACCGGCGGCATCGAGCACGCCACCGGGCACTTGATCTACACGCGGTTCTTTCACAAGGCCCTCCGCGACCTGGGGATCGTGCAGGGGGACGAGCCGATGCTCCAGATGCGCAACCAGGGGATCATCCTCGGCGAGGACTCGGAGAAGATGTCCAAGAGCCGCGACAACGTGGTGGCCCCCGACGTGCTGGTCGACCGCTACGGCGCGGACACGGTGCGCGCCTATCTGATGTTCTTCGCCCGCTGGGACCAGGGAGGCCCCTGGAACAGCAAGGGGATCGAGGGGACGGCGCGCTGGCTGCGGCGCATCTGGAACCTGTACATGGACCCGGCCGAGCCGGCGGGCGAAGCGGGTCCGGACACGCCACAGATCATCACCAAGCTGCGGCGCAAGCTCCACCAGACCGTGCGGCGGGTGACCTCGGACTTCGAGGCGCTCCAGTTCAACACCATCATCGCCGCGCTCATGGAGCTGCTGAACGAGATGATGCAGGCGCGCCCGCAGGTGGCGGGGACGCCGGCCTGGGCCGAGGCGAAGGACCTCTACGTCCGCATGCTCGCCCCGGTCACGCCGCACTTTGCCGAGGAGCTCTGGCACGAGCTGGGCCACCAGGGTTCGGTCCACCTCCAGCCCTGGCCCGCGGTGGACGAAGAGGCGGCGAAGAACGAGGAGATCACCCTGGTCGTCCAGGTCAACGGCAAGCTGCGCGACCGCGTCTCCGTGCCCGTGGGCCTCGGCGAGGACCAGCTCCGCGAAGCCGCTCTCGCCACCGACGGAGCGCAACGCTTCACCGAGGGGCTGGCCATCCGCAAGGTCGTCGTGGTGCCGGAGCGGCTGGTCAACATCGTGGCGAATTGACCCTCACCCCCTGACCCCCTCTCCCACACGCACTCACACCCACCCGGGAGAGGGGGAGCTCGTCTCTCGCGGGCGGTGGCTAGAAGCCTAGCCGCACGCCGAGCTGGTACTGGCGGCCACCCGGGCTGTAGGTCGAGGTGGGGGTCAGGAACCCGGTTGTGCCGAAGATGTTGTTGCCGACGCTCAGGAAGTTCTCCTCGCTGGTGGCGTTGTAGATCTCGCCGGTGAGCGCCACCGAAAACGTGCTCACGAGCGGCAGGTCATAGCGCAATGCGAGGTCGAGCCGCTTGAAGTCCGGCTGCTCGGCGCCGAAGAACGTGCCGTCGAAGCGCACCCCGTCGAGGCCGATGTCGGAAGGCGGCACGGCATTGTACGTGCCGGCGGGAGCCGGGGCGCGGTTGCCGTTGTCGAGCCGGTCGTTGGTGATGATGGTCGTGCGGTCACCCGAGAGA
>Ga0134123_10001884_pt1 | contig 13667 bp, 10 predicted proteins | sample KB303_FD_96460 | JGI IMG/M metagenome (GOLD analysis project Ga0134123, IMG submission 96460) | Terrestrial soil microbial communities without Nitrogen fertilizer from Kellogg Biological Station, Michigan, USA - KB3-0-3 | ecosystem: Environmental > Terrestrial > Soil > Unclassified ...
GAGCCACGTCCCGGCGATCGTGAGGGCCAGATTCAGGCGCGCCACGCTGGCGATCAGGATGGCCAGCAGCGTCTGGAAGCCCCAGAACGGCGTGAAGCTGATGAAGACGCCGACGGCGAGGGCCAGCGCCATGCGCCACGGTGACTCGTCGAGCGAGACGAGCGTCGCCATCCACTGTCGCCACTGATGGGGCGAGCACATCCGCCGCGGCGAGATCATGAACGGGGACGTCCGCGGCCAACCCCCTCGAGGACGGCGATGATCGCCAGCACACAGGCGACTTGTAGCAACACCAATGCCGCCTCGCGGGGCGTCGCCTCCTTGAGCAGAATGGCCGAGAGGCCCAGGGTAGCCGCGACGAAGTAGATCAGGAAGACGCTCTGCGTCTTGCTGAGCCCCACGGCCTCGAAGCGATGATGGATGTGGTCCTTGGCCGCGTAGGCCAGCCACTCGTGCAGCGAATGCACCTTGCCCGTCACCACCCGGACCACCCCCACAAAGGCGATATCGAACAGCGGAACGGCCAGGATCAGTATCGGGGTCAACAGCGCGACGACCGGGTTGCTCTCGGACCATTCTCCCATGACCGCCAGCCCGGCCAGGGTGAAACCGATGAAGCTGGCCCCGGAGTCCCCCAGGAAGATCAGCGCCCCGCCCGGACGCAAATTGTAAGGAAGAAAACCGAGACACGCACCTACCAGCGGCGCGGACAGGATGAAGATGTAGGACTGGTGCATCTGCAGGGCCGCGATGCTGAAGAACAGGCCCATGATGACGCCGAGGCCGGCGGCCAGGCCGTCCATGCCGTCGAGGAACTGCAGCGCGTTGGTCACGGTGAGGAACCACAGCAGCGTCAGCAGCACGTTGAGCCAGGCCCCGCCCGGCACCCAGAACGGCACCACGCTCAGCACCACACCGTAGGTGATGGCCACGACGGCGCCGGCCACCTGCCCGCCGAGCTTCACCGGCGCCGGCAGATCGAAGGCGTCGTCGAGCAGGCCGAGGGCCACGACGATCGTCGCGCCCAGCGCCACGCCCTTCAGACCGCGCGAGAAGTCGAAGTTGAACAGCACGGTGATGGCGAACGCCGCGTAGACGGCGGCCCCGCCCAGGAGCGGGGTCGCGTACTGGTGGATCTTGCGCGCCCCCGGGTTGTCGAGCACGCCGAGGCCAAAGGCGATCCGACGCAGCACCGGCACGCCGAAGAAGGCGACCGCCGAGGCCAGCGCGGCCAGGTACGCCCAGTCGAGCCCGGCCGCGGCAAACCAGCTGCGCACGTGGGGCAGGAACAGCACACCGACCAGGCTCAGCCGGCCGAGCGCACGCGCGGCGGGCGCGGTGCCGAGCGGCTCGGGCGGGGCGGGCTGGGGAATCAGAGGTTCAGCAGCAGGCGGACCGACTGGAAGGCTTCCGCATACTTCACCCGGGCCTGGATACCGCGGAAGTTGGCGCACGACACGGCCAGCTCGAGGATGCTGAGATCCTCGATGTTCGTCTTGGCTACCTGGGAGCGATGGGCCTCCAGGCAGGCCAGTTTCTTGTCGAGGACCTTCTCGACGTCGGTGAAGCAGTTGGGCGTGAAGTTCTGGGCGGTGGGCCCTTCGTAGAAGAGGAAGTTGGGCACGTAGCGCGTGGCCGACAGCGTGCCCTGGGCCAGATTCCGATGGTCCTGATGCGTGTCATCGGGGAAGTGCACCAGGATCATCCGCGGCTTGATCTTCTTGATCACCGACTCGATCCGTACGATCAGCTCGCGGTTGAGCGGGATCTCGGTGTCGGGGTACTCGCCCCAGAACACCTCGCGGGCGCCCATGATCAGCGCGGAGTCCTGCTGCTCCTGGCGCCGCACGGCCGCGTCACCACCCAGGGCACCGTCGGAGGCGACCCAGAGGTAGACGTCGTGCCCGCGCTGCGCGTACTTGGTGAGCATGCCGCCGCAGCCGTATTCGATGTCGTCGGGGTGCGCGCCGATGGCCAGGACGTTCATACGGAAAAGCGCCTTCTGGAGGCTCCGTTAGACCGGCTCGGGAGCCGCGTCCCGGAGCGGGTGCGGCAACCACGAGTCGCCCGAGCGCAGGATGGCGAGAGCCTCATCGCCGTGGGTTAATAATAGGTCAAGCCCCGAAAGAAACGGAGTGAAATCCCCGTGCAGCTGCGCGTACTCGGGATGCGTGTACGCCTGGTAGAGCACGCGAATGCCTTCCGCCTCGAAGCGCGCCCCGTCCATGTACGTCGCGCCGTCGCGCCCGGCCAGATATGTATCGGCGCCCACCGCGCGGCAGATGGCGATCAATCGCTCGGTGGGCTCGCTCGGCAGCGGGCCGAGCGCCGAGGCCCGGCGCGCGGGCGGCGTGACGCCGATCGTCCGGGCCAGCCACTCGGCGCTGGCCAGCGCTAGCGGGGTCAAACGCTCCCACGACGCTTCGTAGAAGCGATCGAGCGCGGCGCGATGCGTGCCCAGGTACCGCGCGCCCGCGTAGGCGTGCTCGATGGCCCGTCGATGCCGGGCGCGCCAGGGCTGGGCGCTGGCCACCGTCACCGCGTCGATGGGCATCCCCAGCCGCGCGTGCACCGGCACGGTGAGCCACTGCGGACCGGTGGCGGTCTTGATCCGATTGCGATTCTGCCAGCCGTTCTTGGTGTACTGCACGGTGTCGAGAAACACGAAGACGTCGGCGGCCGCCCACTTGGCGAGGTAGCCGAGCCACGGCAGATAGTGCGGCTGATGGATGGCGACTGTCGTCATGGACGCACGAAGATCGGATTGGTCAGCACCCGTTGCTGGGCGCCCCGCGCGTCGACGCGCAGCACCAGCGGCGTGCCGTCGGAGACCTCGCGGTGCACGACGGACAGCGGGGTGGCGCCGCGCTGCAGGACCCGGAGCCGTCCGTTGCCGATCACCGCCACCCGCACGTCGTGGCTCCGTCCGTCGCTGGCCTCCACCGCGATGCGCAGCTCGATCGGGGTGCCGGCGGGCGCCCGCAGCGTCTCCCCCACGCCCGCGCTGGCGCCACCGGCGGTGGCCGTGAACTCTCCCACGTCGAAGCCGAGATCGCGTGTGCGCTGGACGGCGTACATCCGTCCCTGCCGGAGCGCCTCCAGCACGCCGGCCGCGGACTTCTCACGCACGAGAAAGACCGTCTGCAGTGGACCGATCTGCTTGCCCGCGCTCGCGCCGTGGAAGCCGGACTCGGCCAGCGCCCAGGCCGGGCGCGTGCGCTCGCCGCGCGCGTACTCGCCGAGCAGCCGATCCCAGCCGCCCCCCGGCTGTTCGAAGCGCGTGGTGTCCTCGTAGACCGCGCCGTACGCGCTGTAGCGGAACGTCCGCAGCAGATCGTCCGCGTAGGGCTCGGTCACCCAGGTCACCCGCACCGGCCCCACGTATTGCTCGCCGCGATCGGCCGCCTCGGGAAACGACCACACCGCGGCGCCGCCCGCCCGCTCGACGCCGTCGATCAGCTCCTGATACGGCGCCAGCCCGGCGGGGTGCGACGTGGGATGACGATCGTTCACGAACGGCCAGCCGCGGATCGCGGCGGCGATCCCCACCACGCACAGCACGCTGCCGGCCAGCCACGCCCGCCGGTGCACGATTACCACGGCGCCGCGGCCGAGCCGCTGGCGGACCGCGCGGCGGCGCAGCAGGAGCACCACGCCGGGAATCACCAGCAGCACCGGCAGCGCGTCGAGCAGCGACTGCCAGCCGTACACGCCGGCCGCCGGGTTGCCCACGACCGGCAGCGCGCGCAGCGCGGCGGGCTCGGTCAGGCCGAAGACCAAGAGATTTTTCTGCGTGTCGTGGACCGTGAGGTCGCGCGCGGCCAGCGAGCCTGTCCAGTGATAGTGCGGGATCACCTCCACGCCGGGAATCAGCAGCACGTGCGGCAGGCGCGCCTGCGCCGCGGCCACGCGCGCGAGATACTCCGCGATGCGGCCGTCGAGCGAGCGCTCCTCGCGCGTCACGCGTGTCAGCGCGCGGAACGGCGGCAGCCCGTACTCGACCCGCAGCCGATAGTTCTCGGCGAGCAGCAGCGCGCCGATCCCCTGCCGATCGGCCAGGCCCACCAGGCCCTCGAGCGAGAAGTCGCCGGTCGTGATGTCCGAGTGGACGTGGACCACGCCCCGCACGCGCTCCAGCGCCGCGGCGGGCGCGGCGACCGCGAGCGCGAGCAGCAGGCCCAGCAACACTGCGAGGATCGAGCCGAGGCCCCGCGCGCGCGTCGTCACCGCAAGCCTCGGGCCCGCGCGAGCCGATCGTAGATCGCGCGCATCGCCCCAGCGGCGACCTCGGTGGAGAACGCCTCGGCGCGCGGACGCGCGGCGGCGCCGAGCTTGGCCCGCAGCGGGTGATCGATCCCCAGCTCGGTGAGCGCGTCGGCCAGCGCGGGGGCGTCGTCCGGCGGGACCAGGCGTCCGCACTCCTCCACGATCACGTCGGGAATGCCGCCCACCACCGTGCCCACGACCGGGAGCCCGAGCGCCATGGCCTCGACCAGCACGCGCCCCATGCCCTCGTTGCGCGACGGCGCCGCCAGCACGTCGGCGGCGGCGAGGGCGTCCATCACCTCGGTGGTGGCGCCGGTGATGTGCAGGCGCGCGGCCACGCCCAGCGCGGCGGCGTGATTCTCGAGCGCGGCACGCTCTTCGCCGTCGCCGATCAGCAGCACGTGCGCGTCGGGCACGCGCGTGGCGATCTCCGCCAGCGCGGTCACCAGCAGGTCGAAGCCCTTGATCGGCACCAGGCGGCCGACGCCGGCGATCACGAATGCGTCGTGGCCGAGGCCCAGGCGGTCCCGCGCCGCCTGGCGGGCCGGCGCGGCGTCGCGCAGGGCCGCGGTCGGCACGCCGCTGGGCACCACCGCGTACTGCTCGCGCCGGCCGATCCCGCGCTGCAGATGCTCCTCGACCTCACGGGGCGTGAGCGTCACGATCGTGTCCGTCCATCGCGCGGCCACCCGCTCGAGCATCACGAAGAGCGCGGTCTTCCGCGGGCTCCAGTAGCCGTAGAAGATGTGGCCGTGCGGCTGGTGGATGATCACCGGCACGCCGGCCAGCCGCGCGGCGAGCCGGCCGACGAAGCCGGCCTTCGACGTGTGGGTGTGCACGATGCTCGGGCGGGCGCGGCGGAACCCCCGCCACAGCTGGCCCACGGCGGCCAGGTCGCGCAGCGGGTGCACCTCGCGGCCGAGCGCGCTCACCTCGACGATGCGACAACCCCGCCGCCGCGCGTCGTCCACCACCGGCGGCTCGGACTCCGGCCCGAGTATCAGGGTGGAGTCGTAGCCCGCGCGCGCCAGGTCCTCGATCGTCAGGACAGTGTTCTCCGAGGAGCCGCCCATGGTCAATCGTGTGATCACGTGGTCGACGGTGATCACGGGTTGCCTCGCTCACGCCGGCGCGCGTAGACCTCGATTGACGGCCCCACGAGCCAGCGCCCGCCCGACACCGCATAGGCCGCCCCGGCGAGCCCGGCGGTGAGCCGACGCACGAGGCGACGCGCGGTGCTCCCCTGCCGGGTGGCCGCGTCGTCGGGCGCGGCGGCGGCGAGCTCCGAGTTGCGCAGCGCCACCACGTCGAAGCCGGCGCGCTCGACCAGGCGGCGCAGGGCGTGGGGCGAGAACGCGAAGAGGTGGAGGATCGGGTAGGCGTCCCAGCGGCGCCAGCGGACCAGCGGGCCGAGATGGGCGAGCAGCGGCGCCCACGGCGCGTGGAAGGTGGCGTTGGGGATCCGCACGACCAGGAGCCCACCCGGCCGCAGCACGCGCGCCGCCTCCTGAAGGACGCGGCGCGGATGGATCGTGTGGTCCAGCACGTTCACCACCGTGAGCGCATCGAAGGCTGCGCCGGAAAACGGCAGCGCGCGCGCGTCGGCCTGCACCACCTGGCCGGTCGCGGCCGCGGTGGCGCACGCCTCGTGGGCCAGGTCGGTCCCGACGGTTCGCCAGCCCTCGGCACGCGCCTCGCGGATGAGATGGCCACCGCCGCAGCCGATATCGAGCAGCCGGCCCGTCGCGCCCAGGCTCCGCATCCGCCCGAGGATCGTGCGTAGCATGGCCCGCCGCGACCCGGCGATCTGGCCGGGCGGGAAGCGGCGCTGATAGCGCTGCTCGTACTCGCGCTGGACCTCGGCGGCGGCGGGGAGCGCGGCGACCCGCCGCGCGCCGCACTGCCGGCACACGCGGTAGCGCTGGCCGTTGTAGAGCAGCCGCGAGGGCACGAGCGCCCCGTCGCAGGCCTCGCAGGTGGCGGGCGTCGCATCGACCGGCGGGCGACGCTCGACGACGTCGCCGAGCGCCTGCTCGAGCTCGTCCACCACGTGCTCCCAGCCGAAGTGTGACTCGGCGTGGTGCCGGCATCGCTCGCGCAAGCGGAGCGCCTCGGCGGGGCTGCGCGCGAGCCGGTCGAGGAACGCCGTGAGGTCGGCCTCCATCGCTCCGGCGGTGGCGTCGTGGAACACCAGCGTGGGGTCGAGCGGCTCGAGGAGCTCGGGCGTGGCGCCCACCGGCGTGCCCAGCACCGGCGTCCCGCAGGCCAGGGCCTCCGCGGTCACCAGCCCGAAGCCCTCCAGCTCGCGGGTGGGCAGGACGAAGACGTCGGCGGCCTGGTAGTAGCGCGGCAGGTCGCCGTCAGGGACGAAGCCGAGGAACGTGACGTGCTTGTCGAGTCCCAGCTCCCCCACCTGCCGCTCCAGCGCGGCGCGGTGCGAGCCGGCGCCGCCGATCAGCAGGCGCGCCTCCGGCGCGTGGCGCGCGAGCCCGACCATGGCGTGCAGGAGCGTGTCGAGGCCCATGCGCGCCTCGAGGTTGCGCACGGTGAGCAGCAGCGGGCCGTCGAGCGGCAGCCCCAGCCCCGCCCGTACCTGCCGTCGGTCCGCCGCCGGGTGAAAGCGCTCGACGTCCACCCCGCCCGGGATTCTCACCGTCCGATCGGCCGGGATGCGGTAGAGCCGCCACAGCAGCGCCAGCGAGAACTCGCTCATGACGTGAATGCGCGTGGCTCGCCGCAGGCACTGGCCTTCGGCCATCCACAGCGCAGCGACACCGGCAACGCCCGCCGCGCCCGCGAGGTGGTGGGTCGTCATCCGCTGCCGCGAGCGATACTCGAGCGGCGCCGGCGACAGGAAGCTGTAGAGCGACGGCAGCCGGCGTCCGATGGACGAGGCGAGCACGCCGTAGCCGGACAGCGGCTGGTACACGTTGATCAGGTCCGCGTCCTGCTCGCCGAGCAGCCGGGCCGCCGCGCGCCGCACGCCCACCACCGTGCTGCGGAGAAAGTCGACGGGCGAGCGGCGCTCCGGGGCGAACTCCACGATCCGCACGCCGTCGCGGACGGCCGAGGCCGGCGGCGCGGCTCCCGGCGCGCGGCAGAGAATCCGGACGTCGTGGCCGCGCCGCGCGAGCCGTCGTGTCTGCTCCCACAGCGTGCGCTCGGCCCCACCCACCACGGCGAGCGGCGACACGTCGGCCACGGCGAGGATGCGCAGCGGCCTCACGACAGGCTCCAGGCCGTGCCGCGATCGAGGTACTCGCGCAGCCACAGCTCGGCCATCATCAGCGTCCACAGCCTGTCGGGGTGGGCCCGACGGCCGGCCACGTGCTCGGCCTTGAGCGCCTCCACCGCGGCGGGCTGGAAGAGGCCGCGGGCGCGCACGCGCTCGGGCGACAGCAGCTCGTCCATCAGCGGCCGCAGGTCCGTGCGCAGCCAGTGCGCCAGCGGGATCATGAAGCCCTGCTTGCGGTGCTCGAGCACGCCGCGCGGCAGAACGTCGGCGTACGCCGACTTGAGCAGCGACTTGAGCCGTCGGCCGCCCGTCTTCACCGACGGCGGGATCGACAGGCTGGCCTCGAGCAGGCGGTGGTCGCAGAACGGCGCGCGCAGCTCGAGCGAGCTGGCCATCGACATGCGGTCGGCCATCACCAGCAGGTCATCGGGCAGGTACGTGGCCATGTCGATCCGGAAGGCGCCGTCCATCGCATCGCCGTGGCCGCGATCGGCCCAGGCCATGCGCCGATCGGCCTCGACGTCGCCGTCGAGCCGCGCCCGCAGCGCCGGCGTGGCCAGCCCCGCCAGGTCCGCGGGGCCGAAGAAGCGCGTCCACGTCAGGTACCGATCCGGCAGCGGCTGCTCGGCGCCGGCGGTGAAGCGCAGGAGCCAGTCGCGCAGGTTGCGGCTGGTGTAGGACTCGCCGAGCACACGGGCGGCGAGCGCGCCGGCCGGGACGCGCAGCGGACGCGGCACGCGCGCCCACCACTCGGACACGCGCAGGCCTAGATAGCGCGGATAGCCGGCGAAGGCCTCGTCGCCGCCGATACCGGAGAGCGCGACCTTCACGTGACGCGCGGTCGCCGCCGCCACCGCGAAGGTCGGGATGGCGGAGGAGTCCGCGAACGGCTCGTCGAAGGCACGCACGATGAGCGGCGCCAGCTCGGCCGCCTTGGGCTCGAGGATCTCCTCGTGGTGCTCGGTGTCGAACCGCTCGGCCACCTGCCGCGCGTACGGCAGCTCGTCGTACGAGGCGGCGGAGGCGCCGAAGCCGATGCTGAACGTCGTGATCCGACCGCTCGTCACCTCGCGCATGCTCGCCACCACCACGCTCGAGTCGACGCCGCCCGAGAGGAACGCGCCCAGCGGCACGTCGCTCTCCAGGCGCAGCCGCACGGCCTCACGAACCTCCGCGCGCACGGCCTGGCGAAGCTCGTGCGCGTCCAGTCCGGCGAACGCCGTCGGTGTTCCGACCGGCAGCGTCCAGTAGCGACGCCGCGTCAGCACGCCCGCGGCGAACGTCGCGGTGTGGCCGGGCGCCAGCTTGGCGATGCCGGCGAAGGCCGAGCGCGTGGCCGGCGTCACGCCCCAGGTCAGGTAGTGATGCAGGGCCGGCCAGTCCACCGTCCGTCCCGGGCCGGGATGACAGAACAGCGCCTTGATCTCCGAGGCGAAGACCAGCGTGGCGCCGTCCTGCCAGTAGTAGAGCGGCTTCTTGCCGAGCCGGTCGCGGGCCAGGAACAGGACCTGGCGCCTCGCGTCCCAGATCGCGAACGCGAACATCCCGCGCAGTCGCTCGACGCACGCCTCGCCGTCGGCCTGCCACGCGCGGAGAATGACCTCCGTGTCGCTCTGCGTCCGGAAGCGATGGCCCGCCGCCTCGAGCTCCCCCCTGACCGCGCGGAAGTTGTAGATCTCGCCGTTGAAGACGATCGTGGCGGCGCCATCGTCGCTCGTCATCGGCTGCCGGCCGGTGACGAGATCGATGATCGCCAGGCGCGTCATGCCGAGGCCGGCACCGTCGCTCTCGTGGACGCCGCGATCGTCGGGTCCGCGATGGTCGAGCGCCGTCAGCATGGCGTCGAGCACCGTTCGCGAGGGCCCACCCACGATCCCGGCGATGCCGCACATCAGCCGGCCCTCCCCGCCAGCCCGGGGCGCAGACCGACCGTGGCCTGGAGGAGGTCGACCACACGCCCGGCCGTGCGCTCGGCGGCGAACTCCCGCGCCCGCAGCAAGCCCCGTGTGGCGAGCTCGGCGCGCTGGTCGGGGTCGCCCAGCACCCGCGCGAGTGCGGCGGTCAGCGCGCCCTCGCTCTCGGCGTCCACCAGGAGACCAGCGTCGCCGACCACCTCGGGCAGCGCGCCCCGGCGCGAGGCCACCACCGGTGTGCCGCAGGCCATCGCCTCCAGCGCGGGCAGTCCGAAGCCTTCCTCGAGCGAGGGCAGGACGAACGCCGTGGCGCCCCCATACAAGGCCGGCAGGTCCGCGTCGTCGATCAGTCCCGGGAACACCATCGCGTCCTCGAGACCGAGCACGGCGGCCTGGGACGCGAGCGCAGGCTGACGCGTGCGGTCGCCGCCGGCCAGCACGAGCTGATGCGCGCGGCGCAGCGACTCGGGCAGCGCGGCCCAGGCGCGCACCAGGCGCGACAGGTTCTTGTGCGGCAAGAAGTTGCCCACGTACAGCACGTACGGCGCGCGCAGTCCGTAGCGCGCGCGCTGCGCGGCGCTGAGCGCCGTGGGCGCGAACTCCGGGCCGAGCCCCACGGGAATGACCGTGATGCGCTCGGCGGGCAGCCCCAGGCGCCGCACGATCTCGCCACGACTGTGCTCGGAGTCCGCCACGACGGCCTCGGCGCGGCGGGCGTAGAGTCGGGCCAACCGCGTCATCGTGGCGTCGTACAGCGGACGACGATGGCCCGCATAGCCGATGAAGTACAGATCGTGGATCGTCACCACTCTCGGGCACGGCGCGGCGAGCGGCGCCTTGTAGTAGGGCGACAGGAACACGTCGGCCCCGTCGCGCCGCAGCGCCAGCGGCAGCGTGACCTGATCCCACCACTGGGTCCACGCGCCGTCGAGGACCGACACCGTGACACCGGCCATCGGCGGCTCGAGCCGCGTGCTCCGATCGCCGTAGACGACGCAGGACAGGCCGCGCGACACCGCAGCGCGCAGCACCTCCACGCAGTAGCGGCGGATCCCGGTACGCACACCCGCGCGCAGCTCGCGGCCGTCGAGCGCGATGCGCATCACCGCACCCGCGCCTGGGGCGCACGCGTCGCGCCGCCGGCGACCAGCCGCGCCCACGTGTGGCCATCGGCGAGCCGGATCCAGCTGCCATCGTCCAGCGGCCCGCCCTCGGCCACCACCGCCCGCACGCCGGCCCCGGCCAGCGCGCCGTCGAGGCGCACATCGGCGTCCGCGCTGCGCGGCCCGGCGGCGGCAGGCTCGACCGCCGCCGTCACGCGCAGCCGGGCCAGGCGCGCCCAGCCGGCCGTGAAGAAGTCACCGGCCACCGCGACGCGATCGCCGGGCTGCAGGCCGAGCTCCTGCAGGCTGCGGGCGATCTGCCAGTGTCGATGGATGAGCGGATCGCCGCGCAGCAGCCCCTTCACCTCGTGCGCCGTGTCGTACGCGACGGTCGCCGCCACCGGCGCCACCTGCGCCACGAAGACCGCGGTCACCACGGCGGCGGTCAGCCGCCGCGCGCGTGGCGTGTCCGGCCCGCGCAGCGCGAGGAACGCCGAGGTCAGCAGCAGGATCACGAACGCGCCGATGTAGCGGTACTCGATGTGGATCGCGACGTACATGGCCAGCGGCGCGGCGGCCAGCACCACGGCGAAGACGGGCCAGCGCCTGGCGCGCACCTGCCGGCGGCCGGCGATGCCCAGGACGGCGAGGCCGAGCAGGCAGGGCGCCCAGCCGACCGCCAGGCGACCGAGGCGCCCGACGTTGGCAAGCATCGCGTGCGCCTGCCGCGACACGCTGAAGCGGTGGACCGCGCCCTCGTGCCAGTACCCCGGATCACGCCACAGCGGAACGGTGCCCGGCACCCCGCGATCGAACTCGTACACGGCAGGCGCGGCCAGCAGCTTCACCGGCGGATGCGTGAGCCCCTCGTGCGCGCCGAACGCGGTCAGGCCGGTCTCGATCCGCTGACCGGCCGGCCGGTTGACGATCCAGCCGTAGTTCAGCCCCGCCGAGGCGCCGACACTCAGCCGTCCCTGCGAAGCGCTCAGCACCGCGATCCACGGCAGCGCGACGAGGCCGAACGCCGCCACGGCGATCGCGGCGCCGCGGGCTACGTCGAGGCGGCGCAGGCTCATGACGGCCAGCAGCGCGAAGGTGACGACGGCAACGGGCAGCATCGCGAGCTTGGCCAGGTAGCCGACGCCGAGTACCAGGCCCAGCCCGATGAACGTCGCGGACGACACGCGTCCGACAGCGACACGGGCGAGCAGCGCCGCGGTCAGGAGCACCGCGCCCAGCACCAGGAGATCGGGCGTGACCAGGCGTAGCGTCACCATCCACAGGCTCGCCGGCAGGAACACCGCGTAGCCCCACAGCCACCACGTCCAGGCGGCGGAGCCCGGCGCCGGGGAGGGGCCCGCGGCCGTGCGGCGCCAGTCCCAGAGCGCGCGCAGGAACACCTCGAAGCAGACGAGGGCCACCGCGAAGAGGACGACGTTGACCAGGTGGACCAGGGGAAATTCCCAGTAGGCCGACGGGCTCAGCACCGCCAGCGCACTGCCCAGCAGCCATGAGTAGAGTGGACTCCAGTACGCGCTGAGCGCGATGCGCCAGTCGCCCCGCGCGTAGGCGTCGCCGATGTCGAGATACGAGATGCCGTCGGCGTTGATCGCGTTGCGGCCGGCGAAGGCCGCCACCACGCCGAGCCCCATCGCGACGGTGCGTAGCGCCATCCGGAGTGCGCGCTCCCGCGCGGGGCTCACCGGCCGGCCTCCGCGAGCGCCTCGGCGTACACGCGCTCCACGCCCTCGACGTGACGGGCCGCGCTGAAGCGCTCGGTGGCGCGCAGCCGCCCCGCGGCGCCGAGCTTGGACCGGAGCCCCGGATCGCCAAGCAGCCGGTTGAGCGCGTCCGCCAGCGCGGTGGGATCGTCGGGCGCCACGAGGATGCCCGTCTCGCCGTCCACCACGACCTCGGGGATGCCGCCCACGCGACTGGCCACCACCGGCTTCTCGAGACACGCGGCCTCGACCAGCACGCGTCCGAAGCCCTCGGAGCGCGAGGGCAACGTCACCACGTCGGCGGCCTCGAAGATCAGCCGTGGATCGTCCGTCCACGGCGTGAGCTCGAGCGCGGTGCCGACGCCGAGCTCGCGGGCCAGCGCGCGCAGCCGCGCGCCCTCGCCGACGGCGTCGGCGCCGAGCAGGACGAAGCGCGTCGCCGGATGCCGGGCCAGGATCGCCGGCGCCGCCCGTACCAGCGTCTCCTGCCCCTTGGCCGGCATCAGGCGTCCCGGCAGCAGCACGCGCGCCGAGGCCGTGGAGGCGACGCCCCTCGGCGTCCAGCGCTCGACGTCGACGCCGTTGGCCACCACGCGCACTCGCGCCGCCTGCGGCGAGCCGGCGAAGCGCGCGGCGACGGCGTCGGAGATGGCGATGACGCGCGTGGACAGGCGCAGCAGCAACGGATCGAGCCAGCGATCGCGCTCGGCGATGCGCGCGTGCCAGATCAGCGGAATGCCCAGGCCCCGGGCGGCGAGCCCGGCGTAGAGCGCACCGCGGCTGCCGTGGGCGTGGATCAGTCCCACGCGTGCACCGACGATGTGGGCGGCAAGCTGTGAGCGCGACGCCAGCATCGCCGGCAGCGTCCACGGCCGGATGGCGGGCAGATCCTGCACCGTCACCGGCAGGCCGAGCGCGCGGAGCGCGGTGGCCATCTCGCCTTCGGCCGGCACCAGCGCCGATGGGGCGAAGCGGCGGCGGTCGAGTCCGCGGGCCAGCAGCAGGAGGCTCTCCTCGCCGCCGCCCACGCGCTCGGCGAAGTTCGCCAGCATGAGGACCGGCGTCGGCTCAGCCACGCTCCACCATCCTCAGCACGCGTAGCCGGGCGAAGGGGCCGGTCTCGAAGTCACGCACCACGTCGAAGCCGGGCGGTGGCGTGCTCCACACGAGTGGTGCGAGCTGGGGGCGATCCTCCAGCGCCCGGCTGTCGAGGACGACCAGCCGGGCCCCCGCCCGCCGGGCCGCCGCCTGCAGCTCGGCCGGCGTGACGTCGGCCTCCAGCGGCGCGTAGCGACGACCGCTGTAGTAGGCGACGAACGGCTTGCGGTCCATCACGACCACGTCGCCGGCTTCCGTCTCGGCGATCATCCGCGCCGCCTGCCGGTACACAGCCTCGGTCGGATCCGGGCGCAGCACCGGACGCAGCGCC
>Ga0134123_10001886_pt1 | contig 13664 bp, 6 predicted proteins | sample KB303_FD_96460 | JGI IMG/M metagenome (GOLD analysis project Ga0134123, IMG submission 96460) | Terrestrial soil microbial communities without Nitrogen fertilizer from Kellogg Biological Station, Michigan, USA - KB3-0-3 | ecosystem: Environmental > Terrestrial > Soil > Unclassified ...
CGCGCTGCTGGTCGAGAACAGCGAGCGCCTGATCTCACGGGACGAAATCATCGAAAAGGTGTGGGACGGCCGGATCGTTTCCGATGCCGCGATTGCGAGCCGGGTGAAATCGGCGCGCCAGGCACTCGGCGATGACGGCCGGGCGCAGCAACTGATCAAGACGCTTTATGGCCAGGGATATCGCTTCGTAGGGCAAGCCCGCGCCGTGCAGAGCGTTGCGGTCGTGACCGCGGCGAAAGCCGAAGGGCTGCGCGAGATGACGAATCGCCCGGAACGCATGCTGCGGCCGTCGCTCGCGGTCCTGCCGTTCCGCTTCATGGGCAGCGACGAACGCTACACTCCACTCGCAAGCGCCTTGCCGGACGAGCTCATTGCGGACCTGGCGCGATTGCGCTGGCTGCTCGTCACCGCACGCGGCTCCTCGTTCCGCCTGCGGGCGCCGGAAGCGGACTTCGGTGACATCGGCCGTCTGCTCAACGTGCGCTATTGCCTGTGGGGCACGCTGGAGACCTCAGCTGACCGGCTCGCAGTCATGGTCAATCTCGTCGACACCAAGAGCGGCGCCGTCGTCTGGGCGGAGCGCTTTGCAGGACGCGTTGACGACGTGCACGCGATGCGCGAGCAGATCCGCTCGCAAGTGCTGATGGCGCTCGAGATTCGCATTCCGATGCACGAAGCAGGCATCGCGCGGCTGTCGGCAGTCGAGAATCTCGACGCCTGGTCGGCCTATCACCTGGGGCTGCAGCATCTGTATCGCTTCAATCGCTGCGACAACGACGTGGCCGCCGACTTGTTCCGGCGTGCAGTGGTGCTGGAGCCGACGTTCGCCCGCGCGCATGCGGGGTTGTCATTCGTGAATTTCCAGGCTGCATTCATGCAGTACACGCCCGATCTCGCCGGCGTCCTCGGTCAGGCCCGGCGCTCCGCCGAGCGCGGGCTGGAGCTCGATCCGCTGGATCCGTTCGTCAACTTCGCCATGGGTCGCACGTACTGGCTCGAGGGCAATCTGGAAGCCAGCCTCGGCTGGCTCGAGCGTGCGACCGACATCAGTCCGCACTATGCCCAGGGAATCTACGCGCGCGCCTGGACTGAAGCGCTGGCGGGACAGGCGGGCGAAGCCCGCGAGCACGTCGATCTGGCGCTGCGCCTGAGCCCGCTCGATCCGCTGCACTACGCCATGCTGGCCACGCGCTCATTCACTCATATGGTTGCAAGCGAGGATGCGGAAGCCGCGCACTGGGCCGAGCGCGGCGCCCGCTCGCCCGGCGCACACGTGCTGATTGCGATGATCGCAGCTGCCGCGCACGAGCTCGCGGGCAACAGATCGCGCGCAACCTTCTGGTCGGCAAACGTACGCGAGCGCAATGCCTCGCTCGGCCGCGAGGCCTTTTTCCGGGCCTTTCCGATGCGGCCGCACACCATGCGCCAGCGCATGGACCAGGCGCTGGTGCGGCTCGAGTTCCGCTGAGCCGGGCGCTCGGTCAGACCTTGGCGACGTGCGGACAGGACGCACGCGACGCGAAATCCGCAGACTACGCAGCATGGATGCGAAGCTTCAACGACGCGTGCAACGCTACGGCTGGGGACCTGGCCAGTCACGACTACGACTGTCTCTCGCAGGAGCAACTCGCGCCGGCGCGCAACGGGATGCGGGAGCTGTCAGCGCTCGAGCCGGGACAACAGGTGCCAGACCTGCGGCATGCGTCTCTACCACCAGTCCGTCCTCCTGTACGTACCAGCAAAGTGATTGTCGATGGGCTTCGACAGGCAACTGTGCGCGAAGCTTCCCGTCGAATGCATCACTTGAACCCAGCCGGATTGCCCTGTGACCTTCGACTTCGGCGCAGTACTAACCAATCCTGAAAGCAGGCATGCGCGGGCGGGCAAGATGGTCCGCTGCCTCAGTCTGCAATCGTGCACACCCGCATGCATCTGATCGCGCGAGGGACAGGAAGGAGCCATCCAACGGAACTCCGGCAAGAACTCGTGAACGCATGCATGTACTCTTCTCCTGAAGCGCGGTTCTGCGCGGCGTATTGCCCGGAGTATCAATAGCAGTTGACGAGTCAATGTTACAGCGGAGACGCATCCATGCATCGCAGCGCGCTGCCGGTGTCAGTCGCAAAACACACGACGCGTCATCGTATTCGGCTTGTAGGCAGCAGATAGGAGCCTGATCTTCTTGGCTGTGCGTGGCGGTCCTTCGCGATCTGCGATGCACACGCCATGCGCCGAACTGCACCGTTGAGAGTACATCAGTGGAGAAGATGCGTTTCGGTCGTGAATGTTGGCTGCCGAACGGAACCCGGGCGAAACAACTGGCAGTAGTAGGGGCTACGGGCCGTCGGCGATCGTTGTAGGACGGACGCGTTGCAATTTCCATGTAGGACACCATGGCAATAGATGCCGGTGCGGAGTACTGTTGACTCGTCATCAGGAAGTGACACTTGAGGGCTGAATCATGCGTGTCTCGGTGCATGTGGCGATTTGTCCAGGCAACGTGAAAAAAGCATTTGCCAGCGCGGGGATCATTATTCTGCTGACGGGCTTTATGCTTACCACCCCGATGCTGTGCTTTTCTGCGCCGTCTGAGTGGGTCCAGTGGGATGTATCGAGTGGCGGCAATGGCCACTGGTACAAACCTGTTCCAGGGTTCCCCGGTCTCACTTGGACCTTCGCAAACGAGTTGGCCCAGGCGGAAGGAGGCTATTTAGCGACCATCACCTCAGCGGAAGAAAACGCCTTCGTGTTCAGTCTCGTGGCGAATGACCCGCAATACTGGAATTTTTGCTGCAATTACTCAGGTGCTGCGCTCGGTGGATTGCAGCAGGAAGGAGCACCCGAACCGGCAGGCGGTTGGTATTGGATTACCGGAGAGTCGTGGACGTACTCGAACTGGTATCCCGGGCAACCTAACAATCGGCCCGGGGAGACACCTGAAGAGAGGTTGCACTTTTTCTACCCTGATGGTCAGTGGAACGACCTCGGCAAACTCGATTTCAATCTGGGAGGGTATGTAATTGAGAGAGCCACTAACTTAGAACCGTTTCGCCTCGAGAGAACTTTTGAGAGCAACAGCACTGCGGGCTGGTCCTTCCTGGGAGCTGCCGACTGGCGCATCGTAAGTTCGACGCGCTCGCATATTTTCCGGCAGCTCAGAACGGACGGTTCGCCGCGCGCAGTGCTCGATGCATTCGAGGGCACTGATCAGTCGATACAGGCCGACGTGCGGATCGTGGAGCTCGCCGGCGCCTCGTCGTGGGCCGGTTTGCTGCTGCGCTACACGAATCTGCAGAACTACTACTACCTGCGCGTCAACCACAACTCAGTGCAAGTTCGCAAGATCGTGGGCGGCGTGTTCCAGCCGGTCGCGACTGCGCCGTTGTCGCTGGTGCTCGGCCGCGTGTACCGCTTCCGGATCGAAGCCATTGGCTCGCGTCTGCGAGCGTTCGTGAACGGCCAGCAAGTGGTAGAAGTGATTGATGATGCGCACGCTCGTGGCGGGGTTGGACTGGCGATGTTCCGCGCGCGCACGGATTACGACAACGTCATCGTGACCTCACGTCCGCAAACGCTGCTGCACGCCGACACGTTCAGTCAGACAGATGCCGAGCGTCAGCGGCCGTGGACGAGCACGCCAGCCAGCGCGTGGAACATCGTGCAGTACTCCAGCGGCGAGCGTGTGTATCGGCAATCACTGCTCACCGGCACCCCGCGCGCAGTGAACGGCGTACCTACTGACGACCAGATCGTTCAAGCAATCGTGCGGCCGCGCGCGTTCAACGCGGGCGTCAACGGCTGGATCGGTCTGATGGCGCGACATGTCGACGATTCAAACCACTACTACGTGGCGCTGTATCGTGGCAAAGCAGCGCTGCGCAAGCGCGTGAATGGCGTCCACTCCACGATCAAGGAAGTCCCGTTCACGGTCACGCTGGGTGCTCCCTATCGACTGCGCCTCGAAGCCTTCGGCTCCTCGCTCCGGTTCTACATCAACGACACATTGATGGCCGAGGGCCAGGACGACACGCTGCCCACCGGCCGCTATGGGCTCATCACGTTCAACGCGTCGGCCGACTTCGACAATTTCCGCGCGATACGTCCTTAGCCGTTACGCGCTGATGCATGCCCTAATCGAACGACAGAATCTTCTGCGCGTACATGAACTGGATGTTCGAGCCGCGCATCAGGTGGTCGCCGTTGAAGTTCTCGCCGGGGACTTCACGGTAGCGCACGTGTTCGATTGCCTTGAGGAACAGCTCGATGTGCAGCGCGGCCAACTTGTATTGCCCGCGATCGTGGGCTTTGATGGCGATATCCAGCAGCACGCGCAGCGCGAGGTGATCCAACTTCGGCAGCGCTACCTTCGCATTGTCGACGGAAGCGCGCAGTAGCTCCAGTTTGTACCGTACCAGCTCGACGAAGCTCTGGTGGTTGCCCGCCGGGTTACCGTCTGCGATCTCATTGCCCGGTCCCGGATGAATGCGTAGACCGACAAAGTGATACGAGCCGGAGAGCACTTTGCCGCGCGAGCTGCCGCAGTCGTACGTCACTTCGGTCACCGTGCCGAAGAAGCGGCCCGTGCCGCGCGAAGTCTCGAGCATCCGCTGCGGATCCTGCGCCTGCCACGCCACCACATCGCGATGCGAGGGGTCGGGATCGAACTGTCCTGCCGGGTTCTGGCGCACCGGACCGCAGCCGTAGAGATTGCCCGGCAGCGCTTCCTCGGTCAGGTTCTCGACCTCGACCGCGCCGCTGAGCACTTCGACGCCTTCCGTGTGGGTTTCGATCACGATGAAGTCCGGATGCCCGCACAGGTACGGCGGGATGACCACGGCACCGCCGAACAACGTCAGCGGTTGCTTGCCGCAGCGGTTCGGATCGTCGTGAATGGTCGTGGCGCGCGCCGACAGCGTCGCGCCCGGGGCGAGCTCCGCGGTCGGTGGGAACTGCAGAACCTGCGCGCCCGTCGGGTTGCAGCCCGGGCCGTCGGCCGTGCATGTGTCAGCGGGCACGGTGATCGCGCCGTCGCCGTACTCGACGATGTAGCCCCACACGTTGCGCAAGTTGCCTTCGTCATTCCAGCCGAACGCGCCATTGAGGCCGATGGCCAGGTGGTCCTCGGTCGCGCGCTGCAACGGATCAGGTGCCCGCAGCTGATTGTTCGGCTCGCCGTTCAACCAGTTGGTATAGGGCGAGGCGCCATTCGTCGGCGCGATCGACTCGCCGTTCAGCCACATCCAGCCGCAAGCGGGCTCGGGCGTCGTCGTGGCGCACGGAACCTGGAATCCGCCGACCCACAACTCTGTGCCACTGAGCGAGGGATGCGGCTTGCTCAGCACCTGCTGGCGCAGCTGCTGCAGGAACGTGTCTTCTTCGGGTGAGCCGATCGTCGCGAGATGACCTTGCACACCCTCGAACGTACGCTGCCCGGCCGCCGCTTTGGCCGCTTCCCAACTGATCCGGTTGGCGATCACGACCTGGTAGAAGCGGCCGTCGAACTGCACTGGCGCGGGCGGCGTGAAGGTCGTTGCGCCCGCGTGGCTCGTCAGCAGGCCGGCGGCCAGCCCCATGGCCGCGGCGACCAACGATCGAATTGCTCTGCTCGAAGACATGTGCGCTCTCCCCGGTAAACGCTGTTTTTTGCTCAATTGCTGCGCACTGCCTGTGCCAGATACTTCGCCGCTTTTTCCGGCCGACCCGTGCTCTGATAGAGGCGGGCGAGCCAGCGATCCGAGCTCCTCAGATAGTACGTCGCCGCCCCAGTACCGCTGTGAAGCACGGTACGGCTGTCGACGAGCAGCGGCTCGGCTTGCTCGAATTGTTTCAGCCCTGCGCGGGCCGCGCCCTCGGCGCTTGCCGCACTTGCAGTTTTCCAATGCTTGCTGCCCAGTGACTTCAGATACAGGACGTGCGCGTCGGCCGCCAGCCGCAACGCCTCGTCGTAGCGCCCGGTCTCGATCAGCACGCCGGCAAGCAGTGTCATGGTAGCGGCCGTGTCGGCGTGCTCCGGACCGAGGCGCCTCGTGCGAACTTCGAGCGCTCCGCGCAGCAACTTCTCCGCCGCCCCGAACTCGTTGACCTCCATCGTCCACATCGCAAGGTTGCTCATGCCGCGCGCGACGGACGGATGGTCAGCACCAAGGGCGCGCGTATAAGTGTCCAAGGCCGCACGCGACAGCTGGATCGCCGTCTTCACATCACCCTTGTCGTGCACGACAAACGCCAGGTTATTGAGCGTCATCGCGACGTCGGGATGATCCGCGCCGAGGAGCCTGCGTTGCATTTCCAGCGCGCTCTCGTAAAAAACCTGCGCCTGGTCGTACTTGCGCTGCTCGTAAAGCGCGCCCGCAACGTTGTTGAGCCCGATCGCGATCTCCGGATGCGAGCTGCCGAGCAGCACCCGCTTCATCTCGAGTGCCTCGCGAAACAGCTGCTCGGCCTCGCGAGTCTGGCCGGTCTCGTCGATCACGAAGCCGAGATTGTTGAGCGCTTCGGCGAGCGCCGGGTGCGGCCCGTCGTGAATCTCGCGGCGCATCGCGACCGCCTCGCGCAGCAGCTTGGATGCATCCTGGTACGAGCCCTGGTCATAGAGGTTCAGCGCGAGGCCCTCCAGGCTCTGCGCGACTTCGGGGCTGCGCGCGCGGAACAGCTTCTTGCGCAGCTCGAGTGCCTCGCGAAACAGCGGTTCGGCCTGGGTGAACTCGCCCATGCGGCCGAGCAGATCGGCAAGCTCGTACACGCTGCGCGCGGTGTCTACGTTCTCGTTGCCGAGCATCTCGCGGCGCATCGCGAGCGCATCGCGATACATCTTCTGCGCGGGCTCGTACTCCGCTTTCAGTTTGAGGACTTCGCCGAGACGATCCAGCGAACGCGCGACCTCCAGATGCTTGTCGCCGTACAACGCCCGCCGCTTTTCGAGCGCGCTGCGCAGCAGCCCGACCGCCTGATCGTAGAGTCCGAGGCTGGTGTAGACGCTGCCCATCGTCTCCATCAGCGTCGCCTGGATAGCCGGTTGGGCGGTGAGCTCCTGGTCGATGCGCGCGGCGCCCTTGTCCATGATCTCGCGCGCAGTGATCGTATTGCCGCGCGCTTCGCTCGGGTCCGCGACGTTGAAGAGACCCACCATGAAGTTCGTCGTCTGCTTCGCCGTCTCCGCTTCGATCTCGGCACTGCGCCGCGCCTGGTTGGCAAGGCCGCGCTGATGATCGGCGAAGTAGGCGAAGAACGCGGCCAGGATCGCCAGCGTCGCGACGCCGATCACCGCACCGGTCCGGATGCGCTGGACGCGCCGCTGGCGCGCCATCGAAGCCTGGATGAAACTGGCTTCCTCGCCCTGCAGTTCGATGCCCTGCTCCAGCAGCGACTCCGCTTCTACGAGCGGCTTGCCGTGCGGCAGCAGAAGGTCGTTGCTCTTGCTCTCGGAAGCCCAGCGCTCGGCTGCAGCGGCGATTCGGGCGCGGACACGGAGGTTCTCGCGGTTCTGCGCAACCCAATCCATCACTCGCGGCCAGTGCCAGAGCAGCGCCTCGTGCGCCACCGTCACGACAGCGCCGCCGTCATCGGCCAGCTCGGTGACGAACAGCCGGTTCTCGACGAACGTATCGATGAGCGCACGACTCTTGCCGGCGAACCGACCCGGCCAGGGCACGCGCTTGCGGCCGACGGTTTCGTGACCGTCCTGCTCGATGCTCACGAGCGCATTCAGGACTTTCGGCAGCTCGGCCTCGACCTCGGCGGGCAATTGCTTGAACAACGTTTCCGCGCGCTGCGCCAGCGAGCCTTCGACGCCACCGAGCTCGCGATATGCAGCGAGCGTGAGCAGTCCGTCTTCGGTGCGGCGCTGATACAGCTCTTCGAGGGTGAACTGCAGCAGCGGCAGGATTTCCGGTCGTGCGACCGCCGCATCGCGCAGCATGTCGTCAAGGGACTCGTTGGTGCCCGGGTCTTCCTCGAAGCGCAATCCGGCTGCGCGCGTCGGCAGCCTGATCATCTGCCCGATCTCACTCGCGTTCGGCGGCATCAGGTCGTACTGACCGGCCCCTTCCTTCAGCGCGGTGAGCTTCGGCAAGGCGGCGAGTCGCGGATAGAAATCGCTGCGCAGCGTACCGATTACCCACACTCGTCCGCTGCGTGCAAACGCATCGATGACCTCGATGAATGCCTCGCGGTGCTCCGGCAGGATGCCCTCGTGCGTGAACATCTCTTCCATCTGGTCGATGACCAGCGCCAGCCGGCCGTTCGCCTTCCCGCCGGTCGTCTCGCGCCCGAGTGCGTTGCGTACCAGCGCAGTGGCCGCTTGCGGCGACTCGCGCAGGACCTGCGCGAGCTCTTCGGCGCTGGCGCCGCCGGCATCCAGCGAGGGCAGCGCGTCTTCCTTCAAGAGCGCCCTGGCGAGACCGGCGAAGATGTCGCCGCGGACGTCCGTTGGCCGGAACACGGCACGACGCCAGAAGCCGATGCCTTCGATGACGCCGGCCTTCGTCAACATCGGCAGCACGCCCGCGCGCACGACCGAGGATTTGCCGCCGCCGCTCATGCCGAGAATCAGCACGAACGAACGACCGTCGGCCGCCTGCGCGCGCAGCGCCTGCAGGATGCCGGAGACCGCGCGCGTGCGGCCGAAGAAGACCGGGGCGTGCTCGAACTCGAATGCCTCGAGGCCGCGGAACGGCGAGCCCTTCTTCCAGACAGCGCGCGACTCGGCTGCACCGGCAGTACTGCGCGGCAGCTGTCGTTCGATCAGCCGGCGCAGATGATTTTCCAGCAGGATCTCGAAGTCGCTCGGCGACTCGAACGGGTGAAAGGCTGCGACCAGCGTGCCCTCGGAGCGGTCGTGGAACCACTTGTCGATGAACTCGTCAAGTTTCTTCTTCTGCGACAGCCGCTCCATCAGGTCGCGCTCGTCGTCGAGACGCACCGAAGGGGGCGCAGTGCGCCGATACACGAGCAGGTCCGGTTTGCCGGTCTTGCGGAAACCTTCGAGCGCTTCCTCGAACTCGTACTCGGTGCCGGACTCGTAGCGCGAGCCGTCCGCGCGCGTGAACTGTGCGGGCAGCCGGGTGCCCAGGCGCGACCACAGGATGCAAATGACGACGTCCGCTTCGGACGGCTTGGCGAGCTGGACCTGGAACGTGGCCGTTGCGACCAGCGGCTCGTGCTCCCACAGCACGGTGTCGAGCGCGACGCGGCCCATGTACTCGCTTTGCAGCCGTTCGATGACGCGGCTGGCAAGAGCACGTTCCTCGCACACGTCGGCGGGCGAAGAGATGAAGAACTGCAGCTTCCTCACGTTTCGCCTAGTAGTCGTCGATGACGCGCGAATCAAGGTCCGCCGGGCGTGCTGCTCCCTGCGCAGCATGGCGGACGACGCAGGATTGATCAGCGCCCGACTGTACTCTCAAAGGTCTCGCTGTGAAAGCCGTAAATACTTGTCGGGCCTTGCGTTGTGAATTCAGAATGCGCGACTTCCAAGTGTGTCGGTTCCTGACCTATGAGCTCACCCTTCGTCATCGGCGTGTCCGGCCATCGGGATCTGTACCCCGCGGCGCTCGAGCAGCTGAGCCGACATGTCGATGAATTCCTGGCGGACCTGAAGCGGCGCCTGCCCGATACCGAGCTGCGGATCATGACGGGCATGGCGCAGGGCGCGGATCTCCTGGTAGCCCGGGCCGCGGCGCAGGCCGGCTGTAAGGTCGATGCCGTGCTGCCCATGCCGCTGGAGCAATACATCGAGGATTTCAAGGGCGAATCTGCAGCGTCGCTGCGCGCCCTGCTCGCGGATCCGGCGGTCACCTGCATCGTGCTATCACCGCCGCCCGGGTCCGACCAGAACGCGCCGCACGGCGCCGGTCGATCTGTCTTCTACGCGAACCTCACGCAAACGCTCACAGCGAAGTGCAATCTGCTGCTCGCGCTTTGGGATGGCAGGACGTCACGCCTCGAAGGCGGGACCGCGGACACGGTGCTGCGTTATCTCGGTGCTCGCACTCATGCCAGTCACGGTGACTCCAGCGTCGAGTTCCAGGCCGCCAACGCGGCGGCCGAGGCGGCGTGGGGGCCCCACTTTGTCTACTGGGTGCCAGCGCCGCGCGGCGACGGGCCGGCGGCCGCGCCGCCCGAGCCCGGGTATCTGACCGGCATCGGCGAGAACCTGCTGGCGGCGCACGGCACCGCAATGCCTCACCCGCTGGCACAACAACTCGCCGAGCTGAATACCTACAACCGCGAATACGAGCGGCTGCGCGGCAAGCACGCCTTCGCGCGAATCGACAGTCTGCTGGCGACGTTGGGCCCGATCGACTCGCATACCGATCTCGAACGTCTGCAACGGATCGACGCCGAATACGGCAAGGCGGACGCGCTCGCGGTCTACTATCAGCGGCATTCCGACCGGTTGTTCCGCGGCTTCAGCTTCACCGCCTCCTGCATGGCGCTGCTGTTCCTGATCTACGCGAAGCTGTGGGCCAATGGCGTGCTGCTGTCGGTCTATCTGACGATCCTGTTGCTCAGTGTCGCGGTGTTCCATCGGCTGCGCACGCATCAGTGGTTCTCCAAGCACCTCGTGTATCGCGTGCTGGCCGAGACGATGCGCATCAAGTTCTTTCTGCGTGCGGCCGGCGCCGACCGGCTGGTCAGTGCAACGGAGTTGATCAATCTCACCGGCATCGACCAGTTCTCCGGGTTCAGCTGGATCGCCAACGTGCTGAAGAATGTCGAGCCGCTCGACAAACGCGACATCGATGGGCGAGCGGCGGATCGCGTGCGCCTGGAGAGCGTGCATCGTCACTGGATCGTCGGACAGCAGGAATACTTCCGCAGGCACGTTCGCAGGCTGGAGCGCGATCATCGACGGCTGGAAGTGGTGAAGAGCGTACTGCTGTATGCGATCGCGGTGTTCGCGCTGATCCTGCTGGTGTTCGCCGTCCCGCTGCACGAGCGGCTGCTCGGTGTCGTCACCTGGAAGGACGGAGTCCTGTTCCTGATGGGCCTGTTGCCGGTCTGGCTGGGCATCTGGGAGCTGTACCAGAACAAGATGGCGATGCGCGAGCTGCTCTGGCAGTACCGCAACCAGCTCGGTCATTTCACGATCGCCGAGCTGCAGCTGTCGCGGATTACGACCGCGGATCGCTCGCAGGAAATCCTCGCCCAGGTCGGCAAGGAGGCGCTGATGGAGAGCTATCTCTGGACGATCCACCGGTACCATCGCGAGTACGAGCCGCCCGCGGCGACGTGAGCTGCATCGCTTGATCACATTCTCATCGCAAGGTCAGCGTCCTGCGATCAGCGCGGCAACTCGGGAAAGTCCGGCGTCGTACTCGCTCGCGAGACGGTCGACGACCGCGCTCATCGGCTCGATGGCGCGAACTGCGCCGATGCCCTGCCCCGCCGACCACAAGTCCTTCCAGCGCTTGGCCTCGACCTGCTGCTGCTGACTGCTGTCGTAATTGCGCTGCGGCTTTTCGGGCATGTGCTCGGGATCGTAGCCGACGCGGCGCAGACTCGGCTTCAGCCAAGTCGCGGGCGTTCCGGTGATCGAAGCGCTGACGAGCAGGTCGTCGAGCGTCGATTCCACGACCATGCGCTTGTAGTCATCCGTTGCGAGGCTCTCATCTGTCGCGATGAAGCGCGTTCCCATGTAGACGAGATCCGCGCCGGCTGCGATCGCGCCGGCCACGCCGTAGCCGTCTGCGATGCCGCCGCCGACGATCAGCAAGCCGTCGGTCAGCTCGCGCGCGGCTGAGATGAAAGCGAACGGCGAGATGAATCCGGTGTGTCCGCCGGCGCCCGCCGATACGCACGCCAGTCCGTCGGCGCCGGCATCGACCGCCTTCCTGGCGAGCGTCAGGTTGACGACGTCCGCGATCACGATGCCGCCGTACGAATGCACCAGCTCGATCGCCGGTTTCGGGCTGCCGAGCGCCGTGATCACGATCGGCGGCCGATAGCGCGCGACCAGCTCGAGGTCCTGTGACAGGCGCTGATTGGTCGAATGCGTGATGACGTTCGTCGCCCACGGCGCAACCGGTTTGCCGGTCGGCGACGGGGCGCTGTCGCCGAGCGACGTGGCGATGCGGCTCATCCACGCGTCCAGTTCCTGCGTCGTGCGCGCGTTGGTCGTCGGGAATGCACCGATGATGCCGCTGCGGCATGCCGCGATGACCAGGTCGGGCCCGGATATGAGAAACATGGGTGCGGCCACGACCGGCAGACGCAATCGGCCGCCCGCCGTGAGGGCCGGCGCGAGCGCGCCGATGTTCAAGTTCGTAGTCACTTGCTAAACTGTACTGACTCTGACGTGCGAGTCAATCGGACCCGTCCCATGCAACAGTCCGCGCGAGCCCTGCCGCCTCTGGATTTCGACGGTTTACGCCCGCCGTCGCCGTTCATTTCCGCACAGCACGCCCTTTGGTGCGCCCGCGTCCGCGACTTCGTCACTCGCGAAATTGAACCCAACCTGTCCGCGTGGGAGGCGTCCGGGACCTTTCCGGACGCACTCTACGAGTCCGCTGCGCGGGCGGGATTGCTGGGTGTGGGGTTCCCGGAGGCAGTGGGCGGTAACACCGAGAACGCGGACCCCTACTACCGCGTGATCTTCTCCGAAGAAATGCACCGGCCCGGCGCCGGCGTCGTGTTCGCGGACCTGGCGACGCACTGGATCGGCTTGCCGCCCGTCGTGCAGTTCGGCGGGCCGGACCTGCTCGAGTCGGTCGCGCGGCCCGTGCTGGCCGGCAAGCGTCGCATCGCGTTCGCCGTCACCGAGCCAAGCGGGGGTTCGGATGCCGGAGCACTGCGCACGACCGCGGAACGACGCGACGATCACTGGCTGGTAAACGGCTCGAAGACGCTCATCTCCGGCGCGCTGCGCGCAGACTACATTCTCACTGCGGTGCGGACCGGCGCGGCCGGCGCCGGCGGCATTTCCCTGTTGCTGATCGATGCGGCGAGCGCGGGCATCGAGCGGCGCGTCGTTCCCGGCCTGCGCTGGTACAACGCCAGCATCGGCACCATCGAGTTCCGCGACGTGCGCGTGCCGGGCAATCGCCTGATCGGACCGGAGAACAAGGGCTTCGCCGGCCTCGCGAAGCAATTCAACATCGAGCGTTTGAGCGGCATTGCCGCGACGCTCGCGATGTCGCGCACCGCGCTGGCGGAGGCAATTGCCTGGGCGCAGCAGCGCGAGGCGTTCGGCAAGAAACTCGTGGAGCACCAGGCGTTGCGTCACAAGCTCGTGGACGCGGTGCGCAGCATCCGCGCTGCCTACGCCTATCTCGACCAGTGCATCTGGCGCCTGCAACGGGGCGAAAACGTCGTAGCCGACATCGCCATGCTCAAAGTACAGGCGACACGCACGCTCGAGCGCGTCGGCCGCGAGGCCATGCACGTGCTCGGCCAGCACGCCTACGACGGCTCCAACCGCGTCGAGCGCATCTATCGCGAGGCGCGCATCTTTGCGATCGGCGGCGGCACCGAGGAAATTCTGGACGATCTGGCCGCGCGCCAGCTCGGCATCTTCTGACCTTCCGTAAGAGAGGATTCGCGATGAGTCATTACGCAGAGACTCTGAAGTCGATCATGGCGGCGGCCCTCAAGCCGGACGTCGAGCGCTTCGTCGACTTCCTGGCCGACGACGTCGAGTATCACTTCCACGTCAGCACGCCGCC
>Ga0134123_10001891_pt1 | contig 13652 bp, 12 predicted proteins | sample KB303_FD_96460 | JGI IMG/M metagenome (GOLD analysis project Ga0134123, IMG submission 96460) | Terrestrial soil microbial communities without Nitrogen fertilizer from Kellogg Biological Station, Michigan, USA - KB3-0-3 | ecosystem: Environmental > Terrestrial > Soil > Unclassified ...
TGGTGGCGATGGCCATCGCCCCCGGCGTGATCATCGGCATCATCGTCAGAGGGCGTCGTACTCCTCGGGTTTGTATCCGAGGATGACTTTGTTCTTCCCGAGGACGAGCGGGCGGCGGATGAGGTTCGCGTCTTCCATCATCAGCTCGATGGCCTCGGCTTTCGAGGGCGGCCGCGCGCCGAGGTTGCGCTCCTTGTAGGCCGGGCTCCGGGGGTTCAGCACGGCGTCCACGCCGTACCGGTCGATGAGCGAGCCGAGCAGTTCCCGGCTCGGGCGCTCTTTCGCGAGGTCATGTCGAACGAGCTCGAATCCGCGACCTTCCAGGTCGGCGACCGCTTTGCGGCAACTCGTTCAACTCGGCTTGAGGTACAGCTCCAGCTTCTTCGTCATCGTTTCCTCACCCACCACGCGTCGGGATTCGCCGCCGGAGCGGCGTTCGCGGTGACGTACTTCGGCGCCAGCTCGTCGAGCATCTGCTGGACGTCGGGCGTGCAGCTGCCCCCGCACTCGCCCATCGTGGCGGTGGTGCGGCTGGCGATCTGGGTCATGGTGTGCGCCCCTTCGCGGATCGCGCGCTCGATCGTCCGGTATTTGATGTTGTTGCAGCGGCAGATCGTCCTGAGCCCGCGGATGGCCGGGTGCACCGAGTCGCTGGAGTCATCCATTCCGCCCGCCCTTAACACGCCCTCCCGGACCCGGCTTCCCGATGCGCGGTTTGGGACGGGAGGGTAGGGCGGCCGCGGCGGACGCGGGGAGCTTGAGCTTGGGGAGCGAGCGCGAGAGCGAGAACGCCCCGCTCGCCGACCGCTGCTTCCCGACCTTCGGACTCTTCACCCAACCATCGTAGTAGAATGCGCCGCACTCGGCCGTGGAATTTTGCTCCCGACCGAGCGTTGACGCTCCTGCTTCAACCCGTGGGGCCGTAGCTCAGTTTGGGAGAGCGCCTGAATGGCATTCAGGAGGTCGTGAGTTCGATCCTCATCGGCTCCACCAATCACCGTAACCTGTTCGAACGGCGGCCTGATGGCCGCCGTTTTTGCATTCAATTCGGGGTCGCCTCGGACAGGGACCGCTACCGTCGAATGCACGACGGTGAGCGGCCCCCATTTCGATTGACCTCTATTTGCAATAGAGGATCTCTGTCGATGTCCCCGAAGTGAGGTACTGCCGGGTCGACCAGCCGAGCGAGACGCGGTAGGCGCACGGCGGATCGCCGGCAATGTTCTGGACGAAGCCGCCGGTGTTGGTGCCGTTGTGCGGGCCGCCGTTTCCGCCGCGGAAGAAGAAGTTCGGGCCGGGGAGGAAATTTCCGGAAGGCATCGGCGGAGCGCCGTGCGCGGTGCCGCCATTATTGGAGATGGCCAGACTAAAACTGTGCAGGTGTGGGTGGTCCACCGTGTACAGCACGTGAACCGAGCTCCCGGCGACCGGATTACACGCGTTCGTCCGAAGCTCCTCGAGGTCCAGCGCCACGATCACCGGGCTGTTGTCGAGAATGATCGCGCTCAGTTTGTCCGTATGGATGATCGTATTCGGCGGGGTGGCGTCCCGCACTTCGAACTGAAGCACGTAGCGGCGGATCGGTTCCTTCTCGGCATTCGTCAGAGCGCGACCGGCATCCGCCTTCGGCAGACCGCCGGGCAGCTTCGCCGCGTGAACAGCCGTGATGACGGAAGAGTTCATCACCGCCAGTTCGTCTGTACGCAGGAAGTTGCCCGCGTTGACCACCGCCACCGCCGTCGTCCCATCGTGCATGTCGACCGTCACGTTGCGGCCCAGAATCGGTGAGACCCATCCCTGCGCGTCGAGGTCCGCGGAAGTGATCACGACGTCGGCGGGTCCGTAGATGCCGAGACCGTCCGTGTAATAGACGTAGCCGATGGTGGTCGGTTGGATCTGCGTCACCGGATTCAACGTTCCGGGAACCAGCGACGGAATCGCGTTCGGATCATCCGGCGTGGTGGACCAGGTGTACTCGCCGATCACGAACCGGTATTGCAGCGCATGCGTCGGATCGGCGAGGTTCGTGAGCGGGCAGTTCCCGCGCAGCAGAACGCCGGCCGGTTTATTGGCATCGCCGAAGACGAATGACGAATTGCCTCCAGCATACCCGTCGGCCGAGAATTGCGAACCGACCTGTCCGGCATCCGGGTGGATGCTGAACTCCCACACCTTGTTCCAGTGCGGGAGGTCATCAATCGTCCCGACGACTTTTTTGCTGCACAACGTGACGCAGCAGCAGGGGCCGACGTTCTGGCGGCCGGGCGCGCGTCCCTCGGAAGGCGACTCCTGGAGGATGTTCGACGCGCCGAGCGTGGCGCTGAAATAGACGTCGGGCCCACTGACCCACTCCAGGTTGAAGGACGGTGAAAACGGAGTCAGGGTGAAGTCGGCGCGGTTGTAGTCGATGCGGAAGTGGCCCGTCGAATCGGTGGTGCCGGAGCCCAGAGCGTCGTCCTGCAGCCAGTCGACGTCGAATGCGCTCACGACGGCGCCGGGGATGGGCGCGCCGCCATCGCACGTCTTCAGGCGTCCGCAGATTACCCACGCGTCGAACAGCCCGCGGATGTAGCACCAGAATCGCGACGGCAGGCAGTACTCCCACGCCGCCGCGAACTCGCCGTCGCCGATCTGCTTCCACAACGGCTGCAGGGTGGTGATGGAGAACTGCCGCGGCTCGACCTTCTTACGCCCCGGCTTGCGCCGCGGAACCGTTCCGCAATGGATGTCGATCTCGAACGCGTCGCCGTTGTATTTCTCCCGGTCGCCGAGCTCGAAGGTAAAGTTCCCCTGCGCGTCGGTGGTGGTTTCGGCGATGAGCGATGACGTCTTCGACTTCAACTGGTCGTCGTCGATGACGCCAAGCGTCAAGCCGGGATCGGCCACAGCCAGCGCCGTGATGTTCTGATCTCTCCGGTTTCGGTAAATCCGAACGGTGATGTCAGAAAGCGCTTCGACGCATTCCTCGTCGCAAAGGTACCCGCACAGCCGACCTCTGAATCGGTAGCTCATCGTTTTCTCCTTGCTCCTGTCGGTTTGGACTGGCACGGGGTGCAAAATTCGCAAGGAGATCGCGAAGGCCACGCGGCGTGTGTTCGCGAGGATCAGCGCTTCGCGGCGGCGAACGCCCGCACGAGCCGCGCGGCATCCGCGGGCGCGAAGTCGCGCAGCACCTCACGGCCGTTCACCCTGATCTCCGTGAACACCGGCTGGTTCCTGTCGTTCGTGAACACCAGGGCGCCGTCGCGGAGGGTGACGCTGCGGAGGCTGGCGATGGGGTACTCGACGGCCTTGCGCATGGCCATGCGGACGCCGGAGGCGAGCAGTTCCTCGAGGAAGCTCGCGTCATCCGAGGAGATGTTCGCCAGCGTGCGGTCGGTCAGCTGAATCGCCACCACGTCGCTCAGCAGCAGCAGGGACACCGCGCCATCGCGGGTGGTGATCGCGAGGCGGGCGTCGCGAGCGCTCCTGCGAGGTCCGACCTGCGTTCGCGAGTCTTCCGAGCTGAACGAGAGAGAGATCCCGGGCTTTTTCTCTTCGGCGTGGGAGGGGGTAGCGGAGAGGAGGAGAGCGAGCGCGCACACCGTGAGCCTGGTCATGGAGTGATATACGGACGTTCGCATGAGCGGTTGCGCGATCTCGATCATCGTCCGCACGCTCGGGAGGGCCCAGCTCCCCGATGCGCTGGAGAGTCTCGCCGCGCAAACCAGGCGGGACTTCGAGGTCGTCGTCGTCGACATGAGCGGCGGGAAGAACGCGGCGGTGCTCGAAAGGTTCGCGCCGCGGTTGCCCTCGCTTCGCGTTCTCGCGATCCCGCGGTGCGCGCGGCCGAAGGCGCTCAACCTCGGCATCGCCGCGGCGTCCGCGCCGGTCATCGGCATCCTCGACGACGACAACCTCTACGATCCGGCGCAGCTCGAGATCCTGCTCGCGGGGCTCGAGTCGACGAATGCGTCGTACGTCTATACGGGCGTTCGCGATGTCACCTACACCACGAGCGGCGCATGGATCGCGACGCGCGAGACCGGGCGGCCGTTCGCGTTCGACGATCTGCTGGACTCCAACTTCATCCACGCCACCGGCTCGGCGTTTCGAAAGAGCCTCTGGGAGCGGGCCGGCGGCTACGACGAGCGCCTCGACGTGCTCGAGGACTGGGACTTCCTGATCCGCGCGGCGCAGGCGGGCACCATCGAGTTCCTCGGCGTCGTGGCCGGCGAGTCGCGCAAGTTCACCGGAATCGTCGGCGCGTCGACGTTCAACCTCGAAGTCGTACGCGTGTGCCGATGCTATGCACGGATTCACTGGAAGCATCGCCGCCTCTACCTGTCGAGGCGGCCTCGCTTCCGGAAACTGGCGCGGCGCGGCTGGCGCTTCATCCGCCTTTTCACCGATCATTTGCGATATGGCGCCCGATCTCGCTGATCCCTCCATCCCGCGGCTCGTCGTCACGGGACATCCGAATCACGAGCTGGCGATCTTCGGGTTCGTGCAGCGCGCGCGGCCGCATCTGCTGTTCCTCACCGACGGCGGCGGACCCGAACGAGTGAATGAGTCGCGCCGCGCGCTCGCCTCGATCGGCGCCCTCGACCGCGCGAAGTTCCTCGGGTGGCGCGAGCAGACCCTGTATGACGCGCTGCTCGCGCTCGACCTCGATGTGCTCCGGCGCCTCGCCGGCGAGGTGCGGGCCGAGCTGATCGCCGTCGCGCCGCGGCAGGTGATCTGCGAGAGCATCGAGCTCTATAACCCGCTGCACGATCTCACGCTCCCGATCGTGCGCGCGGCGGCGAGCGGGCTCGGCATCGAGCTCATCGAGTTTCCGCTCATCGCGCAGGAGCCGTGCGCCGGCGAGTGTTACCGCGTGCAGCGCTTCCCCGCCGATCGCGAGGCGGTCGCCCTGGCTCTCGACCCCATCGAGCTCGAGAACAAGCTCCACGCGCGCGATCACGAGTACCGCTCGCTGCGCCGCACCACGGGCGCCATCGCCGACGTGTCCCGCGAGCGGGCGGGAACCGAGGTGTTCGCGAGTGCAAGCGACGCACTGCCGACGCCGGGACGCGATCACGTGCTCCGCTACGAGTGGCGCGCGCGGCTGCTGCACGAGCGCGGTGAGATCGATCAGGTGATCACCTTCGCCGATCACTTCCTCCCGGCCGCCGCGGCGCTCGCCGCCGGCTGACGGAATCCCCCTCCGCCCCCGCCCGTTTGCGCAGCTGTGCTCGCCGAAACAGCCCTCCGGAGACACGCAGCGCGCGGGAGTGTCGCGCGCGGCGACGCCTACTACGAGCAGGGCCGCGTACGGCGTCTCGAGAAACCGGCGGACGACGTCATCGAAGCCGACGTTCAGGGCACGTACCTCTACACCGTCCAGCTGCGAATGTTCGACGGCGCGCTGGTCATGCGCTGCAACTGCCCGTGGTTCGAAGAGCACCACGTGGAGTGCAAGCACGTCTGGGCGACGATTCGCGCCGCGGGGGCGCGCGGCCTGCTCCCCACCCGCGAGCTGCATTTCTCGTCGGGCCGCCCGAAACGCGCCGAGCAGCGGCCGGCGTGGCAGCGCGTCCTCGACGCCGTCGGCCCGGCGCACCCGCCCGGACATGCGCCCGCGAGCATCCCCGAGGAGATCGTGTACGCGATCTTCGGCTTCCCGCGGGCACGCACGCTCACGCTGCAGATCCTCGGCCGCGCGCATCGCAAGAGCGGCGAGTGGGGCAAGTGGAGACCGGTCACGCTCGGCCTCGATCAGCTCCATGTGCTCCCGCCGTTCGACCGCGAGAGCATCGCCCTGCTGCATCAGGCCGCGTGGAGCACCGCCGTCGAGACCTCCGTCAGCGTACACGCCAGCAGCACCGAATGGTGGGTCGAGCGGCTCGCGCGCAGCGGACAACTGTGCGTCATGAACGGCGGCGAGCCGGAGCCGATCGCATGGGATGACGGACCGCCGTGGAGATTCCGCGTCGCGATCGGCAGCGACGCCAAAGCGTCGAAGTATCGGATCGCCGGCTCGATCGAGCGCGAGGGCGAAGTGATGCCGCTCGAGCGCGTCGACGCGATCATCGGCGACGTCCTGTTCGCCGATCGGCGCGCGAGCCGCTTCGACAGCGGCGGCCACGCCTCCTGGCTGCAGGTCCTGCGCGCGAACGGCGCGATCGAGGTTCCGCACGCCGACGCCGATCGGTTCCGCGAGGCGCTGCTGCGCGCGCCGATGGCGAACATCGCGCTGCCGGAGGAGCTGGGATGGACGGTCGTCGACGCGAAGCCGGCGCCCGTGCTCTCGCTGATGCACGGCGGATGGGACAGCGAGCTGCACGCGGACCTGCTGTTCGACTACGGCGAGTGGCGCGTCTCCAGCCGCTCCACCGAAACGCAGACCACGATCGGACGCCGGCTGATTCGCCGCGATCGCGCCCATGAGAATACCTTCCACGCGCGCCTCTCAGCCCTGCGAGCCGTCTCCGTCTGGGACGGCTACCGCGTCCGCCTCTCGCAGCTCGAGGAGATCGTGCGCACGCTCACCGCGGAAGGCTGGATCCTCGAGATCGACTCCGCGCCGGTGCGCGCCGGCGGCGAGCTCGACGTCGAGATCTCGAGCGGCATCGACTGGTTCGATCTCGACGTGCAGGCGACCTTCGGCGACGTGCGCGTCGCGCTGCCGGAGCTCCTCGCCGCGGCCGACGCCAAACGCACGCTGATGCGGCTCGCCGACGGCTCGTACGGCATCGTCCCGGCATCGTGGGGCGACGCGCTCGCGCCGATGCTCGAGCTCGGAAAGCGCGAGGGCAGCGCCGTGCGCTTCCGCTCCACGCAGGCGCTGCTCATCGACGCCCTGCTGCGTTCCAAAACGCGCAAGGCGGATCGCGCGTTCACCGAGCTGCGGCAGCGCATCGCCGAAACGTCGCCCGCGCCGCGGCAGGAGCCGGCGACGCTCGCGGCGACGCTGCGTCCCTATCAGCGCGCCGGCCTCGGGTGGCTGCACTTCCTTCGCACGACGGGCCTCGGCGGCTGCCTCGCCGACGACATGGGTCTCGGCAAGACGGTGCAGACGCTGGCGCTGCTCGAGGAACTGCGCGCGAGCGGCAACAGGCGGCCGTCGCTCGTCGTCGCGCCGCGATCGCTGCTCTTCAACTGGGCCGCCGAGGCGAAACGATTCGCGCCGAAACTGCGCGTCGTCGAACATCACGGCGCGGACCGCGAAGCGAACAGCTTCGAAGACTGCGACGTCGTGCTGACGACCTACGCGACGATGCGCCTCGACATCGCGAAGCTCGCCGAGACCGAGTTCGAATACGCGATCCTCGACGAGTCACAGGCGATCAAGAACGCGACCAGCCACGTCGCGAAAGCGAGCCGCCTCCTGCGCGCGCGCCACCGCCTCGCGCTGAGCGGCACGCCGATCGAGAACCATCTCGGCGAGCTCTGGAGCCTCTTCGAGTTTCTCAATCCTGGACTCCTCGGCTCGTCGCGCTCGTTCAGCCGCACCTTCGCCGCGAAGACCACGCCGCCCGATCGCCGTGAGGCGCTCGCGGGCGCGCTGCGTCCGCTGATTCTCCGCCGCACCAAGGAGCAGGTCGCGCCGGAACTGCCCGCGCGTACCGAGCAGACGCTCTATTGCGAGCTCGAAGGCAAACAGAAGAAGCAGTACGACGAGCTGCGCGATCACTACCGCGGCGCGCTCCTCGGCCGCATCCGCAGCAGCGGCATCGAGAAGTCGCGCATGCAGATTCTCGAGGCGCTGCTCCGTCTGCGTCAGGCCGCATGCGATCCCGCACTGATCGATCCCGACACCGACGCGTCGAGCGCGAAGATGGAGCTGCTGATGAACGAGCTGCGAGACGTCCTCGACGCCGGCCACCGCGCGCTCGTCTTCTCGCAGTTCACGTCCTTCCTCGACATCGTGCGCGGCGCGCTCGACGTCGAAGACATCCCCTATCTCTATCTCGACGGAAAAACGCGCGACCGCCAGTCGCTCGTCGAGCGCTTCCAGAGCGCCGACGGCCCGCCGCTGTTCCTGATCAGCCTCAAAGCCGGCGGCCTCGGACTCAACCTCACCAACGCCGACTACATCTTCCTCCTCGATCCCTGGTGGAACCCCGCGGTCGAAGCGCAGGCGATCGACCGCGCGCACCGCATCGGCCGCCGCAAGCCCGTCGTGGCCTATCGCCTCATCGCGCGCGACACGGTGGAAGAAAAGATCCTCGAGCTGCAGGCGCGCAAACGCGAGCTCGCCGAATCCATCATCTCCGAGGACAACAGCGTGCTGCGGAAACTCGAAGTGGAAGACCTCGAGCAGCTGCTGGCGTAGGTCGCTCAACCGTTCCAATTGGCGACGTTGTGTAGAGTGTTACACTTGGTGTATGCGTACCAACATCGACCTCGACGATGAGCTCGTGGAGGAAGCGATGCGCCACTCCACGGCCCGCACGAAGCGGGCTCTGGTCGAAGAAGCGCTTCGAACCTTCGTCGATGTGAAGACCGCGGAGCTGCGGCGGTCGAGTTACCAGGACCGGCTGGCGTCAATTCGCGGCCGGACAGCATCGCTGCGTCTCCGGAAAAGCGTGACCGAGATCCTTCGCGACGATCGCAGCCGGTCATGAGCCGCTTCGTGCTCGACACCAGCGTCGCCATCGCGTGGTATCTGCCGGAGGTATTCGCCGAAGCCGCGCGCTCGTGGCAGGGGAAGATGCTCGACGAGCGCGTCGATTTCGTCGTTCCCACCCTCCACTACTGGGAATTCGCAAATGTCCTTCGCACTCACGTCCGCGCTCGAACACTCGACTCGAAACTCGCCGCGGATATCTGGGCTCTGCATCTTGACGCGCCGCTGCTGACGATCGAGCCTCCCATGGAAGCGGTGCTCGATCTCGCTCTGGAACACGGCGCGACCGCGTATGACGCCGTCTTCATCACCCTGGCGACTCATCTCGATGTGCCTCTCCTCACCGCCGAGCGTGCGACGACGCCGTGGGTCAGCCATATGGGAAAGCGCGTTCAAACCATCCTCCGCTGACCCGTCTCATCCCCCGAGCATCCTTCGCACCATCACCAGCTGCCCGAGGTGATACGCATTGTGATCGGCGGCGAGGAGCGCTTCTCGCAGGACGGTCTGGCCGTCGCCGTGCGGGATCGGCGCGTGGAGGTCGAGCGACTCGTCGGCGATGAGCGCGGCAAAGGCGCGGAGGTCGGCGCCGAACGCGGCCACGCTCTCGTCCCACGCCGCCTCGCTCGGCGGCGCCTCGGTCGCGGGCCAGTAGCCGTCCGGGAACTCCGGCGACACGTGCCGCGCGTCGCGCGCGAACGCGAGAATGTCCTGCTGCGCGAGGCGGAGGTGCTCCAGCAGCTCCCACGCGGAATGCGGAGCACCGGACGGCCGCACGCCGCGCAGGGTGGGCGGGAAGTCCTTCACCGCATCCTCGAACTTCAGATGCGCGTTGCCCCAGTCGATGTACTTCACCAGGTGATTGCGGAGCGACTGATCGTTTGCCATGTGCGCTATTTTCACCCGGTTTTCCGGATCCGCTCCTGCAGTTCACGGATCACCGCGCTCGCCGCCGTGTCCGCGATGTCGACCCACTCCCGCGTCGCGTCCTCGACGCGCGGATCGAGCCCGTCGTCGTGCATTGGATGGAACACCGGCGTGCGGCCGCGCGCGATCGCCTCGCGCAGCTCGAACAGCCGCCGCAGCGAGGCCGGCCTGCCGAGCAGCGCCTCGGCCGCGCTGGCGAGCCGCACGATCGAGTCCTCCTCGTTCTCCTCGCCGCGCGCGAGATGCAGCAGCTGAAAGAGCGCCGTCGCCTCGCCGCGGTTCGCGACCTGCTGCGTTCCGAGCTCGAGTCCGTCGTACCACGCCGCGACCTGGTCGAGCGGCAGCTTCTCCAGCCCCAGCGCGTACTCGAACACGCGCGCGTTGAACGACAGCTCGCGCACGCGCAGCTTCGGACCGGCGATCGAGACCGTGCCGCCGAACGAGCCCGGCGTCGCGAGGTTGAGCATCAGGAACGCGTCGTGGAAAAACAGGTCGACGTAGCCCGGCGCGTGGAGGCGGTCGACGTCTCCGCTGATCTCCATCGCCACGCGAAGCTCGGGCGTCGCGCGCTCGTCGGGCCATTCCGCGGTGATGTTCACATCGCCGTACATCCGCTCGCGCACGACGTCGTCGGTGGTTCCCGCCTCGCGCACGATCTCCGCCTCGAATTGCATCCGGTTCATGGTTCGTTCCTCCGCGCAACAGGATCTCCTGCGATGCGGAGCGCCGAGGAAATCTCTACCCCGCGTGCACGCTTGCCGACCCTCTTCCCTCGGAAGACCTGCCCGTCCCTCGGACGCAAGTCCACTCCGCGTGGACGCGAGATAATCGCGCGCGCATGAACACGCGCCGTCTCGCCCTGCTCGCCCTTTTCTTCCTCACCACCACCGTCCATGGCGGCGCGGACGCCATGCGCTGGCGCATGATCGGCCCCTTCCGCGGCGGACGCACCGTCGCGGCGGTGGGCGTTCCGTCGCAGCCGAATGTCTTCTACATCGGCGTGAACAACGGCGGCATCTGGAAGACCTCCGACGCCGGCCGCGTCTGGACGCCGGTCTTCGACGACCAGCCGACCGGCTCCATCGGCGCGATCGCGCTCGCGCCCTCCGATCCGAACGTCATCTACGCCGGCAGCGGCGAGGGCCTGCAGCGTCCCGACCTCTCGACCGGCGACGGCATGTACAAATCGACCGACGCGGGAAAAACGTGGACGCACCTCGGCCTGCGCGACGGCCAGCAGATCCCGATGATCGCCGTCGATCCGCGCGATCCGAACCGCCTCTTCGTCGCCGTCCTCGGCCATCCCTACGGCCCGAACGAGGAGCGCGGCATCTTCCGGTCGACCGACGGCGGCCGCACGTTCGAGAAAGTGCTGTACCGCGATGAGAACAGCGGCGGCATCGACGTCGTCATCGACCCTTCGAACCCGCAGACGGTCTACGCCGCGCTGTGGGAAGCGCGTCAGGGACCGTGGGAGAACGGCGCGTTCACCGGTCCGGGCAGCGGCGTGTACAAGTCGATCGACGGCGGCACCACTTGGCGGCAAATGATGGCCGGCCTGCCCGCCGGCGAGCTCCTCGGACGCGCGGGACTCGAAGTCTGCGCGGCGAATCCGCGGCGCCTCTACGCGATCGCCGGCACGAAGAAGGAGAGCGGCGGCGTGTATCGCTCCGACGACGCGGGCGAGACGTGGTCGCGCGTAAACGACGACGAGCGTCTGTGGGGACGGCCCGGCGATTTCAACGAAGTGCGCGCCGATCCGAAGAACGCGGACGTGGTTTACGTCGCCAACGTCGTGACGTGGAAGTCGACCGACGGTGGGAAGACGTTCGCGGCGCTGCGCGGCGCGCCGGGCGGCGACGACTATCACCGCCTCTGGATCAATCCCAACGACCCGGACATCATCCTCAACGCCTCCGATCAGGGCGCGGTCATCACCGTCAACGGCGGCGCGACGTGGAGCTCCTGGTACAACCAGCCGACCGCGCAGATGTTTCACGTCTCGACCGACAACTCGTTTCCGTATCGCGTCTGCGGCGGGCAGCAGGAGAGCGGCTCCGCGTGCGTGCAGAGCCGCGGCGACGACGGACAGATCACGTTCCGCGACTGGCATCCCGTCGCCGCCGAAGAGTATGGATACGCGGTCCCGGATCCGCTCGATCCCGACCTCGTGTACGGCGGCAGGATCACGCGCTACGACCGGCGCACCGGGCAGGCGGAGACGATCACGCCGAAGCCGCTGCGCGGCGGCAACTACCGCATGGTTCGCACGCAGCCGATCGTCTTCTCGCCCGCCGATCCGCGCATCCTCTACTTCGCCTCGAACACGCTCTGGAAGACCACGAGCGGCGGGCGCGAGTGGACGGAGATCAGTCCCGACCTCACCCGAAAGACGTGGAGCGTGCCGGCGAATGTCGGCAAGTACGCTGGTTCCGAGGCGGCGGCGCCGAAGCAGCGCGGCGTCATCTATGCCGTCGCGCCGTCGCCGCTCGACGTGAACCGCATCTGGGCCGGCACCGACGACGGCCTCATTCACCTCACGACCGACGGCGGCAGGAGCTGGAAGGACGTCACGCCCTCACAGCTCGTGCCGTGGGCGAAGGTGTCGATCCTCGAGGCCTCGCACTTCGATGCGAACACGGCGTACGCGGCGATCAACACCTTCCGCCTCGATGATCTGCGCCCGCACATCTACCGTACGCGTGACGGCGGCAAGTCGTGGACGCGCATCGCGCGCGGCATCCCCGACGACGGGATCGTGAACGTCGTGCGCGAGGATCCGAAGACGAAGGGACTCCTCTTCGCCGGCACGGAGCGCGAGGTGTATGTTTCCCTCGACGACGGCGATCGCTGGCAGTCGCTGCGCCTCAACATGCCGGCGTCGTCGATCCGCGACCTCGTGCTGCACGAGGACGACGTGATCGTCGCCACGCACGGCCGGGGCTTCTGGATCCTCGACGACATCGAGCCGCTGCGCCAGCCGCCTCAGTTGTTGCTGAAGCCGCAGCGCGCATGGCGCTGGCGCTGGAACAAGAACACCGACACCCCGATCCCGCCCGACGAGCCGGCGGGACAGAATCCTCCCGACGGCGCGATCCTCGACTATTCCCTCGAGGCGCCCGCGTCGGCGGTGACGCTGGAAATCCTCGACGCGAACGGCGCTCTCGTCCGCCGCTTCACCAGCAGCGACGAAGCCGCGCCGCCGAAGGACACCGGCAACGTGCCGTGGTACTGGATCCGCCCGCCGCGCGTCCTCGCGACGACCGCCGGCATGCATCGCTTCGTGTGGGACCTGCACTACCCGCCCTTCCCGCCGAAGACGCCGAGCTTCCCGATCGCGGCGATCCGCGGCGACACGCCGCCCGAGGAGAGCTCGCCCTGGGTGCTGCCCGGCACCTACACCGTGCGCCTCACCGCCGACGGCAAGTCCGCGACGCAGCCCCTCGTCGTGCAGCTGGACCCGCGCGTCAAAACCTCACGCGAAGGACTCGAGCAGCAGTTCGCGCTGTCGATGAAGGTCTACGAGCTGATGAAGCAGTCGACGAACGACGAGCGCACCGAAAAACTGCGTACGCTGCTCGAGATCCTGCAGAAAGCCGACGCCGCCCCGGCCTCACAGGTCGTGGCGGCGGTGGCGGAGCTGGAGGCTCAGTGAGTCCTGCGCGGCAGCGCCATGACGTGGGACGCGAGCAGCTTCCACTTGCCGCCGACTTTCACGTAGGTGTCGGTGGTCTGGTACTCGGCGTCGGTGTCGTCGGCGCGCTGGAGGTCGCGGTGATGGATCACGGCGACGTTGCCGATGCGGCGGACGAACGTCGTGCCGAGGCGGATGCGGTTCTCGGCGGGCGGCAGCGTACGCAGGTACGACAGCATGGCCGAGCGGGTGACGAGGTTGCCCGCCTCATCGGTGAGCACGAAGTCGCGGTGGAGATTGCGCTCCCACGCCATCGTGTCGCCGCGCACCACGCCGTCGAGCAGCGATTGCGCGATCGACTTCAGTTCGACTTCATCCTGCGACTGGGCGAGCGTTGGGGGTGCGAACAGGCAAAGCAGCAGCAGAGCGATCGAGAGATGCTTCACGGATTCCTCCTTCAGTGTTGCGTCAGAAAACGAACGGAAGTCGATCGCGCAA
>Ga0134123_10001892_pt1 | contig 13649 bp, 10 predicted proteins | sample KB303_FD_96460 | JGI IMG/M metagenome (GOLD analysis project Ga0134123, IMG submission 96460) | Terrestrial soil microbial communities without Nitrogen fertilizer from Kellogg Biological Station, Michigan, USA - KB3-0-3 | ecosystem: Environmental > Terrestrial > Soil > Unclassified ...
ATCGACGAGCTGCGCGGCCGGGGGTTCCTGCTCCAGGTCTTCGCGCGGCGACGCTTCATCAACGAAACCGTGACCGTGTTGCGCGTGACACGCGGAGCCGGCACGTGAACGCCGGCGCGCGCCGCAAGGTGGTGCTCTACAACCCGCGTGCGGTGTTCTTCACCATGCCGCTGGCATTGCTGGCCATCGGTTCGGAGCTGGACCCGGAGAAATACGAAGTCATCATCGTCGACGGGCGGCTCGATCCGCATCCGGAGAAGACGCTGGCCGCGCATCTGCCCGGCGCCGTGTGCCTGGGCGTGACCGTACTGACCGGCGCGCCGATTGCCGATGCGCTGGCGGTGTCGCGTGCCGCCAAGCGAGCGCGCCCGGACATCCCGGTAGTTTGGGGAGGCTGGCACCCGTCGATGTTCGGACGCGAGTGCCTGGCAGAATCCTGCGTCGACATCACCGTGCAGGCGCAGGGCGAAGCGACCTTCGCCGAAATCGTCGACCGGCTGGACAACGGCCGCCCGCTCGATGGTTGCCTGGGCTGCATGTACCGCGACGCCGGCGGCAACATCCGGGAAAACGGGCCGCGCGCGCTGATCGCGCTCGATCGCTTCCGCGCGCACGACTACAACCTGATTCCGGTCGAGGCTTACTACCGGCTCAAGGGCAAACGCCAGCTCGATTACATCTCCTCGCAGGGCTGCAATTTCCGCTGCGCGTTCTGCTCGGACCCCTTCGTCTACCAGCGCAAGTGGGTGGGGCTGGATCCGCGCACCATGGTGGAGAAGCTGCGCGAAATCCACCAGCGCCATCCTTTCGACGACGTGAATTTCCAGGACGAGACCTTTTTCACGCGCCGCGACCGCGTGCGCGCCATGTCGCAGGACATCATCGACTCGGGCCTGAAGTTCACCTGGGCCGCGACCATGCGCGCCGACCAGGGAATCCGCATGACCGAGGACATCTGGCTGCTCGCGAAGAAGTCCGGGCTGCGGCGCCTGCTGGTCGGCGTGGAGTCCGGCGATCCGGAGATGCTGAAGCGCATCAAGAAGGACGTGACCCTGGAGCAGGTGTTCCACACCGCCCACAAGATGCGCGATCTCGGCATCGCCGGTATCTTCCCGTTCATCGTCGGTTTTCCTGAAGAGAGCGATCGCAGCGTCGACGCCTCGATCGAAGTGGCGAAGAAATTACGTGCCATGAGTCCCGCATTCGAGACGCCCATCTTCTACTTCAAGCCCTATCCGGGCAGCAGCATCGTGGCCGAGGCCGTGGCGCGCGGCTTCAGGTTGCCCGAGACACTCGACGCCTGGTCGCAATTCGATTTCGTCGCCGGCCTGCCGGGCCCGTGGGTTTCGCCGCAGCGTTACACGCTGATCGAGCGCTTCAAGTTCTTCCAGGATCTCGCCTGGAAGAAGGCGCGTGCCGGCGAGCGCTGGTTGCAGCAGCTGGCGCGGATGCGCGTGGAGCGTGGCGACTACCGCTTCCCCGTCGAGATGCACCTGCTGCGCTGGCTGTACCCGGCGCCGAAGCTGTCATGAGCGCGCGCGTACTGCTGGTCAACCCGCGGATCACCTCGCGCGCGCGTGCGCGTTTCCCGCTGTCGCTGCTCAACGTGGCGGCCGCGCTCGAGGAGCATGGTCACGCCGCAGACATCGTCGACGGCAACCTCGAGCCCGACACGGCGAGCGCGGTGAGTCGCCTGCTGCGCGAGCGCGGCTACGACGCCATCGGCATGAGCGTGATGGGCGGGCCGCAGGTCGAAACCGCCCTGGCGTTGTCGGACGTGGTGCGCGGCGTGTTGCCCTCGCTGCCCATCGTCTGGGGCGGGTACTTTCCGAGTCTCTATCCCGACGCCGCGTTGAACGGAACGCACGCAGACTTCCTGGTGCGCGACCAGGGCGAGCAGGCGCTGGCCGACCTGCTCACCGCGCTGCCGGACGCCTCACCGCAGCGGCTCGGGGGCATCGCCAACCTGAGCTGGCGCGACGGCGCGCGCCCGGTGCACAACACCTCGCGCAAGGTCAGGTCGCCGGCGCGCGCCGAACTCCTGCCTTACGAAAAACTCGGCGACCCGCGCCGCTACCTGTTCAAGTCCTTCATGGGCAGGCGCACCGCGGTTCACCAGGCGGCACTCGGCTGCCGCTTCCGTTGCACCTTCTGCGGCGTGGCGGCGATGTTCCGCGGTGTCACGCTGTTGCCGGACGCCGCGCGGCTGGAGCGCGAGCTGAGCCACCTGCGCGACAACTTCGGCGCCGATTCGCTGCAGTTCTACGATCACAATTTTTTCGACCGCGAAGCAGACATGGTGCCGCTGCTCGAGGTGCTGGCGCGCCTGGAGCTTCCGTGGTGGTGCTACGCACGCGCCGATGCGCTGGTGAATCTCTCGCCGGAATCCTGGGCGCTCGTGCGCAAGAGCCGGCTGCGCATGGCTTACATCGGCGCCGAAACGCCGAACGACCAGCTGCTGAAATCCATACGCAAGGGCACGCGCTCGGACCAGACGCTGGAAGTTGCCGAGCTCTGCCGGCGCAATGGCGTGATCCCCGAGCTGTCGTTCATGGTTGCGCCGCCCGAAGATCCGGAGGGCGAGACCGAACGCACCTTCGACTTCATTCGCCAGGTGAAACGGGTCAACCCCGACGCCGAGATCATCGTGTACGTGTACACGCCGCTGCCCGCATCCAGCGTGCCCGATGCGCATCGCCTGAAGCTGCCGCTGCTCGCCGACCTTCGAGGTGAACCGGTGGTGTTCCCGGGCAGTGCGCGCGAGTGGACCCAGCCGCGCTGGGTGGACTACGCCTGCCATGCCGATGCGCCCTGGATCAGTGAGCGGCTGCGGCGCCGCATCCGCGATTTCGTCACCGTGTTGCGCTGCCGTTTTCCGACCGTGCAGGACACGCGAGCGCCACGCTGGGCCAAACAGGCGCTGCGCGGACTCGCCTCGTGGCGCTACAACCTGCGCCGTTATGACCGGCCGTGGGAACTGCAGGCCTCGCAGAAAATGATCCGCCTGCTCGACCCGCGCGTCTCGAGCGTCTGACCCGTGCACTGCCTGCAAATCGGCTTCCATCTCGATCCGCAGGCGCGCCAGCCACGGCGCCTGCTCGAGGACTGGTATTCGCTGGGGCACATCGCCGACGCGGTGGCCGCGGCCGGCACGCGCGTCTCCGTCGTCCAGGCCTGCTCCCACGAGAGTCAACTGCGGCATGGCAATGCCGACTACTTCTTCATGCCGCCGGGATCCGCGGCGCCTCTGGCGGACACACCGCAATTCCGCGCACTGCTCGCGCAACTTCGGCCCGACGTGTTTCACGTGCACGGCCTGGCATTCGCCGGCGACGTGCTGGCGCTGCGCGCGGCCGCACCACAGGTTCCGATCCTGCTGCAGGATCACGCCAGCCGCGTGCCGCGCTGGTGGCGACGCGCCGCGATGAAACGCGGGCTGGCAGTCGCCGATGGCGTGAGCTTCTGCGCCGCGCAGCAGGCCGAGCCGTTCCGCGAGGCCGGGCTGCTGCCCCCCGGCGTGCCGGTGTTCGAAATTCCCGAGTCGAGCAGCACCTTCAGCGACGGCGACCGCCGCCAGGCCCGTGAAGACACCGGCATCTTCGGCGATCCCTGCGTATTGTGGGTGGGCCATCTCGACTCGAACAAGGATCCGCTGACAGTGCTCGAAGGCGCCGCGCTGGCCGCGCAGCGTCTTTCGGGGCTGCGGCTGTGGTGCGTGCACGCGCATGCGCCGCTGCTGCGCACCGTCGAAAAGCGCATCGCGAGCGATCCGCTGCTGCGCGAGCGAGTCGGCCTGCTCGGGCGGGTGTCGCACGCACGCATCGAGTCGCTGATGCGCGCCGCGGATATTTTCGTGCTCGGCTCACATCGCGAGGGCAGCGGCTACTCGCTCATCGAGGCCCTGTCCTGCGGCGTGTCGCCGGCGGTGAGCGACATTCCCTCGTTCCGCGCGCTCACCGGCAATGGTGCAGTCGGCAGCCTGTGGCGCACGGGAGACGCCCAGGACTGCGCCCGCGCGCTGATCGCGCTCGCCGCGCTGCCAACGACGGCGGCTCGGGCCGCGGTTCGCGCGCACTTCGAGGCGCAGATCTCGTTCAATGCAATCGGCCAGCGGTTCGCCGCGGCCTACGCGGCCATCACCCGAAGGCGCGCGCATGCCGCCTGACACCGCGCCACCCGACACGATGCAAACCGGCCTCGAGCTGCCGCGCACGGTCTGGCGGATTCTTACCCCGCCGCAGCGGCGCCAGTTGCTGTGGCTGCAGCTGGTCACCGTGCTGATGAGCCTGTCGACGCTCGGCGGTGTCGCGGCCATCATCCCGTTCTTCTCCGTGCTCGCCGATCCGTCCAGTATCGAACGGCACGCATTGCTGCGGGGCCTGTACACGGCCCTGGAGTTCGAGGACACGCGCGCGTTCGTGGTGTTCCTCGGCGCCAGCTTCGTGGCGATCGCGATCCTGAGCAGCGCGGTGACGCTGCTGGGCACGCTGGCGATCTCGCGTTTCGCGCTGCGCATCGGGCGTGAATTCCACGTCGCCCTCTACGAGGAGTACCTGCACCGCGACTATTTGTTCCACGTACGCAGCGGCTCGGTGACGCTGATGAACAACGTGCTGCATGAGATCGCCCGCGCAGTGACCGGCATCATCCAGAGCGGCATGAACCTCGCCGCCAGCGTGCTGACCTGCACGCTGATCATCCTGTCCATCATGTGGCTGAACCCGCTGCTGGCGCTCGCGGCCGCGGCGCTGTTCGTGGCGGCCTACGCGCTGATCTTCTTCGCGCTGCGGCGCCGGCTGGCTCACCACGGGCGTCGCGAGGCCGAGCTGTGGGATGGGCTGCTGCGCACGCTGACCGAGAGTTTCGGCGGCATCCGCGACATCCAGCTGCGCGCCTCGCAGGCTTACTACCGCGACGTGTTCGCGGCGCAATGCGCGGCGCTGGAACGGCTCGGCGCGCGCATGCAGGTCATGGCGCAGAGTCCGCGTTATGTACTCGAGTGCCTGATGGCGGCATTGCTGGTGATCGCCGCGCTGTGGCTGCAACGCGGCTCGGCCTCGGCGTTCTGGCTGGCGCAGCTCAGTTACCTGGCCTTCGCCGCGTACCGGCTGCTGCCGGCGATGCAGCAGGGTTACGCCGCGCTGGTGCGCATCCGCGCGGATCGCTCGGCCTTCCAGCGCGTCGCGCACGATCTGGAGCGCGCACGTTCGGGAGTGCGTCCGCCGCCGCCCTCGGAACAGCAGCTGGCGGCGTGGCGGAGCCGCCCGAAACAACTGCTGCGCGCGCGCGGCCTGTCGTTCCGCTATTCGGCGGACGATCCACTGGCGGTGCGCGCGGTGACGCTCGACATACCGGCCGGGTCATTGGTGGGTTTCGTCGGCGCCAACGGTTCGGGCAAGACCACGCTCGCGGATCTGGTGATGGGCTTGTTGCAGCCGCTCGAGGGCCAGGTGGAAGTCGACGGCATGGCGCTCGACGCACACAACCTGCCGGCGTGGCGCGCCAATGTCGCGCACGTCCCGCAGAACGTGATCCTGTCGGATGCCTCGCTGCGCGAGAACATCGTTCCCGGCGTGCCGGCTGAGCAGGTCGACGCCTTGCGGCTGCGCGCCGCGATCACGGCCGCGCAACTCGATGCACTGGTGGCTTCGTTGCGCAATGGCCTGGAACACCGCATCGGCGAGCGTGGCGCGCGGCTCAGCGGCGGGCAACGCCAGCGCGTCGGCATCGCGCGCGCGCTCTACAGCCGCGCCTCTCTGCTGGTGCTCGACGAGGCGACCAGCTCGCTCGACGGGCGCGCCGAACGCGCCATCGTCGCCACTCTGGCGTCATTGCGCGGCAAGCTCACCACTATCGTCATTGCGCACCGCATGGACACACTGCGCGACTGCGACATGATCTTCGAATTCGACGGCGGCGCGCTCATCGGCGGCGGCACGTTCGCCGAGCTGAGCCGCGATTCCGCGCATTTCCGTGGCCTGACCGGCGAACAAGCGTGAAGCCGGACCCGTCCGACCCGTTTCGCGAGCGCAGCCCGCGGGTGCTGCGGCGCGTTTTCCGCGTGCTGGGATGTGCGCTGCGGGTGCGCGCCGACGATGCCCGCTTGATGGCGCTCGCCGAGGCGGGGCTGGTCACCGCAGAGCGCGGCGGGCGCAGTCGCGTGCGCCGCAGGTTCGATCTCACGCTGCGGCTCGCGTCGGACGCCGGCCCATTGCCGCGCGGCGGGCCGCCGCCGGTGCGCATGTCATCGGGCGACGGCTGGTTGTGCGGCATCTTCGACCCGGCTAACTACGTGCTGGTGAATGCGCGTCAGCGCCGCGCCCTGGTATCGGTGTCCGCCGCGATGCTGCGGTTCCCGTATCACGTGCGCTACGAGATGATCGAATTCGCGACGTTCACGCTGCTGGCACGGGGTGCGGGGCTGGTGCCGCTGCACGCGGCCTGCATTGGCGTCGGTGCGCGCGGCCTGTTGTTGCTGGGTGACTCGGGCGCCGGCAAGTCGACCCTGTGCGGCGAGGCGCTGCGCGCCGGCTGGCACTTCCTGTCGGAGGACAGCGTGTTCGTCACGCCGCAGGGCCTCGATGCCTTCGGCATCGCCAACTTCCTGCACCTGCGCCACGATTCGCCGCACCTGCGGCGCAGCGGTGCGCTGGCGCGCCGCGCGCGCGCTTCGCCGGAGATCCGCCGGCGCAGCGGTGTGCGCAAACTCGAAGTGGACCTGCGCAAGCTGAAACTTCCGCCGGCCCCCGGCGGGCTCAGGCTCGCGGCAATCGTGGTGCTGAGGCGCGCGCGCGCGGCGGGCGGAACGCCGCTGGTGGCGCTCGGCCGCGCGGCCACGCGCCGCCTGCTGACGCGCTCGCAGCCTTACGCAACGCGCGCGCCGCAGTGGCGGCACTTCCTGCAGCGCGCCGGCCGGCTGACGGCCTTCGAACTGCGGCGCACGGCGCCCGAAGCGGCGCTCGCCGCGCTACGGCCCCTGCTCAACACACGTCGCTGAGTGCAGCCGTGTGTATCGTCAATGACTCAGGTTCGCTGTCGCAACGGTGTGGTCGCGAGCATGCCGAATTCCCGCCACCAGGTGGCATCGCGCCAGCCACCGCGCGCGGCGCTCCACAGGCTGGTCATCGCGGCGCCGCGCTGGCGCGCGCGCCATTGCATGGCGGCGAGTTTCAGCGCGCAGCTCGCGCGGCGGCGCCGGCACAGATCACGCAGCCGCGGCGTCGGCACCATGCCGGACATTTTCTCGTACAGGCGCACCCAGCCGCGCCAGGCGCCGATCCGGTCCTGGCTGTAGTTGTCGGTGTGCACGCGCACCCGCGTGAGCGCGTCAGGGCAGAGGCAGACCGGGCCGCTCATCGCCAGCCGCAGCCACAGGTCGTAGTCCTCCGCGAAATGCTGGCCCTCGTCGAAGCCGCCGAGCTGTGCGACCAGCGCGCGCTCGGCCATGACCGTCGGGGTCGCGATGAACGCCGCGATCTCGAGCAGCGGTTCGACGATGTCACCGGCCAGCGGTTCGAATGGCCGCGCACCGTTCACCGGCGCCGCGCGGCCCTCGGCGTCGATGCGTGCGGAGGCATGGTAGCTCCAGCGGCAATCCGGATGCGCCGCCAGCAGCGCCAGCTGGCGCTCGAGTTTGGCCGGCAGCCACTCGTCGTCGGAGTCGATGAATGCCAGGTATCTGCCGCGGGCCTCCCGGATGGCGGCATTACGCACCGCGGATGGCACGCCCGAGTGCGCCAGGAACAGCACGCGCAGGCGCGCATCGTGCAGCGAGCCCAGCCACGCGCGCGTCTCGGCGGCCGAACCATCGTCCGCGACGATGAGCTCGAAGTCCGGGCAGGTCTGGGCGAGCACCGATTCGACCGCCGTTCGCAGGTGGAGCAGGCGGTTGTACGCGGGCAGGATGACCGAGACACGCGGTTCGCGGATCATTGGCGCGTGATTATAGGAGCCGCGCGGCACGGCGCATGATGCCAGTCGTATCCATCGTTCTTCCGACCTGCGACCGGCTGCATTTCCTGCGCGCCACCGTCGCCTCGGTATTTGCGCAGACCTTCGCCGACTTCGAGCTCATCGTCGCGGACGATGGTTCGGCCGACGAAACGCGCTCCTGGCTCGAGGGCCAGGCCTCGGACCCGCGCGTGCGCATCCTGTGGCTGACGCATTCGGGCAGTCCCGCGCGCGTGCGTAATGCCGGCATCGAGGCGGCGCGCGGTGAATTCGTCGCGTTTCTCGACTCGGACGATCTGTGGGAGCCGGACAAGCTGCGCCTGCAAGTCGAGCTTCTGCGGACGCACACCGCGTGCGACTGGGCGTACTGCGCCTTCACGCGCATCGACGAACAGGGCGCGACTCTGGCTGGTGAGGCGACACGGCGCTGGTTGCCCTGCCAGGGTGACATCTTTGCCGAGACCCTGCTGGGGCGCGCGTCGATCCGCACGCCCTGTGTGGTGGCGCGTCGCGCCGCGGTGAAGGCCTGCGGCGGATTCGATCCGCAGATCGCCTGCGGCGAGGACTACGATCTGTGGCTGCGCCTGGCATTACGCTCGCCGGTGGCGCTGGTCGATGCACCCATCGTGCACGTGCGTATTTCCACGGACGGGTACAGCGGCCGTTGGCCGCACGTGGTGGCGTGGCAGATCAAGTCGATCGAGAAGTTGCAGGGCATGGCGCCGGCGCGCTGGCAGCCGCTGCTGCAACGGCAGCGCGCGCGGCACAGCATCGCGCTGGCGCGCGAATACGCGGCGCGCGGCGCCAGCGGCGCGATGTTCGACACGCTGCGCCGCAGCCTGCCTTTCGCGTGGCGTTATCCCGAGACCTGGCCCGGCACGCTGAAGGCGCTGCTGCATCTATGAGCGCCCGCGGCGGCGCGCTTCCCGCGCCTGACTACCGCCCCGACATCGACGGCCTGCGCGCGCTGAGCGTGATCGCCGTGATCCTGTTCCACGCGGCGATCCCGGGCTTCGGCGGCGGTTTCGTCGGCGTCGACGTGTTCTTCGTGATCTCGGGATACCTGATCACGCAATTGCTGGTCCTGCGCGCCGGCCAGCCGGCTGGTCGCTGGTTCGCCGAGTTCTACCTCAGGCGGGCGCGCCGCATCCTGCCGGCGCTGGTGCTGGTGATGGCCGTGACCGCGGCCGCCAGCTTCTGGCTGTTCACCCCGGACGAACTGATTCGCTTCGGCCGCTCGCTGACGCTGAGCGTGGCCATGCTGGCGAACTACGCGGCGCGCGAAATGGGAGGGTATTTCGACGCATCCTGGCGTACCACGCCGCTGCAGCACCTGTGGTCCATCGCCGTCGAGGAGCAGTTCTACCTGGCCTATCCACTGTTGCTGTTCGTGGTGCTGAAGTTCGCGCGCAGCGGCGCGCGTCGCGGCCTGCTGGCGGCCGGCATGGTGGCGTCGTTCGCGTTGTGCGTGTGGGCGAGCAGGTACCACCCCTTCGTGAACTACTACGCGCCGGTGACGCGCGCCTGGGAGTTGCTGGCGGGCGCGCTGCTGGCGCTGCGAGCCCTGCCGCCGTGGCGCAGCCGGGCGCTGCGCGAAGCGGCGAGTGTGGTCGGCGTGCTGGCCATCGCGGCCGCCGTGGTGACATACGGCCGCAGCACGCCGTTTCCCGGCTGGTACGCGCTGGCGCCCGCCGTGGGTGCCTGCGCGCTGATCGCCGCCGGCAGTGCCGGCGGCAGCGTGGTGAACCGTGTGCTCGCCTGGCGACCGCTGGTGTTCATCGGGCTCATTTCCTATTCGCTGTATCTCTGGCACGTGCCGGTGCTGGTGTTCCGCACGTATTACTTCATCGTCGAACCCGGCGTGGGGACGGTGCTCCTCGAGTTGCTGGTGATCTTCGTGCTGGCGCTCGCGAGCTGGCGGTGGATAGAGATGCCGCTGCGCCGTCGCCGCTGGCTGCACTCCAACCGCGGCTTCGTGATCGCGGTGGTCGCGGCGCTGGTAGCGCTGGGCGGCTTCGGCATCTATCTGTGGAAGAGTGATGGCCTGCCGAATCGATTCTCGGGTGAAGCGAAGCGCCTGGTGCTGACCGCGCGCATCCCCGACCCGGAAGGGATCAACTGCATGGCGCGTAGCGGCGAGCGCATCGCCGCCGGCGATCCTTGCCGCTTCGGCACAGCGGCGCGCCCGGGCAATGTCGTGGTGTTATGGGGCGACAGTCATGCGCTGACGCTGCTGCCCGCAGTGCGTGACATCGCGGCGCGCCGCGGAGCGGAAGTGCGCTTTGGCGCCCTGTCCAACTGCCGGCCGCTGCTGGGGGCGCTGAGCGGATTCAGTACCGCGAGCACCGAGCAGCGCTGCCTCGACTTCAACCTCGCGATGACCCAGGCCGTGGCGCACCTCGACCCTCAGGTGGTGATCCTGGCGGGGTACTGGCGTTTTCCGCCGGCCGAGTCGGTGGCCTTGCCCGGTCTCGGTGGGCCGGACGACCTGCCGGTGTTCGCGCGTTCGCTGGCTGAAACCGTGCGGCACGTCGCCGCCGCGGGGCGCACGGTCTGCGTGGTGCGCGACGTGCCGGAATTTCCCTATGACGTGCGGCATGCGCTCACCATGGCGCAGCGGCGCGGCATCAGCCTGGACTTCAACAGCGTCACGCTGGCCGACGCCGTCGAGCAGCAACGCGGGCTCGACCTGCAATTCGACGCGCTCGAAAACCGCGGCATCATTCACAGCGTCAATCTGCGCGAGGTGTTGTGCGGCACCGGACTCTGCCGCATGAGTGACGACCACGGCGTGCCGCTGTTCAGCGATGCACATCACCTCACTATCGAAGGCGCGCGTTTCGTCGAAGCGCGCGTCGAGCAGTGCTTCGCCGCTCAGCCGATGCTGCCGCGGATCCGGTAGCGCGCCATGAGGGCGCCGCGCACCCGTCCGGGCAGCAGGTTGTAGACCAGGTTGGTCCCGCGGCGGCGCCATTTTTCCAGGTGCAGTCGCAGTCGCAAGGCGTTGCGCGCCGGCCCCGCCTCCGGCATGCGCACGTACAGCACGTTGAACTGCAGGCCGGTGGCCGCGTGATCCGTCGCCAGCTCGACGAAGCCGGCCTCGCGCAGCCGCGCGCCCACCTCCGCCCAGGTTTTCTGGCTGGCGCCGATCAGCGGCCGGGTTTCGACCTCCACGTGAATGATCGCGACGTGCTCGAGGATGCCGCGCGCGCCGTCGATGACTTCGAATGCCTTGCCCTCGACGTCTATCCACAGCGCCAGGCGCCGCGCGCGGGGTGCCTGCCGCGCGATGTAGCTGTCGAGGCGGGTGGTCGCGACCCGCAGCACGCGGTCGAGCTGATCGTCCTCGGCCCGCCGGTACAGCGAGCTCATGCCACGGCGTGCGTGCGCCGCAGGATCGTCCACCCTCACCACGAAAAAGTCGGCGCTGCCATCCTGCTCGCATACCGCCAGTGGTTCGACCTGCACCCGGTTGCCCGCCAGCAGCGCATTGGCGCGCATGCGCGTGAAATTATCCGGGTTGGCTTCGAAGGCCACCACCTGCGCTTCCGGCACCCGCTGCCGGAAGCGCAATGCGTCGCTGCCGTCCATCGAGCCGATGTCGCAGACCAGGTCGACCTGGTACGGCCGCAGCAGTGCGAGGAACAAACGGCGGGTACTCGCCACCGGCGCCGCGCGCGCGCGGCCCTGCGGACGATCGTCTGCCAGACCGCCTATCATGCCGCACCATGAAGATCGCGATGATCGTGCCGGGAGGCGTCGACCGTTCGGCCGAAGTGCGCGTGATACCCGCGCTGCTGTCGCTGATAGAGCGGCTGGCGCGGCTGCACCAGCTGCACGTCATCGCCCTGTACCAGGAAGCCGCGCCGGGCAGCTGGGAGTTGCGCGGCGCGCAGGTACACAACGTCGGCGCCGGCTGGAGTCCGGTGCGCGCGGTGCGCAAGCTGCTCAGCCTCGATCGCGGCGTGCGCTTCGACGTCGTGCAGTCGATCTTCTCCGGCAATTGCGGACTCGCGGCCGTGCTCGCGGCTCGCCGGCTGCGTCGGCCCGTCTGCGTGCACGTGGCGGGCGGCGAACACGTGTCGCTGCCGGACATCGGCTACGGTGGACGCCTGCACTGGTATGGCCGGATGCGCGAGAGATTCGTGCTCGGCTCGGCCACTGTGATCAGCGCGGCGAGCGATGACGCCGCCCGCTGGGCCGAGGCGCGCGGCGTGAGCGTGCGGCGGATTCCGCTGGGCGTCGATCTGCGGTCCTGGCCGCCAGTTGCACCGGTCGCGCCCGACGATGGCCCGGCGCGGCTGGTGCACGTCGCCAGTCTCAACCGGGTCAAGGACCAGGACACGCTGTTGCAGGCGCTCGCCCGCCTCGCGAGGCGGGATGTGCCTTTCACGCTCGACATCGTCGGTGAGGACACGCTGGGCGGACAGGTGCAGCGGTTGGCTGCGAAGCTCGGCCTGGAGTCGCGCGTGAAATTTCATGGATTCCTGACCCATGGGCGCACTCGCGAAGTGTTGCGCGGTGCGCGGCTGCACCTGGTGAGCTCGCGACACGAAGCCGGCCCGCTGGCCATGCTCGAAGCCGCGATATGCGGCGTGCCCACCGTGGGCACGGCCGTCGGCCATTTGGCCGAGTGGTCGCCCGAGGCCGCGCTTGCCGTGCCGGTGGGCGACGCCGCGGAGATGGCATCGGCCATCGCCGGCCTGATCGGCGATGAGCCGCGACGGCTGCGGCTGGCCCAGGCGGCACAGCGCCGCGCACTCGCGATGGATGCCGATGAGACCGCGCGCCGCTTCCTCGCCATGTACGCGGAACTCGCCGGGTAGTCAGGGCGTGCTCGAAACGAGCGCCGCCCGAATCGAGGAGAGTGTCTGCACGCGCGGTGCGCGCGCCGTGAGCCAGGCGAGGATGCGGCGCCGCTGCGACAGGCCATACCAAGGGATCCCGGCCAACTGCGGCATTGACGCCATCGCGTACTCCAGCGCGGCGCGCGTCGCGGCATCCGGCAGCGCGCGGCTGCGGGCGAAGCGCAGCACCTCGAGCAGTGAGCGCGCCCATTGCACACCCGGCAGCGCGCTGGTGCGCGGATTGGACCAGGACACGGTGCTGAGACGCCAGCGGTCGGCGAAGTAGCGCAGCTGTGACGGGCAGGCGTGTCGTGCCTTGCGCAGCAGTTCGGCCGGCACGGCGCCGCGAAAATAACGCGCGCACAGCGCCAGTGGCGGATACCACCACCAGGCCTGCGCGCCACCTGCCGACATCTCCTCCCATGCGGCCGGTCCGAAGCGGGGAGCGAGCACTGACAGGTCGTGCAGCTGGACGAGGCGCAGGGTATGCGAACGCATGTTGCCCGCCGCGTGCAGCAGCAGGTGCAGGAACAGCGCCTGCCCGGAACGATAGAAATTGAGGCCCGGCTCGGGACGCAGCGGCGCCAGGGCGGCGGTGATGTCGACGCTGGACGCCGGCAGCGGTTCGGCGACGTGCTCGTGCACTTCGACCTTGATCGGGCAACTCTCGTGTTCGCCGAATTCGCGAACCTCGCGCCGCGCTGCCGGCTCGTAGCAGGTGTGGCGGCGGCTGGCATGGGCATGGTGGTATCCCAACGCGAGCACTGCCGCTTCGACCGCGTGCTTGTCTGCAGGCGCGATCAGCAGGTCGATATCGCTCATGGGCCGTTCGCCGGGCGCGTAGACGCCGAG
>Ga0134123_10001893_pt1 | contig 13647 bp, 11 predicted proteins | sample KB303_FD_96460 | JGI IMG/M metagenome (GOLD analysis project Ga0134123, IMG submission 96460) | Terrestrial soil microbial communities without Nitrogen fertilizer from Kellogg Biological Station, Michigan, USA - KB3-0-3 | ecosystem: Environmental > Terrestrial > Soil > Unclassified ...
CGCGACAGCCCCGACACCGGCACCCAGCCGAGCGCGGCGCGCCAGGCGAACCTGTCGAGCTTCTCTTCCGCGACGCTGACGGTCGACTTCCACATCCGCGGCGCCGAAACCGACGACGCGGTGGTCATCGAGGTGTCGAACAACGGCGGCTCGACCTACACCGTGCTGGAGACGCTGACCGGCTATACCGGCACCTACATCAGCTCGCGCACCTACAACATCACGGCCTACAAGGCCAGCAACACCAGGATCCGCTTCCGGATCAGCGCCAACTACGGCGGCGACGACGACTTCTTCAAGGTCGACCAGGTGCGCATCGACGGCGCCTGCACGCCCACGCCTCCGCCCCCGACCTGCACGGCCGGCTCCTTCAAAGACAACTTCAGCACCGCGAGCTTCTCGAACAACGACGGCAGCTTGAGCTGGGCCGGCGCGTGGGTGGAGTCCGACTCCGCGGGGACGGGAGTGAGCAGCGGCAACGTGACGGTGGGAAGCCCGTACAGCGGGTACCTGTTCCTGCGCGACTACCCGGACACCGGAACGCAGCCGAGCGCAGCGCGCCAGGCGAACCTCACGGGCTACACGTCCGCGACGCTGTCGTTCGACTTCCACGTCCGCACCGCCGTCGATCCCGACGACGCGGTGGTCGTCGAAATCTCGAAGAACGGCGGCTCGACCTACACCGTCCTGGAGACGCTGGACGGCTTCTCCGGCATTGACGAGGGCTCTCGCACCTACAACATTACGGCCTACATCGCCAGCAACACCCGGATCCGTTTCCGGGTCAGCAACAACTACGGCGCCAGCGACGAGCTGTTCAAGGTGGACACGGTACGTATCGACGCCGCCTGCCAGTGACGGGTGCCGTGGAAATCGTACCGAGTTTTCATAATGACGCGTCGATCACTGAGCGCCCCCGGATCTCATGCCGTTCCGGGGGCGTCGCGTCTTCAGCCGAGCTGAATCCGCAATGAGCGCCATCTGCGGCATCGTCAACTTCGATGGAGCGCCGGTCGAAACCGGCGCTCTTGAGAAGATGGCGCGTGCTGCGGCTGCCGGCACCCCGGTGACTGTCGCTCTGTCGAGCGATGGGGGCGCCGGCTTCTCCGGCAGCGGCTCGACCTGCGGATTGGCCGGCGGCGGCGGCCTTCGGCCGGACCGCCCTTGCGCCCTGCTGGCGGTCGACGCCCGCCTCGACAACCGGCAGGCCCTCCTCCGCTCGCTCGCCCTCCCCGCCGAGCCGGGCGACGAGCGCCTCATGGCCGCCGCCTACGAGCGCTGGGGGGAGCAGTGGCACCGCCACCTGTGCGGCGCCTACGCCGCCGCCGCCTACGATCGGCAGGCCGGCAAGCTCCTCCTCTTGCGCGACCGTAGCGGCGAGCGCGGCCTCTACTGGTGCAACACCTCCGGCGGTTTTCTGTTCGCCTCCGAGCCGGCCATGTTGATCGCCTCCGGACGGATTGGGGGCGAGCCGAACCGGCTACGGATCCTAGCCTACATCCTCGGCGCGCCGGCCGAGCCCACCTGGAGCTACTTCGAGGGCGTCCACAGAGTGCCGGAGGGGCATCAGGTCCATCTGACCGTCGATCGGATCACTACGGAGCACTACGGGGACTGGACGTCCGTGACGCCCGAGCCGTGGGACGGCGCGGCCGCCGCGCCGGAGCTCGCGCGCCGCCTGCAGGAGGCAGTCGACCGCAGGCTCGCGCCACGGGGTGAGACCGGCGTCTTGCTGAGCGGCGGCCTCGACTCCTCGAGCGTCGCCGCGCTGGCCGCCGGCACGCTCGCGCGGCGCGGCCGGCGTCTGCACGCCTTCACCTGGACCTCGAAGAGCGGCGACGGGATGGACGAGACGCCGTTGAGCAGGGTGTTGATCGGAAGCCGCGCCGACATCGTCGAGCACTCGATCGAGGCGGACGCGCTGTGGCCGCTCAGCCGCTACCCCGAGGCCTACGCGGATCGCAGCGACCCCGAGACCAACGCCTTTCCCGATCTGCTGCTGGCGACGCTCGAGGCCGCCCGGCAGCAGGGGGTCACCGTTTTGATGAACGGTATCGGTGGCGATCCGGTGGCCGGGGGGCTGGCCCCGGAGCTGGCGCTCCTCCTGCGCGGCCGGTTCGGCGCGCTCTGGCGCCGGTGGCATCTGGCCGGACTGCGTCACGCCGGCCTCTTGCGGGAGCTGCGGTTCATCGCGCGACGGCCACGTTGGCCCGACTGGTTGACGCCACAGGCGCGGCGGCAGGCGATGGAGGCGGGTCTCGATCGCCACTTCGTCTCCGGTCGCGCCCTTTCGTCGCCAGACCGCTTCCGCCGTGCCGCCCTCGCCAGCCCTGCGAACGCCGCCGCGCTCGAGCGTTTCGATCGCCTGAGCCGTCGTTTTGGGGTCCGCATCGAAGCCCCCTGGCATGACGCCGACCTCGCCACACTGGTGCTCGCCTTTCCCGATCGCGCCCTCGCCACGGCGCCACCCGCCAAGCGACTGGTGCGAGCTGCGATGGCGGGGCGGCTCCCCGAGCCGATCCTGCACGCCCCGAAGGCGGGACGCCGATCGGGCCTCGAGGCACGCGGGCTCCTCGGCGGCGGCAGGGATCTCGTCGAGCAGATCCTCTCCGGCTCGCTTCTTGAAGAGCTGGGACTGGTGATCGGTTCGCGGTTGCTCGCCGCCTATCGCGAGAAAGCAGCACGGCAGGAGATTGCGCCGAAGTTGTGGGAAGTTCTCACCGCCGAGACTTGGTTGCGGGCAAGCGCAAAGCTTGGTAGAATTACTGGGGATCTGTAATGAATGCACCGGAAGATCGTCATCGCCGGAGGGGAGAGGGTTCTGAAAAGTGCGCTGCCGGTGGGTGCGTGCGCAAGAAATACGCTCCGCCGGAGCTGGTGATCTATGGCAGCCTTACAGAGTTGACCGGCGTCGGCGGCAAAAATGACAACCTGGACTTCACCTTCACTGGCAGCCGGCAAACAGGTTGATGTAACGGTCGCACCCTCCAGAACGCCCCCTTTCCCCTCAGAAGCGAAGCTGATCTCCTGGAATCGTACCTCGGCGGGGTCCCCCGGAATCCGCGGCCTGTGGTCCGCCGGCTTCATCGCCAACCGGCGAGAGATCATGGCTCAGATCGGTGCACGCGCCGGGAGCTCCGATCTCGAGCTGGTTTCGGCTCTTTACGAGCGGTTCGGGAACGAAGCCCCGCGTCTCGTCCACGGCCCTTTCGCCTGGATACTCTGGGACGGCGACCGCCAGCGACTGATCGCGGTTCGCGACCGTCTCGGAACCTACGAGCTGTGCTACACGCAATATAAAGGCGGGGTCTTCCTGGCCGGCGATGTCGAGCCCCTCCTCGAAATCATTCGCCCACACGCCGTCAATCCTCGCGCCGTGCGGGCGCAAATCCACTGCTGCGCCCCGGCGCCCGATGAGACCTTCTATCAAGGGATCGCTGCCATTGCGCCCGGGGGCATGCTCACTGTCACACGCGCGCGGATCGACACCGCGCTCTACTGGCACCCCGAGCCACGGCCCGTCCTCGACCTCCCCGATGACGATGCCTACGGACGGGCCTTTCGCGATCTGTTCCTGCCGCTGGTGGCCGAGTACGCCCCTGCTGGCGAGGCGGGGCTGACGCTGAGCGGCGGCCTGGACTCCACCACCGTGGCGGCGGCGGTTCGCGAGGCGTCACCGCAAACCGGGCTCACCGCCTTCACCTGGACCGCGCCAGAGCTGCCCGAAGCGGACGAGAGCGAGCCGGCCTCGGCGGTCTGCCGGCAGCTCGGCTGCCACGCCGTGACCCTCGCCGCCGATCGCCATTGGCCGCTGCGCACGGAGCCCGGAATCCGGCCCGAACCGGCCACGCCGTTCTTCAACTTATACACGGACCTCTGGGACGCGACCTTACGCGCCGTACGCGAGCACGGCATACGCGTCCTCTTCTCCGGCCTGAGCGGAGACCACCTCTTCGGCGGCGATGTCTTTTCCTATCCCGACCTCCTGCTGACCGGCCGCTGGCGGCGGCTCGCCTCGGAGATCAGGACGCAGCGGCGGCACTCGGATCTGAGCGCGGCCGCGATCTTGCGGTGGATGACGATCGCTCCCATTGCCAATGCGTATCTCCCAGGATGGGAGCGTGACTCCTCGCCCCCTGTGGCCTGGCTCGGCGAGCGATTGCGACAGGAGATGCCGCTCGAGCCTTCGGAGCCGCCGAGGCGGCTCCTCCCCGGGCGCCGGCAACGACTTCGGCTGCTGCGCGACCCGTTGCTGCCGGTCATCGCTTCGCTGCTCACCAGGCAGGCGGCACGTCACGGCATCGAGCTCCGTCACCCGCTGCTCGACCACCGGTTGTTCGACTTCGCCGCCGCCCTCCCCACGACCCAGACGTTCTCCGCCGGCAAGCGGAAGATGATCCTGCGCAACGCCATGCGTGATCGCCTGCCGGAGACAGTGATCGACCGCCGGGGTAAGATCTACCCGGCCGACGTCGCCTCCCGCGGTCTGCGCGAGCGCGAGCGGGCCAAAGTCTGGGGCCTGGTGACAAACATGCGTGCCGCGCAGATGGGCTTCGTCGACGAGCGCCGGTTACGCGAGACGTATGACGACTACCTTGCGGGCCGGAACCAGAGCAGCCTCTTCTGGCATACCCTGACCCTCGAGGCTTGGCTGCGAAGGTACTTCCCGTGATCGCGGCGATCTCGCCCGAAGAGTTCCGGACCTACTGCATCTACGGCCTCACCCTGGTCAGCGACTTCTCCTTTGCCAGCCGCCTGCTCGCGGGGTCCGGGCCTCCCGACGTGACCTTCACCTGTGCCGTTGCGCCGCCGATCTCAGGAGATGGCCCGCCGCCGGCGCCGGTCTACGTCAGCCGTTTCCGCACGGCGCGCGGGGAGAGCAACTGTTCTTTTCATCGCTGCGCCGGGTTCGACCTCCTGCGCTTCCCCGATGTCGCCGATTTCTACTTCGTCGCCGACCGCATCCTCGGCCGGCCCGTCGATCCGGACGATCTCGGGAGCGTCGAGATCCACCTGCTGGGGACGGTGCTGTCGTGCTGGTTGGAGAGGGCCGGAGTGCCGTGCCTTCACGCCTCGGCGACGGTGGCCGGCGGCGGCGCGGTGGGGTTCCTGACCTTCAACGGGGGCGGCAAGAGCACGCTGGCGGCTGCGCTGGCCGAGGTCGGCTGCCCAATTCTGACGGACGACGTGCTCGCGGTGCGAATGGACGGCACTCTCGCCCAGCCCGCATATCCTCAGGTACGCCTCTGGCCGAGCGAGGCCGCGCATTTCCTCGGTCCGGACTCGCGCTTCCCACGGGTTGACCCGCGAATCCCGAAGATGCGGGTCCCCATGGGGCCGGGCGGTCTGGGCAGCTTCGCCGCGGCCGAGGCGCCCTTGCGATGTATCTACGTGCCGGAGCGGAGGCCTCCCGGCGAGGGGGGCAACGGCATTGACATCCAGCCCATCCGTCCTCGCGATGCAGTGATCGAGCTCCTCCGCCATTCCTTCATCGGCCCCCTGGCCGAGGCGGCTTGCGGGCGGGAGCGGCGGCTCGATCAACTCGCCCGGCTCGCCGCCCGGGTACCCCTGCGGCGGCTGATCTATCCAGACGGTCTCGAGCATCTGCCGCACGTCGTGGAGACGGTCCTCGCCGACCTCGAGGAGCGGCCGGGAGCTGGCCCATGATCGCTGAGCGGAGCAGGGCTTCCCAGCCCTCAGCTCGACAGGTGGCTGGCTGCCCGGTCAGCCTCCTCGGCGCCGAGCAACGGCTCGAACCGGCCGATCGACTCCTTCGCCTCCCCCAGCGGCTTTCCCTCCCACTCGATCCATGCGTGGGCCAGTAGCCGGTCCCCTTCCCTGGCCACGCCGATCCGCAGGACGCCCTCGATCCCACGCCTCGCGAGGAGGCGGCGCAGACAGAGCGAATGCGCCAGACAGCGCATCGGCCAGAGGTGATGGCGGGACGCCGCACCCGCCGCCCATACGCAACGGGCCATGTCGCCGGACGGGTCCGGCCGGGAGCCTCCGGAGCGGCGTGGAGAAGGCCCGAACAGGCGGTCGACCCGCCGGTACGGAAACAGCCGCAGGCAGAGATCGATCGCCAGCAGGCACCACCAAGCCTCGGCCAGGGCCGCCCAGTCGGCGAGCCCGCGCGGTCGTTGCAGGGGGCGCAAGGCTCGGCGCAAGGAGGAGAAGCGCGGCACGAACGTATTATGCGAGCGAACGAGCGGGATCGGCTAAGATGAAAGGCCGGTTGCAGCTCCATCGACTTTTCGGCTTCACTCTCGGAAGCGACGTCCCCTTCGGCAGCCGCCTCGGCGAAGGAGGAAGCCCGCCTGCCGATCTGGTCTTCAGCTATGGACCGCCGGGCGCCGCCTTGCCGGACGGGGGGTCTTTTCTTCCACGCACGGCGGCGGCAAGAGCGGCCTCGCGGCGGCCTTGCTGCAAGCCGGCCAGGCGCTCCTGAGCGACGACCTGCTGCCGATCGAGGCGCGAGACGGAAGCTTCCTCGGCCGCCCCGGATATCCGCAGATGCGGATGTGGCCCGACGAGGCCACCCACTTCCTGGGCGGCTTCGAGCGCCTGCCGGTCGTCCATCCGGAGCTGTCCAAACGGCGGGTCCCGGTCGGCCCCGGCGGCCTGGGCACGTTCCATGACTCTCCCCTCCCCTTGGCTTGCATCTATCTTCTGGAACGGCGCGCGGAAGCAGAGCCCCTCGAGCTCCGTAATCTCTCACCGCAGGACGCCCTGATCGAGCTCCTCCGCCAGTCGTTCACCCCCCTGCTGGTCGAAGCGGCGGGACTGCAGCCGTCCCGCTTCGACCTGCTGTCGCGCCTCGTCCTCGCGGTCCCGGTCAAACGGCTCCGCTACCCTTCCGGTTTCGATCGCCTCCCCCGGGTGGCCGAGGCGGTCCGGCTCGACCTCGAACGCTGCTGAGCGATCACTTCGCTAGAATGAGCAGGCATGGAGATGATCGCAGCCAGAGTGACCGTTCCAGAGGGAGTTCTCTTCCGCGATCTTGCCGGAGAGGCGGTTCTGTTGCAGCTCGAAAGCGGTAACTACTATGGCCTCAACGAGACGGGAACGCGGATGTGGTCGCTGCTCGTCGAGCACGGGCGGGTCGAGGAGGCTCTCCAGGATCTCGTCCAGGAGTACGACGCCCCGCCGGAACGCCTCCGGCAGGAGCTCTTCCTGTTCATCGAGACTCTGGTGTCTCAAAAGCTTCTCGATCTCCATGAAAGCTGAGCTCGACCTGGAACGATGCTAGGATCGTTCACAACTCACGCAGTCAGGTAATCTTTCACAGGAGATCTTCGATGAAGCGAAGGTGGATTGTTCCAGCGTTCCTGGGGTTGGCGCTCGTCGCGAGCCAGCCGGTGCTCGCTCAGTCCGACGACGAGGACGCCATCCCCAACTATGCCCTCGGCGTCGGCGTCGGTCTCGTCGAGGCCGGCGAGACCGAGAACTACCTGACCGCCGCTCTGCGCATCCGGGTCGGCCGTGACGAGGACAGCGACAAGGACACCGGCAAGGGCCGCGACCGGGGCATCACCGGATACGTCGAGCCCGAGATCGGCTACTGGGAATCGAGCGACGACGTGATCGAAGGGAGCGACCTGCTGCTCGGCGTCAATCTCGTCGGCGCCATGCCCTTCTCGCGCGCCGAGACTTTCATCGGCGTCGGAGTCGGCGTTCACTTCATCGACGCCGCCCTCCTCGAAGCCGATCCCCGTCTCGACGGCAGCGACACCAAGCTCGGCGCCAATGCCCAGTTCGGCATCGATCTCCGCCTTTCCCGCAGCCTGAGCGCCTTCGGCACCGGACGGTTCGACCTCGTCCAGGGATCGGCCGAAAACGTGCAGACCAAGGTCTACCTCGGCCTGCGCGCCCGCTTCTGAAAAGCCGCCGGGGCCCTCCCCCCGGCGCCGTCTCTCTCGCCTCCTCCGGTCTCGCTTTCGCGATACGCAGGCCGGCCTCGCGCGGAGGTGTGCTAAAATGGCGCCGTCTTGAGCGAAGACCCTCCGCGATCTCCCGTTTCTTCTGTCCCAGGTCCCCGCAGGCACCCCGCGCCGGGCGTCCGGGATGAGGTCCGTCCGTGAGCCCGTTCCTGCTGGCCGCCGCGGCCCCCGTGCCCGCGATCCAGGTCGATCCCTGGTGGGGGCTGTTCTTCGCGATCCTCCTGGTGGCGATCAACGGGTTCTTCGTGGCCGCGGAGTTCGCGCTGGTGAAGGTCCGCCCCACCCAGCTCGAGCCCCTCGTCCAGGAAGGGCTGCGCCGCGCAAAGATGGCCCGGCACATGGTGCGCCACCTGGACGCCTATCTGTCGGCGACCCAGCTCGGAATCACCCTGGCCAGCCTGGCCCTGGGCTGGATCGGCGAGCCGGCCTTCGCCTGGATCGTCGCGCCGCTGGTCCGTCCCTTCGTCGGGGACAACCCGCAGCTCATCCACTCGATCGCCGTTCCATTCTCATTCCTGGTGATCACGATCCTCCACATCGTGGTCGGCGAGCAGGCGCCGAAATCGATCGCCATCCGCAAGGCCGAGGGGACTGCGCTGGCCGTCTCGATGCCGCTGTACTTCTTCTACAAGGTCACCTACCCGGCCATCTGGCTGCTCAACCACACCGCGAACTACCTGCTGCGGGTGGTGGGGATCGCGCCGGCCAGCGAAAGCGAGCTGGCGCACGATGAAGAGGAGCTGCGCCTGCTCCTCGCCTCGAGCCATTCCAGCGCGGTGCCCAAGCAGACGCGCGAGCTGCTCGACAACATCTTCGAGCTGTCGCACCGGGTGGCGCGGCAGATCATGATTCCGCGGCAGGACGTGATCTACCTCTCGACCACGCGGACCATGGCCGAGAACCTGCGGCTCGCGCGCCGCAGCGGCCACACGCGCTTCCCGCTCTGCGAGGGGGATCTCGACCACGTCGTCGGCCTGATCCACATCAAGGACCTGTTCCGCCGGGAGCGCTCCCCCTCGTCGCTGCGCGAGGTGGCGCGCGAGATCGCCTTCGTCCCCGAGACGCTGGAGCTCGACCGCCTGCTCAAGCGGATGCGCACCGAGCGCTTCCATCTCGCCGCCGTGATCGACGAGTACGGCGGCATCTCCGGAGTGGTCACGCTCGAAGACGTGATCGAGGAGATCGTCGGCCAGATCCAGGACGAGTTCGACGTGGAAAATCCCGAGATCCGCAAGGAGGACGACGGCTCCTGGGCCGTCTCCGGCGGCATGCTGGTGGAGGATCTGGAGGACGAGCTGGGGATCGAGCTCAGCGACCGCGACGAGGACACCATCGGCGGCGTGGTCCTTTCCGAGCTCGGCCGCACCCCCGCCGTCGGCGACCGGGTCGAGCTCGGCCCGGTCGTGCTCGAGGTCCTCGACGTCGACAACAACCGGATCAAAGACCTCCGCCTCACCGTTCAGAAACCCGCGACCGTGCCGCCGGAAGGGGATTAGGCCGGATCAGGCCGGATCAGGCCCGGCGAGCCCCCCATCTGTCGATAATGGTGCGTCGCCGCACCGACAGCACAGGGACACTCACACTCACACTCACGGGAGGTGCAGGATGTTGAAGAGGATGCACCGGCTCCTGGCCGCTTTCCCGGCGCTCGTCCTCTGGGCGCTCGCGCTGAGCGCGCCGGCTCAGGCCGCAACGAGGCCCGCCATCGATCCGTTGATGGACGAGCTCGCCGCCGTCCACAGGTTCACCGAGGCCGCGGTTTCACCGGACGGCTCCCGCGTGGCCTGGGTCGAGTCGCTCCAGGAGAGGAGCGGAGGGACGGCGCAGGTCTCGGCCATCTCCGTCGCGGACATTGGCTCGCCCGGCACGGCATGGCGGATTTCTGCCGGCACGGGCGCCGGACCGTACGTCGAACACGACGTCGTCTGGTCGCCGGACGGGAGCCGTCTCGCCTTCCTGTCGGAGCAGGCACAGGCCGGCCAGCCCGATCTCTACGTCGTCGAGGCCCGCGGGGGCGCCGCCCGGAAGCTGACGAGCCTCGACGGCGCCGTGGCCGCGCCGCGGTGGTCCCCCGACGGCACGGCGATCGCGCTCCTGGTCATCGAGGGCTCCTCCCGCGCCGCCGGACCGCTCGAGCCCGCGGCCGTCGAGGCCGGCGTCATCGAGGAGCAGGTGCTCACGCAGCGCATCAACGTCGTGGACGTGGCCTCGGGACGCGTGCGGCCCGTCTCCCCGGACGGCCTCTACATCCATGAATACGACTGGTCTCCTGACGGCAAGAGCTTCGCCGCCACCGCCGCGCACGGCTCCGGAGACAACAACTGGTACATCTCCCAGCTCTACACGATCTCGGCCGCTTCCGGCGAGGCGCGGTCGATCCTCGAGCCGTCCATGCAGATCGCCTGTCCCCGCTGGTCGCCGGACGGCACGGCGATCGCCTTCATCGGCGGGTTGATGAGCGACGAGCCCGTCGCGGGAGGCGACGTCTACACCGTGCCGGCCACGGGCGGCGCGCCGCGCAACCTGACGCCGGACCTCGCGGGCTCGGCGGCCTGGCTGGCCTGGCTGCCGTCGCGAGAGATCCTCTTCACCGAGTACGCCGACGGCGGCAGCGGCATCGCCCGGCTGGAGCCGGCGAGCGGGCAGGTGACGGTCCTGTGGACGGGGCCGGAAAGCATCACGGCCTCCTTCGGGCCCACCCTCTCGTCGAGCCGGGATGGACGGGTCACCGCCCTGATCCGCCACTCCTGGGCCGCACCGCCGGAGGTGTGGGCCGGCGCGATCGGAGACTGGAAGCCGCTGACCAGGGCCAACGCGACGGTCCGCCCGTCCTGGGGCGAGGCCCGGAGCCTGCACTGGCCGAGCGACGGCAGGATGATCCAGGGCTGGCTCCTCTATCCCCGCGACTACGACCCGGGCACGCGGTATCCGCTGGTGGTCTCCGTGCACGGCGGCCCGGCAGGGGCGAGGACCTCCGGCTGGCCCCGCCCCTCCTTCGACGCGACCCTGCTGGCCAGCCAGGGGTACTTCGTGCTCTTCCCCAATCCGCGCGGCAGCCTGGGATGGGGAGAGGCGTTCACGCGGGCCAACGTCAAGGACTTCGGGTACGGCGACCTGCGGGACATCCTGGCCGGCGTCGACGAGGTCCTGAAGACCCTGCCGGTCGATCCCGAGCGCGTCGGCATCGCCGGCTGGAGCTATGGCGGCTACATGACGATGTGGGCGGTGACCCAGACCGGCCGCTTCCGCGCCGCGGTCGCCGGAGCCGGGATCGCGAACTGGCAGAGCTATTATGGGCAGAACGGCATCGATCAATGGATGATCCCGTACTTCGGCGCCTCGGTGTACGACGACCCGGAAGTCTACGCCCGCAGCTCGCCGATCACGTTCGTCAAGCAGGTCAAGACCCCTACGCTCATCCTGGTGGGAGAGCGGGACGTCGAGTGTCCGGTCCCGCAATCCTACGAGCTCTGGCACGCCCTGAAGACCCTGGGAGTCCCGACGCAGCTCGTGGTCTATACCGGCGAAGGGCACGCGATCCGGAAGCCCGACCACCGCAAGGACCTCATCCGCCGCGCCGTGGCCTGGTTCGACCAGCACCTCGGCCCAAACACCAGGTGAACCAACCAGGGTACCCGGGGAGGAGAGGAGCTTCGTCATGCGCAGGATCACTTTCTTGATCGCGGCCGGCGTCTGGCTCACGGTTGCAGCGCCTGTGCCGGCGCAGGAGGAGGGGCCGGCACCGGCGACCCTGGCGGCTCTCGACGCCAGGCTCGCCGACGCCTTCCGGCAGGGCGGGATTCCGGGCGCCTCCGTGGCCATCATCGAGCACGGACAGGTCGTCCTCGCCAAGGGCTATGGCCTGGCCGACACCGCCGCGCGCACCCCGGCGACGGCCGACACGGTGTTTCGTGCCGGCTCGATTTCGAAGAGCCTCACCGGCATCGCGATGATGACCCTGGTCGAGGAGGGGAAGCTGTCGCTCGACGCGCGCCTGGCCGATCTCGCGCCGGAAGTGAGGTTCCGCAATCCGTGGGAAGCGACCGACCCCGTGCGGATGGTCCACCTGCTCGAGCATTCCACCGGATGGCCGGACATCTCGCTGCGCGTGCTCCTCGCCGAGGGCAAGGGATGGTCGCTGCTGCAAGGAGTGCAGGACACCAGCCCGGAATTCGTGTGCCGGTGGAAGCCCGGATATCACATGGTCTACAACAACGCGGGTCCCGCGGTGGCGGGATACGTCCTCGAGAAGATCACGAGGCAGACCTTCGATGACTACGTCCGCGACCGGGTCCTGCGGCCGATGGGCATGGCCACGGGCGATTTCGCCCTGCCTCCGGAGCTGGCCGCGCGGCTCGCGAAGAGCTACGACCCCGACGGAACCGAGACGCCTTATCAAACCATCATCCTGCCTCCCGCGGGCTCGCTCGCGGTCAGCGTACGCGAGCTCGCGCAGCTGGTGCGGTTCTTCCTGGGCCGCGGCACGGTGGACGGCCGGCAGATCCTGACGCCGCGATCGGTCGAGCGGATCGAGCGCGGCGAATCGACGATGGCGGGACGCGCCGGCCTCACCAACGGCTATGGCCTGGGCAACGCTCCGCTCTTCGACGAGGGCGTGACCTTTCGCGGCCACAACGGCGGCATCGACTCCTTCACCTCGGTCTACGGCTATTCGCTGCGCAACGGCTCGGGCTACGTCCTGATGGCCAACGGAGGCAAGGGAGTGAATTTCGCGACGCCCGTCTCCCGCATGGTGCAGGCCTATCTGACGCGCGGCCTGCCGCCGATCAAATCGCCGGGGCCGGCGATCGATCAAAAAACCCTGGAGCGTTTCGCCGGGCTCTATCGTCCGATCACTCCGTCCAACACCCTGACCCGCCCCTTCCAGGAGATCCTCGGCCTGACGCGGGTCTCGGCCGGGGACGGCAAGCTGATCAGCAATGGAAAAGATTTCTTTCCCGCCGGACCGCACACGTTCCGGCGCGCCGACCGCGACGAGCCGAATCTCGCCTTCGTCGAAGAGGGAGGCGCCGCGTTCAAGCTGTCGGACCACGGCTCCACGCAGAAGGAGCCGCTCTGGCGAGCCGTCCTCATCTTCCTCGTCCTCGGCCTCCTGGTGCTGGGCGCTCTGATCTCCGTGGTGATGCTGCCGGTCTGGCTGATCGCCTGGTTGCGCGGGCGGCTGGCGGACCGCGGAGGCGTGCTCGTCCGCCTCCTGCCGATCGGCGCCCTCGTGGCGCTCCTGGCGACGTTCGTCCTGCCGCTTCTCGTCGTCGTCTCCGGAAGCACCACGGCCATGCGGCAGCTGGCCGAGCCCGGTCTCTATTCGATCGCCATTCTCCTGTGCAGCGTCCTGTTTCCCCTCCTGGCGGTGCTGGGCTTGTGGCGCAGCCTGCGAGCCACCGGGGCCAACGCCTTCGTCCGCCTCTACGCCGGCCTCACCACCCTCGGCATCCTCGCCTTCGCCGTCTACGCCGCATCGATCGGCTGGGTCGGAGCCGCGACCTGGACCATGTGACTGTTCAGGGCCTCTTGACGCACTACTCCGCCGCGCGTACTATTACGTCGGACGAAGTAGGGATGCGGAGCTTTCTGGCGCAGGACGGAGTATGAAGAACCCCGACGACCTGCTGGCTGATCTGGGGCGCTTCTCGGAGCCGGCGCTGTACATCCTGATCTCGCTCGCCGACGGTCCCAAGCACGGCTA
>Ga0134123_10001894_pt1 | contig 13642 bp, 10 predicted proteins | sample KB303_FD_96460 | JGI IMG/M metagenome (GOLD analysis project Ga0134123, IMG submission 96460) | Terrestrial soil microbial communities without Nitrogen fertilizer from Kellogg Biological Station, Michigan, USA - KB3-0-3 | ecosystem: Environmental > Terrestrial > Soil > Unclassified ...
CGAGGCCGCTGGCCTCGAGGTTGCGCAGCGTGCGGCGCGCCTCGCGCTCGTCATACGGCGCGCCGATCTGCAGCGTGATGAGCTCGAGCGCGGCGTCGACGTCGTCGATCGGCGCGTCGCTGAGCAGCTCGACGGCGGTCACCACCGGCTCGTTCGCAGACGGCGCTTGGACCTCGGCAGCCGCCGTCGGTGTGGCCGCCGGTTCCTGCGCGCGCACCGCGAGCGAGCTCAACGTCGCAAGCAGCAGCCACAACGCCGCCGCCGCACGCCGAACGGTCGCCAGAAGCCTCAGAACCGGTGCTCCCACAGGACGTCCACGGCATACGAGTCCTGCTCCTGGGTGAGCAGCACGGAGAGCCCCCTCCCCACCTGCCACTGCACCTGGAAGCGCTGGCCGCCAGTGGACGAGGGGTCGTACGAGTAGGTGAGGTAGACGCGGCGCGAGATGCGCTTGCCGACGGTGACGCGCGCCGACGACACCGACTCGCCGCTTCGCGACAGCGGCTCGATGCGAAAGGCATCGAAGCCGAAGAGGCTCCCCACCCGCTGGGTGATCGCCGACGCCGCCTGGCCGAGCAGCAACCCTTCGGCGGCGGAGTTGTCGGTCGTCTGCTGCTGCGGGCCGCGCAGTTGCGACAGCTCGTCCTCGAGCCGCCCCGGCGCGCCCGAGAGCAGCAGCGACAGCACCTCGAGATCGGGCAGCGGCGGGTCCGAGGAGAACGTGGCGTTGAGCCGCTCGAGGTTGCCGAACAGCGCCAGCCGCACGTCGTAGCTCGCCACCCGCGTGGTGGCGACGAGGTCGAGCAGCGGCTCGACGCGGTAGGGGTTGGCGAAGGTGAGGGTGGCGCGCTCGATGCGGTAGTCGTTGTCGGCGTAGTTGAGCCGCCCGCCCGGCTCGGCCTCGACGCGGCCGAAGAGGATCGGCCCCGCCAGGCTGCCGCGCACCGTCAGCTCCGCCGTGCCCTTGAGATCGGCGAGGTTGTTCTTGATGCGCACCGCGCCCGGCGCGCGCACTTGCAGGTTGAGCTGCACGTCGCCGAGCTCCTCGTTGGCGACCGCCACCTCCTGCCGCTGCTTGCGGAAGAACTTCTGCAGCAGCGGCACCACACCCACGTCGACGTCGCGCAGGTAGAGGGCGCGATCGAGCAGCACCTGACCACGGATCGTCTGCTCGTCGCCGGCGATCGACCAGACGAGGTCGGCGTCGCCGCGCGAGGTCCACCCCTCGGGGTAATTCATCGTCACCTTGCGCAGCGCCACCTGGAAGCGCGCCGAGGTGGGGCGGTCGGGGCGCGGCCACTCCAGCGTGCCGCTTGCCTGCAGCGTGCCGCCGCCCATCTCGCCCTGGAAGCGGTCGACGACGAGGCGGTCGGGGTAGAAGAGCGCCACGCCTTGCACGTCGGTGATCGGCGCCGGCAGCGCCTCGGAGGTGAGCTGCACGCCCGGCCGCAACGACGCCTGGCCGTTGACCTTCGGCGCCTCCGGCGTGCCACGCACGGTGGCCAGCACGTCGCTGCTGCCGGAGAGCTCGAAGCCGGGCAGGATCGGCTTGAGCCACTGGTTCTCGACGACGCCTTGCAGCCGCAGGTCGAGCGGCGCGTCGGCGGCGAGCCCGGCGCTGCCCGCCACCACCACTTCGCTCTCCCCTTCCGGCGTGCCGAGGTAGAGCGAGTCGAACCACAGCCGCCCGCCGCGGTCGAGCTCGGCGAGGCGCAGCCGCACCGGCCGCCGCGCTTCCAGCGGCGTGCCGCCCACGGTGGCCGCGAGGCGATCGAGGCGCAGCGCCAGCTCCGGCGCGGTGAGCTGCCCCGCGATGCGCAGCTCGCCCGCGGCGCTGCCGTGGATCTCCGGCGTTCCCTCCGGCGCGAAGCCGGCGAGCGCGGCGAGCTCGTCGGCCTCGACGGCAAAAGTGAGGTCGGCGCGCTCGAGGTCGAAGCCGCCGCCGCCGGAGAGCTTCGCCAGCCCGAGCAGCGAGCCGTCGGCGCGCAGCTGCTGGCCGTTCCAGTCGACGTGCAGCGCGGCGCGGCCGTCCTCGCCCAGCGTGCGGCCGGCGAGCGCCAGCCGCTCGCCGACGACGTCGCCGCGGATCGCCGGCCGGTCGAGCGTCCCCTCGATGGTGCCGGCGAACGACAGTCCGCCCTGCACGCCGCCGAGCAGCTCGGCGAGCGGCGGCTTGCCGGTGTCGAGGCTGCTTGCCGCCACCGTCATCCGCAGCTCGTGGCCGGGGAAGGCCATGGTGCCTTCGAGCGTCGCCTCGCCGGCCGGTGCCGTCGCCGTGAGGTGCTCGATGCGCAACGCCGCGTCGTCCCACACCATGCGCGTGCGCAGGCGGTCGACGGGCACGGTAAGCAGCGTCCCCGGCGCCACCTCGCCGGCGATCTCGCCGCGGCTGCTCTTGCCCGCACCGCCGAGGGTGACGCTGCCGGTGAACGGCCCCGTCGCCGGCAGGTCGAACTCCAGCCACGGCTGCGCCGCCTCCACCGGCCAACCGGCGACGTCGAGGTCGACGTTCCACGGCGTGCCCTTGCCGTAGCCGATGCTGCCGGCGATGAGCGCGGCACCGGTGCCCTTCGTCAGCTCGAGCCGCATCGCCTCCACCGCGTCGCCGGAAAGCGTCACCGTGCCCTCGGCGCGATCGGCGGCGATGCCGCGCGCTACCGCGTCGACAAGGGCGAGGTGAAGCTCGGTCGAGGTGTCGTGCGGTGCCAGCTGAAGCGTGCCCGAGATCTCGCCGCTGCCGCGCGTCGGCAGCCACAGCGGCGTGCCGCCGTCGGCCGCCGGCGACACCGGCAACGCCGCCGCCAGCGGTCCGAGGTCGGTGCTATGCACCTGGTAGTCGATGCTGCCGCTCTCGCGCGCGAGCTCGTAGCGCGCGGCGCCGGTGACCTCCTGACCCGGAGCGAAGAGACGCACCGCCTGCGTGCTCACCACGCCGCGGTCGATCACCAGCGGCACGGCCCCGGCGACGGCGAGCCCGTGCCCCTGTTTCGCATCGGCGGTCAAGCGCATGTCGGCAAGCCCCTGGCCGTGCCGCCAGTCGGTTTCGGCGAAGCGGTAGTCGAGCGTGCCGCCGATGCGCGCCGCGATGTCGCCCACCGGGATGTGCGAGTCGTCGAGGAACTTCTCGGCGTCGATGCCTTCGAGGCGCAGCTGCATGCGGGTGCGCCGCACGTCGCCCTCGCGCTGGGCCCGCTTCGGCAGCGTCACCTCCACCCAACCGGTGACGCCGCCGCCGGCGTAGCGGGCGCGGTCGACATCGGCCCACACCGCGTTGCGGTCGCCGACGACCGACGCCTCGACTCCCGAAAGCTCCCAGTCGAGCGCGCGCAGCCGCGACGCGCGGGCCTGGCCGCGGAAGCCCCACACGCCCGGCTTCCATCCCACCGAGCCGTCGACCTGGAACCAGCCGTCGACCTGGTCCTCGATGTAGCCGAGGCGCTGGAAGACGTCGGCGGCGACGCTGCCGTTGATCTTGAGATCGACGCGCTTGTCGCCGCGCCAGCGCACCAGGCCGCGCCCCGACACCGTCGCCTCCGGCGAGGTGGCGCGGGCGCTGACGATCTCCATGCCGTCGCGGTGCACGGCGATCTTGCCGGCGACGGCTGCCGTGTAGGGCCGGGCGCGCGGCAGCCGCACGGTGACCGCTTCGGCCACCGCGCGCCCTTGCAGGTCGGTGCCGCCCATGCCGAGCAGGGCGACGCGGATGTGCTGCGCGTCGAGGTCCATCGGCACCGCGTCGTCGTGGAAGCGGAGCACGCTGTCGGTGACGGTGAACGAGGTGATGTCGAGCTCCCACGGCTTGCGGGTCGACGGCCGGTCGCGGCGCGGCCGCGGCCAGTTGTCGCTACCGTCGAGGAAGCGGTCGACGAACACCTGCACGCCCTCCGCCTGCACCTCCTGCAGCTGCAGCACCTGCTTCTTGAGGCTGGGGATCTCCGCCTGCGCGTAGACGCGGCGGATGGTGAGGATGGGCAGGTCGCCCGGCCGCGGGCCGGCGACGCTGACGTCGCGCAGCTCGAGCCAGAGCGGGAAGAGGCTGTAGCGCAGAGAGCCGACGCTGACGTCGCGGCCGAGGTAGGCCTCGACGCGCGGGATCAGCCGCGCCAGCACCTGCCGCTGCACCGCCGGCCGGTAGAGGTACCAGATCGCCGCCGCCAGCAACACAACGACGAGCAGCAGCAGCCACACGAACGGCCGCAGGACCCACTTCCGCACCCACCCCGGTCTGCGCCGTTCCCGCATGCGGCGCTCGCCCCGGCGCCGTTCCGGCGTCCCCGCAGGAGGCCCTTGATCGGCCTGGCGCCTGTCGACGCCCTGCCGCCGGTCGCCGCGGCGCCGGGGCTTCCCCTCCGGCTCCGCCAACTATCCCCCCCAGCGCAGCTTGCCGCGCAGGCTGTCGTAGAAGCTGCGGCCGGCGGCCTTGATCAGGTGCACCACGGTGTCGCTGCGGCCGATGACGACGCGGTCGCGGTGGTGGAGCTCGGCCCCCTCCTGGCCGTCGAGGGTCAGGTAGACCTCCTCGAGCTCGGTGTGCAGCGTCACCTCGATGCGGCTCGTGTCGGGCACCACCAGCGGCCGCAGCGACAGGGTGTGAGCGCAGATGGGGGTGATCACCGCCACCGGCAGCTGCGGGTAGAGGATGGGGCCGCCGGCCGAGAGATTGTAGGCAGTCGATCCCGTCGGCGTGGAGATGATCAGCCCGTCGGCGCGGAAGTTGCCGACCAGGTTGCCGTCGACGACGAGCGCCAGCTCGATGATGCGGGAGAGCGCGGTCTTGGCGATCACCGCGTCGTTGAGCACGCGGTACCGAAGCCGTTCGCCGTTGCTGCGCTGCACCTCGGCCGAGAGCAGCGAGCGCTCCTCCAGTGTGAACTCGCCGGCGAGCACGCGCACGAGCGTCGGGTAGAGGTCGCCGCGGTTGACCTCGGTGAGGAACCCGAGGCTTCCCATGTTGACGCCGATGATCGGCGTCGTGCGCTCGAGCGAGCGCGCCACCGACAACAGCGTGCCGTCGCCGCCGAGCACGACGACGAGGTCGAGCTCGGCGCCGGCGAGCACGGCACGGGCGCCCCCGACGCCGCCGGGCAGGCTCGCCTCCTCCAGCCGCACCTCGATGCCGCGCCGCACCAGCCACTCGTCGAGCTCGGCCGCCGTGCGCATGGCCTCCGCGCTCTCCGCCTTGGCCACCACGCCGACGCGCCGGAACGCGATGTCGCGGCTGAGGAGGGGGGCGGCCGCCTCTCCGGCCTCGGGCGTCATGGCCGCGTATTATGGCAGCGCAACAGCGCCAGCGCCTCGACGTTGCCCTCGGCGCCGGCAACCGGCGAATCCATGACGCCGCGCGGCTCCAGGCCCAGCGCCACGAGCTGCCCGACGCGCTCGTCGATCACCTGCCGCCGAACCGCCTCGTCGCGCACGATGCCACCCTTGCCGACGGCGGCGCGGCCGGCCTCGAACTGGGGCTTGACGAGGACGAGGAGGAGGCCGCCGGGGCGAAGGTGCGGCAACAGCGCCGGCACCACCTTGAGCAGCGAGATGAAGGAGACGTCGACGGTGACGAGGTCGCAACGCTCGGGCAGCGCGTCGGCGGCGAGGTGGCGGGCGTTGACTCCTTCGATCGCGACGACGCGCGGGTCCTGCCGCAGCCGCCACTCGAGCTGCCCGCGGCCGACGTCGAGTGCGTAAACGCGGGCGGCGCCGCGTTGCAGGAGGCAGTCGGTGAAGCCGCCCGTGGAGGCACCCACGTCGAGGCAGACTAGGCCAGTGACCCCGACGCCGAAGCGATCGAGCGCGGCGGCGAGCTTGAGGCCGCCACGGGACACGAACGGTGGGCGGGCAGTGATCTCGATCAGAGCGTCGTCGGCGACGGCCGCACCCGGCTTGTCGATAACTTGCCCGGCGACGCGCACCTCGCCGGCCATGACAGCGCGACGCGCCTGCTCGCGACTGGCGAAGAGGCCACGTGCGGCAAGAAGCTGGTCGAGACGCATCGTCGCGAGGCTAACAGCGTGCGGCTCGGGCAATCCGGGCGGGCTCATGGCGCTTCACAGCGATTGCGAGCGACGGTGACTCCAAGCGGCCGGTGAGGGCGCCGGGCTCCACGGGTCCCCGCTCGGTGGGTATCCCATCCGTGCTCGCTTCGCTGCGCGCGGATGGGAGCCCTCCCCCCGGCGCCCGCTCCGCCCGGCGCCCACACCGGCCAGAACCACTCCCTTCGTGCCGACCAGGATGGACTGCGATCAAACCACCTCTGCTGGCACGGCCATTTCAGGCGGACAGACCGCGGAGGAGTCGCTTAGGGCGCCGCCAACAGGGTCTAGGAACCGAGGTTGCTCCGCAGCCAGGTGTTCCGCTCGTCCGTTAAGCCATAGGTCGCCCAGTTGCCATTGAGTTCGAACACCAAAAGATCGTCATTAGCGTCGAGGTGCTGCTTGAGATGATCTCGAATCTCAGGCGTGGTGCGCGCCGTGCTCACGATCCAGACCGACTCTAAGCAGTGCCACTACGAGCCGGGGGCCTTAATCGCACGTAGAGCTTGCTGTAGTTACGTCCGGTTTGCGAAGATCGTGGGATATGAGCTTATTGGCCATCTCATCCTCCCTGCCGTAGGACGATGGTGAGCCCATCTCAACATTGCGAGCCGAACCTTCTCGGCAGGCTCTTCGCGGCAACAGCCTCTTCGAGTGCGGGCTGCGGCCGGCTGCCAGGGTGAGCGAAAGGATTCATTCTTCACCTTCTGGTCGCACATGATGCTACTACTCGGAGGCCTTGTCGGGTTCGGCAACGTCACTCTCCGACGCCTTCAGACGCCGAGCCTCAAACCGGTGGAGAAAGTGGTCGAGCACCATGGGGAGCTCCGTCATGACCATGTGGGCCTCCTTGGAGGAACCGAAGAATTCTTCCATGAGCGGCCCTCGTCCGAGGGTTCGGGTGACGCGACGCAGGCGCTCAATCGCCTTCTGCGCATCCTGGGGATTACCGTCGCGCACTTCGCGGTAGGCCTCGATCAGGATCTCGTAGAGCCACGGAAAATCGTCCTTCAGTAGGCCGCCGAACATGAGAAGCGATATCGGATCATCCCCTTCCTCTGAGACCATGTGAGCCATCTCGTCGAACATCATGGGGAGAAAATGACGGAAGCGGCGACGGCTTGAGCGCGGACCAGACTCTGAGACGACGCCCTCCAAAGCCCTAAAGCGCACATCGAGCCCCCGAACGCCGGTGACTAGTTCTTCCAGGATTTCGTGTTGTGGCCGCATGTGCTTCTCGCTTGGAGCCTCGTCTGGCACTGATTCGAGTTGCTTCTCTAGTTCTGGCCACAGAGCCGAGAAGAGCTGGCGGGCTCGATCCTCGGGTATCGGCTGATCCGCGGCTTGGTTTAGGGAGTGAATGACCTCGCCGAGGCCGGCTCTCTCGAACTTCTTCGCCTGGAACTGTGCAAGGGGTCCACTGATGTCGCTGAATTCAAGGCTGAAGAGAAGAGGGATGACCTTGGCTCCCTGCATCGACTTCGCGAGAGCTCCCGCCTCGAAGAGAACCCAGGGAGAGCCGAGATTCTCAGGCGTAACGCAGATGATTCCGAAATTGGAAGATTCAAGCTCCTTGGCCACAGCTTGAGCCCACCGCTCTCCAGCGGCCACGTCCGCCTCCGATAGCCAAGGTTTGACGTAATGGAGTACGAGCGGCAGCCAGCCATGAAGCGCCTGCGCGAGTAGTTGACTCCGCGCGCCACTCCAACTGATGAATACCTTCATCTGATTCTCCCCTTCCTCTACAGATGTCACGCGTGGAGGCTGGGACTCCGCAAGCATAGGCCGAAGATGGCGCGCATCGGGATGGTAGTGGCTCCGGGCCGGTGCGGGCGGCGGGCGGAGCGGGCGCCCGGGCGGAGGGCTCCCGTCCGCGCGCAGACGTCCTCGTCGAGCACGGACGGGATACCGACCGAGGCGGGGACCCGTGGAGCCCGCCGCCCGTGCCGGCCCGCTCGAGGTCACCGACGCTGACCTGCGCTCTTCTCTTCCGACCGAGCGCGTGCCGACAAGGAACGCTAGGCCTCGCGACCTGCGAGGTACTCCACCAGTCCGACCCAAAGCGACGCCTCACCTGGTAAGGCCGCGGCGATGGCCAATGCTTCCGCTCGCAGCTGACCGAGCCGACTACGACTCTCTTCGACGCCGTAGAGTCCGGGGAACGTCAATTTCTTGGCGACTGCGTCCTTGCCGGCTCGCTTGCCGAGCTGCTCGGCGGTGCTTTCGACGTCGAGGATGTCGTCGGCGATCTGAAACATCAGGCCGAGGCGCTCGCCCAGCGCTTGCAGCCTCGCGTCGATCTCGTCGTCGCCGCCGCCGAGCAGGCCGCCGAGCCGCAGAGACGCGGTGAGCAGCGCGCCGGTTTTGCCGCGGTGGATACGTTCCAGCGCTTCCTCGGGCGAAGCGGGCCACTCGCGCTCGGCTTCGAGGTCTTCCATTTGGCCGCCGATCATGCCGGGCGTACCGATCGCGGTGCCGACGAGCTCGACGGCGCGGCGGCGCGCTTCGGCCGACGCGCTCGCCGGCTCGCGAGCCAGCAGCGTCAGCCCGAGCGTCAGCAGGGCGTCGCCGGCGAGGATCGCCGTCGCCTCGTCGTACTGCTTGTGCAGCGTGGGGCGACCGCGGCGCAGGTCATCGTTGTCGAGCGCCGGCAGGTCGTCGTGCACCAGGCTGTACGCGTGGATGAGCTCCAGCGCGACCGCGGCAGGCAGCAGCCCTTCGCGCGCCGCGCCCAGCGCTTCTCCCGCGAGCACCGCCAGAGCCGGCCGCACGCGCTTACCCGGCGCCAGCACGCTGTACCGCACTGCCGCGTGGAGGCGCACCGGCGGCTCGTCGGCCGCGGGCAGCACGCGGTCCAACGTGGCGTCGATCTCCGGCCGCAGCGCGGCGAGCCACGAGACGAACGCCGCGCGCGCCTCCGGCGCGGCCGACTCGGCCACGATCTGCCGCTACCGCCCGATCGCCGAGGCCGGTAGCGCCTCGTCGATGAGCATGATCGGGATGTCGGAGACGATCGGGTAGACCAGCCCCGAGGTGGCGCAGTAGAGCGCCTGCTCGACCACCGGCTCCTCGTCGCGGAAGTGCTCGCGGTACTTGTCGGCGACGGTGCGCCGCAGGTCGGCCGGCAGCTCGACGAGCTCGAGCGGCCCCTTGCTCTTGGGGCAAACCAGGATCTCCAGCAGCTCGGGGTCGACGGCCATCGCGCCTCCTCGCGGGCAGCGTAGCACAGCCTCCGCAGGCCGCCGGTCGTGCGTCGGCTCAGCGGCGCCGCGTCATGCGGGTGGGCGTGAACGCGAGCGTGAGCGTCAGCGTTTCGATGCCCGGGTTCCTTTTGCTGACGCCGGCGTTGGAGAGGTGGGCGAGAGCGGCCCCCAAGCGCATCCCCGGGCTCACCTCGAAGGAGACGTCGAGCGCCGAGCGGAACTCCAGGCCGCGGCCGAGGTCCTTGCCATGACCCTTCACATAGGCGCCGGCGGCCATGGTGACGTTGGCGTTCCAGCGGCGGGCGAAGGGGAAGTCGCGCGTGAAGCCCGCCCGCAGGTAAGCGGCGCCGTCGCTGTTGGCGGAGACGCCGACGGCCGGTCCGATGCCGAAGCGCCAAGGGGCGCCGCGATACTCGAGGTCGAGCACCGCGGCGCGCTTCTCCCCGGGTTCGGGGCCGACGAGGCCGAAAGCGGCCACTGCCGTCGACTGAGCGCGCCCCGCGCCCGCGAAGAGCGCGGCGAGCAGCAGCGTGGCTGCGGCCCGAATGCAGCAACGCCAGCCGCCCCGCCTATGCGTCTGCGCGCCGCACACGGAGTGCGAAAGTTTCGCCCTCGCGATCCTCACCATGCCCTCGCCCTCTCGCCTGCCGGTCCCGCTCGGCCGCGGCGCCGGCTCCTAGGTGGGGCTCTCCCCCGCTTCGGCCTCGCCCTCCGCACGCCGCTCGCTGTCCTGCCGCTGCCACGTCCGCGGGTCCTCGTCGAACGCGGGCAGCTGGATCACCTCGCCCCGCTTCGCCCGCAGCCGGTACTCCCACAGCCGGGCGTACTTGAGGAAGACCCCGAACGCCTGCAGGGTGCACAGCACCAGCCCGTGCAGCCCATCCAGGAAGCCCAGCTGGATGACGTAGGTACGGAGGAAACGCCACAGCGGACGGCCGGCGATCTGCGTCACCCCGACGCTGCGCCCCTCGCGGTAGGCCTGCGCCGCTCCCCACTCCGCGTACTTGAGGAACTTGTCGAAGTACTGGTCGAAGGAGCGAAAGGTGTAGTGCATGAAGGCGTTCTTGAGCAGCGGCGTCGGCCCCTCGACGGCGAGGTCGGCGTGCACGCGCCGGTTCGGGTAGCGCCCCTTGTCGCGGCGGAAGAGGCGGATCACCGTGTCGGTGGACCACCCCGAATGCTGGATGACGCGGTCGACGAAGATGTTCTCGCGGCGGATGGCGAAGCCGTTGACCGTCGCCGGCGGGTCGGCGAGGGTGCGCAGGATCTCGCCGGCGAGCGGCGCCGGCACCCGTTCGTCGGCGTCGACGATGAACACCCACTCCTTGGTGGTGCGGTCGATCGCCCAGTTCTTCTGCGCCGCCGAGCCGAAATACTCGCGCTGCAGCACCTGCACCGGGTAGCCCTTGGCGATCTCCACCGTGCGGTCGCGCGAGAAGGAGTCGACGACGAGGATCTCGTCGGCCCACAGCACCGACTCGATGCAGTCGGCGACGTTCACCTCCTCGTTGAAGGTGGTGATGATCACCGACAGGCCGGCGCGGCCGGGGGCCTGGCGGAGCGCCTCGAGGTCGGTGGGCTTCTGTCGTCTCATGAGATCAGCAGGCGCTCGATGCCGCGGGCGCGGCCGGTCGTTTCGTCGACCTCGATAACCACGGCGGCGAGGCGGACGTCTTTCTTGGCTACGTCGAAGCTCGACGGAGTATGCATCAGGAAGCGGTGCAGCACCTTCTCCACGTTCATGCCGATGATCGACTCGTAGGGCCCGGTCATGCCGACGTCGCAGAGGAAGGCGGTGCCCTTGGGCAGCAGGCGCTCGTCGGCGGTGGGGACGTGGGTATGGGTGCCGAGCACGGCCGAGACCCGGCCGTCGAGGTAGAAGCCCAGCGCCTGCTTCTCGCTGGTGGCCTCGGCGTGGAAGTCGACGACGATCACCTTCACTTGACGCGGCAAGTCCGCGAGGACGCGATCAGCGGTGCGGAAGGGCGAGTCGAGCGCCTTCATGAAGACCTGACCTTCGAGGTTCACGACCGCCACCGGAATGCCGGCGGCCGTCTCGCCGAGGTGCACGCCGGAGCCCGGATTGCCGGCGGGGTAGTTGGCGGGGCGGAGCACCCGGCCGCTCTCGAGCAGCGGCAGCCCTTCCTTCTTGTCCCAGATGTGGTTGCCGGAGGTGAAGGCGTCGATGGGCAGGCCGTCGAGCTCCGCCATCACCTCGGGGGTGATGCCGAAGCCGCCGGCGGCGTTCTCGACGTTGACGATCGTCAAGTCGATCTGGTGGCGGTCGACGATGCCGAGCAGCCGGTCCTTGACGATGCGGCGGCCGGGGCTACCGACCACGTCCCCCACGAACAGGATCTTCACGATTACTTCGCGTACTCGATCGAACGCGTCTCGCGGATCACCGTCACCTTGATCTGGCCCGGGTAGGTGAGGTCGGCCTCGATCTTCCGCGCGATGTCGCGTGAGAGCCAGATCGCCTGCTCGTCGGGGATCTTCTTGCTGTCGACGATGATGCGGATCTCGCGCCCGGCCTGGATGGCGAAGCACTTCTGCACGCCCTTGAAGGACTGGGCGATCTCCTCGAGCTTCTCCAGCCGCTTGACGTAGGTCTCGAGGATCTCCCGCCGCGCCCCGGGACGTGCCGCCGACAGCGCGTCGGACGCGGTGACCAGCACCGCCTCCACCGTCTGCGGGTCGTAGTCGCCGTGGTGGCAGGCCATGGCGTGCACCACGTCTTCGTTCTCGCCGTACTTGCGCAGCAGGTCGATGCCGATCTCGAGGTGGGTGCCGTCCATCTCGCGGTCGACGGCCTTGCCGATGTCGTGCAGCAGACCAGCGCGCTTGGCCACCTGGACGTTGGCCTTGAGCTCCGCCGCCATGGCGCCGGCGAGCCACGCCACTTCCTTCGAATGGTTGAGCACGTTCTGGCCGTAGGAGGTGCGGTAGCGGAGGCGCCCGAGCAGCTTCGCCAGCTCGACGTGGATGCGCGGAATCTTGAGCTCGAGGAGAGCCGCCTCGCCCTCCTGCTGGATGCGCTCCTCGAACTCGGCCTTGACCTTCTCCACCACCTCCTCGATGCGGGCGGGGTGGATGCGGCCGTCGACGATCAGGCGCTCGAGCGAGACGCGGGCGATCTCGCGGCGGAAGGGGTCGAAGCCGGAGAGGATCACCGCCTCGGGCGTGTCGTCGACGATGAGGTCGACGCCGGTCGCCATCTCGAGGGCGCGGATGTTGCGACCCTCGCGGCCGATGATGCGCCCCTTCATGTCGTCGGAGGGGAGCACCACCACCGACACCGTGGTCTCCGAGACGTAGTCGGAGGCGCCGCGCTGCACCGCCATGCCGATGATGCGCTGCGCCTGCTTGTTGGCAGTCTCGCGGGCCTCGTCCTCGATGCGCTTGACGAGGTGGGCGGCCTCCATACGGGCGTCGTTCTCCAGGCCGCGAACGAGCTCCTCCTTGGCCTGCTGCACGGTCAAGCCGGCGATGTGCTCGAGCTTGCTGCGCTCTTCGGCGACCAGCCGCTCGAGCTCGCCTTCGCGGGCCTCGAGCTGCTTCTCGCGGACGCCGACCGCTTTCTCCAGCGTCGTCGCATCCTTCTCGCGCCGTTCGAGGTCCTGGCCGCGGCGCAGCACGCCGTCCTCGCGGTCGCGCAGCTTGCGTTCGAGGGACTCGAGCTCGTTGCGCTCGCTGCGCGAGGCCTTCTCGAACTCGCTGCGCGCCTGGAGCAGCTTCTCCTTGGCGGCGAGCTCGGCCTCGCGCGCCTTGGCCGCCGCCGCGCGCTCGGCCTCCTCGAGCGTCTTCTGGGCCTGCCGGCGGGCCTGCGCCAGGATGCGCTTGGCGTTGCGCCGCAGCAGCAGCCAATAGAGCAAGAGGGCGAGCGCCACCGCGATGGCGACCGCACCTGCGATGGTTGCAAAGTCCACGCGATCACCCCCGGTCGCCGGGACGGACCGGAAGGTGGCTCGGGAGGGTGGCCGTCGCGGGGCGGAAGGTACATCCCCCGCCCGGCCGTGTGGGTCTTCGCTCTAGAACCTGGCCTCAACCAGGTGGGTGCCCTCCCCACGAGCCGTCAGCGTCCCCGTCGAAGCGGGGCAGGCACGGGCCGCATGGGATCTGGACTCCCGGGACATGAGTGTTGGTTCTACAGTGCTCGACCCATCACGAACCGGTGCAGGGGATGCAACACACTCCAACTTTCACGATTTCAATGGCCTGTCCAAAGACCGTCCGCTTGCCTCGGCCCCCACCCTAACGGGCCTGGCCGTCGAGCGCCCGCTGCAGCTCGCCGGTGAGGTGCGCCACGGTCTCCGTAATCCTTTCCCGTTCCCCTTCCTGTCGTCTCTGGCTCTGGAACAGTTCGTCGGCCAGGTTGAGCGCCGCCAGGATGGCGATCTTGCCCGCATC
>Ga0134123_10001902_pt1 | contig 13620 bp, 11 predicted proteins | sample KB303_FD_96460 | JGI IMG/M metagenome (GOLD analysis project Ga0134123, IMG submission 96460) | Terrestrial soil microbial communities without Nitrogen fertilizer from Kellogg Biological Station, Michigan, USA - KB3-0-3 | ecosystem: Environmental > Terrestrial > Soil > Unclassified ...
CCAAAACAAAAACAGGTACGCGCGGTCGGCGGCTGGCGCATCGGCCAGAACGTCGTCCATCCCAAGTTCGGCTCGGGCGTGATCATCGACGCCGAAGGCCAGGGCAACGACGCGAGAGTGCAGGTGAACTTCGGCGCGCAGGGCGTGAAGTGGCTCGCCGTCAGCGTCGCCAAGCTCCAGGCCGCCTAGCTCAGCTCAGCAGCAGATAGGCGCAGAGCGCGCCGAGCGCGATCCAGACGGTGACGATGACGATCGCCGCGGCGCGGCTGGTCTTGCGCCCGGCGATCTCGCCGGCGCGGCGCCGGCAATCGGCGAGCACCGGCTCGGGAATGAAGCGCACCGCGAGCGCCAGCGCGAGCGGGATGAAGATCAGGTCGTCGATCAGGCCGATCACCGGGATGAAATCCGGGATGACGTCCACGGGCGAGAGCGCATAGGCGACGCAGCCGGCGACGATCAGCTTCGCGTACCACGGCGTGCGCGGATCCCTCGAGGCCAGAGCCAGCGCGATCAGCTCGACCTTGACCTGCCGCGCGCGCGCTTTTAGCGAGGCGAGAGTCATCATGGCAGTATAGCGGCCCGATGAAGCGCAGCGATTACCTGCAACGCATCCTCAAGTCGCGCGTCTACGACGTGGTGAGCGAGTCGCCGCTCGAGCTCGCGCCGGCGCTGTCGAAGCGGATCGGCAACCGGCTGCTCCTGAAGCGCGAAGACCTGCACCCGGTGTTCTCCTTCAAGCTGCGCGGCGCCTACAACAAGATGGCGCTCCTGCCGCGCAAGAAGCTGCGCAAGGGCGTGATCGCGGCGAGCGCCGGCAACCACGCGCAGGGCGTGGCGCTCGCGGCGCAGAAGCTCGGCTGCCGCGCGCTGATCGTCATGCCGGTCACCACGCCGCGCATCAAGATCGAGGCCGTGAAGGCTCGCGGCGCCGCGGTGGTGCTGCACGGCGACTCCTATTCGGACGCCTACAAGAAGGCGATGCAGCTCAAGCGCGCTCGCGGCCTCACCTTCGTCCATCCCTACGATGATCCGGACGTGATCGCCGGGCAGGGCACGATCGGCATGGAGATCCTGCGCCAGCATCCGCAAGCGATCGACGCGGTGTTCGTACCGGTGGGCGGCGGCGGCCTGATCTCGGGCATCGCCGCCTACGTGAAGCAGATCAATCCGCGCATCCGCATCGTCGGCGTCGAGCCCGTGGATGCCGACGCGATGGCGCAATCCCTGAAGAAAAACCGGCGGATCAAGCTCGATCACGTCGGCCTTTTCGCCGACGGGGTGGCGGTGAAGCAGGTCGGCGAGGAAACCTTCCGCCTCTGCCGGCAGCTCGTCGACGAGATGGTGTTGGTCGACACCGACGCGATGTGCGCCGCGATCAAGGACGTGTTCGAGGACACGCGCGTGGTGCTCGAGCCCGCCGGCGCGCTCGCTATTGCCGGCGCGAAGGCCTGGGTTGAAAAGCATTCTTTCAAGAACAAGACCCTGATCGCGATCGCGTCGGGCGCAAACACCAACTTCGACCGGCTGCGCTTCATCGCCGAGGAGGCGGAGCTCGGCGAGGAGCGCGAGGCGGTGCTCGCCGTGACGATTCCCGAGCGGCCCGGCAGCTTCCGCAAATTCTGCGCGACGCTCGGCGGCAAGAACATCACCGAGTTCAACTACCGCATCGCCGACTCGAAGGAGGCGCATATCTTCGTCGGCGTCGAGGTCGGCGACCGGTCGCAAACCGCGCGCATCGTCAAGACGCTGAGAAGAAATGCGCTAAAAACGATCGATCTCTCGGACAACGAGATGGCGAAGTGGCACGTCCGGCATATGGTCGGCGGGCGTGCGTCGTTCGCGAAGAACGAATTGCTCTACCGCTTCGAATTTCCGGAGCGCCCGGGCGCGCTGATGAAATTCCTCGACAGCATGCGCAGCGACTGGAACATCAGCCTCTTTCACTACCGCAACCACGGCGCCGACTACGGCCGCGTCCTGGTCGGCATTCAGGTGCCGCGCGAGGAGATGCGCCAGTTCCGCGCCTTCCTGCAGAAGCTCGGCTATCCCTACGCCGACGAGACTCGCAACCCGGCGTACCGGCTCTTCCTCGGTTAGTCGCGCTTGATCTCGCCCGCGTAGCAGACCGGCGAGGCGAGCGTGCTCGGCTCGCCTTCCTGCGGCTGGCCGAGGAACGCGAGCCCTTGCGGATCGCGCCGGTAGACGCCCGCTTCGGTGACGACGTAGTCGACCGGGATGTCCCAGGACTGCGGAAAGATCGTCTCCATGCGCGCCATTTCGTAGCTGATGCCGATGACGACCGGTTTCTTATTGAGGCTGGCGAGCGTGCGGTCGAAGAAGCCGCCGCCGTAGCCGAGGCGATAGCCCTGCTTGTCCCAGCCGTTCATCGGCAGCAGCACGCCGCTCGGCGCGACTTCGGCAGAATTTACCGGGTACGGAATGTCCAGTGGTCCATGGGCGAGCTCGATACCCGGATGCCACTCGCGAAAGATGAGCGGCGTGCGCGGCGCGACGACTACAGGCAGCGCGGTCAACGCTCCCTTGTCGCGCAGCGTTCTGGCAAAATGACGGGCGTCGTACTCGCCTTTGATGGGCCAACAAAAAGCGAGGCGGCTGCTGGCAAGCCCGGGAAAAGAAAGCTCGAGAAAACGATCGATGCGCTGCCGCCAGGCTTCGAGAACGGTCGGCGACAGCGCGCTGCGGGCGGCGATGAGGCGCTCGCGCTCGGATCGGCGCCAGGCTTTGAGATCGGGGGGAAGTGACGTCATGCAGTCGGGAGTTTCATGATTCTGAAGGGGTTCCGCAATCTCGCGGTTTGCGCCGCGCTGGCCGCGCTGCCGGCGCTGGCGGCGAACGGCACGGATGAGGCGATGCTGGGCGCGTTCGACGCCTACCGCGCCGGCGACCCGATCAAGCTCGCCAAGCAGGCCAGGAAGCTCGACGGAAATCTGCTCGCGCCGTGGCTCGAGTACTGGCGCCTTTCGCTGCATCTCGAGGATGCGCCGCGCAGCGAGGTTCGTGAATTCTTGTCAACATACGCCGACGCCTACGTCGCCGAGCGGCTGCGCGGCGAGTGGCTGCGCGTGCTCGGCCGGCGCGGCGAGTGGAGTGAGTTCGAGCGCGAGGCCGCGGCCTACGGCGGCGAGGACGAGCTCGAAGTCCGCTGCTACGGCTGGGTGCGCCGCCTGGAGCAGGGCGACGACAGCGCCTTTGCCGAGGCGAGCGTCATCTGGGCCGAGCCGCGCGAATTGCCCGAGGGCTGCGCCAGGCTCGCCGACACGATGGTGACGCGCGGCCGCATCTCGATCACCGACATCTGGCGGCGCGTGCGGATCCTGTTCGAGGCCGGCCAGATCACCGCCGCCAAGACCGCGCTCGGCTACCTGAAGAAAGACGAATCGCCCGACGAGCGCGCGCTCGCCGAAGCGGCGCGCCGGCCGAAGCGTTTCCTGCAGGGCCTGCCGGCAAGCCTCGAGCGGCGCCCGACGCGCGAAGTGGCGGTGCTCGCCGCGGTGCGCTACGCGCGCGAGGATGCCGAGGCCACGGCCGAGTTGCTGCTCGGCCGCCTCGGCGAGCGGCTGCCTGAGCGCGAAGCGCGCTATCTCTGGGGCCGCGTCGCGCTCGAGGGCGCGCGCCAGCACCACCCGGACGCGCTCGCGTGGTACGAGCGCGCCGGCGATACGCCGCTCGACGACGAGCAGCTGGCATGGAAAGCGCGCGCCGCGCTGCGCGTCGGCGAGTGGCTGAGCGTGCGCGCGGCGATCGACCGCATGTCGCCGGAGGAGCGCTACATCCCGACCTGGACCTACTGGTACGGCCGCGCGCTCGCTGCGGCCGGCGACGATGCGAGCGCGCGAGCCTATTTCCTGCGCATCGCCGCTGCGCCCGAGTTCTACGGCCTGCTCGCCAACGAGGAGCTCGGCCAGGCCAACGTCGCGCCGGGCGGCAGCTATTCGCCGAGCGAGGAAGAGCTCGATGCCGCGAAGCGCGATCCCGGCCTGGCGCGCGCGCTCGAGCTGATCCGCCTCGGCCTGCGCAACGAGGGCGTGCGCGAGTGGCAGTTCGCGATCCGCTTCTACGACGATCCGCGCCTCATCGCCGCTTCCGAGCTGGCGCGCCGCGCCGAGGTCTACGACCGCGCCATCCATACCGCCGACCGCACCGTGCACCTGCACAACTTCGCGCTGCGCTACCCGGTGCCCTATCGCGACCTGTTCGGCGAGTACGCCAAGAGCCGCGGCCTCGACGAAGCCTGGGTGTTCGGGCTGGTGCGGCAGGAAAGCCGCTTCATCAGCGAAGCGCGTTCGAGCGCCGGCGCCGCAGGCCTGATGCAGGTGATGCCGCGCACCGCGCGCTACGTCGCCTCGCGCACCGGCATGCGCAACTACCGCGCGAAAAGCGTCACCGAGGTGCAGACCAACGTCCAGCTCGGCACCAGCTATCTGAAGCTGGTGCTCGATCAGCTCGGCCATCCCGTGCTTGCGTCGGCGGCCTACAATGCCGGTCCGGGCCGCGCCAAGCGCTGGCGCGACCCCGAGAAGTCGCTGGAAGGCGCGATCTACGCCGAGACCATCCCGTTCGGCGAAACGCGGCGCTACGTGAAGAAGGTGATGGCGAACTCGGTCTTCTACAGCCAGCTGATGCACACCGAGCCGAAGCCGCTCAAGCAGCGTCTCGGCACCATTGCGCCGCGCGGCGTGGCCGCTTCGCAGGACGACGAGCTGCCCTAGGACGTCGTGAGGTTCGACAACGTGCTCGTCGTCGGCGGCTCCGGTTTCATCGGCCGGCACGTGGTCGCGGCGCTCGCCGCGCGAGGCGTGCGCGTCACCGTGCCGTCGCGGCGCCGCGAGCGCGCCAAGCACCTCATCCTGCTGCCGACCGTCGACGTCGTCGAAGCCGACGTCCTGGTGCGCGGCGTGCTCGAGCGCCTCGTCGCCGGCAAGCAGGCGGTGATCAACCTGGTCGGGATTTTGCACGGCGACTTCCACCGCCTGCACGTCGGGCTGCCGCAGGCGATCGTCAACGCCTGCCGCGCCTACGGCGTGAAGCGCGTGCTGCACATGAGCGCGCTTGGCGCTTCGCGCGACGCGCCCTCCGAATACCTGCGCTCCAAGGCGCTGGGCGAGGAAGCGGTGCTCGCCGCGACCGATCTCGAGACAACCGTGTTCCGGCCTTCGGTGGTGTTCGGGCCGGAGGACCGCTTCCTCAACCTGTTCGCGCAGCTGACGCGCTTTCTCCCGGCGCTGGCGCTCGCGTCGCCCAAGGCGCAGTTCCAGCCGGTGTACGTCGGCGACGTGGCGCGCGTCATGGTGACCGCGCTCGGCGAGACCGCGGCCTTCGCCAAGAGCTACGATCTTTGCGGGCCGCACCTTTGCACGCTGCGGCAGCTCGTCGACTACGTATGCGCCGTGACTGGTCGGCGGCGGTTGATCGTCGGCCTGTCGCCGCGCTTCTCGCTGCTGCAGGCGTGGCTGCTCGAGCACCTGCCGGGCAAACTGATGACCCGCGACAACGTGCGTTCGATGCAGGTGCCCTCAGTTTGCAATGAGGTCCGCGGCGCGGGCTGCCTGCTGCCTTTCGATCTCGCGCCGCAGGCATTGGAAGCAATCGCGCCGTCCTACCTCTCGCCGTTGAGTCCTCGCGAGCGCTACCCGAAGTTGCGCTGGCGCGCGGGGCGCTAGTAGCGCTGCTTTTGCAGGACCGCCAAGGCGCCCGCGAGGGCGTTCCAGCCGGAGCCGTGGCCGACCGCATCGAGCCGGTCGAGGACCGTGTCCCAGTCCGGTTCCCGCTTGAAAATCTCTGAAAGGCACTCGTGCAGCGCTTCGTGCGCCTCGCCCGCGGCGGCAGCGGCGAGGTGCGCCGCGCTGATCGCGTTCGAGCGCTGCGCGAGGCGCGGCTCGAGCCAGCGCCAGAGGGCGGCCGCCTGGCCGGCGCGATCGAGGAGGTGCAGCGCCACCATCACGCCGCCGAAATAGTCGTCGCCCGCGGGCGTGAGCCCCGGGCCCAGGCCGATGAGCGCCTCGGCGCGGGCATCGAGGGCGTTGCCGGCGATCCAGTCGTCGACGGCGTCGAGGGCGGGCTGAGCATGCGCGCTGAGCGCGTTGTGCGTGCCCGCGACGAGGCAGCCAAGGCCCTCCGTCGGCGTGCAGCTGCGCGCCGCCTGGCGCAGGCCGTAGAAGTCCGGGAACGCGGACATCACCAGGCCCGCGGGCTGCCAGATGCCGTCCACCGCCAGCGAGACTTTCTCTCCGAGCGCTGGCGAGGCGAATTCGCCGACAATCGCGTTGAGCGGCCCGTGGCCGATCGACTCGTCGCCGACGCAGGCGTACCCGTTGTCGTCGAAGCGAAGGTAGAAGGAGCGCTTGAAAACCGCGCAGACCTCGCCTTCGCCTCGAGCGGCGAACTTGCCAGCGACCCTGGCCGACAGTGCGTGCATGCTTTCAGTTTATCCTGCCTGCTCCGCGTGAAAACTGCGCAAATGCAGAAAAAATGGATCGGCCAGCCGCTGCTGCGCAAGGAAGACGATCGTCTCCTGTCGGGCGCAGGTAACTACACCGCAGACCTGACCCTGCCCGGCGAGGTTCACGCCTGCGTGGTGCGCTCGCCGCACGCGCACGCGTGGATTCGCGGCATCGACGCCGCCGCGGCGATGAAGCTGCCGGGCGTCCTCGCCGTGCTTACCGGCCGCGACGCGGCCGCCGACGGCCTGCAGCCGATCCCGTTCCGGCCCATCTCGCCCAATCCGCACGAGGTGCCGCTGAAGGGCAGCTTCCCGCCGTTTCCCGCGCTGTCGGCGGACAAGGCGCGTTTCGTCGGCGAAGCGGTCGCCGTGGTCGTCGCCGAGACGCGCGCCATTGCACGGGACGCGGCCGAGCGGGTCGAGGTCGAGTACCAGCCTCTCGAGACGGCGGTCGATACCTGCATCGACAACGAGTTTGGCGATCCCGCCGCCGTCGCCGCCGCTTTTGCGAGCGCCACGTACATCGTGCGCCTGCAAACGCAGCTGAATCGCGTCACCGGCGTGCCGCTCGAGCCGCGCGTGACCATCGCGGCCTACGAAGACGGGCGCTACACGATCCACGCCACCTCGGCGTGGGTGCAGCGGCATCGCGCCGATCTCGCTACCGTGCTCGGCGTGCCGGAGAGCGCGGTGCGCGTCGTCACGCGCGAGCTCGGGGGCAACTACGGCACGCGCAACAACTTCTATCCCGAGTACGCGCTCACCGCCTGGGCGGCGAAGCGCGTCGGCCGGCCGGTGAAATGCGCGCTCGATCGCCACGAGTGTTTCCTCAGCGACGACCACTCGCGCGACCTCGCGGTGCAGGCCGAGCTCGCGCTCGATGGCGACGGCAATTTCCTCGGCTTCCGCACGGTCAACACCAGCAATCTCGGCGCGCACGCCGTCTCGGCGGTGCCGCTCTCCAAGGGTATCGGCGTATCGACCAGCGTCTATCGCGTGCCCGCGGTTGCCGCGCGTGCGCGGGGGATCCTGTCGAACACCGCGCCCACCTCGGCGTATCGAGCCGCAGGCCGCCCCGAGGTGATGTTCGTCATCGAGCGGCTGATCGACCTCGCGGCGCGGCGCCACGACTTCGACCGGCTCGCGCTGCGCAAGCGCAACCTCGTGCCCACGGCGGCGATGCCTTACCGCAATCCTTTCGGCCTCGTTTACGACAGCGGCGACTATGCCGCGGCGCAGGAGCGCGCAGCGGCGGCCGCCGACTGGCGCGGCTTCGAGGCGAGACGGGCCGAAGCGCTGAAGCGCGGCCGCTACCGCGGTATCGGCCTTTCAAACTATATCGAGCTCAACACCGGCGCGCCGCGCGAGCAGGCCGAGATCACGGTCAGGCCGGAGGGGCGAATCGACGTCGTGCTCGGCACGCTCTCCTCGGGCCAGGGGCATGAGACGAGCTTTGCGCAGCTCGTCGCCGACTGGTTCTCGGTCGATCCGTCGCAGGTGCGGCTCCTCGCCGGCGACAGCGACGTGGCCAAGGTCGGCGGCGGCACGCATTCCGGCCGCTCGATGCGCATGGGCGCGGTGGTGATGCGCTGCGCATCCGACAAGGCCATCGACGAAGGGAAGAAAATCGCCGCCGAACGCCTCGAGGCGGCGCTGGCGGATATCGAGTTGGTCGCCGGTCGCTTCACGGTGAAAGGGACGGATCGTTCGGTCGGTCTGTTTGAAGTGGGCGCCGTGAAAGGCGTCTACGACGAGACCACGCCCCTTCCGTCCTTCGCCTACGGCAGCGCCGTATGCGAGGTCGAGATCGACCCCGAGACCGGCGTGGTCGAGGTGGTGCGCCACACCAACGTCGACGACTGCGGCCGTGCGATCAACCCGCTCATCCTGCACGGTCAGGCGCACGGCGGCATGGCCGCCGGTATCGGCCAGGCGCTGCTCGAGCGCTGCGTCTACGAGGCGGGGAGCGGGCAGCTGCAGTCGGCGACGCTGATGGATTACGCGCTGCCGCGCGCCGACATGCTGCCGATGTTCGCCACCGAGATCAGCGAAGTGCCTTCGACCACGCATCCGCTCGGCCTGCGCGGCGGCGGCGAGGGCGGGACCACGCCGGCGCTCGGCGCCGTGGCGAACGCCATCGCCGATGCGCTCGCGCCGCTCGGCGTCGAGCACGTCGAGCTGCCGGCGACGCCCGAGCGGGTCTGGCAGGCGATCCGGCAAGCGGAATCGGTACACTAGGCCGATGGCCCGGCTCCAGCTCGTGATCGGCAACAAGAACTACTCGTCGTGGTCGATGCGGCCGTGGGTCCTGCTGCGCCAGGCGCAGATCCCGTTCGAGGAAGTGCAGCTCCAGTTCAAGGATGTCGATGGCGGCCTGACCGTCGCCGGCATCGACAACTATTCGAAGGCGGGCAAGGTGCCGGTGCTGCTGGTCGACGGCGAAGCGGTGTGGGACACGCTCGCCATCGCCGAGACGGTCGCCGAGCTGTTCCCCGAGAAGCAGCTCTGGCCGGCCGACACGCGCGCCCGGCGCACGGCGCGCTCGGCCTGCGCCGAGATGCATTCGGGCTTCCAGGCGATGCGCGACAGGATGCCGATGAACATCAAGGGCAGCCACCCCGGCAAAGGCCTGACGCCGGAAACGCGGAAGGACATCGACCGCGTCGTCGCGCTCTGGGCCGAGTGCCGCGAGAAGCACGGCGTCGGCGGGCCGCTCCTGTTCGGCAAGTTCTCCATCGCCGACGCGTTCTTCGCGCCGGTGGTGATGCGCTTTCGCACCTATGGCGTCGAAGTGCCGCGCGCGGCGAAGGATTATTGCGCGGCGATCGAGTCGCTGGCCGCGGTGCGCGAGTGGATGGACGCGGCGCGCAAGGAAGCCAAGTTCGTCGTCGCCGACGAACCGTACGCCAAGAAGTGAAGGCCTACCTCGTTGGCGGCGCTGTCCGCGACGAACTGCTCGGGCTCACCGTCAAGGAGCGCGACTGGGTCGTGGTCGGCGCGACGCCCGAGGAGATGGCCGCCAAGGGATTCAAGCCGGTCGGCAAGGACTTTCCGGTCTTCCTGCATCCCGTGACGAAAGAGGAATATGCGCTCGCCCGCACCGAGCGCAAGAGCGGCCGCGGCTACAAGGGCTTCACGGTGCACGCCGCGCCCGACGTCACGCTCGAGGACGACCTGCGGCGGCGCGACCTCACGGTCAACGCGATCGCCAAGGATGAGCACGGCAAGCTGATCGACCCCTTTCGCGGCGAGGAAGACCTGCGCCAGGGGGTGCTGCGGCACGTGAGCGATGCCTTCGCCGAGGATCCGGTGCGCATCCTGCGAGTCGCGAGATTCGCGGCGCGCTTCAATTTTCCCGTCCACAAGACGACCGCGGCGCTGATGCGCAAGATGGTTGCGTCCGGCGAGACCGACTATCTCGTCCCGGAGCGCGTCTGGCAGGAGGTTGCCAAGGGCCTGATGGAGGCGCACCCGCAAAGGATGTTCGAGGTGCTCAAGTCCTCCGGTCTGAAGCTTCTCCCCGAGCCGAAATTCGCCCTGAAGGGCAGCCTGGCGGTGCGCTTCGCGCTGCTCGCGTGGCCGCTGGAAGAAAAGGCGGCCGAGGCGCTGTGCAAGCGGCTGCGCGCACCGAACGAAGTGCGCGAGCTGGCGCTGCTCGCCTGCGGCTACCGCGAGCAGTTGAAGCACGCGAAGCGGCCGGATGAGATCCTCGATCTGCTCAAGCGAACCGACGCGTTTCGCCGGCCGGAGCGCTTCGCCGAGCTGCTCGAGGTCGCGAGGACGGCGGCGCCGAAAGCGGATCTCACGCGGCTGGAAAAGGCGCGCGCCGCAGCGGCGGCGGTGGACGCCGGCGCGATCGCCGGCAAGGCTTCCGGACGGGAAATCGGCAAGCGGGTCGACGCGGCCCGCCTGCAGGCGATCAAATCACTCGGCTGATCGCCCAGACCAGCAGCGAAAGGACGACCGTGCTCGCCACCGGGATGTAGTACATTCGCCCGCGCACCGGCACGCTGAAGTCGCCTGGAACGCGCCAGCGCAGCCGCTGCGAGATCAGCGAAAGCACGACCACTAAAACCACCACCGTCACGAGCCACTTGATCATGATCGATTTATATACCTGGAGCACTCCCAACGGCCGGAAAGTTTCGATCATGCTCGAGGAGTGCGGCCTGCCCTACAAAGTGCACAAGATCAACATCGGCACTAACGCCGAGCAGTTCGCGCCCGAGTATCTGAAGATCAACCCGAACGGCAAGATTCCGTCGATCGTCGATCCCGACGGCCCGGGCGGCAAGCCGATCGCGATGATGGAATCCGGCGCGATCCTGATCTACCTCGCGGAAAAGACGAAAAAGTTTTTCCCGGAGAAGAACCGCTACCAGGTGCTGCAGTGGCTGATGTTCCAGATGGGCGGGGTCGGGCCGATGTTCGGCCAGGCGCACCACTTCATGCGCGCGAAGAAGGACGAGATTCCCTACGGCAGCGAGCGCTACGGCAACGAGGCGAAGAGGCTGTACGGCGTCATGGACCGCCACCTGGAGAAGAATGATTTTTTTGCAGGGCATGAATACAGCATCGCCGACATGGCCATCTATCCGTGGACCGCGCGCTACGAATGGCACCGCGTCGACATCGCGTCGTTCAAGAACGTGAAGCGCTGGTACGACAAGGTGGGCGCGCGACCCGCGGTGGTCAAGGGGATGGCCGTACCGCAGGTCTAGATCTCAGCGCCTCGTCCAGCTTCTCGTAGTCCACGGGCTTGACGAGGTGCAGGTCGAAGCCCGCCTCGGCGGTGCGCCGGCGATCCTCGGTCAGGCCGTAGCCGGTGAGCGCGATGAGCAGGATGCGCGAGCCGCCGCCGGCGCGCACGCGCCGCGCGATCTCGTAGCCGTCGATCCCCGGCAGGCCGATATCGATCAGCGCCACTTCGGGCGGCGCCGCGCGCAGCGTCTCGAGCGCCGTATTGCCTTCCGCCGCGACGCGCACGCGATGCCCTTGCAGCTCGAGCAGCCGTCGCAGCGTCTCGCGCGCGTCGGCGTTGTCTTCGACGATCAGGATGTCGCGCCCCGGCGCAGCGGGGTCCGTTTGCGCGGCGCGCTGCGGCTGCGGCCGCGGCTCGATCGCCGGGAAACGCACGGTAAAGGCGCTGCCGCGCCCGGGCCCCCCGCTCTCGGCGGCGGCCGAGCCGCCATGCAGCCCGGCGAGCTGGCGCACCAGCGTCAGGCCGAGCCCGAGGCCGCCCGCGGAGCGATCGAGCCCCGGCTCGCCCTGCACGAAGGGGTCGAACACGCGCGCGAGCAGCTCGCGGCGCATGCCGATGCCGTTGTCGGCGACCCGCAGCACAGCATCGCCGCCTTCCTTTCGCACGACGACGGAGATCGTGCCGCCGTTCGGCGTGTACTTGACTGCGTTGACCACCAGGTTGGCGATGATCTGCTCGAGGCGCGTCGCGTCGGCCTGCAGCCAGGTCGGCTGCAGATCCTCGACGACGCGATGCTGGCTGAGGCGGCCGCTGCTGCGCAGCGTGGCGAGCGCCTGCCCGGCTGCCGCGGCGAGGTCGATGGCGCGCAGCTCGAGAACGATCTTGCCCATGATGGCGCGGCCGGCGTCGAGCAGATCGTCGGTGAGCCGCGCAAGGTGTTCGGCCTGGCGGCCAATGATGCCGCGTGCGCGCGCCGCATCCTCGGCGGCGATGCCGGTGTACTCGAGGAGCCGCGTCGCGTTCATGATCGCGCCGAGCGGGTTGCGCAGCTCGTGCCCGAGCAGGGCGAGGAACTCGTCCTTGGCGCGGTTGGCGGCCTCGGCCGCGGCGCGCGCCTCCTTCTCGCGCTCGAGCAGCGCTTCGCGCTCGGCTTCGCCGCGCGCCCTCTCGGCCGCCGCCATTTCCAGCGAATCGGCGACCTGGCGGATCTCGAGGATGGGCGTCACTGGCGGCGCGAGCGGCTCGCGCCGGCCGAGGGCGCGCGCTGCGCTGCTCAGCTGCTCCATCGGCCGCGTGATGCGGCGGCCGACCGCCAGCGCGGCGAGCACGCCGAGCAAGATCGAGAGCAGCAGGCCCGTGCCGTAAGCGGTAATCGAGCGCCAGGAGCCATAGTCGATCAGCGAGGCTGGAACGCCGATCGCTACGGTCCAGCGCGTTTCGCGCGAGCGGCTGAACGCCGTATAGATGCGATCGCCTTCGAGCGCATGGGTGAAGCCGTAGGCCTCATCGATCGGCTTGTCTATCATCACCTTCAGGCTCGGTGCAGGCGGCGTGCCGAGGTTCTCCGCATGCTGGCGAGAGCGCGCGACACGCATGTTCCGGCCGTCGAACACAGAAACCAGCCAGTCCTGCGGCACCCGCTGCCGGTTGACGACATCGAGGATGCTGTCGGGCTTCAGCGCGGCAGTGAGGACATAGCGCAACTCGTCGCCGCGCATCACCGGCACGCGCACCGGGATGCCGAATTCGCCTCCCGGGGCGCGGCTGAGGTAGCCGATGGTCGGAGCGCGCGACCGCACGGCGCGCTCGAAGCTCTCCGGCTCGACGAGTGGCCTCGGGGGCTCTCCGAAGGGAGCGCGAGCGTTGGCAAGCGACTTGCCAGAAGGATCGGCCAGCACGATGGTCACAAAATCCGGATTGGCCGCCAGCACGCGCTGCATCACCCCGTGGAAGCGCCGAAAATCCCCGCCGTCGAGGGCGGGAGCGGCGGCGAGCACCTCCAGGACCGCGGTCGCACGCTCGAGGTCGGCGTCGACCGCGATCGAGAGCGCGCGGCTGATCTCGAGGCCGGCCTCGCCCGCCTGCTCGCGCTGCTTCTCTGTGAAGACGTAGAGCGCAAGGCCGGATACCGCCGCCACCGGCAGGATGGCGGCGGCGACGAGAACGAAGAGGCGCCGGCGGAGCCGTTCGGTCACGTCACCTTCGCGCGTGCTTTTCCAGGAAAGCGAGGATTTCCTCCACCCGGAGTTGCGGCTCCCCCGGAACGGGCCTGGTGCCGACGACGCGGTTCATCCACTCCATGTTCTCCTGCATCCGCGCCACCACCGAGCGCCATTCCGCCGCGTTGTGCCGCCTTGGATCCGGCAGCACGTGACATTGGCTGCAGGCGAGGCGGAAAGCCTCGCCGGATCGCGCGTTGACGTCGGGATAGCGGGTCAGGTCGATCCGCCGCTGCGCG
>Ga0134123_10001903_pt1 | contig 13615 bp, 8 predicted proteins | sample KB303_FD_96460 | JGI IMG/M metagenome (GOLD analysis project Ga0134123, IMG submission 96460) | Terrestrial soil microbial communities without Nitrogen fertilizer from Kellogg Biological Station, Michigan, USA - KB3-0-3 | ecosystem: Environmental > Terrestrial > Soil > Unclassified ...
AACGCTATGGACGTGCACCTTCTTCGAGCACAATGAAAAGTACTCGACGCAGAAGCTGCCAATGTTGAGTATCTTCTATCCGCATGGTCAGCCAATGGAAGGACCATAATCGCGGCAGAACCGCCTAGTCGCAGCACACGCCCCTAGTTGCTTGGCTTCATGCATCCCGCCTCTCATGCATCGTTCAAGGATCGAGTTTTAATAACGGACGTGCCTTACCACGTGACGAGGTAAGCACGAAGCTAAGGACTCGGTGAAGAGTGAAGGCGCCGAGCGAACTAGCCTCTTCCCTTCTGGCGGCGTTTGACTTCGGCCTTCCCCGGTTTTCCAGCGATCCGGTTTCTTTACGCACAAGCAGCATTTCTGATAGACTCAGCCGGTTTTTCTTATCACGTTCTATAACTCATTCATTCTCAATGCAAGCAGCAGGTGTCGTGTTTCACAGCCGGGAGCGCATTGCCACGCAACACAGGAGGCAAAGTATGAAACGGCACATGGCGATATGGTGCATCACAGTGGGCGTTGTCGTCAGCCATCCTCTCATGGGAACGGCAGACGATCAGGAAGGTATCAAACACTCGGTGGTCAAGGAATCGCAAGGCGGACCAGTCGTTCACACCGCCATATATCAGCCTCCGCGAAAGGGCGCTCCAGCGCCAGGTCTACGGAGAGGCGGAGGAACCCGTGGAATGAACAAGAGTGTGCCGGTCATTAGTCTCTTAGCTCCGGAACATGTCGGTCTGACGCTCCACGAGCAACCGGTTCTGTATTGGTTCACGCCTACGAAGCAGGATCGTACCATCTCCTTTGATTTCACCTTGATTGGTCACAACGCCGAGACACCTCTCATCGAAACGAAATTGCCATTTCCGGCACAAGCCGGCCTTCAAGAGATAAAGCTGTCGGACTACAAAGTGAAATTATTGGCGGGCGAGCGCTATCTCTGGTCAGTGTCATTGATTGTGGATGCAGAAGAACGTTCCGCTAACGTGGTGGCAAAGGGAGCTATCGAACGTGTCGAGCGGGAAAAACTGGAGCACCCTCTGGCCGCCAATTTCAGCGAAGCTGAGGCTGCCAGACGTTATGCGGAGGCCGGAGTGTGGTATGACGCGATCATGGCGATCACGGGTCGCATACAGGCAAATCCGGACAATAAAGACCTGCGGGAGCAGCTCGCAGCGTTCCTTGACCAAGTCGGGCTGTCAGATGTCGCCAAGAACGATTTAATGATCCGTGCGTCGAACTGAGAAGCAGACAATCGTCTGAGCCGCCGTGCTCAGGCGCCGACCTGTTCGACCGGAGGGCCTGTCACCCGGAACGTGACGATCGCTTGCGCTTTGCCTTTGACGCTGACTTCACCAAGCCCTTCTAGCTGAAACCGGCCATTCAGCAATTGGGCTGTTGTCTCGCTAATTAAGATACGGCAGGGACGACAGCCAGGCGTTTCTGCCACAACATCCCGATCTAGGTTTTCCAAACGCGCCGCTGTATTAACCGTATCTCCCACCGTCGTATATTTCATGCGCTCGGCACTGCCCACGCAGCCGGCCAGCACCGGTCCCGTGTGGATCCCAATGCGCATGCCCACAGTGGGAAGACCTTCTTCTTCATGTTTGTCGTTCAGCCGGTGCATCTCTTGTTCCATGGATAATGCACAGGCGACAGCATGAGTTGCATCCCTGATGATCTCTTGATCAGACACTCGCTTCAACGGCACGCCAAAATTGGCTTTGATCGAGTCGCCCGCATAGTCATCAATAACACCGTCATGTCTCATGATGACCTGCGTCATGGTATCGAGGTAGGCATTGACCCAGGCCATTGAGGCTCGCGGCGTCATCTTCTCGGACGCCACGGTGTATCCCTTGAAATCCAAAAATAGGACCGTGACCACAAGTTCCTGAGGCCGTGGTCGGCCGCCTTCAAGTAAGTGTTCTCTCTGTTCCCAGATACTGTCAGCGACTTCACGCGATACGTGCCGCGAGAACAATTCCATCAACAGCGCCCGTTCGTGCCGTTCACGACCCAGTGTTGAGGCGACGACGGCCGCAGTGGCCACAAACCAGGTGAGAGCGGCTGGAGCTTCAGGAATCCACCAGCCTGACCAAAATAATAGGATGACGATCGCCGTCATCACGAAAAGACCACCGACGGCGATCAGCGCAAAACGCAAAGGAGAACGGGCCAAGACACCAAACCCGCCAGCAAGAATCCCCCACAAGAGAATCCAGGCACTCTCCGCGGTTTCGCTCATGACTTGGATCGAAGCACGGCCATCCAGAGCGGCAGCCAAGAGCTGTTCGACCAGGATGCCATGCAAGAACACTCCTTGAAACTGGTCGCCCTCTCGCAAATCATGTCGAACCGGAATATGAAAGACATCCGGCACGCTTTCGGCCGTCACGCCGATCAACACGACCCGATCCGTGATGTGCCGTGCGTCCACACGACCGGCAAGGCGATCAGTCAAGGAAAACGTTTGGAACGGAGCCGCGGCACCGCCGAAGTCGAGCAAAATCTGGTAACCACCCGCATCCGCATTGACATAACCGCCATCGGAAGGACCGAAGGCTTTGAAGGTCGTCGGTCCCAAACGAAGCAGGTCGGAGTTGGATGGGTCTGGCTGAGGGGCAATGCCTTCCGCCGCCAGATAGAGGAGCGCCAGCCTGAGCGCAAAGGCATATGCGACTTGTTCGCCATCGTCCTGAAACAGCAACGCCCGTCGAATGAGCCCATCCGGATCGATCACGACATCGCTGAATCCGATCTGCTCGCTCCCCTCCAGCACCAGAGGTGGCGGAATCCGATTGACCGTCCCTCCTCCTAATTGCGTGACCATGATGATTTGAGAATGCTGAGGCAGGAACGTGGTGAGCTTCTCGTGTCCGGGAGGTACCTCAATATCGCGGTAGATATCGACACCAATGGCACGAGGCTTCTGCGCAATGAGTAGCCCAAGGGTTTGTGCCAGCGTCTCGTCGGTAATGGGCCACCGGCCCTGTTGGCGGATGTCGTCTTCGGAGAGCGTGATAAACGTAATGCGGGGGTGGGTCGAAGCGGCGATCGGTCTGGACTGGAGGAGCCAGTCGTACAGCTTGAGTTCAACCTCCTGGAGCTGTCCGGTACTCCGCAAGCCCAGCATGAGGAGGGCGCACAGAAGACCGGTTACGACGCTCGCAACCAGCGGCGATTGAAAGATGTGACGTGCGCTTCGCATCGCAGGAAGCACACTAGCCTGAGTCAATCATGACGTCTACATGGTAGCCAGGCTATAACCAGTTGTTCAACAACAGGAACGGCGACCAAAAAATCGGATGTTGAAAGTCCGGATTCTCCAACAACTTCAACTGAGCCTGTCTTAACGCCATCGCCTTCGACAGCGAAGGATCTTTGAGCTGGGTATAGAATTCGATGACTAATGCGGAAGAGGCTTCGTCATTGACGAACCACAATGTGGCGAGGGCGCTCCTGGCCCCTGCCTTGATTGCGATCCCCGCTAATCCTAAGGCGGCCCGGTCGTCACCCGCTGCAGTCTGACAGGCGCTGAGAGTCAGCAACTCGAGCGGCTGGTCTCGAAACCGGAAATACCCCACGACCTGATTCAGACGATCCATCGTCAGCTTATCATCGAACGTCAGCACAAAGCTCTTCTTTACGTCGCGTTCGAACCTTCCATGGGAGGCGATGTGTACGATCGTAAACGGGTTCTCTTTCATTTCCCGTTCCAGCTGCGGAACGCGAAATTCCTCATTGAGGAGCCGGTGCGTCTTATAGAGCGCTCCGATTGCTTTCATCTCCTCTTCAGTATTCGGCAGAGGCGGAAACCCTTGCACTCCTTCGGTGAGACCAGCGGAAAGCACTTCAATGCGGTCCCGCGCCAGTGGTTTCGGGTCGGTCAAATTCAATCCCGGCGTCGTCGCGACAGCATACTTCGCGATCAGAAATTGTTTTCCATCGTGCAGCGCGGCGAACGGGATCATCCGGAGCGGGCCGTCAGGCACAATCACCAGCGTATCGAGATCGAATTGTCCAAATAGCGTTTCAAGAGGCCGTAGAAGCCAGTCGTAGAGACGTTGAGAGCGACGCAGATACTCACGCGTCGTTTCCTTCTGCAAGAGGGTTCGAAAGGCCCGAACCTCCTCCGTGAGTTCCTCTTGGCGGACCTGAACAGTCAGTCGATGCATGCCATCGGGCAGACTGACGAGGAGTTCTGTCCGATCGGGAAGGATGATCGGATAGAGAATAGCCGCTCGCCGTGAAACGTCCTCAAGCGTGGTCGAACGTGTTTGGTAGGCGTCCACGCATTCGTCGCTGAAATAGTCACGCAGTTCGGCCGATTTAAAGAGTTCTACCGCCTCGCGCGCCTTGAGGAGATACGGCTGTGCTTCTTCTCTGCTGGAGGTGCCGCCCGAGCGCTGCAGCAGTAGGTCGGCCAGCTCGAAAAAGAGCCGCCCGCTGGATTCTCTGAATGAAGCGGCTGTGCCACCGGTACCCCCGACCATTTCCGGCCGTATACTCTGGACAAGATCCGCCGCCCGTTGGTAGGCCGGGATAGCCTGATCGAGCTGGTTTTTCGCCTTTAACGCCCGGCCCGTCTGCCATTCCCACTGGTAGAGTGACTCAGGTGCATGCACCTGTTGGGCGTATCCAACGGCCAGCCGGCTCAGGAGCAGTGTCTCCTCGTAACGGCGTTCCTGTTCATAGAGATGGCCACGATGGCCCAGGGCATACGAAGCTGCACGGGCATCACCAAGCGCTTGGGACGTCTCACCGGCCTCTTCGAGCACTTCGGCGGCCACCACGCGAAGGCGGTCGTCGCTGCCCGACGGCGGATGGCCACGGAGAGCGGCATAACCCAGGCCGATCGAAATAAGACCGTAGGCCTTGTCATGTGAATTAGGAAGTGCTCGAGTCTGGGTCAGCGCCTCATCGAGCAGGACCTGGGCTTCTTGCCATTGGTTCGCCCCGAGCGCCATCTTGGCAAGGTTGATCGTTGAGGTTGCAGCGAGTGTTTCCAGATGGGCAGCCTGTGCCAAACGACGAGCCTCCTTCAATGAAGTCACCGCCTCATCGTCCTGTTTCAGCGCTGCTTGTGTTGTTCCCAGAGAGTGGAGAATCGTGGCCATGCGAACCTGGTCGTGTGCTTCAGCGGCCAGGCGCTGAGCATTCTCGAGTGTTTCTAAAGCCGGCTCCGGTCGTCCGGCAGTCAGATACGTTTGTCCAAGTAGATTGAGTGCGACCGCTTGACGCGATAGATCGCCTACCAACTGGGCAATGGCGACAGCCAGCTCGAGCTGTTGAGCGGCACGGGTGTGAAATCCCAGCACCACATAGCTCTGCGCGACTGCCACATGAGCGTCGCATTCCTCGCGCAGATTACCGGCCTCGTGAGCCAATTGTGCGGAGTGCTGCCAGGCATCAGCCGCTTGTTCGAACGCACCGCGCCGGAAGGCCTCGTCCCCTGCCTGCAAAAGTGACGAACTGGTGACGGGGGGCACGGCCTCCGTCGGTTGCGAGTATCCCCTTAGGCTCCCCACAGAAAATTGCCAGGCCATGCAGGCTCCGACGACGAAGATCAGAATGATGCCAGCACGAAGCCAATCTGAAACGCGAGAACATACTGGTTCATGCCGACATTGATTCTTTTGATATCGTTTCATGCCAAGTTCCCTCCGCGCTACAAAACCTGCAATACGAGTTGCAGATGCACGCCATGATCCTGCAAATTGCCGTTGACGTTATACGGGGGGTTATTGGTTCCTGAACCCCTCAGTCGGTAGCCCCAATAGATTTCGAAGTATCCTCGATTGTTCGGCAGGAAGCTTGTTCGCAGACCCGCCCCCGCGCTCGCCAGCTCCACGGGATCGGGGGTAGAGCCTTTGGCCGCCCATGCTCGCCCATAATCGAAAAAGGGCGCCAGTTGTAACAAATCCTCGCGTTTGTCCCATAACCAGCGAGAAATCGGCAGGCGCGACTCGATCGAGAAGAGAAAGGCGTCATCGCGCAGCAAGCTGATTTCACGATATCCTCGCACGCTGTATCGACCGCCGACGGGAACCTGTTCCAGAGGAAACAGCCGATCGTTGGCAAACTGCATATCGATGCGGCCAAGTAGTTGGGTTCCCGCCCATTCTTCGTAGCGGCGCAGCGCTTGAAACTGTCCGAACCAGGAAAAGTACTGCCCATCGGCAACCGGACCGGAATTGATGGTGGCATCCAGCACATCCAATCCGACAGAGAAGCGTGATCGCGCGCCGATCACGGTATCCTGCGATCGGTAAGTCCATTCTTGGAGAAAACGCAAGGCGGCGACGTTCGCAACACCGTTCTGATAGCCAGCAAAGAAGTCGAACGGCTGGCCCAGCAGTGTGTTCTTGTTATAGAGATATTCGCCTTGCACGCCCACGTTCACTTGATGGTTGATCGTGCGATACACCGGTTGTTGTAACGTGAAACTGAAGATTTCAATGTGTCCTTGAATGTCGAGCGCGGCAAAGGGATTGGAGACGACCGTGAAATCGGTGCGGCGGTACGCCGCGGTGAACGTCGTGTCATAGGAGGTAAACGGCACACTGTACGAGGTATCGATCAAGGGAAAGACACCAGCGGTGCTATCCCCGGGAATGGATTGCCCGTACGTGAACCGAAACCGATCTCCATTGCCGGTCAAACTATCGTGCGCAACCGTGGCGAGGCCTCTTTCCCCACGCACGGCCGGCGGCTGATAGTTATTGAAATCCAGCCACGCCTTGAAGGGACTGTTCTCTGACACACGGACGTTCAACTCGCTTTCACCACTCGCGACTCCACGACGCAGTTCGGCATTGATGCGCTCGACCCGGGGGTCCTGTTGCAGGAGTTGGAGTCGTTCCTGCAAATTGTAAATATTGACGGGAGGACCGGCGCTCAAAGCCAGCCGGCGCCGATAATAACTGGGCCACAGCCACCGTGCGCCTTCAACGTTAATGTTGGTCAATTTCCCTTCAATGATATGCATCCGGATGACGCCCTCGGTCACGGCCTGATCGGGGAGAATAGCACCGGACGTGACATAGCCGCGTTGAACATAGAGCAGCGTTACCGCGTTGCGCAGACTTTCCAGATCTTCGGTCGTGACTTCGCGGTTCACGTAGGGACCAGCCACGCGCTGCAATTCTTCGGTCGTGAATACGGAGTGGCCACTGAAACGGAATTCGCGTACGAAGACGCGTACAACTGGGAGACGTTCTTGTGTCTCAGAGGGTGGAACGGGTTTAGTGGGCTCCAATGGTGGAGGTTTGGGTTTGAGCGGCTCTTCTCGTCTAAGAGGAGGTCCCTCTTTCGAACGGCCGCCTGGATCGAAGATCGGAGGCAGTGGAACTTGGGCCTGAAGCGGCTCCGCGATGAGTGTCATGAGCACGGTTCCGCCTCCGATCCAAGTGAACAGCCACAAGATCAAGGAAGAGGCCCGAGGATTCCAGGAGCTCCTCGTCCTGTGCCAATTCATGATTGACAGGCAGCATCACCCGACAACACATGGACGCGAGGCGTGAGATCCTGACCCATGAGACGACGTACCTGGATCCCTGACGTATTTCCGAGGCTCAACGGTGGAGGGCTCATCAGCGCCGATGCTTCAGAAGGAGGCGGGACATACGGCGTTGCGAGGAGACCTTCCGGGCCGACGGGAATATGATCTCGTCCCCGCTCGACGAAACTGCTCACTTTGGACTCCGCCAGTCTCGCCGCACAGGCAGCCCGCAGCAACACTTGGGCCGCCAGGACCGATTCAGGCATCCGGCCAATGACGCCGGAAATATTGCTCACTGGCGACCGGATGTCCACCGTGCCGCTGATTCCGAGTGCCGAGGATGCATCGACCACGCTGCTCGGATCGGCGAGAAAGACGTTCGAGACGATAGAGATATTCCCCCCCGTGCCGGCGAAGGCTTGAGCCAGAATCTGGCTGTTCTGCAGAATCACGAATTGAGGATCAATCGAAATGTTGCCGCCGGTCGTGTCGGTGTCACTGCCCGCCACGGATGTAGTCACCTTGCTGTTGACCAGCTGGACCATCTCCGGAGCATTGATGGTGACTTGGCCGCCGCTCGCGTGAGCGGCTTCTGTCGTCACTGAACTGTTCTGGATGAAGACATCCGAAGCGCTGGTGATTGTGATATTGCCTGCATCTCCTTCCCCATTGGGCAACAGCGGACCATTGCTATTTGCGGAAATCGAGGTGCCATCGACGAGCTGCACGCTTTGAGCATTGATGATGATATCACCGCCCTTGGCGTTGTCGGCCGAAGTCGACACCCTGCTGGCATCACTCGAGAAGTGGCCGGACGCATTGATCGTCACATTGCCTGCGTCGCCCGCCCCGGACATTGTCCCTGTACTATTGCTCGAGATCACCGCGCCGTTCGTAAGATTCACAGGTCCGGCATTCGCCATGATGCTGCCCGCATTGCCCGTGCTGCTGGTGCTGGTGGTGATGGTACCGTTGTTGAGCGTCAAGCTCGGTGTGGTGATGCTGATAGCACCGGCGTTGCCGCCAGTCTGGGTAGAACTCGAAATTATCCCACCGTTAGAGACAGCAAGAGAATTCCCCGTGGTCGTGATTGCGACATTTCCGGCGTTACCAGTCAGGCTACTCGGATCCTCGGAAAAGCCTTCGGGAGGGCGAGCCGACGTACTGATCTGGCTGCCGTTAGTCACCGTGACCGCCCCTGCATTCACCAGCACATTGGCTGCATTACCTTGCCCTATCGTGTTCGCTGAGATGCTTGAGCCGCTGTCCACGGTGACCGATTGACCTGCAGCGATAGAAATGTCACCGGCTCGGCCCGTCCCGGAGGTGCTGCTATTAATCGTCGCGCCGTTCGAAAGGTTTGCGCTCCCCACGTTCAACACTACGTCCCCTCCTTGGCCTTCACTGACGCTGCTGGTCGCGATGGAACCATTGTCCAAGGTTAACGTGTTCGCCGTGATGGTGACCTGGCCTGCATCCGAATGGCTCGCCTGGCTTGAAATGCGACTTCCGCTGGATATATCGACCGAGTTAGCATCGATAGTCACATTTCCTCCGGCCGCTGTTGTGCTCGGAGTTCCGGCTTGGATTACCGCGCCCTCAGTCAGGTTGATTGTGTTAGCATGAACGGCAATTTCGCCGGCACGCCCAATGCCGGAGCTATCAGAAACGATGCCAGAGCCAGATCCTGACAGGACGACAGAATCCGCTCTGCTTCCCGCTCCTTGTAGTCCTTGCACCGTGAGCGACGGCCCCGGTTGAGCATTGACATCGGCACTGACGGTCAGCGTTGTGATGGTCGCACCGCCGGAAAGGCTGGCCTGTTGGACGTTCAGCACGATATCTCCTCCGCGGCCCACATCATTTGCTGACGAATTAATGGTGGTGGCGGCTCCATCCATCGTCAACGACCTGGAAGTGATGGATAGAGCTCCCCCATCACCGCTTAGCAATGACTGGCTCAACAGGCTGCTGTCGCCCGAGAAGGCAACTACCTCCGCCGCGCTGCCGGGTCCTTGCAACCCTCGTATGGTCACATTCCCACCCTGACCTGATGCAATGGGGCTCTGACTCTGGCTGAGGATTGAGGAACCAGCCAGGAGACTTGCCGTCCCTACGTTCAGCACCACATCTCCTCCAACGCCTCCGCCATCAATAGTAGCTGTCAGGACCATTGCGCCGTTTTCCATCGTCAGGGTGCCTGCAGTCAGTTGCATCTCCCCGCCGCGGCCTGGCCCGAAAGTCACCGCATTGATCGCTCCACCACCGCTGAGTGTGACCGAGTCGGCCGGACTGCCGGCCTCCAGCCCTTGGATGGTCAAGTTCCCGCCGTTTCCTAAACCCACTGGGGAACCCGAGGTGAAATCGAATCCGGTTGAACTCAGAATGTTCCCTCCGTTGGTAAGCGCTACTGTCGTTGCATTGATCGAGACATTCCCCCCATTGGCATCTCCACTGTTGATGGTTGAGACTGTCGCGCCGTCCACCATGAGGTTTCCAATGGTGACTTGGACATCTGCACCGGGATCTGCTCCAGAGTTTGACGTCACAATGGAACTGCCTGGGCTGAGCGAGACCGTATCGCTCGGACCAGCGCTCTCCAAAGTGCTGAGCGTAGCATCGTTGACGGAGAGAACAAGCTGCCCGCCTTTGATAAAGACTGTTCTCGAGCCACTGACATTCAGACTCGATCCCGACTCCAGAGAGACAGACCCGAAGGAGGAAAATGATGTTCCATCCACATTCGGAAAAGACTGAAGCGTGGTCGCATCAAATTCTCCGGGGGATGCGGCAGTGGCCAGTTGAATTTTGCCGTTCGGTGCCGAAAGTTGAGCCGGCTTCGTCGTTCCATCCGGAAGTGGTGCGCCTTGGATGTTGACCTTTCCACCGACGAGCGAGATCGTTTGCCCCGCAGGTACGGAGAGCGCGCTACCGTGCACCGTGATCGTAGCATTCGGATCAGGGACAGTCAGAAAGCCATAGGCGGCCGGAGTAGCTGAGAGAAATTCGAAGGCCGAAGCGTCAATGGCAAGAATGCTATTGGCCAAACTGTCGTTGGCTGGGTTGGCATAGAAGTTCGCGCTGTTCAACCCATCGAACAGGCGTATGTACTGTGCTGTCGTGAAGCTGACCGATCCACCAACGTTCAACGACGCATTGGGACCAAAGGCAATGCCCATTGGATTCATCAGGTACAGATTGGCATTGCCAAAATTGGTGGTCTGAATCGTGCCAAATATGTTCGACACATTGCCGCCGGTGACCCGTCCAAGGATATTGGAGGTGGCAAGGCCCGAGTTATTCAGAAAGTTGCCAATATTCCCTGCACCGACGCTGAAATCTCCGAAGCTGTGAAAAAGGTTGGAGCCATTGCCGGGTCTGGTCCCTCCCGTGATGTTGTAGACATTGCCGGATTGAGTGACGGTGGTGCCGAGATTGCCTGCGCCGGCCGTCGGAGTGATGCTCGTACCCACCTGCGCATCGCTAATTGACGTCGCACTCAAAAAGAGTGCGAGTGTCGGGAAGAGGGCCCATAAGAACGCTGGCCTTTGAGAAACATCCTTGCCCGATCGCGCGGTCATGGCATACACATCTCCTTCTCTTTTGTGTGACAGAGCGGAGCAACCAGCTACGCCGAATCGAGACCAATTGACTCCTGTAAGTCCTTCGAAATGACGCAGCTCTCACGACGAACTCGCCGTCCTCCCCGCAACGTGAGACTGCGCCAGGGCCCTTCGCCATAAGCGAAGGGCCAGACTCAGATTACGGATCCTTATGTTTCACCACGTGACGGTCTTTTTGAGATTCCAGCCTATTCTCCAAACTCCTTGCTAAATCGGTTGTTCGTGAAGATACAGGTCAAGGTGTCGGCGTTGGCCAGGTTGCTCACGGTCACACCTATCAGGCCTTCTCTATCATAAAGTTTTCTCCAAATTGTGGCCTTATTTTCGGTATTGCAGCTCACAGACTCCAGAATCCATGTAGCCCCTGTGCCAGTCTCATCAGGGAAAACGATTTCCTCAATCGTCCGCTGGCCGCCAGCCAGGTCAGTTCCGAGGTTCTTAAAGGTGATGCTCCCTTTTCCGCCGTCGGTGGTGATGTCAAAGTCGGTGGATGTATCTTCACCGGTCCCATGGAAGCCGAACGTGCCATCAGGATCGCCTGTCGCCAATGCCTTAGTGATTATGATCGTCCCATTACCACACGCACCTGCACAGGTCTCGGCGACGATTGCGCCGGCCGCTTTCGCGGATTTGATAGAGTCCAACATGTCCTTGTGTATTACTTGGTTAATTAGATTCTCGAGCGCTCTACAGGACAGGATGGGCGGAAGCGGATCGGGCGGGCCGAGCGGAACATCCGAAGGGGATCCTTCCTCACGACACGTTCCACCGGCAGCAATCATACTGTCATTCAGAAACAACCTGTCCCACCCAGCATCGGTGTCGGTGAATGTGAACGTGATCGTTGGACGACAAAAGCCGCCCCCCGTATCGCACGCTGTTTTGACCGTCGTTGCCGAAAGAGATCGAGTGACCGAGCCGTTCACATTAAAAAGCGTGGGGGTAGTGAAAGTTCCGGTATCAAGCGTTCCCATAGTTCTAGAGTCTGGGAAAACACCCGTGGCGGCGAGCCGTAGCCTATCGCCTACCACATTTTCGGTCGCAGGCGGGTCAAAATACCCTCCCATGCCCATGCCCCATTTATAATCGCCCTTTGGCTGCCCGGCCGTGAATGTATTTTTGATGACGACGGTGGTGGTCTTCGTGCCTGACATGACTATCGGCGTCAAGGTGGCTCCGGTAAATTTCATGGCATCGACACTGCCCACTGTTCCCACATCGTTAATCAACACTCGGGCCTTGTTCGTCGTAGAGACGTCCGCCACCATCCAGTTACCGATTCGACGGCCAGTTCCGGTGGTGCCTGGTATCAACCAGCAGGAGTTAAAGCCAGTAGGGCAAGTGGTCTGTTGCAGCGTCCCGGCGCTGACGCCGTCTATCATAAGTGTGGGCGCCGCGTCCGAATGGACCGGAGTGATCACCACTCCGACGATGAGTAGCCCACACAAGAACACAAACGTCCACCTCCTCTTCATAGTGCCCTCCTTATTGATCACCTCGACGCAAACCTCTCCGGCGCCGTCTTATGCCCGTTTCTCGTCGCACACAACCCCCACAGATGGAGAACCCTCAAACGAGGGGATAGTTCCAAGGCGGAGAGCTCTTCTAATGCTCAGGCTTTCCGAACTGTACACGGAGGATTTCACTGAACAGCTGACGGCACGGACGGCAAGCTGATAAAGGAACGGGAATTACGATTGCGGTGGATGCAGGGGAAATGTGAGGTAGAAGCGGGCCCCCTGAGCAGCTATGCTTTCGACGCGGATCTCGTGACCATGAGCCGTGACCACATCTTTCACGATCTTGGTGCCCAGGGGTTAGACATGCGGCTGCTCTTGGCTGACCTTCAGGGCATGCCGTATCACGTCGATCAGTGCGTTGGATTGTACCGGTTTCACGAGGTAATCCACCGCCCCCTGTCTGAACATCTGGGTTGCATAGTGCAAATCGGGGTGATCAGCGAGCATGACGATGGGAATAGGGGGCCGATGCGCGAGAAATTGCATGATCGGATCTTGGCCGCTGTTCGACTTTACTTGCCGATTACACAGGACCACATCAACGGCACGCTGTCCTTTGGACGAAGGACACATTGCCTTCATCCCTTCTTCCATGTTGTCCACCTCGACGACATCATAGCCCTCTCGCGTCAAGGTTTGACTAGCAATCTGTCTCGTATCTGGGTCACCTTCCACGACCAAGATCTTCGCTCGTGGCATTGCACCTCCCGTGAGTTTTGCACCGGCCAGAGGATACCTAGAGAAAATCCGAGGATTTCGCTATCGCCCAAATGAACCGAGGGGATTCTCATGACCGGAGCAAGTAGAATAGACGAGAAGACCCCACATTCAGCCAATCGCATCCTGAAGTTTCCTAGTAATGTCCCCAGTTTTTGCTTTGAAAGACCCCAAGGAGCCTCCAGGAATAAATTCTCTGTCGTCTGGAGACAGGGGCTAGGGTTGGTGGCTGAGCGTTAATGGTC
>Ga0134123_10001906_pt1 | contig 13608 bp, 19 predicted proteins | sample KB303_FD_96460 | JGI IMG/M metagenome (GOLD analysis project Ga0134123, IMG submission 96460) | Terrestrial soil microbial communities without Nitrogen fertilizer from Kellogg Biological Station, Michigan, USA - KB3-0-3 | ecosystem: Environmental > Terrestrial > Soil > Unclassified ...
ACGCAGCGTCCCTCGGTCGACGTGATCACGGGCGTCATCAAGGCGAACTTTCCTTCACGCATCTCCTATCAGGTCGCGTCGAAGATCGACTCCCGCACGATCCTCGACACGCAGGGCTCCGAGAAGCTCCTCGGCAACGGCGACATGCTCTTCCTTCCGCCCGGCACCGCGCGCATCCGCCGCATCCACGGCGCGTACGTGTCGGAGCGCGAGATCGTGCAGATCGTCGACTTCGTGAAGAAGAACCAGGGCGAGCCGAAGTTCCTCGAGGAGATCACGCGAGTCGCCGAGGAGAAGGGCGGGGCGGACGGAATCGAATATCTTGACGACCCGAAGTACGACGACGCCGTGCGCGTCGTGCTGTCGACGGGGCAGGCGAGCGCGTCGTACCTGCAGCGCCGGCTGAAGCTCGGCTACTCGCGCGCCGCGCGCCTGATCGAGATCATGGAAGCCAACGGCGTCGTCGGCCCGTCGCAGGGCTCGAAGCCGCGCGACATCCTCATCCGCGCCGACGACTACCCCTCCGCCAGCGGCGAGATCTGAGCTGGCCCTGACGCGGGCCCTGAAACGTTTCGCCGTGCCGCGTCACTACTCCCCCGTAAAGGAGAGTGACGCATGGCCACAAATCTGCGTTACTTCATCAGCAACAACGTCGCGAGCACCGCGAAGTTCTTCCGCATCGGCTACGTGCCGGCGGGCTCGCTCGGCGCGACGCCGACGTATCTGCCGGCCGAGACGTGGCTGTACCAGTCCGGCCTCGACGTGCTGTCGTATCCGCTCAACACGCTGCGCGCCGACATGTCGGAGATTCCGTTCCCCGAATTCATCGCCGGCGGCAAGCCGTGGCAGAGCGGCCAGTATCACGGGACGTTCAACACCAGCGGCCTCGCGCCCGGACGGTACGTGCTGATCTTCGAGCTGTTCGACGCCGCCGGCAACCCGGTGTCGGCCGGAATCCAGTTCGCGAACTGGAACGTGCCGGGCCACGTCGATCCCGTGCCGTTCGGCAAGCTCCTGATGCCGGTGTACATCGACAACCGCGCCTGCTACGGCGACATCATCAACGTCACCGCCCCGGCGAGCACCGGCTCGGATCCCGACTGCCTGTATCTCAGCGGCAACGCGTCGCAGCAGGTGGCGATCCGCTACGTCGCCGGGTTCCCCGACCCGAACTTCCTCTGGTACTACTCGCTCGGGACGCACCGCGGTCTCTCGGGACCGGATGTCACGCTGATCACGTCCTCGGTCAACACGCCGCTGCCCGATACGACCGTCAACTCGACGGTTGGCGCGATGCTCGGCGACCATGTGCGCTGCGCGTTCGCCGCGAACCTCAACGTCTACGCGAAGACGACCGACGGCACTTACGATCTGACCGGCCACGCCTTCGATCAGATCGCGTTCTCGCTGGAACAGACTCCGTGATCTCAACATACCTCTCTCCCCACGCGGGGAGAGGGGTCGGTGTCATCGATTCGTGATCTTTTGACGCGCGCGGGTGATGCAGCGAGGCTGGCGCGCGTCATGCTCTAATGGGCACGACATGCGATGGACACCCGGAGGAGTCAGCTCCAACATCGAGGATCGCCGCGGAAGCGGCGGCGGATTCGGCTTCGGCCGCGGGCCGACGATCGGCTGCGGCGGCGCGATCATCCTGCTCGTTCTCAGCCTGCTCACCGGCAAGAACTTCTTCTCGCTCTTCGACGGCAGCGGCGGCGGACAGCAGTCGCCCTCGACTCCCACGTCGACCGCACCCGTGGAGCAGTCGCCCGAGGAAGCGAAGCGAGTCGAGTTCATCTCGTTCGTGCTCGATGACGCGCAGGCGGTGTGGGCGAAGACTCTCGAGCAGCAGGGGCAGCGCTATCAACCGGCGACGCTCGTGCTCTTCCGCGATTTCACCCCGACCTCGTGCGGGCAGGGGCAGGCGGCCTCGGGACCGTTCTACTGTCCGACCGACCAGAAGGTCTATGTCGATCTGTCGTTCTACGACGAGCTCGATCGCAGTTTCGGCGCGCCGGGCGATTTCGCGCAGGCCTACGTGCTCGCGCACGAGCTGGGGCATCACGTGCAGAACCTCCTCGGCACCTCGGACAAGGTGCAGCGCGCGATGCAGCGCGATGAGAGCAAGGCCAGCGAATACTCCGTCCGTCTCGAACTGCAGGCCGACTGCTACGCCGGCATCTGGGGCCACGACACCGCGCAGCGCAACATCCTCGAGCCCGGCGACATCGACGAAGGCATCTCCGCCGCCGGCGCGGTCGGCGACGACCGCCTGCAGAAGATGGCCGGCCGCGGCGTGAATCCCGACTCCTTTACCCACGGCTCCTCGGAGCAGCGCATCGAGTGGTTCCGCCGCGGGTACGAGTCAGGCCGCCTGTCGGACTGCGATACGTTCTGACGGTCACTCGCGCGCCTCGATCGCACGGATGACGCGTAGCGTGCAGCGCGTCACGTGCGCACCCAGGGCGACGAGTCCCAGCGCCACGATCGAATAGATCGCGATCGTCGCCATGAAGAGCAGGACGTGCAGCCGGTTGGAGAGGTCGGCGAGCGCGAGGAAGCCGGCGAGGAACGCGGTCTCGAGCGCCACGGCGCCGAAAAACCCGAGGCGGTAGTGGAGCTCCGCGCGGTCCGCGCGGGCGAGTGCGGCGGAGCGGATGTCGTCGATGGATGATTGCATGATGTCCTCCGTCAGTTGGTGAGTTTGGCGATCACGAACGCCGCGATGATCAGCGCCTCCACGATGGCGAACCCGATCACGAAGCGGCGAAACGTCGCGTCGTCCCGATTCATGAAGCCTCCCCGAGGATCCGTCGCAGCTGCTGCAGCCCGTACGCGAGCCGCGACTTCGCGGTGCCCGGCTGCAGCTGCAGCGCGTCCGCGACTTCCTGCAGCGACATCTCCTCGACGTAATGCAGCAGGATTACCGCGCGCGACGCGGGAGACAGCCGCTCGACGAGCGGCAGCACAGCAGCGCGATCGGGCGGATCCGCCGGCGCCGGCAGTTCGTCCGCGAGCGTCTCGTCGGCGCGGTGGAGGTCGATGCGATGCTCGCGCTTCAGCATGCGCAGCGTTTCCCGCGACGCGATGCGAAACGCCCACGTGCGAAAGAACCGCGGCTCGTCGAGCCACTTCAGCTTCCGCGCGATGCGGACGAACGTCTCCTGCAGCGCGTCCTGCGCGAGCTCACGCGAGTCGGCGAGTCGCTGGATGTACCGGAACAGCGGCTCCTGCACCGACCGCAGCAGCGCGTCGAGCGCCTCGGCGTCCCCCGATTGCGCGCGCAGCACCAGCAGGATCTCGTCGGAAGTCATGGCCTCTCATCCCATTAGACCTCCGCGGATGCCGCGGTGTTCGAATCAGGTCAACCGATGGCCGACGCGCACGCGCGGCAGCGGCGCGCCGCCGCCGGCACCATCTCGAGGCACTCCGGACACTTCTTCATCGGCTCCGGCGCCGGCTCGGGCACCGGCTTCACCAGCGTTCGAACGATCCAGAACACGACGAAGGAAATGATGAGGAAGTCGAGGATCGTTCCGAGGAAGTGGCCGTAGAGGATCGCGGTCTTGTCCGTCAGCGCCAGCTTCGCGTCGCGCCAGTTGCCGGACGGAATCGCGAGGCTGATGATGGGCATGAGAATGTCGGCGGTCAGCGCGGAAACGATGTTGCCGACCGCGGCCCCGATGATGACGCCGATGGCCAGCGCGAGGGCGTTCGTTTTGGTGAGGAATCCCCGGAATTCCGCAATCATGTCTGCAATCATACGCCTGATGAGGCTGCTCACGCCGTGCCCTTCCGCTTGTCGCGGAGAGCGCGCGTGGCCAGGCGATGGCAGGGGATGCAGAGCGTGCGGATGTTCTCGAGATTCGAGTCGCCGCCTTCGACGACCGCGACGATGTGATCCGCCTCCCACCACGACTTCCGCCCCCGATGGATCGCGCCGCGCTCGATGAGCGCGCGGATCTCATGCATCCGTTTCGCGAAGGGGAGCCGCATGATCCGGCGCCGCAGCCGATGCGTGTCGAGCCCGCACGCCGCGCAGACCCCGCCGTCCCGCTCGAACACGCACTCCCGCAGATACGACGTGCTCGACCGCAGCCGCCACTCGTGCACGCAGGCGTCCGAACAGAACGTCCGCCGCCGCCCGCTCACCGCCCCCCTGCACCACCTGCACACACAAGCATTATAGGAGTGCGGTGGCACAGCCACCGCTCTCGGCGCACTGGCCAGGAACGCAGAACGCAGAGCGCAGAACGAAGAATTGAGAAAACCCGCCCACGAATACATCGCAGTGGGGCGGGCGTGCTTCTCAATTCTAAATTCTGCGCTCTGCGTTCTGCGTTCCTGGCCAGTGCGCGAAAAGCAGGCCACCAACAACAACGGTCAAGCCCGCCATGCACGCATCGGAATCCCCTAAACGGTCGCGCTCTCGATCACCGGCAACTCCAGCGCCAGCGCCGCCGCATTGATCGTCGCCGCGATGCGCACGGCATCATGCACCTGCTCCTCGGACAGCCCGCCCTGCACCACCACGGCCTCATGCGAGCGGATGCAGGCCTCGCAGGCGTTGATCGCGCTGACGGCGAGGCAGAAGAGCTCGAAGTCGACCTTGTTCGTCGCCGGCTTCGCGATGCGCTGCATGCGCAGGCGAGCCGGCATCTGGCTGTACGACGGCTTGCCGACGAGATGGCGGAAGCGGTAGTAGACATTGTTCATCGCCATCAGCGCCGCCGCCGCGAGCGCGTCGTCGATCACGTCCGCGCCGACTTCGACGCGCGCATCGCCGAGGAGCGCATCGCGCAGGCGGGCGTTGCGAGTGGCGACCGCCGAAGCGATCGCCACTCCCCAGCGTTGCGCGGGCGAGAGAGCTCCCGGCTGCAGGACGGACTGAAGATTCAGTTTGATGTCGCGCGCCGGCTCGGGAATCGAAGCGCGGAGCTCTTCGAGCATGCTCATTACGCCACCTTGATCGTGTCTTCGCCCTTCTGCCAGTTGCAGGGGCAAAGCTCATCGGTCTGCAGCGCGTCGAGCGTGCGCAGCACCTCGCCGACGTTGCGGCCGACCGAGAGGTCGTACGCGCTGACGGAGCGGATCACGCCCTGCGGATCGACGACGTACGTCACGCGCAGCGCGACGCCCTCGCCCCTGTGGATGATGCCGAGCTCCGTGCCGAACTGCGGCGTGATGTGCACCAGCGGCGTCGGCAGGTCGGCGAGATCGGCGTGCGCGTTGCGCCACGCGAGGTGCGAGAACTCGTTATCGGTCGAGCCGCCGAGGACCAGCGCGTCGCGGTCCGCGAAATCGGCGGTGTGCTTCCCGAACTCGACGATCTCGGTGGGGCAGATGAACGTGAAGTCCTTCGGATACGCGTAGAACACGAGCCACTTGCCTGCGAAGTCGGCGTTCGAGACGGTGCGGAACTCGCGGCCCTTCTCGCGGCTGACGTTCGCAATGAGCTGGAACTGGGGAAACTGGTCACCAACGGTCAACATGTTTGTCTTTCTCCTTGTAATGCGTCCATGACTGGGCGAAGTCTAAGCAGGGGATAAATTTTTTTCAGGTCGCGCGGTTGCGTGGTTTCGCGGTTGCGGCGGTGCGCCGCATAACCGCGCGACCGCGTGACTGTGCAACCGGCTTTTTGGTGCCGTGCATCACCACCTGGTAATCGCTGACCTCGTACCCGCGCAGCGACTCGATGTTGCACACCTGCACCTTGTCCCAGGGCACGTCGTGAATCTCGCCGGTCTCGTCGTCGATGAAGTGATGGTGGGTCTCGGTGCGCGGATCGAACACCACGCTGTCCTCGGCGAACGTGAGCCGGCGCAGCAAACCCTTGTCCACGAACAGGTTCAGCGTGTTGTAGACCGTCGCCCGAGAGATCCACGGAAACTCGTCGCGCACCCGCTTCCACACCAGGTCCGCCGACGGATGCTCGTCCGTGCGGAGGACGTACTGCGCGACCGCGACGCGCTGCGCCGACGGCTGAATGCCGTGATCGCGAAGCATTTCGGAGGGGTCTTTGCGTTGCACAATGTTTAGACTATGTCTAAAGTTGACCGATGTCAAGTGATACCCTCGTCCCCATGAAACGACTCGCCCTCCTGCTGATGCTCTGCGCCACCACGCTCGCGGCCGCTCCGAAGGTCACGACGGTCATCCTCGTGCGCCATGCCGAAAAAGCGACCACCGATCGCGACACGGTCCTCAGCAGCGCCGGCACCGACCGCGCCAAAGAGCTCGCGCGCGTCCTCACCGGCACGAAGATCGACGCGATCTTCACCACCGAGTTCAGGCGGACGAAGGAAACCGCCGCTCCGACCGTACAGGCCCTCGGCCTCACGCCGATCGTCCGCAACACCGGCCCGGCGTACGCGACTGACCTCGCGAAGGAGATCCTGACGCAGCACGCCGGCGAGACCGTGCTCGTGGTCGGCCACTCCGACTCGACGATCAGCGTGATGCAGGCCCTCGGCGCGACCGGCCTCCCGAAGATCGAAGAGCCGCATTTCGACAACCTCTTCGTGCTGACGCACGTCGAGGGCGCCGCTCCGAAGGTGGTCGCGCTGCGCTACGGCGCGCCGCGGCCGTAAGACCATCGTGTCATCCTGAGCCGCGAAGCCCGTGTCATCCTGAGCCGCGTAGACGGCGAAGGATCCCCTGCGAAGAGCCGGCAGCGTGTCTCCGCAGGGGATCCTTCGTCGTCTACGCGACTCAGGATGACACCTGGTCGTGTCACAAACGCGCGCGACGCAGCCTCAGCGCGTTGGCGATCACGGTCACGCTCGAGAACGTCATGGCCGCGCTCGCGATCATCGGGCTGAGAAGCCCGATCGCCGCGACCGGGATGCCGATGGCGTTGTAAAAGAAGGCGAAGAATAGATTCTGGCGGATGTTGCGCATCATCGCCTCGCTCAGACTGCGCGCGCGGACGATGCCGCGCAGGTCGCCTTTCACCAGCGTCACGTCCGCGCTCTCGATCGCGATGTCGGTGCCGGTGCCCATGGCGATGCCGCAGTCGGCGCGCGCGAGCGCGGGCGCGTCGTTCACGCCGTCACCCGCCATCGCCACGACTCGCCCTTCGTCCTGCAGCCGCCGCACGATTTCCTCTTTCTGCGCCGGCAGCACCTCGGCCTCGACGCGCCCGATGCCGAGCTGACGCGCGACCTCCTCGGCCGTCGCGCGCGCGTCGCCCGTCACCATGATCACGTCGATGCGTTTTCTGCGCAGCTCCTCGAGCGCCTGCGGCGTCGACTCGCGGATGCGATCGGCGACGATGACCCGTCCCGCGAGCCTGCCGTCGACCGTGACCGTCACGCCCGGCCGGCCGACCGCAACGCGATGCCCGTTCACGATCCCGCGCACCCCTTCTCCCGGAATCGTCTTCACGTCGCCCGGCTGCACCAGCTCGATCCCGCGCTCCTGCGCGCCCTTCACGATCGCATCGGCGAGCGGATGTTCGCTGGCGCGCTCCAGCGACGCCGCGAGCATCAGCAGCTCGCGCTCATCGAATCCGTTTTCGGTTTCGATCGCGACGATCGCCGGCTTGCCTTCGGTCAGCGTGCCGGTCTTGTCGACGACGAGCGTGTCGACCTTCGCCAGTTTCTCCAGCGCCTCGGCATTGCGAATGAGGATGCCGGCGGCCGCGCCGTGTCCCGTCGCCACCATCACCGACATCGGCGTCGCGAGTCCAAGCGCGCACGGACACGCGATGATCAGCACGGCGACGGCGTTCAGCAGCGCAGCGGTGAGGCTCGGCATCCATGCGATGAAGGTGAGGATCGCGACGACGATCACCGCGGGCACGAACCACGCGGAGACGACGTCCGCGAGGCGCTGGATCGGCGCGCGGCTGCGCTGCGCGTCGGCGACCATCCGGACGATGTGCGCGAGGAGCGTATCGGCGCCGACGCGCTCCGCCCGCATCACGATCGCGCCGTTGCGGTTTACCGTGCCGGCGGTGACTTTGCTGCCGGCGGTTTTCTCGACCGGCAGCGGCTCGCCGGTGATCATCGACTCGTCGACCGAGGCGTAGCCTTCGACGACCACGCCGTCGACCGGCACGCGCTCGCCGGGGCGGATGCGGAGGAGCGTGCCCTTCGCGATGTGCTCGACCGGCAGGTCGTGCTCGCTGCCGTCGGGCATCACGACACGCGCGGTTTTCGGAGTCAGCTCGAGCAGCGCCCGGATCGCGCCGGTGGTCCGCTCGCGGGCGCGCAACTCGAGCACCTGGCCGAGGAGGACGAGCGTCGTGATCACGGCCGCGGGCTCGAAGTAGAGGGGCAGATGCGGCGACGCGAACAGCGCCACGACGCTGTAGCCGTACGCGACGCCGGTGCCGAGCGCGATCAGGGTGAACATGTTCAGCCGCCGCGTGACGATCGACGTCCAGCCGCGAACGAAGAACGGCCAGCCGCCCCACAGCACGACCGGCGTCGCCAGCGCGAGCTCGGCCCACGGCAGATGCGTCATCGTCATCGCGATGACGAGCAGGGGAGCGGTGAGGATCGCGCTGACGACGAGCCGTCGCCGCATGTCGATCAGCTCTTCATTCGGTTTGTCTTCGAGCGAGACCGTCCGCGGCTCGAGCGCCATCCCGCAGATCGGACACGCTCCCGGCCGGTCGCGCACGACCTCGGGATGCATGGGGCACGTCCACTCGCCGGTGCTCGCCACTTCCTTCTGCTCGCCGTCGAACTTCGCCTGGCATCCCTTGCCGCAGAAGTAAAACGTCTCGCCGCCGCGCACCGACGTTCCCGCCGCGCGCGCAGGATCCACCGTCATTCCACAAATCGGATCGACCGCCACGTATTCACCTCACGTGTTTCGCGAAGAGGTCCGTCAGCTCGTCGTACATGCGCGTGCGCCGCGCCGAGTCGCCGGAGCGGATCGCTTCGCTGGCGCAGTGCTCGAGATGATTGCGGAGCATCAGCTGCGCCACGCCGCGCAGCGACTCGTGGATCGCGGAGATCTGCATGAGGACGTCGGTGCAGTAGCGCTGTTCGTCGACCATCCGCTGGACGCCGCGCACCTGGCCTTCGATGCGCCGCAGACGGACGAGCGCGTCGTTCTTCAGGTCGGCGTCGACCGCGTGAGCGTGCTCGAGTTTCTTTCGCATTCTGTGACGCAGTATACCCTCGGGGGGTATGGTAGCCGGACGCGATGAGGTTAGACTGGCGCAGTTCCCGAAAACGCTTAGTACACAGGAAGCTCGCGTGGGTTCGACAGTGAGTCCGGAAGACACCTATCTGCACCATCTGCAGATGATCAAGCGCATCGCCTTGGGCGTGGCGCACCGGAACCATCTGAACGCGGACGAGTCGGCGGAATTCACGCAGGTTGTGTGCGTACGGTTGTTCGAAGACGACTACGCGATCATCCGCAAGTTCGAGGGACGCAGTTCGTTTTCGACGTACCTGACGACGGTGATCCTGCGCCTGTGCCAGCAGTGGCGCGTGGAGATGTGGGGGAAGTGGCGTCCGTCGGCGGAGGCGCGCCGTCTCGGCGACAAGGCGATGACGCTGGAGCGCCTGCTGTCGCGTGACGGGTACACGTTCGATGAGGCGGTGAAGGTGCTGACAACGCCGGCGGGCTCCCAATACTGCCCGGCGGAGCTCGAGGCGATCTATCTGCGCCTGCCGCTGCGCACCCCGCGCCCGATGCTGGTGTCGGATGAGGTCACGCCGGAGATCGCCGCGCTGGACGCCGACGCCGACGACCGCGTGGAGATGCACGACCGCGAGCGCGCGGTCCGCGAAATCTCGGCAGCGATGGACCGCCTGCTCGAATCGAGGGACCCCGAGGATCGCCTGATCCTGCAGCTCCGTTTCTGGCAGGCGCTGAAGGTCCCCGAGATCGCTCAGCGCATCGGGATGGATCAGAAGAAGATCTACAAACGCCTGGATCGTCTGTTCGTCATGATGCGCCGCGCGCTGGAAGAAGCCGGCCTCGGCAAGGCCGAGATCGGTACGCTTCTCTGTCGCGGCGATCAGGACATCCATTTCGAGTTCCCCACCGCCGGAGAATTCGGCCCCCTCGGTCCCTCTCATGAAGGAGGCGGGGGAGTCCGAGGCAGCGAGGGAGGATGGCGATGAGCACTCCCATGACGATGACCAACTGCCCGAGCGAAGAAACCCTGGCCGCGTTTATCGACGGCCGCCTGGACCCGGAGTCCCGCCGAAGCGTCGTGGAGCATATGACTACGTGCCCCGACTGCTACGCGATTGTTTCGGCGGGGTGGGATTTGCAGGCTGCTGAAGTTGTTGCCGCCGAGCCTGCACCGGTGGTGCGGGGGCGGTTTGGGAGGCCGGCGTTCTACGCAGCCGCGCTGGCGGCTGCTGTGGCTTCATTCGTATTCCTTTATCCGCCGCTTCACGACCTGGCGTTTCCGCCGAAGGCTGGCATTGAGGTGCTCGTCGAGGCGAGTGAAAAACTTCCAAATCGAGCGGTCGAGGGCCGTGTTGTCGGAGGGTTTCCGTATCGAAAGCACCCTGTGCCGCGCGGTAAGCAGGAGGAGGAGGATGAGAACTTCACGCTGCTGGTCGCAGCCGGCAATGTGGAGGCTGCGGCGGCGAAAAACCCGACAGAGGAAAATCGCCACGTCCTGGCCATCGCACGCCTCATGATCAAGCATTCCAGGGACGCGGTTGAATTGCTGGAAGCGCTTTTGCGGGAGAAAACGGGCAAAACCGATCTCTCTGAAGCGATCGCCGCGACGACCGACGCCGGGTTGCTGACCGACCTCTCCGCAGCCTGGCTCGCACGCGGCGACACGACGCCCCAGTCAAATGATGCAAGCCTGGCGATGGAAGCGGCAAAACGAGCATGGACGCTCGGCAAGACACCGGAAGCGGCCTGGAACCTCGCCGTTGCGGCGCAACGCCTGGGCCACGACCAGGAGGCGATCGGCCGCTGGGAACAATACCTTGTGCTCGATCCGTCGTCGTCCTGGGCGACTGAAGCCCGCAATCGGATCAACGACCTGCGCTCGATGGGCGCAAGCCCCTGATCGCAATCCGGGCTGTGTTACCCTCCCCGCCGATCGTGCGTCGCTGGTACTCCCTGATCGGAATCCTCCTCTTCGTCGCGGTCTGGGCAGCGGCTGTAGCAACCGCTTTGAACACGCTCGTTCCATCGCCCTGGCAGGCACTGCTCGCCATCCTCGAGCTCGCCCGGAAAGGCCTCCTCGCGAAATACATCATCGCCTCTCTCTTCCGCGTCACCTGGGGTTACATCGCTGCGCTCCTCCTCGCGGTCCCCATCGGCGTAACCCTGGGCCTCTGGCGGCGGGGTGAGCTCGCGATCAACCCCATCCTGCAGATCCTCAGACCCATCTCGCCGCTCGCGTGGATCCCGATCGCCATCCTCTGGTTCGGGGTGGGGGACAGCTCGGCGATCTTCCTCATCTTCCTGGCGAGCTTTCTCCCGCTCACGCTCACGACGGTCAACGCGGTGCACAACATCGAAGAAGTGCACCTGAGGGCGGGGATGAATTTCGGGCTGACGAACAGGGAGCTGGTGAGGAGTGTGATCGTGCCGGCGATCATGCCGCAGCTGATTGTCGGCATGCGGATCACGCTGGGGATTGCGTGGCTGGTAGTCGTGGCGGCGGAGATGATCGCGGTGAACTCGGGGCTCGGGTTTCTGATCATCGACGCGCGGAATGCGGGGAACCGGTACGACCTCGTGGTCGCGGGGATGATTCTGATCGGCGCGATCGGCGTGATTCTGGACCTGCTCATGCGGCGGCTCGAGCGGCTGCCGGGGGTGCGGTGGGGGTACGCGGCTGAGTAGTGGTCACGCGGTCTCGCGGTCACGCGGCGGAATCCGAGGGCATGCCGCGTGACTGCGTGACCGCGCGACCGCATCCGGTTATGCTGCGCGCCGCGTGAAGGTCCAGGTCCACAACGTCAGCATGCGGTTCGGCGACATGCGCGTACTCGAGGACATCGACCTCGGCGTTGCTGCCGGCGAGTTTGTCTGCATCCTCGGCCCCTCGGGGTGCGGGAAGTCGACGTTGTTGAACATCGTCGCGGGGTTTCTCGAGCCGAGTGAGGGCACCGTCACGATCGACGAGCAACCGGTGAGCGGGCCGGATCCGCGGCGCATTTTCGTGTTTCAGGAGCGCGGGGTGTTTCCGTGGCTCACGGTCGAGGGCAACATCGGGTTCGGGTTGTTTCGGCAGAGTGAGAGCGAGAAGCGCGAGCGGATTGCGCATTACGTGCAGCTCGTCGGGCTGGCGGGGTTCGAGAAGGCGTATCCGCGCGAGCTTTCGGGCGGGATGAAGCAGCGGCTCGAGGTTGCGCGGGCGCTGGCGGTGAATCCGGATGTGCTGTATCTCGACGAGCCGTTCGGGGCGCTCGACTCGATCACGCGGCTGCAGATGCGGCGGGAGCTGCTGCGGATCTGGCAGGCGGAGCGGAAGACGATTCTCTTCGTCACCCACGACATCGAGGAGTCCGTCCAGCTCGCGGATCGGGTGGTCGTGCTTTCCGCGCGGCCGGGGCGCGTGCGGCGCATCGTCAACGTCGACATCCCGCATCCGCGCGATCTGAGCGATCCGCGCTATCTCGCGCTGCGCGATCAGATCTTCGCGGAGATCGGACTGGCGCATCAGGTATGACGCGGAACACGGAACACGGAACACGGAACACGGAACGAGTGCTGTTGCCGTTGGCCGTGGCCGGGGTGATCGTCGCGATCTGGTACGCGGCGGTGCGCGTCACGGGCACGAAGATCTTTCCTTCGCCGGCGGAAGTGATGCTGGGCATCGCCGCGCTCGTAAAGCGCGGACTGCTGTGGTCGTACATCGGCGACTCGCTGTTCCGCGTGGCGTGCGGGTATGCGCTGGCGGTGACGCTCGGGGTGCCGCTCGGTCTCATTCTCGGATGGTGGACGCCGCTCGCACGCGCGGTGAATCCGCTGATCCAGATGCTGCGGCCGATCTCGCCGCTGGCGTGGATGCCGCTGGCGGTGATCTGGTTCGGCGTGAGCAATCTCGCGCCGATCTTCCTGATCTTTCTCGCGTCGTTTTTCCCGATCGTGGTCGCGACGATGAACGGCGTGCGCAACGTGCCGCCGATGTATTTGCAGGCGGGGCGCAATTTCGGGCTGTCGACGCCGGCGCTGATGGCGCGGGTGATTTTTCCCGCGGTGCTGCCGCGCATCGTGGTCGGGCTGCGCATCGCGTTCGGCGTGGCGTGGCTGGTGCTCGTGGCGGCGGAGATGATCGCCGTCGACTCGGGCCTCGGGTATCTGATCATCGACGCGCGCAACGCGGGGAAGCGCTACGACCTCGTGATCGCCGGTATGCTGATGATCGGCGTGATCGGTCTGGCGCTCGACTCGCTGATCCGCCGCGTCGAATTGAGCTTCGAGAGGAGGTGAGTGCATGACGTCGCAACGCAAGATCGTTCTCGGCCTGGCCGCGTGGCTGACCGTGATCACGGCTGCCCACATGGCCACGAACGTCGACTGGAAGGTGCTGCTGAATGACCGGCTGCCGGAGAGCGAGCGCAAGCTGAACGTCGCCTACATCCCGGTCACGTGACACCTCGCGTGCCCGGTGACGGACTACATCTCCGCCTATTCGAAGTCAGGGCATCTGTTCAT
>Ga0134123_10001907_pt1 | contig 13608 bp, 13 predicted proteins | sample KB303_FD_96460 | JGI IMG/M metagenome (GOLD analysis project Ga0134123, IMG submission 96460) | Terrestrial soil microbial communities without Nitrogen fertilizer from Kellogg Biological Station, Michigan, USA - KB3-0-3 | ecosystem: Environmental > Terrestrial > Soil > Unclassified ...
CGTTGCACCTCGGCGTGGAGGTGGAGCTCATCGACCGGTGGCTCCAGGGCCAAGGCATTCCTCCGGACTCGGTCTTCCTTGCCTGCCTCGACATCGTCCAGCCCGGCGCGCGCAAGCCCTGAGTAACCGGCTCTACCGCATTACCGGAGGGCATCGGCCAGTTGCCCGAGCAGTCGCCGCTTAGCGGCTGGGGGTACCGGTGGGGGTATCTAAAAAGTCGCTGTATCCAAAGACGTCTAGTACGGTGCGCTTACGTCCTGAAATCGATACTTCCCGCCGCAGGGAATCTCCCGTCCGATCGCTTGCATGGAAAGTGGCCATCGGTTCGATAGCCACCGCAGAGCCGAGTATCGCCGGCCTTGGGCACGATCCTTGCGCCGCCCTGGGCGTGCTTGCGCTTCAGCCGACCTTGCTAGGACGTGCCACTCAGATCGTTGGAGGAACTGAGCAGCTGTGCGAATACCTCGGGGTATCCGAGGCGCGCTTGAAGCTTTGGTTCTCTGGCCAAGGCAGGCTTCCCGATCCCATCTTCCTCAAGGCTGTCGACTTGATATTGCGGGACGACATCGCGCGCGCGGCACATGATCGACGGCGGCAGGCAAGAAGCGACGGCACGGCACGAATCCCTCGCGCGACCATGGAATCCTCGGTCCGCTGAGACGCTAGTTCGGTTGCCGCCGTGGAGCTCGAATTCGGCGACGAATTGCCCCGCCACCCAGGGCGGGAGTTCCCATGCACTACTTCCGAAGCGGCGCGAGCAGCGCGATCAGCTCTTGCGGCTCGTATGGCTTGGCAACGTGATGATCGAACCCCGCGCTCCTGGAGAGCGCTTGGTCGAGCTCCGTACATCTGCCGGTAACCGCGATGAGTACAGGCTTTGCGCTCGCGTAGCGCTTTCGCAATTCCCGGGCCACGGCGTATCCGTCGAATTCCGGCATGCCAATGTCGAGCAGAACGGCGTCGGCGCCAAACGACTGTACCTCGTGAATGACGTCGAAGCCGGTATGTAATCCCCTGGCTTCAAACCCTTCAAGCTCGAGGATGGCAAGCAACGCTCGCACGCTGTCGTGGTCGTCGTCGGCGACGAGGATGCGCGCCGCTGACGTTGATTTCGCTGGTGAGACCATTTAGTTCTTCGGGGCCTTGTTTCCTTGGTCAGACATGAACTCGCGCAATTTCCGTCTGTTCATGCCACCGGCAATAAGGCGCTCGTAGGTTTCGGGGGAGACGGGTTTCCGCAATACGTCGTCGCAACCAGCATCCATCGCGAGCTGGTGGTCGATCATGCGGCTGCTGGCAGTGATAGCAATGATTCGAGTGTTTTTCAGCTCGGGAAACTGCTGCAACTGGCTGCAGACTTTGGCTCCATGGTCATCTGGCAGCAGCAGATCGAGAAAGATGATGTCCGGCTGAAAGTGTCGCGCCCTGTCGATGGCCGCAGTCGCGTTAATTGCGTAGTCGACGTGATGCCCCATCGCGCCCAACAGAAGGGCGAGCGAACGCACGTTATCGAGGTTGTCATCGATAACTAGAATCCGGCGCCTCGTCTCGGGCGCCTCCGCTTTCCGGACCGCGTTCACACTGATTTCTTGTTGTGTCGGACGGGATTCGCGGATTGTTTTTCTTCAGCCACTGAAAGCCTCGCGCTACCGAATGCTCAAGGTGACAGCTCGCGACCGATCTTGGTCACGAGCTGCAACAGCGCGGCCGGGTCATAGGGCTTGACGCAGTAGTGGTCGAAACCGCAGGCGCGCGCTCGACACTTGTCCGCAATGCCCCCATACGCAGTGACCGCCACAAGCGCCGGACGTTTCCGACCGAACCGGCTTCGCAAGTCTTCAGCCACTTGGAATCCATTGCGCCCCGGCATGCCGATGTCGAGAAGGACCACATCCGGGAAGAACTCCTCCGAAACAGGGAGGGCCTGTTCGCCGGCCTGCAGCATGCGCACTTCCATCCCTTCGCTTCGTAGCAGTATGCCCAGCGTCTGCACCGTGTCTCGGCTATCGTCCACCACGAGAACGCGAAGCGGAGCACGCGACCAGACTGCGGGCTTCGTTGTCTTGTTCACCTGTCTCTCCATCCCGGCAGGCGTACGATAGCAAGCAGCGTGTTACAGAACCTCGGGGGGTTCCTGTCGTTGAAGAGCTACGCGAGCATTGACGGAACAACGACTTCACGGATGTGTTACCAGGCGTACAGTGGTCGGTATCGTGGCCTCAGCTTTCAGGTTCCTCGACGACGAGGAGTTTGCGAAGCTCGACTCTAGGAATCGGGCCGGCTACCTCGTTCGCGCCCATGAGGAACTAACCGCACGGCAGCGCATCCTTCGGGATCAGATGCGAAAGACCGTCGCCGTCGATACCGAGTCGACGATCCCAGTTCCGCCCTTACCGTCCGAAGACGCGGGCAAGGCGTCGGAGCAATGAAGCTGTCGCCTAACTAAGGTTTTCCTTCCTGTAGGGCAATCCGCTACATCTCGTCGCGTTTCAGCGATTTGCAGGGGGGACGCAGCCCACTAGGATGCGCGTGGCTATGTCGCACACGACACAGCCTTATAACAACTAGGGTTTGCATGAACGCAACAGCTTCCGCCCCTCTTCGGACGACTGCGCTGCGCGTCCTTGTTATCGATGACAACCTGGACAACGTGCGCTCCCTCACGCTTCTGTTTCACACGATGGGCCACCACGTCGACTACGCCATCAACGGAACCGCTGCCATCGACATGGCGGTTTCCATGAAGCCAAATGTCATCTTTCTCGACATACTTCTTCCGGACGGTCACGGGTCCAATGTCTGCAGAGAACTCCGCAAGCATTCGGCGCTAAGCAAGACGCGTATCTTTGGCATCACTGCCAGCCACCGCATGCTGGATCATCAACTCGCTCTGGACGCTGGTTGCGACGACGTCCTGCTAAAGCCGGTGTCCCCGGAGACCTTCGAGCGAATCATCGCCGGAGGACTCAGTCGACGAAAGCTGCGCGACTTCATCACAAACCAACCCAAAGAGACGCCCAAGTAGGATGGAAGCATCGTGCAAGACCATGCTCAGGGCCAGGGCGCACCCCTAGGTTCCCCGATCTCGGGTTAGCTAGTTTGTGGACCGAGTGACGTCCCATCCGTCATAGGTCACCCCCTTATATTTCCTGGCAAGCGCGAAAAGCTCAGTGTTGCGCTTGTGCAGGGATTCCGGCGTGTGAACCTCAAGCCTGGCGAGTTCGAGCCAGAACGCACCGCTTTCGTCTTTGCGTTCACCGACGAACTGATAACCCTCTCGTATTAGATCGGAGCGGATAGGCTGAAGGGCTTGACGATCTGGTGATACAAAAAAGAACCCCCATTGCAGCGGCCTCGTCACATCGAAACCGGGCGTCTTGCGCATTTGCTCGAAGGCGGCCTGCACCTTCTCGAACCGAAATGGTGAGTCACCTTGGGCGATGGCCACATCAGCGATGCCGAGGAGGCCCAGCAGCGAGGCAATGACGCGCTTCACAGATCGCTCACTCGATCGTTCGGCGACGGCGCAACATCTGCGTCGTAGCATGTCAGATCCCCATAGCTGTCGTAGACAGTGCGCATCGGTCGATATTGCCAATAGGTCTCGGGGCTTCGCGCGATCGACCATACAGGGTGCGCAGCATTGTGCACCCACGATTCCTCGACTGAGAGAAAGGCGGTGAATGGATGAAAGTCGATTCCATCGCCATCCCAATTGTCAAACTTCAACCTGTGCAGCTCGCTTATGAGAGATGGCAGCGCGCGCTCTTGGATTTTGAATCCGCTATGGGTCGTCATGGCGGATCCCACTTTGCGAATAAACCCGGCCGTGCATGCGGAGACTATAGCCCCTGCTGGGGCCTGAACAGCGGACAAGGATGAAAGAGCATAATTCCACTTCCACCCGAGCGAACATTCGCAGGGCGTTGGCAATTCCTTTAGGAGGGGTGCGCGATGATTCTGAGAACCTTGTTCGCTCTTGCCGGCAGCCTCGCACTTGCCGGCTGTGGATCGATGCTGGTGGCCGAGATGTCGAAGAAGCCCAACGTCGTGCCAGGAGCTGTGAGCGTCACCGATCTGCGCACGGAGGAGCAACGCCAACCCAAACGGGCCTCTAACTTCTCGGCAATCAACTTCCTGGGCGAGGAAGAGGTCAGCCCGTCCGCGCTTCTATTTCTCCAGGATGCGTTGGCGAGATACTCGTCACAGCAACCTCTCGCCCTCACGGTGCGGGAGTTCCGGATCGTGGACTTTTTCCCCAAGCGGCTCAATGTTTCGGGACTCGGCTTGGCACATGATCTGATCCTCGCAGGCCTGGTGGATGCCAAGACGGACTGGTCGTTCGTCAAAGACCTCGGCATTCCGACAAACGCGGACTCCGTGATCTGTGTGCTCTCGGGTTCATTGAATGGCGCCGAGATCAAGGTCGCTGCTTACCGCTCCTATGACGGCCCGGCCGCCGGTCTGATCCGGAAGAGCAGCCCATTTCAGGATGCCGTACTCCAGTCGATCGACAACGCGGCAGTTCAGGCCTTGAGGGGCGCCGGCGTACCCGTCAAGCAGTTCTAGGCGTTTTCCCGCGCTGGAAGTGGACCCTCGCCGAATCAGCAACCGACGGGCGAACGGCGGCAGCACCAGGAGGACAACAGGATAACCGGGTACGACCCGCACACATCTTGACTTGGGCGCGATGTTGCCCGTGGCAGACTCGGGCCCCTATGAGTGACGCCAATGTCGTTGAGGCCCTAAGCCATGAACTGCGCTTGTTGGCTGGTCCGCTTCTCGGACCGAGCCATCGAGGGATACAGCGCGTACGCGAAATCGTCGCCGAGCTTCGGCAATTTCACGACGCCTACGTGAAGCAAAGGGCAACCGAGATCCTGGATGATTTCGAGCTTTGGTTTTCGAGCCAATGGCAGCGCTATGAACGTGAACCGGATGACTTTCGCATGCGGCTCCTCACGTCCATAGAAAAACTCGAACATGCGCTGAACGGAACGCCGTAGCGCTTCGAGCGATTCCCGCCGCCGCCCTCAGCGGTCGGGAATCTCCAGGTCGACGAGCTGCGGGTATTGCTGGCCGGCAAAGACGTCCGTCTCGTCCGGGTCACCCGAAATCGTATAGCGAGGCACGCTGGCCTTGATCGCGTACGCGGGATCGTAGTGGAAGAGCTTCACCTTCGATGCGTCGATCTGGAACATGGCGGCGATGAATTCCTTGCTGACTTTGCCGCTCTTCTTGACCCGCTCGTAGGTCGGCTGGTCGGCGAAGATGATGTCGATCGTCAGCTCGAACGGTCCGGCGTTCTTGCTGCGGATCAGGCGGGCGAGCTCGCGCAGGCGTGCCATGGTCAGACTTTCCGGTAGTCGATGCGGAACGGCTCCATCGGCGTCGCCGGCTCGACCACATGGTTGAGCATGAAGCGATACACCGGGCCGCGGTCGATGACGTGCGGCGCGTACGGGAAGGCGACGCCCGAGATCAGCCCGTGCCACTCGGGGATCGGGTGATGCAGCGCGATGTGACCGCCGCTCGCCGCCATGGTGTGCGCGGTCTCCTGGTCGTCCGCCAGGAAATCGAGCAGCAGGCAGACCTCGTGGCCGATCTTGCCGCGCTCGGGCTCGCGCTTGCCCATGACGCCGTCGCGGCCGTAGACGCGCAGGTTCATGTGGTACTTGGCCTTCATGTCCTGGCCGAAGATGCTGTCGATGCGGTCGGTGATGCGCTTGTGCATGGAGCTGATCCAGCTGTCGAGCTGGCCGAGGATCACCGGGTCGCGCACGCCGCCGATGACGATCGACTGGTAGCCGATCATCTGCGCGCCCTCCAGCTTGATCGTGTAGGGCATCTTGCGGAAGCCGCTGCCGCGCACGCGCACGCAGCGCTCGTCGACCGCCTCGTAGGTCGCCTTGTCGGTCTCGAGCGCGCCGCTCGGCTCGTAGAGCAGGAACGGGTCGGCGTTCTCGTAGAGGGTGTGCGCGGCGACGCTCACCGGCGTGCATTTCATCTGCGGATTGGCCGGCTCGATGATGAACTCGTCCTGGCGCATGGTGCAGAGCATGCCGTCGGGCGTGAAGCGGTTGGTCACCGCCGCCGCGCCGCACTCGAGGATCTTGGCGGCGTGCCAGGCAAGGCCGGGCGAGAAGCCGTGCTTGACCGGCAGCGCGGCGAAGATCGAGGTGTCGCTCGAGCGGCCGGCGAGCACTACCTGCGCGCCGTTGTCGACCGCCTCCTGGAACGGCTCGACGCCCATCATGCAGACGACGTGGTCGGCGCTCGCCAGCGCCTTCTCGTCGAGCGGCGGCGCGGGGTCGAGCGGCCGGATGCGACCTTCGCGGAATTTCTTCAGCAGGTATTCGCGCGGCGGCTCGGAATCGATCACCGCGGCCTTGAAATGGTGGCCGTTCTCGCGCGCGATCTCCTGCACGATCTCCCAGGTCCACTCGAGGTTGATCTTGCCCCCTGCCCCGCCGCAGCTGCCCACCAGCAGCGGGATCTTCTTCTCCAGCGCCGCCGCGATCAGCAGCCGCAGGTCGCGCTTGCACGCCTGGCGGGCGAACATCGGCTTGCCGGCGCCGAGCTGATAGGGACCGTCGTCGGTCGAGCCGCCGTCGCAACCGATGAAAAACGGATCCGCGGCCATCACCCGCTTCAGCGACGCTTCCTGGAAACCCGAGCCGATCATGCCGGTCGGGGACACGTAGCGCATCTCTTTCATGACGGAGTCAGCACCAGGTTGGAATGGGAATCGAGCGCCGCCGAGAAGCCAGGCGGCACGAGCACTGTCGTATCGAATTCGTGGATGACCGCGGGCCCCTCGAGCGCGCCCTTGAAGTCCCGGGTGACGATCCGCGCCGGCTGCCAGTCGCGACCGACGTAGATCTTCCTCTCGCTGTCCTTGCGGCTGAGCCGGCCGCGATACTCCAGCGTCTCGGGCACGCGCGGCCGGTCCGAAAGGCCGCTCGCGACGAGGTGCAGGTTGACCAGCTCGACGATGCCGTCATGGCCGCGGTGGCCGTAGGCCTGCTCGTGCTCCTCCTCGAAGCGCGCGGCGAGCTCCTTCAGCGTCGGCTGCCAGGGAACCGACAGCTCGTGCGACTGGCTGAGGTAGCGCAGCTCGGCAAAACGCTGCAGCTTGATGCGGCCGCCTCTGTAACCCTCGCGCTCTAGCGCGCGGCGCGCTTCGCCCTCGAGGCGCTGCCACAGCGCCTCCGCCTGCGCTAAATCGGTGCGGTCGAGTCGCCCGAGCAGCGTCTGCGTGAAGTGGTGCTCGAGGTCGGAATAGAGCAGGCCGAAGGCCGAGAAGATTCCGGCGGCAGGCGGGACGATCACGCGCGGCAATTCCAGCTCGCGCGCGACCGCAGCGCCGAACAGGCCGCCGTTGCCGCCGAAGGCGATCAGGTCGAAGTCGCGCGGATCCTTGCCACGCTCGGTGGAAATGGCGCGGATCGCCCGGCACATGTTCGAGACGGCGATGAGATACACGCCGTGGGCGAGATTCTCGACCGTGAGAGCGAGCTTCTTCGCAATCTCCTCGAGGGATTTCCGCGACGACGGCAGGTCCAGCGGCACTTCGCCGCCCGCCAAACCCTGCGGATCCAGGTAGCCGAGCACCGCGCAGGCATCGGTGAGCGTCGGCTCGCTGCCGCCGAGGCCGTAGCAGACCGGGCCGGGACTCGCGCCGGCGCTGCGCGGGCCGACGCGCAGCGCGCCGCCGCCGTCGATCCAGACGATGCTGCCGCCGCCGGCGCCGATCTCGGCGATATCGATGGTCGGCGCGCGCAGCACGTAGCCGCCGCCGCGCGACATGCGGCCGGCACGCGTGAAGCCCGCGCCGACCTCGTATTCCTTGGCGTAGGTGACCTTGCCATCCTCGATCAGGCTCGCCTTTGCGGTCGTGCCGCCGATATCGAGCGCCACCGCATTGGCGACGCCGGCCTCCCGCGCCAGATGGTGCGCGGCGATGACGCCGGCGGCGGGGCCCGACTCGACCACGTGCATCGGCGTCTCGCACGCGAGCTCGGCCGACATCGTGCCGCCGTTCGACTGCATGAGGAGCAGCGGCACCTTGAAGCCGGCGCTGCGCAGCCCGCCTTCCAGCGACTCGACGTAGCGCTTCATCACCGGCATGACGTAGGCGTTGATCACGGTGGTGCTGGTGCGTTCGTACTCGCGCATCTCCGGTAGCACGTCCGACGAGAGCGTGACGTGCATGTCGGGCGCCGCCTCGCGCAGCACTGCCCGCACGGCCTGCTCGTGCGCCGGATTGGCGTAGGCATTGATGAGCGACACAGCCACCGACTCGACGCCGTTCTTCTTCAGGGCGGCCATCGCTTCACGCACGGAGTTCGAATCCAAGGCGATGTGCTCTTCGCCCTTATGCGTGGTTCTTTCAGTGACCTCGACCCGCAGGTACCGCGGAACCAGCGGCTCGGGCTTCTCCCACTCGAGGTCGTAGAGCTTGGGGATGCGGATGCGCCGCAGCTCCAGCACGTCGCGGAACCCCTGCGTGGTGATGAGGCCGGTGCGAGCGCCCTTGCGCTCGATGATGGCGTTGGTCGCGACGGTGGTGCCGTGCACGACCGCGGTGCAATCGGCGGCCTTGAGCTTCAGCTCCTTCAGCAGCCTCTCGACCAGCGTGAAGATGCCCTTCTCGTAGGCTTTGGTCGTCGAGATGCCCTTGGCGACGTGCACCGCGCCGTTTTCCTGGATCAGCACCACGTCCGTGAACGTGCCGCCGATGTCGACGCCGATGGAGAAGCCCGTCATTTGCCGTTTCGCAGGCGCGCCGTTTCCGCGTTTTCCAGAACTCCTTCCCGGGAAACAGAGACGCGATAGACGTCGCGCGCTCTCTTGACCGAGACCTTGCCGTCGCGCACGTCGCGTGCCACCAGGTCGGGCTCGCGCTCGGCGGCCGGGCCGTAGCCGCCCGCGCCGGGCGTGACGTGCAGGTAGACGGTGTCGCCGGGCACGTGCATCGTCTCCAGGCCCTTCAGCGTGCGCTCCTGCGGCGTGCCGGGATTCAGGATGTTGCGGCAGCTCGTGCCCTGCTCGCCGCCGGCGAATCCCCACGGCCGCTGCTTCGAGCGGCCGGAACGAAGTTGCAGCACGCCGCCCTGCGGCGCGAGCAGGCGCACCTTGCGGCGCACGCCCAGGCCGCCGCGGCGGCGCCCGGCGCCCTCCGAGTCCGGCTCGTAGCCGTATTCCTCCACCATCACCGGGTAGGTGCTCTCGACCATCTCCACCGGAGAGTTGGCCATGTTGGCGGCGATGTTGGCGACGCCGTCGATGCCGTCGAAGCGCGCGTGGCCGCCCCAGGCGCCGACCAGCGCCTCGCTCAGGATGCTCGGCTTGCCGTCGACGCTCGAGCCGAACGTGTAGCGCGTCGTGCCCCCTTCGCTCGCCGCGCGCACCTTGTGCGGCGCCGCCTTGGCGAGGGCGCCGTAGATGCAGTCGGTCAGGCGATAGCCGGTGACGCCCATGGCGCCGACCGCGCCGGGAAACTTCGGATTGATGAGCGTCCCCTCGGGCGCCACCATGTGCAGCGGGCGGAAGAAGCCGGCGGTATTCGGGATCTCCTGCGACATGATCGAGCGCACCGCGAGGTAGAAAGCGGAGCGCGAGTACGCGAGCGGCGAGTTGATCGCCGTCGGCACCTGCGGCGCGGTGCCGGTGAAGTCCGCGGTCAGGTCCTCGCCGCGGATGCGAAGGGTGACGAAGAGGCGCTGCGGCGGCCCGTCGAGGCCGTCGGAGTCGAGGAACTCCTCGAAGCTGTAGTCCCCGTCGGGCAAAGCCGCGATTTCGGCGCGCGCCATCCGCTCGCTGCGCTCCAGCAACCCCTCCATCGCGGCAACGATGACCTTGTTGCCATAGCGCCCGGCGATCGCCGCGAGGCGCTTTTCCGCCGTCCTGCAGGCGCTCACCTGCGATTCCAGGTCGCCGAAGAAGTCGCGCGGCAGCCGGGTATTGGTCTCGATCAGCGAAAGCAGCGTGCGGTCGCGCTCGCCGTCGCGCTCGAGCAGCATGGGCGCGATGCGCAGGCCCTCGCCGAACACGTCGCGGCTGTTGACCGGCACGCTGCCCGGCACGTGGCCGCCGACGTCGGTGTGGTGGCACATGGTCACCGCGTAGCCGAGCAGCTCGCCCGACGCGTAGCATGGCGCGAGCAGGATCACGTTCGGCAGGTGCATGCCGCCCGAGTAGGCGTCGTTCATGATGTAGACGTCGCCCGGCTTCATTTTCGCGCCGGGGAAGCGAGCCAGGATCGCTTCCACCGCGCTCGGCAGGGCGCCGAGGTGAATGGCCATGCCGACGCCCTGCACCACCATCTCGCCGCGCGGATTGCAGAGCGCGACGGTGAAGTCGTACAGGTCGCGCACCAGCGGCGAGTAGGCGGTGGCGACCACCACCGTCGCCATTTCGTCGGTCACGCTCAGCAGGCCGTGCTCGACGACCGAAGCGGTAACGGGATCTAGGCGCGGCTCCATTCGGGCTTTTTCCTTGAAGAGCTCTTCACCCCCTGGGCGATGACGATCCTTCCGTTCGGATCCACGGAGGCGCTGAACGAAGGGGGCACGACGATGGTCGAATCTGCCTGCTCGATCACCGCCGGCCCGGCGATGCGGTTGCCGGCGCGCAGCCGGTCGCGCTCGTAGATCGGGCAGTCGACGAAACGGCCGCTCGACTGGAAATGCACCTTGCGCCGCGCCTTGAGCGCGGCTTGCGCGCCGGCGCCGCCGCGCTCCAGCGCGCGCGGCTTCGGCCGGTCGGTACGGCCGACGGCCGCCACCCGCAGGTTGACGAGCTGCACCGCCTCTTCGCGGTCGCAATAGCTGTAGAGCCGCTCGTGCGCGGCGTGGAAGGCTTCGCAGGCGCGCTTGAGCCACGCCGCGTCGACCTTGCCCGCGGGAAGCGGCACGTTGATCTCGTAGTTCTGCAGCGGATAGCGCATCTCGGCGCTGCGCAAGAGCGAACGGCGTGCCGCCGGCACCTTCTCGCGGTCGAGCCATGCCCCGGCTTCGGCCTCGACGCGCTGCAGCGCCGCCTGCAGCTCGCTCGCGTGCGCGCCCGTGACATTGCGCCGCACGGTGCCGCTGAAGTCCGCGCGCAGGTCCGCCCAGAGGAGCCCCAGCGCCGAGAACACTCCCGGCGCCTCCGGCACGACGACGCGCGGGATGCCGAGATCGGCGGCAAGGTCCGCGGCGTGCAGAGGGCCGGCGCCGCCGAAGGCAATGAGCGCGAAATCGCGCGGGTCGAGCCCGCGCGCCACCGACACGACGCGCAGGATGCGCACCATGTGGGCGTTGACGATGTCGATGATGCCGGCCGCCGCCTCCATGACCGTCATGCCGAGCGGCTTGGCGATGCGGGCTTCGATCGCCGCGTACGCGCGCTTCGGGTCGAGCCTCGCTTCGCCGCCGACGAAATATTCGGGATTGATGCGCCCGAGCACCAGGTTGGCGTCCGTGACGGTCGGCTCGCTGCCGCCGCGGCCATAGCAGGCCGGGCCCGGGTCGGCGCCGGCGCTGCGCGGCCCGACCTTCAGCACGCCGAGCGCGTCGACCGAAGCGATCGAGCCGCCGCCGGCGCTGCACTCGGTGAGCTCGATCATCGGCGCCTTGATCGGATAGCCGGTGAAGCGCACCCGCAGCGACTGGTGCACGCCGCCGCCGATCTCGTACTCGGTGGTGGTGCGGTACGTGCCGCCCTCGATCAGGCTCGCCTTGGCGGTGGTGCCGCCCATGTCGAAGGAGATGACGTTCTGCTCGCCGAGCTGCGCGGCGAGCGTCGCCGCGGCGATGACGCCGGCGGCCGGCCCCGACTCGACGATGGCGTGCGGCCGCTCGCCCGCCGCTTCCGGCGACATGACGCCGCCGGCGGAATTCATGATGAGCAGCTTGCGCGGGTCGTGGCCGCGCGTCTGCAGCTCCTTCGCGAGGTTTTTCGTGTACGCGGAGAAAACCGGCTTCAGGTAGCCGACCAGGACCGCGGTGCTGGTGCGCTCGAACTCGCGGAACTCGGGGATGACGTCGGACGAGGCGATCACGAGCTTCTTCGAGAACCGCCGCGCGAGGAAATCGCGCAGCTGATGCTCGTGGTCCGGGTTGATGTAGGAGAAGAGCAGCGCGATCACCACCGACTCGGCGCGCGTTCCCGCGATCGCCTCGGCGACACGCTCCAGCTCGGACTTCTCCAGCGGCAGCACGACCGAGCCGTCCGCGGCGACCCGCTCGCGCACCTCGATGCACAGGCGCCGCGGCACGAGCGGCTTGGCCTTCTCCGCTTTCAGGTCGTAGAGCGACGGTCGCCGCTGGCGCGCGATCTCCAGGATGTCGCGAAAGCCCTCGGTGACGACGAGCGCCGTGCGCGCGCCCTTTCCCTCGAGAACCGAGTTGGTGGCGACCGTGGTGGCGTGCAGGATGCGATGCACTTCGGCGGCCTGCAGCTTTTCCGTCGCGCGCCCGAGCGCGTGGACGAAGCAGTTCTCCAGCGCCGCCGGCGTGGTGTCGACCTTGTGCTCGGCGACGATGCCGCCGCGCTCGTCCATGAGGACGACGTCGGTGAAGGTGCCGCCGATGTCGATGCCGACGCTGTATTTCAAAGCTTTGCCGCCAGCTTGAGGGCTTCGTTCACCAGCTTTTCAGGGTAATCGCGCCGCGCCGCGGGCTCGGTCACCTTGCCGTCGGCGAGGTCGACCGCCAGGCGCTCGGCGCTGCGCTTCGCCGGGTCGCCGAAGCCGCCGGCGCCGGCGGTCTGGCAGCGCAGCACCTCGCCGGCGTTGAATTCCAGCGGGCCGCCCTTGCTCTGCAGCCGCTCGCTCTGCCCGTCGGGATTCCTCGCGTGCAGGCCGAGCGCGCCCGGCTTGCCGCCGCCGAGCGCCCAGGGCTGGAAGAGATGCCGGTCGGCGTGGGCGATGAAACCGGTGTCGGCCAGCATGCGGAAATCCTTGCGCGTCGCCGTGCCGCCGCGGAATTCGCCGGCGCCGCCGCTGTCGGGCACGAGCTCGTAGCGATCGATGCGGATCGGGTACTCGCTCTCCAGCACCTCGGTCGGCAGATTGGGGATGTTGTTGGTGTTGATCTGCACCGCGTCCATGCCGTCGTGGCCGGCCCGGCCGCCCATGCCGCCGCCCAGGCCGTCGATGCAGATGTAGCGCCGGCCGCGGATCGGGTCGTGGCCGTGCAGGTTGACCGTGGTGGTGCCGTGGCCGCAGGCGGTGACGCGATCCTCGCTCACTTTCGACAGCGCGCCGAGCAGGAGATCGGCCAGCCGCTGGCAGGTCGTGCCCCGCCCGCCGGTCGCCGCCGGCGGCCGCGGATTGACGATCGAGCCCTCCGGCGCCTCGATCTTCACCACGCGCTCGAACGCGGCGTTGGACCAGAGCTCCGGGTCGAGCGTCGCCTTCAGCGCGTAGGCGACGGTGGCAAAGAGCGCCTCGTAGACGCAGTTCACGCCGCCGATGCGCTGCGGGCTCGAGCCGGCGAAGTCGAACACCATGTGCGCCTGGGGCTTGTGCCTGATCGTGAGCTTGACCTTGAGCGGCACCGGGCCGGCAACGTGCGCGTCGTCGTCGAGCTGGTCGGCGAAGCTCCAGCTGCCCTCGGGCAG